>Ga0316231_1001932_pt1 | contig 21260 bp, 12 predicted proteins | sample TBH18027metaG_FD_206002 | JGI IMG/M metagenome (GOLD analysis project Ga0316231, IMG submission 206002) | Freshwater microbial communities from Trout Bog Lake, Wisconsin, USA - TBH18027 | ecosystem: Environmental > Aquatic > Freshwater > Lake > Hypolimnion/Profundal zone | place: USA: Wisconsin...
CACCGTTTTTGGCCGGGTTCCCGGTGAATGTAGTCAACGCCGTCTGTACGTAACCGGCCGGTTGCCGGAGGCGAACTTGGCCGTATACGCGCTGGAAGGAGTCAACGATAACGATGTATTTGGGTGATGACTTGCGCAAGGACATGATGCGGCGGTACGCTGCCGAAGCAATCGGAACATTCGGCATCGTGTTCGCTCCGGTCGCGCTTTCAGGCGCCCATTTGCTTCGAGGCGCCGATGGCAGCGTGATGGCAGCGGCCTTGGTATCCGGGCTTGCCGTTCTCGCCATGATCTATGCGCTTGGACACATCTCGGCGGCCCATTTCAATCCCGCAGTGTCACTGGGGTTTGCCGTCGCGGGCCGATTTCCCTGGCGATTTGTGATTCCCTACTGGATCTCGCAGTTTTCGGGAGCAATACTTGCAGCATGCATGGCTGCATTGTTGTTTGGCGCCGGGCACGGCGTCCATATACCCGCCGTGCCCGCGCTACAAGCCGTGGGCATCGAACTGATGCTGACGTTCTTGCTTATGCTTGTGATTATCGCAGTGGCAACTGACAGGCGTGCAAACGGCGCAGTTCCCGGCTTGGCGATCGGCTGCACCGTGGTGTTCGATATTCTCATAGGAGGAGCGGCGACAGGTGGTTCTATGAACCCTGCCCGCACCCTTGGCCCCGCGCTCTTTGGCGGAGCCGGCGCGCTTTCGCACTACTGGATCTACATGGTGGGCCCATGCCTTGGCGCTGTCGCGGCGGCGCAACTCTACGAAATGATCCGCGGCGGGGAAGAGCACGCAATAGGCGCCCCAAACGACCTTTACCTGGCGCTGAAAGACATCGAAATTAGCGCAATGCCGGTCGAAACACCCATCAGGAAAGACGAACAATCAATGGAAAAGCCCCCCCACATCAATCGGCCTCGTATGATTCTCGTCGGCGGCTTCCTGGGCGCTGGCAAGACAACCCTCCTGGCGCGCGCCTCCGGGCGCTTGCTCGAACAAGGAAAGCGTGTCGGCTTGATTACGAACGATCAGGCGGCGGACCTTGTCGACACCACGTTCCTGAGGCAGAGCGGCCAATTCGTTCGGGAAATTGCGGGCGGATGCTTCTGCTGCCGATTTGGACAACTCATCGAAACGGCTGCTCAAATCGTAGCCGAGATATCACCCGATGTGATCATTGGCGAGCCCGTCGGAAGCTGCACGGACCTGGCGGCGACGGTTCTTCAACCTATCAAGGATCTGTACGCTGACGCATACGATCTGGCGCCGCTGAGCGTTCTGGTAGATCCCGTCCGTCTGCGGGACGTTATTGAGCCGGGCCGCCTGAGCGCGATGCATCCAAGCGCGCTTTATATCCTGCGCAAGCAGTTGGAAGAGGCCGATATTATTGTGATCAATAAGCGCGATCTGCTAGACGCCCAGGAGCGACGCGACCTGGAGGCCCAAACCAGAGTTGCGTTCCCGGGCAAGGCTGTTTGCGGCATATCAGCCCTAACTGGCGATGGCGTTGACGAATGGCTCGAAGCATTAAGTCGCAGCGAAGAAGCTGCCGGCGCTCGTATCGTCGACGTCGATTACGACATCTATGCCGAAGGCGAAGCGGTATTGGGCTGGCTGAATGCTTCCGCAACTCTCAAGTCAATGCGCGCTACAGACTGGAAGACCTTCGCTCTGAAAGTGCTGGAGCGCATTCAGAGAACAGCCTCAGACCGAGGGGCGGAGATCGCGCACGTAAAACTCATTCTGACGTCATCGACGGGCCAATATATTGCAAACCTGACGTCGACGGCCGGAATACCGGCCATACGCGGAACGATGGAAGGTGTTCCAAGCGATGTCTCACTTGTCATCAACGCGCGCGTGCAGATGTCGCCGGATGCACTGCAAGGCATCGTGGAAGACGTACTACACGCAAATGTCGGAGATAAGGTCGCCTTACAAATGGACACGATGCGCAGCCTGAGCCCCGGCCGCCCGGTGCCGACGCATCGATACGCATCGCTGATCTAGGTTGACCGGAAGTAACTCATGCCAGTGCGTCCGAACCATGCATTCACATTAATCGAGCTTCTCGTCGTCATCGCTATCCTGACGATTCTGGCTGCTATCCTCTTCCCGGTATTCAGCCAGGCGCGGGAGAAGGCGCGGCAGGCGGCGTGCCTATCGAACGGGCATCAACTCAGCATGGCGTTGCAGATGTATGTCGGAGATTATGACGAGCAGCTCTTCTTCGATGCCGGTGCCGCGGATGCCAGCGGCAACTCCGTCTCCCGGACAGGCGCTATCCTGCCGTCCACATTCACATCGGTACAGAAGGACGCGTTCAAGTGGTGGAACCTGATCATGCCCTACACCAAGAGCATGAATGTCTTCACCTGTCCGAGCGATACCGCGCCCACAATGAGCCCGGATATTAACGCCGTGGCCGACATCCCACGCTCCTATATCGCCTGCCGCGCCGCCGAAGGCCTTCGGTTGAGTCAGATCATAAACCCGACGCAAACGATTGTCATAGTCGACAAGTGGGCGACAGACTCGGTCGGCGCAGTGACCGACACCTGGCTGGAATCGTTCAACGGCGATTTCGACCCGGACTACGGCGGAGATAGGACGCGCATGTTCAAGGCGGGAAATCGTCACCAGGGACTGGCGACATGCGTGCTGTTCGACGGTCACGCCAAAACCTTCACAATGGGCGCGATCGACCAGAGCGCGGACATGACCGGATGCAACCTTATATACAAATACCCCGTGCAGTACTCCGGCGATCAGGTGATGACATACAATCAGCCCAGCAGTCAGAGCGCAAACCCCAACGAGCCGAATATTTGCGCCGGTTTTTCGTACTCGGGAATCTAAGGAGCGATTTCGCAATGAAGCAAACGTGGATCATCGGTGCATTGGCAATACTCGCGGCCAACGCCGCTACAATGGCAGCAGTCGCTGCGCCAACCCCGATTACGATTGGGCAACAGCCGGACGGCAGCTTTCTGGTTCCCACCAACCAGACCCTGACACCCGCCGGGAAGATACAGCGCATAGAGAAAGCGCGACCCAAGGATCTCGCGGTCTCGCCCGACGGCAAAGTTGTCGCTATTGTGGGGCAGAACAAGGTTTCGCTCTATAACACGGCCGGCGATGCGATCACCACATTGACTGCTCCCAGCGGACCGATGGGAATCGCTTGGAGCCCTGACAGCCAGTCCCTGTTCGTCGCGGGCTACGGCGGCAGTGTGACTCCTATTGTGTGCCAGCAAGGCGTTTGGAAGGCAACTCATGCCCTGCCTATAGTCAGTCCGGCCGAAACATCAGATCGGAAGCAGAAGAAATTGCCCACGGGAGATCAACCGGCAGGAATAGTCGTTTCACCCGACGGCACGAGGCTGTATGTGGCCATGAATATGTGGAATGCCATTAAAGTTCTTGGCCTGCCGGCCGGCGACACAATTGCCACCATCCCTGTTGGTGTCTGCCCCTACAGCATCGTTCTTTCGCCGGACGGTAAGACGCTCTTCGTGGCGAACAGGGGGGGCCGCGCCGCATTACCGGGTGAAGTCACGGAACCATCCGCCGCAACGGATGTCCGGGTGAACGCCACTACCGACGCGTCCCTTAGCGGCAGCCTTTCGTTCGTCGACACATCCACGTTCAAAACAACTCAAATCGACGCAGGGCGGCAGCCATCGGCTTTGTGCGTCTCATCGGACGGCAAAGCGCTGTTCGTCGCCAATTCCGACGACGACACGGTTTCTATCGTCGAAACTCAGACGAAGCGCATCAAGCAGACATTTGCCGTCGGCCCATTCGCCGACCCTGGATTCGGCCAGATGCCCAGCGGCCTTGCGCTCTCCGAGGACGGCGCCACGCTGTACGTGACATGCGGCGGCGGAAACTCGGTCGCGGTGGTCGCGCTGCCTCATCCACATATACTCGGCTACATTCCCACCGGCTGGTACCCAATCGCCGTCGCCGAGCGAAGCGGAACCTTGTTTGTCGCCAGCAGCAAGGGTATCGGGCCACGAATTCCCGATAAGGACGGCAATTTCGGAGTTCATAATTCCATTGGAATTGTGCAGTTTATAAAGATCGATCCGAATGCGCTGGCAGGATTTACGGATCAAGTCAAAGCCAATAATCACTGGGGCGCATACGAGTTGAAGGCCCGGCGCCATATCGCGGCTGTTCCGGTCCCGGAGCGGGTCGGCGAGCCATCCGTCTTTAAGCATGTTATCTATATTATCAAGGAGAACCATACTTACGACCTGACCCTTGGCGACGTGCCTGAAGGCAATGGCGACAAAGCGTTGTGCCTATTCGGCGAAGACATTACGCCGAATCACCACGCACTCGCCCGCCAGTTCGTGCTGCTCGACAACACGTTCACCAGCGGAACCTGTTCAGCGGACGGGCACCAATGGTGTGATTCAGCCGTTGCCAACGATTACATGGAGCGCGCCTATGGCGCGTACAAACGCAGCTATCCGTTTGACGGCGGCGACCCGCTGGCTTACGCCCCCACGGGCTTCATTTGGAACGCCGCGCTCAAGGCGGGCAAGACAGTGCGCGTCTATGGAGAGTTCGTGAATCATCCAAAGGTCGTGGACAAGGTAACCGGTGCAACGCCCACATGGGCTCAGGTATGGCAGGATTACAAGACCAATACAGGCAAGTACAGCATCACGGCCGAGACCGACAACCTGGCGCTCAGGCCGATCCTGCATCCCAACTATATCGGCTTCCCGTTGACCGTATCCGATCAATGGCGAGCAGACGTGTTTATCGAGGATCTAGCCAGGTTTGAGACGACGGGCAAGATGCCGTCGCTCTGTCTCCTCGAATTGCCCAACGATCATACGGGGGGAACATCTCCCGTTTATCCGACTCCGCAAGCATTCGTGGCCGACAATGATCTTGCTTTGGGAAGGATCGTGGAAGCCGTCGGCAAATCGAAATTCTGGAAGGACACTCTCATCCTGGTAATCGAAGACGATTCACAGTTCGGCATCGATCATGTGGACGGGCATCGAACGACTGCGTTCTGCGTGTCGCCCTATAGCCGGCGGGGCGTCGTCGTAAGCGTGCCGTACAATCACACGTCGCTTGTGCGAACAATCGGCCTGGTTCTGGGCATTCCAGCGATGAATCGTTTTGACCGAACGGCAACTCCAATGGCTGCCTGCTTCACAAGCACGCCGGACTTTCACCCATACACGCACATTGAGAACCGGATCCCACTGGACGAAATGAACCCGAAGACCGCCTCATTGCATGGAGCGGCGCTCGATCTTGCATTAGCTTCGCTGCGACAGAACTGGTCCGCGCCCGACAAGGCCAATGCGGCAGTAGTCGCGCGCTCAGTATGGTACGCACAGCGACCAAATCAGGCGTTCCCGGTGAGGTATTTCCATCCGAACAAAGATCAAGATTAGACAGTCAGGCTAAAAGGTGCTCGCGAAAGAAGGAGCGAACCAGCGGGCGCAAATCTGCTTGCGGGGGTTGCCGGTCGAATGAATGCTTTGCCCCTTCGATGATCTCAAGACGACATGAAAGCCCGGCGCGGGTCCTGCTTATCCGAACCAACCCAGCCTCCCCATGGATGATAACCAATGCGGGCGTCGGGTATCCTGACGATGACAGGTTGTCCACTGAGCATTTTACCGCAACTATTAGGTCGCCTTTATCAAAGGGCGTACCGGTACTACACCTGTAAGAAGTGATTTCAAGATGAGACAATTAGGAATTATCGGAGCACTGGCACTCCTTGCCGTGCAAGCGGCCGCGGCGGCCATTACGATGGGCCCGCAGCCGGACGGAAGCATCCTGGTCCCCAGCAACCAGACATTGACACCCGCCGGGAAGGTGCAACTCATCGAAAGAGCGCGCCCCAAGGACCTCGCCCTCTCGCCGGATGGAAAAGTGCTTGCCGTGGTGGGACAAGGTCGCGTTTCGCTTTACAGTGCGGCCGGGCAGCCGATAGGAATATTGAATGCTCAAAGCGGACCGATGGGTATCGCGTGGAATCCCAAGGGCGACACTCTGTTCATTTCCGGCAACGGTTACGTTAGCGTTGTCGATAATCAAGAGGACCAGTGGAAGACCCTCAAGACGATCACAGTCATTGCTCCTCCCGAACTGGCGCAACGCCAGCAGCAGGGTCTGGCGACCGGCGACCAACTGGCCGGAACGGCCGTCTCGCCTGACGGGACGAGGCTTTATGTCGCAATGGACATGCTCAACGCCGTTCGGGTCATAGACATCGCCTCGGGCAACCCGATCGCAACATTGCCCGTGGGCATCTGCCCCTTCGGTATAGCACTGTCGCCCAATGGCAAGACGCTTTATGTCGCAAACCGCGGAGGTCGCCTCGCGCGGCCCGGCGAAACCACGGAATCGTCAGCCGGAACTGATGTGCGGGTGAATATTGGCACCGATATAGCCATCGGCGGCAGCCTTTCGTTCGTAAACACGACCACCTTTGCCACGACACAGATCGATGTGGGGCGGCAACCGTCGGCATTGTGCGCCTCGCCGGACGGCAAGACATTGTTCGTGGCCAATTCCGACGACGATACGGTTTCGATTGTCGACACTCATTCGCAGCGTATCAAGCAAACATTTGCCGTCACGCCCAAGACCGACCCTAACTATGGGCAGATTCCGACAAGCCTGGCCCTCTCGGACGACGGAAAAACTCTGTACGTCACATGCGGCGGGGCCAACGCGGTCGCGGCTGTCGCGCTGGCCGGTCCGAGCGTTATCGGATACATTCCGACGGCCTGGTATCCCATCGCAATCGCGCAGCGAAACGGAACCCTGTTTGTCGCCAGCAGCAAGGGCCTCGGCTCGCGTGCAACCGATAAGAACGGCAATTACCAGTCCAGCGGGTCCGTTGGTGTGGTCCAGTTTATCAAGACTGACCCCGCGGTTCTGGCTGGATACACAGCCCAGGTTAAAAGCAACAATCACTGGGGCGCCTATGCCTTGCCCGGCCGCCGGAACGGGACGGCGGTCCCAGTGCCAACGCGAGTGGGCGAGCCTTCCGTCTTCAAGCATGTCATCTACATCATCAAGGAGAACCACTCCTACGACATCAATCTGGGCGATATGCCGGAGGGCAACGGCAACAAGGCGCTGTGCCTCTTCGGCGAAGATGTGACGCCGAACCAGCATGCTCTTGCTCGTCAGTTTGTGCTCCTCGACAATACGTACACCAGCGGAACCTGTTCGGCGGATGGGCACCAGTGGACAGATTCGGCATTGGCCAACGATTACATGGAGCGCGCATACGGCGCCTACAAGCGCAGTTACCCGCATAGCGGTGGAGATCCTCTGGCTTACACGCCCTCCGGCTTTATTTGGAACGCCGCAGTAAAAGCGGGCAAGACTGTGCGCGTCTATGGCGAGCTGGTGAACCATTCGAACGTCGTGGACAAGGTGACCGGCGCAAAGCCCACATGGTATCAATTATGGCAAGACTACAAAGCCAAGACAAACAAATACAACTTCACGGCAGACACCGATAACAAGGCGCTCAAACCGTTCCTCAATCCCAATTATCTCGGCTTCCTGCTGAGCGTTTCCGATCAGTGGCGCGCGGACCAGTTTCTTGGGGATCTGGCAAGGTTTCAGGCTGCTGGAAAGATGCCGTCGCTTTGCATTCTCGATCTGCCCAACGATCATACGGGGGGAACAACTCCCGGACTGCCTACTCCACGAGCGCTCGTCGCCGACAACGACCTCGCCCTGGGAAGGATCGTCGAAGCCGTCGGCAAGTCGATATTCTGGAAAGATACTCTCATCCTGGTGATCGAGGACGATTCGCAACTCGGCATCGACCATGTGGACGGCCATCGGACGACGGCTTTCTGCATCTCGGCGTACACGCGTCGCGGCGCTGTGGTCAGCGCGATGTACAATCACACATCGATTTTGCGGACAATCGAATTAGTACTGGGCATTCCGGCGATGAATCGATTCGACCGGACGGCAACTCCCCTGAGTGCTTGCTTCACTAACACGCCGGACTTTCGCATCTATTCGCACGTCGACAGCCGCATCCCGCTGGACGAGATGAATCCCTCCTCGGCATCGCTCCATGGGAAGGCGCTCAAGCTGGCATTAGATTCTGGGCGTCAGGACTGGTCCGCGCCCGACAAGGCAGACGCCGGTGTGATTGCCCGCGCGGTCTGGCTCGCGCAGCGCCCGAATCAGCGCTTCCCATTGCATTATTTCCATCCGAATAAGGACTCGGACTAAGCGAAAGACCAACCATGAAAAACCTACTGCTGTTATTAGCGACGTCGGCGATGCTGCTGGCGCCGGTACACGCCGATCCGGCGTTCCCTGTCCGGATAGCTCTGGTAACCGACACACACACGTCGCGTGGAACAACCGGCGAAGATCCGCTTTTCAAGGGGCGATACGACCGCACGATCGCGGCGGTAAACGCCGCGCATGTCGCATTGGTCCTGATCGCAGGCGACCTGGTAAATGGCCCCAGCCCTGGCCAGATTGCCGATTTCAAGGCGCAGACCGCCGGCTTTGTCGCGCCGACTTACTGGGTGCCGGGCAACCACGATGTGGGAAACAAGAAGCTTACCGGCAAACCCGGCGAAGTATCCGCGGCGAGCGTTGCGGCGTACGAAGCAGCGTTAGGCCCGTCATACTGGGTGGTCGAAAAGGCAGGTCTGCGCTTTATCGGGATCGATGCGTCGGTTCTGGGCAGCGGCCTGCAATCCGAAGCTGACCAGTGGGCGTTTCTTGACAAGCAAATGACTCAACTCTCGCCCAAGCCCACCCTGCTCATGCTCCACTATCCACCGTTCCTAACAAGCGCCGATGAACCCGGAGGCGCCTATTGGAACATCGAGCCGGAGCCGCGCGCGCGATTGCTTGCGCTGCTTAAGTCAGGCGGAGTCTGCGCGGTGCTCACGGGTCATTTGCACAGGGCACTGCGCAACACGTGGAACGGGATTCCGATCATCACGTCGGTTCCCGTCTCCTTTGGCTCTCCTAAAGGCTGGCAATCCGTGGGTTGGACACTGATTACGGTATCCAAGGACGGCAAGGTCGACGCCGAGACGCAATCTATCGGCCCGGATTGATGTAGTGGACGGGGGCGGCGAGCCAGACGTTTCGACTTCTCGTATCGGCTGCGCCGGCCCTCCGTCGCTACGAAAGCCAACGGAATGGATGGTTGAGGCAAACAACGTCAGGTTGGCAGTAGAACCTAGCGGGTCTCCAGAAGGCGCAAGCCTATTTCCCCGATATCGGCGGCGATATAATCGGGCGTGATACCGCTGGCGGCGACATCTGCCGAGGTTGCTTCTCCGGATAACACCAGCACAGCTCCCACGCCTGCATCGAGCGCCATGGCGATGTCGGTATAAATTCGATCGCCGATCATAACTGCTTCCGAGGGCTCGATCGACAGGCTGCTGCATAGCGTATGAAGAATATCCGCGCTCGGCTTGCCAAACACGCGAGGAGTTCTGCCTGTGGCGGCGGCTACGCACGCGCAGACCGCGCCGCAATCGAGCAGCATTGTCGGCTTATCCGTCGGGCAAACCAGGTCGGGATGGGTAGCGTAGAACGGCCGGCCCTGGTCGATCCAGTAGGCCGCTTTTCCTAGACGATCCACCAACAACATCGGATCGTAGCCGATAAGCACGGCCTGGGGATCAGTCCAGTCATCGACGAAGCCCGCATCGCTGAGTTGTCTTGACAGCGACGATGTGCCAACAACGCACAGGCGCGTCGTTTCGGGGACATTCTCTTTCGCCCAGGCAATGAAATGGTCGGCCGCAGTGAAAATATCGCCCAGGCCTGTCGATATTTCAAGCGCATCGAGCTTGGCGACATAGTCGGCGCGATTCTTGGACGTGTTATTGGTCAGAAATGTGTGCCCCACCCCGAGCCGTTCGAGCGTCTCCAGAAACGGAAGCGTGGCATCGAAGAGTTGCCCGCCCAGGTAGATGGTGCCGTCCATATCGAGGAACACATGCCGAATTTTTCTCCAATCTACACTCATTGACCTGTCTCCATGCGGACCCAACTAACCTCGACGAGAAGCGATCCAGACATTGATCAGCCGGCGCGAGAGGCTCAGCGGCGCCGGCAGAGTGGGCAAGTCGTCGACATGGAACCAGCGGGCATCGTCGAGCTCCTCGTCGTCGATCCGAATCTGGCCTGACGCGTACTGCGCATTGAAACCGACCATAAGTTGGTGCGGAAACGGCCACGGTTGACTGCCGGCGTACACAGGCTGCTCGACCTCGACTGCCGCCTCTTCCATGACTTCGCGCCGGACACACTCTTCGAGCGTCTCTCCGGGCTCAACGAATCCGGCCAGAATGCTGTACTGCGGACCCCAGCCGGGTTTGTGCGCAAGCAAGATCCGGTCGCCATCGTGAACCAGCGCCAGCACGGCCGGGCTCACCGGGGGGTAGCGAACGGCCCCGCACGACGAGCAAGCGCGGCCCCAATCGTGATCGCACGACGCAGTCGGCGCGCCGCATGCGGGGCAGAATCGGCTGTTGCGATCCCAGGCGACCATCTGGACCGCGTACCCAGCAAGCACGTATTCGTCATCGGAGATCCGGCCATACAGATCGCGCAGGCCATACAACTCAAAGCCCGCGGGAACAGGTTCTTGGGGCGAAAGCTCAGCGGCCACACACGCGGCACTATCAAGCGTTCCCAGATAGAGAGGTGCGGCAGCGATCTTGCCGACACCGTCCTCATCAGCAGGAAGGCGAACCTGTCCAGACGCCTCGGCAACCAGCAGCTTGCCATCGCGAAACAGCAGCCAGAGTTGAGGCGAGGAGTTTGGGCGAGCGGGCGGATACGCCCGGATAAATCTGCTCGGAGACGAAAGGGGTGTTGTCATTTACTCTATTATGACATCGTGGTCGGCAGGTTGGACGCGAATCGAGGAAACCTAACCCCCTGGCCTAGGAAGGCAGGGGGAATCGGATCTGGCCTCCCCTTCCTTCTTAGGGAAGGGGAATGAGGGGTTAGGTTTATCCCCCCATAACCGGCACCCAGACCACCATCCCGCCTGATTCTCGGTTGTCCCATGTGGAATACGGCACCGCGCGAAGACGAACGGGCTTGGGCTGAGCCGTCTTTAGCGGGCGGTACAGGTCTTTCGCCCAGTCCGCATCGTCGTAGACGAGGCCATTGCCTTCCACAACCACAACGCCGCCCAATAGATCGGCATCGTAATATGTCTCGAAGGCGCCCTCCGGCGTCAACAGAACTTTGCGAACGCCTTGCGGATTATCGACATCCTCAAGGCAGTAGACGATCGGACCGCGCTGGATCGCAACCCGGCCCAGGTCGGCGACAACATGGGGATTGGCGGCGATCGCTTCGACCGGCATGTCCAGTGTAAGCGTCACGACATCGCCCTTTGTCCATGTCCGGCTAATCAGCGCATAGCCCTTTTCGGTCGCATGGTCGACGCCGACTCCATTTACGGCAATGGAATACTTATGGCACCAACCGGGGATCCGCAGCCGCAGGTCGAATTTCGACACCTGTTCGGGTGATACACTGAGGCGGATCGCTCCATCCCACGGATAGCGCGTTTCCTGAATAAGCTCCACACTTGTTCCATCTCCGACTTTCGCCTCTGCTTTACCCGCGACATAGAGGTTAACTGCAATGCCGGCGGGACTTTCCGAGTAGACGTAGTCTCCTATCGACGCCACAATTCGAGCCAGGTTCGGCGGGCAGCAAGCGCAGACGAACCACTCCTTCCGATGGTGTGCACCGCTGCTGGCCAGCGGGTTCTCGTAGAAGAACTTGTCGCCGCCCAGCGAAACACCGCTGATGATCCCGTTGTAGAGTGCGCGCTCCACAATGTCCGCGTATTTGCCGTCAAGGTCGAGATGCAGCAAGCGGCTGTTCCAGTAGACAAGGCCGATCGGAGCGCAGGTTTCCGCATATGCCGTTTCGTTGGGCAGATCGTAGTCGGCGGTGAAACCCTCGTTGTGGCGAGACGGCCCGATGCCGCCGGTGATATACATATTCGCGAGGCAAAGATGCTGCCATAGCCGCTCGCAGGCCGCAAGGAGATCGGCATCGCCGTGCTGGCATGCGAGATCCGCCATCGCAGTGTATAAATACATAGCGCGCACCGCGTGGCCGGTGACACGGGAGAGCTCGCGAACAGGAACGGATGCCTGGCAATAGTCGTAGGTACCAGCCCAATAGGCTTCCGGGCGCTCGCCGCGCTCGCAGGCTTCTTCATCGAAATAGTACGGTTTGGCGCCGCGCTCGCTTACGAAGTACGTGGCGAGCTCCATATAACGACTCTCGCCCGTATGGCGAGCCAATTTAATCAGGGCCAGTTCGATCTCCGGGTGCCCGCAATAGCCGCGCTTTTTTCCTGACTCGCGACCGAAGACCGTCCCGATATAGTCTGCATACCTGCACATCACATTGAGCAGCCGATCACTGCCCGTCGCCTTGGAGTGGGCCACGGCCGCTTCGATGAGATGACCCGCGCAATAAAGTTCGTGGTTATCGCGAAGATTGCTCCACCGCTTGGTGGGTTCGACCAGTGTATAGAATACGTTCAGGTACCCGTCGGGCTGCTGCGCATGCTCCAGGAGGCCGATCGCCTCGTCCACCATGCCGGTCAGATTTGGGTCGGGATGCGACGCGAGGCTGTATGATGCGGCTTCGATCCATTTGGCGATATCCGACTCCCAGAAGATGTGAGGCACAGGCTCTTGGCCCGGTTTCCATTCGAGCTTGAGCGCGTCCAGCCGCCCTGTCGACTTGAGCTGCCGGTATTGCATCGGCACGGTGACGTTGCGGTTGACGGCCATGCGCGGCGACCAGAACACGTCGTCGATGGTCACACGGGTAAATGGCACAGGGGCGTAACGTGCATGCGAAGGTGTCAGTGGCATGATATATTTCCTCTCGGCCTGGGTGTCCAGGTTCGTGAACCAATCCAATAATCGATATCTTACAGGCCGGCGGTCTACGACGAACCGGCCAGAATCCCACGAATAAATTCATGGACTACAAAAGGCAGGCAACCCTTCGCAAAGCCTCCGGGTTCATTGGCATTCCGCGCTGCCAGATAACTCGCGCCAAACGCATGTATCCACCAAGCCGCTAAACCAAACAAACCCGTCGCCGCTGAACCCGGAGTCCGCGGAGGGTTGCCCGCCCTTTCTAGCCCCGAATTCATTCGAGGGACATTGGCGCAAACTGCTCATAATGTCCATTTCAATGACCACCCGGATATTTAAGATATAATAGCATGTCAGATTAAGTTCAACCAGAGGATATTCCAGGCAAAAACCAGGACAATTCCGACTTATATCACTCGCTCTTACAACTTCGCTTCCGGTCTGCGCGCTCAACGGCGGGCTCTTCATCGCTCGCGCCAGCGGCGTGACCCACAGCATTCGCGTCATCGATTCCCATGAGCTGATCTTCGTGCAACAGGGACGCCTGGCCATGTTTGAGGAGGATGACAGGTTCGTAATCGAAGCGGGCCAGACCCTTCTGCTTGAAGCCGGGCGCCGTCACGGAGGAACTGCCCCTTATTCCGAAAACCTGCGATTCTACTGGGTTCACTTTCGATTAAGGCAGCAGAGCGGCGAGCAGAGTGAGATCGCGCTGCCGAAGACATCCATCCTATCTGAGCCGGAACGGCTGACTACTCTGTTCAGGCGTTTTCTCGACGACCAGGAGACCGGAACGAGATCGAGCGCGGCTGGGGACCTGAATGTGATGCAGATGCTCTACGAAATCGCGCAGCCTGGCAACCAACCGGCAGGGCGCATTCAGGCGCTGATCCCGGCGCAGAGGGCCGACGAGTATATTCGCGTTCACGCAACCGAGCCCATCGGGGCGAGCGATATCGCCAATGCGGTAGGCTACAACCCCGACTATCTCGGCCGAGTATACAAGCGAGTATTCGGACTTTCCATTACGCAGGCCGTCAACCGTCGCCGAATTCACGAGGCCAAGCGCCTTCTTCTTGAATCGGAATCGACAATCGACCAGATCGCCGCGCGCTGCGGATACAGCGAAGCCGAATATTTTCGGCGCGTGTTTCGTAAGCAGGAGGCGATGACGCCAAGCGCGTTCAGAGGCATGTACGCCAGAATGCATGTCAACTCGGAGTAAGGCGGTCAGTCATTACCGAGAGCCAACGCCGATACTCTGACAGATCGTAAGGCGGCTCTCCCGCTAGAAAGTGATTGATGCCGCGTTTCCCATCCGCATCCCATTCGATGATATAGAAAGAGGGTCCGGACTTTTCAATCCCGCCGAGCCTGGTAGATGCATCCGCCTCGACAACCGTCGAGCCCTGGGAAATAATGGCGCCGTCCAACGCACTGGTAACCCTAAAATCTACTTGCGAGCCGGTACGTGTGTCGTTTGCCGCCACCAATTCGAGCGCTCCGTCTGCCGCATCGGCGATCATGAGACACAGGTCGGCTTGAGACCGTTTGATATAGTGATAGGCCAGCTTCTTTTCGAAATAGTAATCCACCACGGCGTCGGAAAACTGCGGCCAGCCATCCATCAGATTCCACCAGAGAATTCCTGTGCGGCGCCACTTCTGGCTGCGGAACAGCTCAATGAAGAACTTGAATGCCTCCGCCTGCGAAATCTGGCTGGCGATGCAGTAATCCTCGAGATTGTCCGGCACCGTTCCGAAAACATTGCGTATTTGGGTCGCCATCAATTCGACACGGTAATCGCAGATGTTGATGCCGGGGATCGGCGACGAGCAGTGCAGAATCCACTCCGGGTTGGTTGTGTATGGCCATAAATACTCTGGCGAAATGAACTTCTTAATGGAGTTAGCGCTTGGGGCGCCATGATAGCCGATCTCGCTGGCGAAGTGGCAGATCGACTTGCGATAAAAATCCATCTTGTAGTACTGGCGTGATCCCCACAGGTGATCTTCGGGGGTGCAGCGGGTGGGCGCGGCGTACGCCTCTGGATCGACGAACGGTGAGCTGGGGAGGTAAGCCCTGTACGGATCTTCATCGGCCAGAACTGCGGGAATCACTTTTCTTGTAAGCACGTTTCCATTCGGATCTTGACGCAGGCCGAACCAGTACGCCCGTCCTTCGTCGCACTCGTTATCCCCCGCCCATAGAGCGATACTAGCGTGCTGTCGCAGCCGTCGAACAACTCCGCGCGCTTCGGTGGCCAACCGCTCTTGAAAATCTGCATCCTGCGGATAGCCGTGACACGCCATGGCAAAGTCCTGCCAGATGAGAATGCCATGCTCGTCGCAATAGTCGAAGAGGTAGTCGTCTTCGTAGACGTTGCCACCCCAGCAGCGGATCATATTACAGCCCAGGTCACTGAGCATGGGCAGAATTCGCGGCAGTCTCTCCCGGTCGCGCGAGTGGTACGGGTCTACCGGCACCCAGTTGCTGCCCTTCATGAAGACCCGCTCGCCGTTCACCTTGAATACGAATTCGCCAGAGCCGGCGGCATCGGTCGTGCTCGTCCGGACGAGATCGATTGTGCGGATTCCGTGCCGGAACCTGGCGGTTTCGATCACCTGACCGTTCTTTAGCAAGTTCACGCTTACGTTGTAGAGGTTCGCGTCCCCTCGGCCCGCCGTATACCAGAGCTTCGGATGGTCGACCCCAAAGCTAATGGTGCCGGCGGCAAATAGGATGTCCCGCCCGGCGGCAAATCGCGAGGAGCCGCATGCGCCTTCGATCGCAATCTCGTATCGGTCTCCATGAGCGAGCCGGGTCGATGTCTTATAGTGCAGCACTAGTTGTGCCCGCTGGCCGTCTGCATCAACTCGCTCTGTCCCCAGGTACGCGTTTACAAACCGCTCTTCAGGCTGGATCTCGATACGAACCGGACGCCAGATTCCCGCGGACAGGGCGCGCGGCATGATGTCCCAACCGTACATATGCGGCGCCTTGCGGATATACAGGCCTTCGAACGTGTGAGTCCTTCCAACCAATCCGGCCGGATATTCAAAACGCTTAGCCTCTTCGAATGCGGACCGAATCGCGACAACGATCTCGTTGTCGCCCGGACGGACGCACTCGGTAATGTCGAGTCGATGTTCGATCAACATGTTGTCCGTCGAGCCGGCATGTGTACCGTTGACATAGATGTCCGCCAGGCAATCCAACCCCTCGAAAACCAGGATCGAGCGATTCCCCGCAGCCATGGGCGCCGCGGCGAATGTGCGATAGTACCAAAATGTCGCCGACTCGAATTTACGAAAGCTCACGATGTTCATGCCCGTCAGCGGGTCGCCATCGTTCAGGCCATTGCGCTGCAAGTCCAGCTCAAAATTGCCAGGTACGATGGCGGGGAGCGGCTTCAGGCCGGCATTCGCTATATCAATAGCACTGCGCAACGATCGCGCATCCGCATCCAATGAGTAACAAAACGACCAGTTGCCGTTCAAATCTATCACTTCGCGTGCAAATTGCATTGGGGTTCCAATCTGCTGCATGCTAAGGGCGCACGACGATCGGCTGAAATAGACTCGGGTCCTTCGATCGGCCGATACCCGGCGTCCACTCGACCCAGCCCTTTCGCCCGCCGCCATCGTTGTCGTTCACCAGCAGCGTCATGGAGAACCGGTCCGGCAGCTTGGCGCCGCCCGGCAGAACGCTCGGTATGATCAGGTCGTAAAGCGTCTCGCGAGAAATCTCGTCGCGACGAATTGCCAGAGGGAGCGATGCCGATCCAAGCGATACACCAATCGGAGCAATCTCCAGGTTCGCCACTGCCCCACGGGCAGTCAATGCAGCCATCCAAGCATAGCTCACGCCCGACGGCAACGCGATCGCAAACTGGATGGAGTCACCCAGCCACTCAGCGCCCACAGGCTCGTTCTGGCTATGGACATCGTCGCGGACACGAATACCCACGCGCAGGCCTGACGGAACGCGCGAGACACTTGCGCGCGCGCTCAGATCGTCGTCGCCGTGAAACAGCATGTTGTCGAGCGGCGCGTTTTGATACAGGCTCACCAGGTTCGCGCGCCCCAGACTAACGATCGGCTTGGGCCATGTCGACGGATCGCCCAGCGATACCGGGTCCGATGCAACGCGCGGAACGACGACCGCAGAGGACAGTACGACGCCGGCATGCAGGTCCGACGGGAGTGACTGCGACGCGAACGTCACGTTCAGAGCCTCCCGCAACTGGGCACTTGCAGGGGCAGTCACCACAACCGTAAGCTGCTTGCGCGCCCCTGGAGCAATTGAAATCGACAGCGTGGACGGCGTAACGCGCCAGCCAATTGGGGCAGACAACGTCAATGTGCCGTTCATAGGCTGAGCAAGGGGATTCGTAAAACCGATGCTCACACTCTGGGCGTCACCTGGCGCGACGATAATCTGAGCCGGAAGGCGAAGGGGTGACGGGATCGACTTAAGTTGATCCGGATTGCCCGCGAAAGAAATGAACTGCGGCTCGGGCGAGGCGCTTATTGCGATCAGGCCCGCCGACGAGCACAGGAGCTGTGAGCCGCCCATCAATACTGTTTGGCTGGTCTTGCCTGGCGCACTCCAGAGAAGCGGCACACTATCCGAGCCTTCGTTCCAGACGCTGACAACGCCGGAACGGCCATCCGGTGCTCCAAAGAGCAGCGCATAAACTTGCGTGGCATTCTCAATCTCGATGCGGCGGATGAATCGATGCCCGCTCAGCGCGTCGATCAACGTTCGCGCGGCGACGGCCGATGCCTTGGGCGACCAATCGCTGCGCAGCAGCCCGAAGTTGCGCTCGCTGTCGTTCGGATCGTCGGGAGGATCGTTGTGCAGGTCGTACCAGAAATACGCTTTGTCTCCAAGCGCCGGCGCATAGCTCATCTTCTTCGCGAGGATGATAGCCTGATCCTGCTCCGTGTTGCTTCCGCTCGATGAAAAGCCAGCTTCGTTATTCCAGACGGGCATCTTCCAATTCCCGGCCTTGAGATCGGTCCGGATAAAGTCGCTCGCCCGCAGCATACCAGTAAACACGGCATGTGAATGGTATGCAAATATATCTGGCTGCGTGTGCGCCGCCTTAATCCATTTTGGAACGTAATCTGGCGGGCGGCGAATTTCCGAGATGCCGCCATTCATCACGACTGCGTTTGGTTCAACCTCCTTGATCGACGCATAGGCCGCATCGAACAACTGCGCGTACTGCACCGGTGTCCCGCGCCAGAATCCGTTGTCGGGCTCGTTCCAGATCTCCCAGTAGCGCACATTCGAGCCATATCGACGCGCGCATTCTCGAACAAACGTGGCGAATTCCTTTGTGTCTGGCGGCGAGTTGGCCCAATCGGTCCAGTCCTTGGCATTGCGATTGCCGGTCGACGCCCACTTCGTGGAATACGACATAACGGGTAGGGGCTCGATTCCGTACTTCTTCATGAGCATAAAGATACGATCGTAAAGCTCCCACTTCCAAACGCCCTGGTCGGGTTCGATTGCGCCCCAACTGCAGTCGAAACGGCATGCGCGAAACCCGAGCGCCTTGATCCATGCAACTTCCCGTTCGGCATCCGCCGGAGCCAGCCCATGCAGGTGCGTGCACACACCGAATAGCAGAGGCTGCGGGTTGCCGGCATCGACCAAGTCGGACGAATGCGGCGCGTACGCCGCGATCTGCGTTTCGCCCTTCGCGATCACGCTGTCGTCCAGCCCCATGACCATAGCGCGGACAGTTACGATCCCAGGAACACCGGGTGTCACAACAAAATTGGCGCCGCCGGTTTTATCCAGCGGCGCTTCCCCTCGCGCAACCTCGGCGCCATGGAAATCCATGGCGCGCCATTCGACCGTCGCTGGTTTGCCAGATGCCAGAGCGGGTAGCCCCACGGCCAGAACACGAACAACGCAGGGTTTGTGTGGCGCGGCAAACCCGGGCGCCGCGTTGTTTACGGCGAGCACGAGCCGAGCCGAGCTTGGCGCGGCTGAGGACGAGGACTGACCACCTGTCAGCACAAGATCGTCGATGAATATCTCGCCCTGTGCAGCGACGTCAGGACCATGATCGAGGCCAAAGCCCAGAAATCTAAGCGGCATCTGGATAACCCCCGTATTCTTTGCCCCCCAATGTCCCGCCGGTTTCGACACGTCGATGTCCGCCGTGAGATGCTTCCACTCCGAGCCGTCAAGCGAATCGGCGAGCGGTTTCCCCAGCCAATACAGGAACGTTTCATTGCCCGAATCCACTAGCGTGATCCCACCGCCGTTTGGAAAATCGTTCTGCCCGCAGCCGTAGATCCACACCGACAAATGCAGCTTGCTGCCTTGAGTAAGGACGATAGGATACTCGTCCGTGGTCAAGGAAACATTGCCGCGTTTGCTGAACTTGTATGATAGATGGCCCGACTGGCTCCCCGAATGGGCGCGCGCCTTGCTGACATCGGCGGTCGATCCCTCATGCGATGCGCCCATCGGCGGCGAATGAAACCAGGCGCTCGTCACATGCTCGAAATCCTGCGTATAGGTCTGCGCGAATACGGGCGACACACATGCCGCCAGAAGGGCAGCCGCTATCAATACTTGCCTCATGTGCATTCCAATCTTTGGCCGAAATACGTCACTCGTGGAAGAGCGTCGACGTTCCGCCCGCTGGCCGGAGCGCCCCGCCGTACATACCGTTGAAATAAGCATTAGCCTCGGTTACCGCCTGCCCCGCGATATACGTGCCTGACAACCATTTGGCGTGACCGTCGGCAAACGCGACGTTGCCGCCGTTGTTATGCCCCTTGTTTCCTGTAGTCCAGCTTGAAACGACGCTTGAAACGGCGGGTGAAGCGGCGAAGCCTTCGATCTGGTTCCAGGTCCAAATCGTATCAACATCGAGAATATAATCGTTATTGTTACTCGAGACGTAGAAGCACCCAAAGAACGTCACGATGTTCGATGGAGACACAATCTGGCTCATCTGCAGTGGGACCGGAGCCATCTCCGCGGCGCATCCCCAGTGCATCATCGCGCCGGAAGGCAGGCCGGCATGGCACTCGCCAAAGTAGTAGAGGTTATAGGCATAGTCGACGTTGTAATAGCCGCCCAGGAATGCTCCAGTTTGCACAGCGGTATTAGTGGGGTCGCTCGGGCAGCGCCAGATATTCGTGCTCTTGAGATAGGGCGCCAGACAGAAGCCTGTCGTCGTGCCCCAGTTGCCGACTCCCGCCCCGCCGCATCCCGTACCTGACTCGCCTAAGCAGACGAAAGGCGTGCATTCGTCATAGTCCTGAGTGTACTGCACGTACGCGAGCCCGATCTGCTTGAGGTTGCTCAAACACGCGGTCTGCCTCGCCTTTTCGCGAGCGGTAGCAAAAACTGGAAACAGAATTGCCGCTAAAATCGCGATAATCGCTATAACTACGAGCAATTCGATGAGAGTAAAACCTACGTTGCGTTTCATTTGATGTTCCTTTCAATTTTCCCCGATAAATACTAGACCGCCACGCCCGCGACCTCGAAAATGGCTGCCGGCGTGGTAACGCTCCCTCGATCGATGAGGTGCGAGTGGATCACATGGAGCAAATCGCCGCCATCGCGGCCGTTCATTCGCGCATCGAGGATCGCCACTGCTTCCTCGCATTGCGCCTCGATGTTGTAGCTAATGCATGTAATTGGGGGCGAAACAAGCTCCAACAGCGGAGAGTCGCCCCTATTGATGATCGAAATGCGGTTCGGAATACTCAAGCCCAGATCCCTGCATGCGCCCGATGCGCCAATCGCAAGCTCTTCACCAAACGTAAACAGAGCGGTCACACGATTGCGCCGTCGAAGAAACCGGCCGATCACCTCGTACGCATGCTTCATCGGAGACATACCCGGAGGGGTGTCGACACGCACGATCTCGATCGCAGGATCAAGTTGGTCAATAATATGAAACGTCTGGCGCTGCCAGAACGTTTCGCACGCACGCTCATCCTCGGGAATCTGAACGGCAATTGCGAGCCGTTTGTGTCCGGCGGCGCGAATGTAATCGAGGCCCATCTGAATGTCCGCCCGGATATCCGTTAGAACCGTCGAAATGCCGTAGTCGCTCAGATCCGGCTGGAGGACAACCACGCGATCCCGCGCGGAGCGCACGGCAAGGCCTAACGATGTGCTCATCCGAATGTCATCGAGCATGATCAGCGCTGGTCCGCCTGCTTTCAACGCGCGTACAGCCAGGTCTTGCTGCCCTAAGCCCAGCCTCAGCACATTCACATTCCAGCCGCGTTCCTGTGCAGCGCGTGTCCCACCCCGCAGGAACGCCTCGGCGGCATTG
>Ga0316231_1001933_pt1 | contig 21251 bp, 46 predicted proteins | sample TBH18027metaG_FD_206002 | JGI IMG/M metagenome (GOLD analysis project Ga0316231, IMG submission 206002) | Freshwater microbial communities from Trout Bog Lake, Wisconsin, USA - TBH18027 | ecosystem: Environmental > Aquatic > Freshwater > Lake > Hypolimnion/Profundal zone | place: USA: Wisconsin...
TCCGATAGCGAGTTGGAATCACTTGACTAAGGGGCACATGCACCTTCACGGTCACTTGCACCTCAAGAAAAATGTTAGGGCGAATAAGGGAAAAATGATGGACGTTGGTGTAGACGGAAACGACATGTACCCAATCGGTTTAAAAGAAGTGGTGTCCATTCTTGGAAACAGACCTCTACAGGGAATGTTTGAATTCGATCACCACAAAAAATAAGTAAATAAAAGCTATGATAAACAATTTTGATTCTATATTTGATTTGATAACGTGCAGATTGGATCACTTAAAACCGGGGAATTCTATTTCGTGCAAATATTCAAAAGACGAAAGGACAATCCCCTCATGAAACAGGACTTGGTCACTATTGACAATTTCTTTGTGCAAGGAGCTTTTGATTTAAAAGAAAAGCAGGACAGAATAATAGAGGTGTGCGATCTTAATAACGCTAGGGCGTACATAAGATTGAACAGGCGCAGCGATAAAAAAGTTGCTTTGCAAACTCTTAGATTAATGGCAGAGAACATAGCTGCAGAACAGTACGACATAAAGAATTGTTATTTGAGTTGTTGTGGTCAGTTTCATTCGGAAGACAACCATAAAACTTGGTTGATAGACGTCGATGACAAGGACTATGAAGGCATGGACCAAGAATTGGCAAAAGAGGCACAACTAAAAATGCTTTCCTTGGCCCAAGAACTCATAAAGTGGACGGGTCGGGACAGTAGAATGAGAGTATTACCGACCAAAAACGGTTACCACGCGGTGTGCAGGCCATTTAACCTTAAAGCGTTCAGAGAGAGCTATCCGCACCACCCGGACGTGCATAAGGACAATCCAGTTCTTTTGTATTGTCCATAAAATAAAAGTTATGACTCAAAAGATGGTATCGCAAGAGTTAATAGAACAGATGAACAAACAATTCTTGGGAAAAAGAATTTCTGTGGAAGGGGACGTTGGTGTGGTCAGTGGCACTTGCCAATTCATGGGTTACAATTTAACTTTCCCAAGTTGGGGTTTTCAAGTGACCGTGGACAGAATGCCGGTCACCAATGTAAAATTAAAGTCTATAAAATTAATAGATTAAAAAATGGAAAACGTTAATAGTTGCTGCTTTGTAGCGAAAATAAGTGAATTAAAACCCATAGAGGGTGCCGACATGATCGAAATGGCGATCATTGAGGGTTGGAATTGCATAACCCAAAAGGGTAATTACAAATCGGGGGATTTGGTGGGTTGCGCGACTACGGACGCGGTGATACCCGAAGAATTGGCGGAAAAAATGAATGTGACCGGTTATCTAAGAAAGGGAAACCGAGTTAGAACGGTCAAATTGAGGGGAGTTTACTCTGAGTGCTTGATAATTCCAATGTCGTATGTACCGAATTCGCAGAGTTTCAAAGAGGGTTCTGATCTCATGAAAGCCCTTGGCGTATTTAAGTACGAACCTCCTGTTAAAAACATTCAATTGACATCAGGAAAGAAAATAAGATACCACGAAAATCCAAATTTTTTGGTGTATTACAAATTTCCAAACATTAAGAATGTGCCTGGAATGTTCACCAAAGAGGACGAAGTTCAAATTACCAGAAAATTGCACGGTACTAATGCAAGGTACGGCATAGTGAAAAAAACAAAGTTGTCGTTCTTGGACAGAATAAAGAAATTCCTGTACAAATACGTTAATCACACGCCCGAATCGTGGAAGTTTGTGGATTACGATTTTGTGGTTGGATCCCACAACGTGGAAAAGGGTTCTGATTCTCAAGGATTCTACGATACCAACGTGTGGTTCGATGTTGCCAAAAAATACAGTTTGAAGGAAAAACTTTGGAACTATGTAATGTTGTTGGAAGATGAGGGTTTGCTGGGCTCTGGCTTCGTCATTTACGGAGAGATATACGGTCCAGGAATTCAGGCCAATTACGATTACGGTTTGAAAGAAATAGAATTTGCTGTGTTTGATACTTGGTTTAACGGGGAATACTTGGATGTGTACGATACTGCATTCATAGTTGATTTCATATTGAATTTGCCTTTAGTGCCGGTTCTTTATACGGGACCGTGGAGTCAAGAAGTGCAGGACAAGTTTCTATTGAATAACTTTGTTGAGGGCACAAAAGTACCCCACGAGGGAATAGTGATTAAACATATTTCCGGTGCTAGGGAAAAAGTGGCGAAGGTCATAAATCCTCAGTACGCGGTATTTTCCGAAAAGAACAACGTTGGGGATTCACACTAAAAAATAATAACATGGGTGACATCAAAACAAAAAATTTCAGTTCGCTTGACAAACTAAACAAGTTCGTTAAGGAGAATTCCGCGAAAGTAATAAACGTACAGAGCGTGACGGTTTCCGTTAACACTGGATTGCCCCCTACCTAAGGGAGGTTCTTTCTATTGCGACGAGGAACAATTCAAACTTTTTTACCAATTACCAGTTTGGAAATTGGAAGAAATACACGAGCCATGATTGACCTAGAAAAATTAAAAGCTTTTTTTGACAGCGAAGAGGGAAAGGAGTTCAATAAAAATTTTGTAAAAAAGCTTGAGATGGAAAGAACTCACACCGATAGGTGGACAGAGAAGTTTAAACTTTGGGCAGAATCATTTGGATTGGACGCAGCGATAGAAAAATTGCTTCAAAAGTACTATTCAAAGAAATACGTCGCAGGGGAATATAAGTTGGGGTACGAACCACGGGAGCCATTAATTTGGGTCCTGTGGGAGTACGCCGTTAAGTACGGTAAAAAGTGCAGAGCGAAGAAGTACGCCAACACGTTCACTTCAGAAATGTATTACGTTGGTTCGTACGTCATTCAACTCATGCACGGTCAGGGATCGGTAATTAGATTGGACAAAATTAAAGAAAGGCAAAATGGCAAAAAAGTGCAAAGTTTGTAAAGAGGACCTCCACCCCGTAAGGGTGAAATTGGGTTACGACACATGCGTTAAACACTCAAAATCGGAAAGGTACGCTGGAATAATTTCTGGGACCGAGGACGATAACTTTGAGCTATACATAGTAAAGGATCAGGAATCAGCAAAGTACCTAAAGGAACTTTCTCCGGTGTACGAGTAGCATATTTATAACTACACAATAGTTGAAAATGAATTACATCAGTCCTGTAGCGTACGCAGAAACACTAAATACCTTTAGGGGAAATTACACAAATTTAAAGGAATCCGACGAAGATAATATTTGTTTGGACGCCAAACAGCACGAGTGGAAGAAAGTAGGCAAAGAAAAGGCCAAGTGCAAAAAGTGCGGGATGGAAAAGGTGATCTCGTACGGTTACGAACCCGAAAAATCGTTTGAGTACGGGCAAAAAAATAAAATGCGAGAGGGCAAAATGAGCGAATCGAGAATAAGATTCGAGTCCCTAAAACAGAAATTGTCCCCTGAAGAACAAGAACAGTTGAGCGAATACCTTGATTCTTTGAAGGAGATCAAAAAAACTATTAGGGAACTCTTGATGAAGGGAGCTTCCAAACCCAGAGGCGCGGAAATAGAGGAAACCGGTGGGAACATGATGAGAAAGTGGATGAAAGAAAGTAAGAAAAAATAAGTTTTTAGTACTTCATAACTACTGTCATAATAAATTGGCTTCCAATGGGAAGCCTTTTTTATGTCCCGTGATGAAACGGGCTCATTGGGCAGCGCAAAAGTCCAAAGATTGGGAAACCATCGACCAAATCCAAAAAGTGGCCCATGAGCTCAAAAATTCTCTATTGGGATCCAATGAGTTATGAATTCATCCAAAGAATATCCATAACTGATTGGTTTCCAAGGGAAAATTTTTCACAAAAATTTTTTTATTTGAAAAAAGCGTCGTATATTTACCCCGTATCAATCAAATAAAGGTCATGTCAAAAGAGTACTACGAAATTCACAAGCGCGAGGCCAAAAAATTGGGCCTCACAATCAAAGAATATTTCGCACAGCGAAAGGGAAACAAATCCAAAGCCATCCCAATCCAAAAAAGCAAGCCCGTCGAAATTGACTTTTCAAAAGTACAAACGATTGACAAAATCGCAATCGACGAGAATATGCTCAAAATCTACAAATCGGGCCAAGTCGTCGACGACATGTTTTCGTTCGAAGGCGGAATTCCCGTTTGTACCAATGTAATGATCACTGGTGACCCGGGCGCGGGTAAGACCACGATCATGCTTCACACGATGGCAAATTTGCAAATGAAAAACAAGCACCTAAAGTGCCTTTTCATTTCAGCGGAAATGGGCTGCAAGGGGATCCTCAGTTACAAAAAAAGGTTCCCAATCATTGGGTGCCTTCAGACGCTGTTCGCTTCTGAATTTGCTGAGCACAACATGAAGGACGTCATCGAGCAATTGTTCGAAAAGGGCTTCGACTACATTTTGGTGGACAGCATCGCAGAACTTTTGGCCACGGTCAGAGAGGACTCGGGCATGTCCCAGGCGCGAGCGGATAAGTGGATACTGGACCTCTGCGTCAAGCACAACAAAGGAGAAAACTCCCGTAAAGTGTACAGCACCATGCTGCTCATCCAGCAGGTGACCAAGAGCGGTCAGTTCATTGGGTCCAACAAACTCAAGCACATTTGCGATGCACACATGGAACTCAAGAAGAGAAAGAGGGAGACCCCTGATGAAGTACAGAGGTTCTACATGTTCTTTTCAAAGAATAGGAACGGTAACGCGTTTGTGGAGTGCGAATTTACCATCAACGCCGACAACGTTAAATACGGCCAGATATCCCAGGAAGCGCCAGAAATTGTGGACGAGGAGGAAGTATTTCAATTATCGATTTAAAAATGTTTGGAAATGGACACAAAAAAAGAGAACATAAAGATTGAGGAAAAAGCAAGAGAGCTTAGGAATCAATTTATTGATTACGTGGATTGGGGGAATGGAGGAACTATTTATCTAAGCCTACGAAAACGCAACAAAGTGCGCTATTGAGTGCTGCGATCAGGTGATTAGAACCGTAGAAACTGAAATTGATCCGAGGCTCGACGTAGTTGGATTTTGGTACAAAGTTAGAGAATCTTTATTAAGAAGCGTTATTCCCGAACAAATATGGAGTGATATATTTTGGGGTCTTTCCATAGGAAGTATTAGTGGAGTTTTATTAAAGACGGAAACAACCGCGGAATTTAAAGGCAAAAAAATTAAAGTCGCTTTGTATTTGGATAAGAATATAACACCTCAAGAAATAACTTTTGAATTAAGAAAAAAATAAGCGCGAAAAATTTAATACAACTCTCAGATAATCTAATAGCGGTGATAGTATCGAAGTACGCGAAAAACATTCAAATTGAATATCCATTCTATATAAATTACCCAGACCTAAATAAAAATCAACGACTTTCATATAATGAGGGAGGGTATGCATTTAATTACATTACACTACCACTGGGAAAGTGGGAAATGGTGGCCATTGTAAATAAGGACGAAGTTGATACTCCTTTAGAGCTCGGAAGAATGGCATCTATTTTAAAGGATTCCGGTTATGTGGACGCTTACGTTCTTTTGGATTGTCATCGCATAGATTTGGAATCAGATGAAATGAAATGGAGTGATTGTGTTATACTCACTAAAATTGATTAATCATGAGACCTTTTGGAGAGGACAAAAAAATAAAAGGAAGCGGTAAGTGGAAAGTTGATTACCGAATCAGAACTAACAATAGAAAAATTCCCAATTGGTGGGAAGGGTTAAGTGGATTTGTATCACGCAGAAAAATGAAACAGGACCTAAATCGAGAAATTAAATCGAACATTAAATAACCGATTATGGTAAAGAAAGAATTCGTTCAAGATCTAGAATTGGGAATGGTGGTATTTCACGAAAAGATATACAATGGTCGCGAACCCATGAAAATCGTCGGTATTAGGGAAAAAGAAGTGTAACTGGAGGGGGATTTTTCAGGCGGTGTACGTCCTGATATAATTGAAAAAGATTGGTTACCCATTGATGGATTGTTTAGACTTAGAAAAGTGTGTTGGGAACACAGTCATTTTGGGTCTTGTACACTACCAAATGTGCATTGCAGTTATCCTCACTGCGAACCCTACGTAACGAAAGACGATCATTCTTAAAGAGGAAGAGATTAAAAATAATTTATGAAAAATAAAGGGCGTAAACATAAACATGTAAGAACTGTTAATGAAACAGATATGAAAGGAGCTTGGGATGCTGGTGGTTCATTAGTACATATTACACGTCCTATTACTTATATGTCTTCTAGAGGATACGCAACAGGCAGATTTGATAAAAAGAAATGGTCAAAAAGAATAAGAGGTTATTTTAAATCACAAACAAAAGAAATTTTTTAGAAAGTGAAAAAAACAGTAGTAATTCCCGACCTACATGGTCGTAGCGATTGGAAATTGATAGTGTACACGGAAAAACCGGACGAAGTGATATTTTTGGGCGATTACTTTGACTCTTACAACATTTCCGGTGTTGAACAACTGCACAATTTCAAAGAAATAATCGAGTACAAAGAGACGTTCCCCAATGTCATCATGTTAATAGGTAACCACGATCATCACTACTTCTCTTCGGTTGGGTACAACGGCACTTCGGGTTACCAAGCGGGAATCGCCCATAACATAACTCAAGCGTTAGAGGAGAACATTCATCACTTACAGATGGCCCACAAGGGGGGAGAATTCTTGTTCACACACGCGGGCGTTAGCGAAATTTTCATGGACAAAATTTTTGGTGAAGATGGCTGGAATCCTGATAACATTGCTGAAGATCTGAACGAGTTGTGGAAGCACAAACCCAAAGCGTTTTGTTTCAACGGGTATATATCCGACACGGGAGACGAAGTGATGCAAACCCCAATATGGATAAGACCGACCAGTTTGATGAGGGCGGGTAAAATGAAGAGGGAATTGTACAAGAAATACATTCAAGTTGTGGGTCACACACAGCAAAAACAAATAGACACAAAGGGAAAATCCACAGGTGGTAGGTATTACTTCGTGGATGCACTCGGAACCTCGGGTCAATACATGGTGATAGAAGACGGTAAGATTGGTTTCAATTTTTCCGGAATTACCAAATAAATACATTTTTTGGGCTCAATGGAATTCATTATTTTTAACCATAACAAAAAACAAAAACAAACTGAATTCTTTGATAAACGAGTGCAATAAACTCGGAAAATTCAAGTACTACTCAACAATAAAATAACAATGAACATTCAAAAAACAAAGCAAAATCCAGTTAAACTTGCTATTTGCTGGTTGGTAGTTCTTTATTACGAACTGTTTAAATCCAAAGAATTGGAAAAGTACAAATTGCAAGCGAGGGCGGGAATCGTTTCGATCGGAGCCCGGTACAAAAAATACTTTGAATCCAAAGAGTACGTCGTCAACTACAAAATGTTAAAAGCGTGGATAGGCGAGTACGAAGTTAACAATAAAACTTACCTAAAGTACATCGCCACCGGACAAGTACCGCAAAAACAATTGACAAAGCTCGCGTACAAGATAGCCAGAAAGGAGAAGTTAACTTCTCAAGAAACGGAAATTTTTTCTGGCTGTGTAAGGGAAATTAACGAGATCATTTCAAAATTTCCGACGAATTCTTTGATCGATAAATTACCGGCAAATGTTGATCTTTTTGTGTAATGACAAGAATAAACGCTACCGTACCGCCCAAAAAACTGTGCGATCAGCATTTGATTGCTGAGTACAGGGAGATTTTAAGGGTTTTTAAATTGGCGAGACGCACAAACACCGCTCCAAAAAAATTTACGCTTGGAACGGGACACGTGAGTTTCTTTTACGATAAGTTAAAGTACGCTCACAATAGATTTCAATTGTTGAGGCGAGAAGTATTGGACAGGGGATTTACGGCTAACATGGAATTCGATAGTTCAATTTTATTGGGCAAGGAAAACTTGTACAACGATTGGATCGGTACTAAAGAGGCGAACAAATTGGTTACGAACAGAATGCTAGAAAGGGCGAAGTCAATGGGAAAGTTACGTTACATGGGCAAATTGATAACAAAAGAAGATTACGAAAAAATGTTGCAAGGGTTTTAATTAAAAAATTGGTACCATGGACTTTGTCCTTTCTTTGCTATTACGCACGACCTCTTGGTTAATGAGAGTTTTTGTCAAACACAAAAAATGGAAATTAGTGGCTTCAATACTTGAATTTAGAAAGAAAAAACTTGCCACAGTATTAAGACAAAAAATAAAAAATAATGAGCAGTCAACAGTTAAAAATAGGTGATCGATTAAAGATCAAAGAATTGGGGAACGCATTAACCGCGAGTTGGCACTATTTTAATCTCAATGACATTGTTGTTATCACAAAAATTGAGAATCAAAAGACACTCCGTATTACGAAAAGGGTTGGGTTGTCACTGCTAAGGACGACCGAGGCACATTACAGATGTTAAAATTAAGGCAATTCGAAAAAATAAACGAGTAGAACATGATTCACTTACTTTTGGCGTTGGCCACCCTTCAAAACCCAGAAAATTATTACGATAGTCTTTACAAGTACAAGTTACTTTGGAGAAAGGAAGTCGACAGCCTGAAGGTGTACAGTCACAAAATAATAAAAATGGAAGAAAACAAAAAAGAAGTAAAGAAAAAAAGGGAACTGTTCAATAAGTGCATGGACAGGAGCGTTGATGATTTTCAAAAATATTTTGAGTACAAAAAGAAAGTCGACAGCATAAAATTGGCAAAATCATTCACAACTTAAAATTGATATAACTATGAAAACGCACACGGTAAAAGTTTTTAAAAACGAGGGAGAATTTTTGGTGGTAGACACGGTCGTTAAGGCGGATTACGTTACTGTGATGGACGAATATTATGATTTTGGAGTGCACTATACCGATAAACAGGGAGCTGATTGTTATTTGAGCGTTGCTTACTACCCAATAAGAAACACTTGTGTGACGCTTGTTAATTTGTCTGACCAAGAAAATCTAAGCGTCGAAGCAAGACAAAAACTTTTGATGGCCATTGGAGTAACCGATTGATTTCTAATGAATTATAACTAATTGGTTCCCAATAAAGAATTTTAAAAAAAGGCCAAAATAAATTTTTATTTTTTATTCTCAAGAATCTGTCGTATATTTACCCTGTATCAATCAAATAAAGGTCATGAAAAATTTCTTATTGGTGTACGTAATAGGGTTCCTTTTGGTCCTAACGTTTTTGAAATTGTTCGGTAAAAAAATTGGCCTAAATCACCAAGAGGACCACGATTATTCGAATTCTTTGATGTGGCCGATGACTGTGCCACTGTTCTTGATAGTGGGATTCGTTAAAGTACTTTTCATGATCGACGATTGGCGCATGACAAAAAGAAAAAATAAATTCAAATGATAGAAGCAATCATGCACGCTTTGGGACTGTGCGGTGAATCTCACGCTAATCTGTGGAGCGTGCTAATAGAGTTTCCAAATTTGCAATCCATAATTAACTTCTTCAAATTTAAAATAAAAAGGAAATGAAACACGTATTAAATTTAATAATTACGCTTGCGCTCATATTTTTTGGGATTTGACTGAGCATCATTTGTACTCAGACGCCTCAAACTTCTATGGGTTTACTATACGTGCCGCTAATAGCACTTTACATTCTTTGGGGCATGCACATAATACGGAGAAGTTAAAAAAGACGCACTATGACAAATTACGCAACAGTAGACGAACTGCTTGGAAAGACCTTATCTTCCATAGATGCCGAGATAAGGAATCTCCAGAAATTATATTCACCACCACGGAAGGACATAGGTACAAAATGTATCACGATCAGGATTGCTGTGAAAGTGTTTATGTGGATGACATTGACGGTGATTTATCCGATCTCATAGGAAGCCCGATTACACTAGCGGAAGAGAGAACGGATAATGATCAAAACCCCGGGCGATGGTGCGAATCTTTTACTTGGACGTTTTACACGTTCGCAACCGTAAAGGGGTACGTGACAATCAAGTGGTTCGGTTCCAGCAACGGGTACTATTCTGAATCGGTTACGTTTGCCAAGATAGACTAAAATGAAAAGGGAAGAAAAAGTAAAGCGCAAAATTGAAAGGGCAAAGAAGCGTAGGGACAATAGGAACAAAAAGTATAAAGAGAAAATATCAAAAGTTTCAGAATGCGGTAGTAACGTTCCGTTGTGGGTATTGACCAATGACGGTATGTTCGATTGTTGGCCAGATTCTAGCAGTTCAACTGGGTATTTTCAAAAGTGTTCTTACGAAGCCTGGGGAATTTGTGAAGCCCCCTGCAACGGGGATTGTTAAAAAAGAGCGGGATAGCTCAATTGGTAGAGCTCATCATTGGAGGTTCGAATCCTTCTCCTGCCACAAAAGTAAAAAATTAATTTCAAATGACCCAATTACAAAGGAAAGAATTGCTTGAGTACATTTACGAGTACGCCGAGAGATACGATTCAAAGTGGTATACCCCAATGAGCGTGCTAAATCCCATTCCCGAACCGGAAGATTTCTTGGACGCATGGGAAAAAAAGTACGAGGTCGGGGTAGGAGCTGCTCAACCGCCCGAATTACACGCGACCGCGTACTTGGACAAAGATGATTTTTGGAGGTAGGTCTATTGGAAGTACGTCATGGACAGCATGGAACTTTTAAAATCGGGCAAAAAAGAGGACATCAAAGTTAAAAGTAAAGATAGCTTTGTTCTTTCCATGTTGGAGGACGATAAGTTTCTTGAGACCGTCGGTATGAAGTTTTCAGTGGAACTTTTAAAATCCAGTGAGAGGTGTTCTCTTTACGCCCACGAATCCTACGAATTTGGGGACGGGAATTTTGATAAGCACAGGGATTGGCCCTACTGGGTGAACGAGACCAAAGAATTGAACAATCATGAGGTTCACAGTTGGCTGGACAGGTGCGCACCTCACGTGCCGAAGATCAAAATGACGGTCGAAACAAAGGACTCCGTGATAGTAACTTACGAATAAAAAACATAAAAGTATGAAAAATAAAATTGATTTGAAATTAAGTGCAGCCGATGAGGCACCCATTGACAAAAATGCGTATCCGTTTGAGAAAACAGAGGAGATTAGTAGCGGTGAAGTCGATACAGGAGATGAATTGATAAACGACGGTCACCAGCTGGAGGTCATGGACAGAATGAGCATCATTGCTTCTAACTTGAACGATTTTGTCCTTGAACACCCATTAGTGTACGCAAACGAAGAATTGGAAATGTTGGTTGAACAGGCACTGGAACTAATTTATCAAGCGTACCAATTGGTGGGAAATCTCAGCGGAACCCTTGTAATTGATGGTGAATGATGAAAACAACAAAAGAAGTTCACCTAATAATAATATTGGTTGTGGTGATATCGGGAATTTTGTACCAATTCTTTTGTAACAGAAAAAACATAAAAAAATGATACACAAAAGTTCAATAAAGATGATTAAGGAGCATTTGAATGCAATGTGGTGGATCGATGATCAATAGCTTCGCAAAAAAACAGTATTCGATCACATGATAGATTCAGTGATTATGGATGCCCTTCGTTCTATGGTAAAAAATGAGGATGCGTTCAAAAGTCTCGGAGAAAACTGCATTAATTTGCGCGCAAAATTGGATCTGGAAATATTGGACTCAAACGACCCAAATTTGTTGGAGTTCTACAAATCTTCCATGACAATAGAACAGTTCGAATTGGAACAAGAGATGAGACAGAAACTCAAGGAAGAGGGCGGCGCAATAGTGACATTAAAAATAACTGCGGATTAAAAAAGAATCGACTTTACGATGCAGTATAACATTAGCGTAATGGACAGCTCCACGCTGCAGGGATCCATGAATCTGTACAAGCTGATCTTCCAGTTGGCCAATCTGTCGAGATGGCCAAACGGTGAGTGCCCGCACGGGTCGTACAAGAACTGTGGTACGTGCGGCAGGTTCAGAAAAATGTTTGCTTACGAAAGGGGCGTGACAAAGAAAAAACCCATAACATGAAAAAGCAATACGACGACAAAGAGGAAATTTTGATGGGAATTCACTTTGACAGAAGAGACACAAAGGTAGTCGTGACGTCAATGAACGTAAGTGTGCTAGAAAACACTGTTACGATCACAGCGGAAACAAAAATGGGAACAGATAGAGCTGTCACTAGCCTTCAAGGCGCAATCGAATTAGGTTTGATAAATTTGAAGGCCATAAAAAAATTGTTCAGTTATGAAAAATAAAATTTATCGAATAATTCTAAAAGAGAACTTCGACGCGTACGGAAGGGTGACAAAGTCCTACTACACAATCAAGGAATCTGTAAAACTTTTCGGACTCACTTCTTGGGCTACAATGACCGAATATTTGTACGACACTTCTAAACCCCTAGTATTTAACACATTGCAGGAAGCGGAGAGGTTCGTAGAAGACCTAAAAAACGAAAAGATAACGGTCAGACAGGGCTCCAAGTACACAATTGTAAAAGAAATAATCGCATGATAATGTACGAATACTACACAGAAAATAACAGAAATCTTCCCATGGAGGAGTCAGAATTAAATTCCCTTGGCAGAAAGGGGTGGGAATTGGTCACGCACTCAGTGGAACCCGATCCCCTTGCGTACACACTACACCACTACGTGTTCAAGAGGGTGAGAAGGGTGCAAACTTCGATGGACAGAATCTCAGTGTCCGAAACCGGGGATTTTAAAACGGCATGGTAACATTTCAATAAAAATAAAATTTATGTTAGAAGTAAAATTAATTTTTGGAACTTTATTTGCTTTGATCTTCATCGGAGCCATGTTATTCATGATGTGGGACGTGGATATCTTTGTTTCGGTTGGGCCCAACCTGAGAATTGTGAGAGTTGAATTGCCCAAGGACTACGAGAGTCAATTGGAAATGTACGCGTACCAAATACAAAAAAGAAATTTGATCACCAAAAAATGGAAACCAGTCAAATCGAATTTGGACGGAAAGATAGTGTCTGATTCAATCAACCCGTATTACCAGTCTTACCAAGACGCGAAGAATCACTTTGACAGAATAGTCTTCGCATCAACAAAGAAAAACACCAAAAATGTAAACGTTAAGGTTCTTTTGCAAGACACAATTTAAAATAAAATTTATGAAAAAGATAATTTCGTTTCTTATAAGGTTAATCGTGGTCTTTGGGCTATTTTCTTTACCAGCTGTTGTGGGATCGTGGTTGATAGTCCCCAAAATTACCGGATTCTCCGCTTATGTTTTCATGTGGATAGTGGGTTTTTGTGCTATACTTGGAGGATTTGCCGCTATCATATTATTTTTGATTATATGCGCGTTTCTGTTCTCTGATGAAGATTTATTCGATTTTGTATTTTAAAATGTAACCCATGTTCACGAGACACCAATCGTTTATTTTGATAGGGTTGATATTCGTTGGCTACGGATTGTTACTTGCGTTTGGCCTTTTGTTGAACGTTTACAATAATTACAGATTTAAACCAAAAAAATGAATTATAATTACAATGAAATGTCGTTTGCCTAATTTATTGGTTGGACAGTTAGTTTGATCATAGTTGGAGTTGCAATGGTATTGGCCACCTCTGAAAAACCAAAAAAGAAGCAAAAACTGTTCAGGATACTTAAGGTGAACAGACCAACAACACCGGAGTACTACCTAATTCAAAGGAAAAGGTGGTACGGTTGGACCACAGTGAATTGTTGGCACAATGGCTGGCACCTTCCAGAGGGGAATTATACCAGGTACAAAGAGAGGTTTTGGTACAGCCGATACAGCCTGGACACGGCGATGAAAGTCCTTGAAGAGCAGACGCAAAAAGCGGAGAATCGACCAAAAAAACTGTGGTGTACACAACTTCAATGTAAACAGAAACATAACTTATATGGACGTAGTTTATTTTATGATGATTGGATTACTGGTGCTGATATTCTGTTGGTTCGGAATGTTGTGGTTGGAGGACAACATTGATTCTACGCTGCCCCGCGTGATCAGCAGAACGGTAAAGAACCGCTTCAAAAAAAGATTGAGGATAGTGGAAATAACAGAAAGCGGAAAAAATTTCCCGCTGTATTCGGTTCAAGAGAGCTTTCTATTTTTTTGGTGGGTGTCCTCCGGTTATCTATATTATGATCGCAAGGGCGCAGAATACGCATTGGAAATAGACATCAAGAGGCTCAGAAAATCAAAGAGAAAGAAAACAAAAGTGGTCGTCAGGGAAGAAGTAATTTAAAAATTTAAATTCATGAACAGCATACTAATAGCAGCAGTGTACGTAACGACCACTTTACTGGTTACTCTGTTTGTGGGGTTAACCGCATCGGACCCCAAATTTCCTGCTGGCGCGTGGAGGGCGATCAAGGACAGGTTCAAGGAAAGGTACCGGATACAGGAGATAACCCAAGACGGATTCACAAGGTACGAAGTGCAGAGCAAGAACCCATTTTTTGGAGATTCCCACGCCCTTTACAGTTACCTCCAGTACCAGGAAGCCGAGTACGCACTAGAAAAAGTGCTGCAAAAGGAAAGGAAGAGAAGACAGAAGAAAACATCCAGAACCTTAAAAGAGGAAATAGTGTAAATTTTTAAACAAAACAGTGTTTATTATGCTTGTATACATCGCATCGATAGCAAAAAAACTTAGGGACCTCGCAACCACCGTGGGAACGGAGGGAAAGGTGCACGACAGGGAAACGATAGCCAACGACCTTGAGAACTTGGCCACCTCCATCGAGGAAAACCCAAAAGACATACAAACGTTGGACGAAGCAAGAAACGAACTGCAGGCCATCAGCCTGGAATTCCCAACCGAAGACGAAGAACACTCAATCATTTTGGAAATCATGGACTACATCCTAGATGAACAGTACTGGATAGGATCAGCAAGGGCGGACGAGGAACTGTACGCTGATTGGGAATGGGTGGATTCAAGTTGGCCAGAATAAATTTAAATTGAGACCATGACACGAGAACAGAAAAATTAAAGGAGATAATCTCTGCAATTGGAATTAGCGGCAAAGGAAATAGCGGAGACCTTGAGTGAAGTTACAAACTGTGCTTTATTTACATACTAGAAAACGGTCATTTCCGAAACAAAGATACTGGCACAGATGTTGGGAATATTCTGAACGAATACACAAGAACCAAGGGAGGACACTGCCAGAAGAATCAAAAAAGCTATTGGAGGAACTCATAGACGATACAATACACAAACTAATGGAGGGAATCCCAATAGACCCAAGGATCTTACCTCGCAAGGTTATCGTAAAAATGGAAGAAAAAAGACAAAGGGAGGAGAAAATAAGGGAAGCCACGTAGAGAACGGTTCTTTCATGCCCATTGACAGGTTCTGCGAAAGCTGGTGGTCAAAAACGAAGAATTTTCAAAGTTGAACCTGGTCAAGAAATTGCAGTGTACAGAACAAACCGCGCGGGAAGTGAGAAGAACAAGATAGGGATGGGCTTTTTACTGAATACGGTGAAATAACACAACACCAAAAAGAAATAAAGTTGTAGATTCCCACCCAAGACGAAGGGAGGAACCAAAATTCTTAAGTCACCCAAGGAGGGAAACACCCACAGAAAGCACCAAAAATCAGCCGCCAGAACATCTTCCCGTACCCTAAGCAACCATAACCAATCGCAGTACAGCGCCCAGCAGCGCGGGTGCAAACACTTGAAAGGACACTAGTTTGGTAACCAACGCTTTGCAACTGATCGGTTCCCAATGAAGAATTTTTAAAAAAGGCCAAAATAAATTTTTTTATTCGAAAAAAGCGTCGTATATTTACCCTGTATCAAACAAAAATAGTCAACATGAGGGTAACAAACTACAACGAGCTTTTATGGTCGACCCCGGCCACAGAGAAAACGGTCTACAACTCCTTCGCCGCCAGTAAGTTAAAAGAGCCCAAGAGCGGTTCCGTGGCCATCGAGGTAACGCTCGCCGACGGGAGCAAAATCATAGAGAGGTACAAAAACATGGCCCAGATGACAAGGGTGCGCAATTCAAGGCTAAAGATCGCTTGATCGCGATTTTGTTTAGCTAGCGCGGGAAATATTTTGTAATTGTTTGCCGACTGGCCCTGACTCAGTCGCGAATGTTCGCAGTCGATACAGGGGGTCCACGTGGGTTCATCTAATAAAAAGTTTTTATGTTGATAAAGGAAATGATATTTGACATAGTAAAAGAGAAGCACGGTGTATATGCCTCTTCGGTCCAGATACGCAAGATAGCGTACGAGATCACGCATTTGAAGAGGTTCGACCCCATAAAGAACAGGGGTTGGTACTGCACCAACCTGTTCACAGAAGAGGGTTCTTTGAGGACCAAGTATTCAAAGTCGGGCAGGTACTTCGTTCCGCACAGAAAGATGAACGGGGCGAGCTTTTTCAAGCTTATAGAGCCCGCCAAACCGAAGGCGATGGGAGTCCTTTTGTCCCACGCGGAATCCCTTGAGCACAAGGGCATCAAGCCCGGCGACAGGTTGAGAGTGGTGATGAAGGCCGCTGATTACGAGAGGGGCTGGGACAATACGTGGCCGGCCAGAATGGACGATTACGTGGGTAGGACCATGACGGTGAAGAGAGTCAATTCCAAGAGGGGAGTGTATTTCAAAGAGTCGGGAATATACGCCTTCCCTGCCTTCGTCCTTGAGGTAGTCGCAAGGGCAAAAGAGCAATCATTACCATCACAAATAAATAAAAAAGAACAAGTTATGAAAGAAGTTAAGCATCCGTCGGTGCACAGCCAATTTTTAGAGGAAATGGGCCTGAAAGCGGGTGATAAAGTAAGGGTCTTGAGAAGGGGAAAGAGCAACGAGTTCGGTTGGAACGACTCCTGGGTATCGCACGCCATGGACTCCGCAGTGGGCAACGAGTACACAATTTCCTCCATTTCCCCATCGAGCGGTGTCAAATTCGAAGAGCGCTTGCGCTACAATTTCCCGGTCACCGTGCTGGAAAAGTTGGAATCGGAATTCACCCCGGTCAACGTGAAGTTGAATCGCGAGTACACCGCAACGATCACCAAAAAGAACGTCGAGGTGGGCTGCCAGAAGATTCCCTTCAAGGTGGTCATTGAACTGGCGGCCGCCGTCAAAAAGGTGATGGAAACCAAGTAGTTATAAACGATTGGTTATCAAGGAAGAATTTTTAAAAAAAAGTCGTAAAATATTTTTTTGGTAAGCAAATCTGTCGTATATTTACCCTGTACCAAACAAATAAAATGTATGATAAAAGCAAAAAGCAGCAATTCATTGGTTGTCAACAAAATGCAGGCCACCGTTAAGGACATTTACAACAAAGAGATTTACAAAGTTATGGACGCCGAGCTCAAACCGGGAACGGACCTTGAGGACCTCGCTCACGCTCTAAGGGACAAGTACCCGGACTGCTTCGTCACAGTGTACGCGGACAGCAAAAACTTCTACTGCCTGATGCCGAAGAACATGGACCGCGACCAGAAATTGGTGGACAGCGGGAGAGCGAGCATGGAACAGTTCATGGAGAAGTGGTACCCGATGGAACCAAGGGCAAAAAAGAAATTGAGGGACGAAATCGAAATGCTCGAGGAGCAGGAGGCATTTGAGAGAGAATTATATTAACGGACCGAATAGTTATTCTTTAAGTTGCGAATATAATGTCGTAGATTTATACCTACACATTGTTAATTAAAAGAAAAGCAACATGAGCAACAACAACAGACCGGAGACCTACAACAAATTGACCTATTTACAAAAGGTGTCACGCATCAACAGGAAACTGAGGGTCGGCGACATCACGAACGTCTCCAACGTGACCGGTTACAGCACCACTCACGTCTCGGACGTGGTCGCTGGTAAGTACATCAACGATCGCATCGTTAACGAGGCTTACGATGTGACCCGTGGGCGCATCTCCAACGCGGAGAAACTGGCCACTGTCTAGTGGATCGCCCGGATTTTTGACTTGATACAGAACGGGGAGGCCTAAAAAACCTCCCCCTTTTTTTGTACATTGGTTACCAACCGCTTATAACTCGTTGGTTATCTACCAAGAATTTCTAAAAAAGGTCAAAATAAATTTTTTATTCTCAAGAATCTGTCGTATATTTACCCTGTATCAATTAACAAAAAGCAATAAAAGTTATGCCAACATTTAAATTTAAGATAGGCGACCTGGTCATAGGTAACAAGGACGCCAATTACTACTGTAAAACAAGACAGGGGTGGATAGGTAAAGTCACCAACGTCGGCCCTCACGAATTCGACGCCACGCAATTGGTGACAGGTACCTTAGTGGGAGGGGCCCTTTACACAAATTTGGACTACGATTCGTTCGACCTTTACGTAGAAAAAACCGTATTTAAAGTGGGCAACCCAAACGCCAACAATTACGGAATTACAAGGCAAGGACGGACCGGGAGGGCCACCCACGTAAGTGCCGATGGAGATCACATAAGGGCAATCTCCGCGGCCAAGGGGTCCGGAGACACTGAATTTTCGTTGTGTCCTTATTGCTTCGACCTGGACCGCGCCGCCGACGATGTGATCGTGAACAGGGAATTCCTAAAGTTCATCTACTCCAAGGGCACCGTCGAGATCAGGCAATTGATCGAACAGAAATTTCCGGACGTATCGCTAGAGCCAGAGTACTTCGAATTCAAGGAGGACTCAAGGATACTCAGCCATTACGGTGAGCTTCCCTTTTGCATAGGCATCAACAATGCGATAGTGCCAAATGAATTCTCAAGGAAGAGCCTGTACGTTCAGGAGGACTACACGGCTTCGATAGGGACAGCGCTCAACGGCAAGAACCAGTACATCACGTTCAAGAAAAAGTAATTACAATCACTCACAAATAAAAGTTATATGATAAAAGTAGAACAGAAATCGCAGATCACGGTCATGACCATGGAAACCGCAAAGACAAAGGCACCCGCTATATTCGCCACCAAACCGGCCGGGCACATCAACCCCAACCGGTACAAGTTCACACCCACCACGGACATCATAGCCCACATGGACTCAATGGGCTGGAAACTCACCAACGCCAAACAGAGCAAGACCAAAGTGCCACTGCGCAGGGACTACGGGGTCCACATCACAGAGTTCCAACACCCCGACCTGTACATCAAGGACCAGACCGGCAACGTAGAGGCAAGGCCAACGGTCATCTTCGTCAACAGCCACGACGGCTCAAGGCCAAGGGACTTTGAAATGGGTCTGTTCAGGCTAGTGTGCTCCAACGGCATGATAGTAAAGGACAGAGGCTTCGGCGGTTTCAGGGAGCGCCACACCAAACTGACCTTGGAAGAGGTCAAGGCCTTGATAGACCAAAGAATGGAAAGCCTGAACTCCACCGTGGAGAAGATCAACCTGTGGACCGGAAGGGAGATGACGGCCAAGGACAGAAGGCAGTTCGCGGTCTCCGCCCTCATCCTCAGGATAGGAGAGGACAGGCAGCCCGAAGAGTACGAAATCATGGACATCCTCAACCCCCGCAGGGAACAGGACAAGCCCAACACCCTGTGGCACACCTTCAACCGGGTGCAGGAGAACCTAATAAAGGGCGGCTTCCAAATGAACAACAGGACCGCACGGCCGATAACCAACCCAATACAGGACATGGTGTTGAACCGGGGCCTTTGGCAGTTGGCGGACGCCTACGCATCCTAACCTTGAAAAATTTTTAGCTAGCTCTTCGCAAGCAATCAGCAAGCGGTGAGCTAGCTCCCAGAAAAAGCAAAGGTTGTCGGAGCTAGCAGGGGCCCTAGCTGGGGCCCTATCCCTTGGTACGACCCCGAGGAATTCCCCGGTTTTTCCTGGCCAAAAAAATGTATCCAAGTACATAAAAACTGCCCGGGAGAAATCGCTCCCAAAAAAATTGGTAAAAATTAAATATACAAAAATGAGCAATACAAACAAAATATGTGTAAGGCACTACGATTTTAAAGTCATAACCAAAAAATAATTTCATGAAAGCATCAGAATTAAGGATCAGTGAAAAGTACGTTCCGGTCCAGATACGTCAATTTGGACGAATCCACAGAGTGGGAGGCGGCCAGGGTTTCCAATGCTTCCTTCAAAAACAGGGTCTGTGCCAACCCGGAAGACAAGCTGGCCTGGAAATGCAATGGGATCAACCCTTATTTTTTTACCCAATCCGGAAAATTTCTCAATTTTTAATAAAATAATATGGCTAAGATTGCTCTGATAACTGGTGTTACGGGACAGGATGGTGCTTATCTCAGTGAGTTTTTATTAAAAAAGGGGTATATCGTGCATGGGATCAAACGAAGGACTTCCCTGTTTAATACGGACCGGATTGACCATTTATACCAGGATCCTCATGAATCCAATGTACATTTTCACCTGCATTACGGCGATTTGACGGATTCTACCAACCTCATCCGCATCATCCAGGAAACCCAACCCGATGAAATCTATAACCTGGGGGCCATGAGTCATGTGCAGGTCAGCTTTGAAACGCCTGAATATACCGCCAACGCGGATGGGATAGGGACCCTGCGTATCCTCGAAGCGGTGCGCCTGCTGGGGCTCACACAAAAAACAAAAATCTACCAGGCATCCACTTCCGAATTATATGGACTGGTACAAGCCGTACCTCAAACCGAAACGACTCCTTTCTACCCGCGTTCCCCCTATGCGGTCGCTAAATTATACGCTTACTGGATTACGGTTAATTACCGTGAAGCTTACCAAATGTATGCCACCAATGGCATTTTGTTCAATCATGAATCCCCGCTGCGCGGGGAAACCTTTGTCACCCGGAAGATTACCCGGGGGGTCGCAAAAATTGCCCTTGGCTTACAGGAAAAAATATTTCTGGGCAATCTGGATTCCAAACGGGATTGGGGCCATGCAAAAGATTACGTCGAAGCCATGTGGTTGATTTTGCAACAACCCCAACCGGAGGATTATGTGATTGCTACCGGTATTACGACTTCCATTCGCGAATTTGTAAATATGGCTTTCCGGGAAGTGGGCATTGAACTGGAATTCAAAGGCAGCCAGGAAAATGAAAGAGGTATCGTGAAGACGGTTACCCAGGAGGAACATCTTTCACTGGTTGGGAAAGAAGTCATTGCGGTTGATAAGAAATACTATCGTCCCACCGAAGTGGATTTACTTATTGGGGATGCCAGCAAGGCTTATGAAAAGTTGGACTGGAAGCCAAAATATGATTTGGCCATGCTGGTGAAGGAGATGGTTCATTCCGATATTGACCTCTTCAAAAAAGAAAAAGTGTTGAAAGAATACGGTTTTCATATAAAAAATCAATACGAGTAAAC
>Ga0316231_1001939_pt1 | contig 21168 bp, 22 predicted proteins | sample TBH18027metaG_FD_206002 | JGI IMG/M metagenome (GOLD analysis project Ga0316231, IMG submission 206002) | Freshwater microbial communities from Trout Bog Lake, Wisconsin, USA - TBH18027 | ecosystem: Environmental > Aquatic > Freshwater > Lake > Hypolimnion/Profundal zone | place: USA: Wisconsin...
CCTGATCCGCCGTCCCTCATACCCCAGGGCTCACAGCCCATAACTATTCCCCAACCGCTCGCCCAACTCACAACGCAACACCCACAAAGCATCCTCCCAACACTCCAGGCCGTTGCACTAGGTCTCAATTCTGAGACCAGGGTTGCCACGCCTCTGCCTCCACGCACCTCGAACGTCGTACCTCAAACCTGTAAAGTAATCCCATGCAACTTGTCACCGAGCCAGCCGGCTCCCCGTCCATCGATGAGCGCGCGCTCTATCGCCGTATCACCCGTCGTCTCATCCCCTATATGTTTGTGCTCTACATCGCTGCCTATGTGGACCGCGTCAATGTTGGCTTTGCGGCCATGGACATCCAGCGTCAACTGCACTTCAGCAACACCGTCTATGGCACTGGCGCCGGAATCTTCTTTCTCGGATACGCGCTCTGCGATCTGCCCAGTACTCTGCTCCTGCGCCGCGTCGGAACACGCCTCTGGATCGCACGCATCATGATCTCCTGGGGCTTCATATCCGCCAGCATGGTCTTTATTGCAACGCCGCACTCTTTCTACCTGCTGCGCCTTCTGCTGGGCGTAGCCGAGGCCGGATTTGTGCCGGGAATGCTCCTCTACCTCACCTTCTGGTTCCCCTCACACGAGCGGGCGCGCGCTGTCGCCAAGTTCATGACCGCAACCTCACTCGCCGGTGTCGTTGGAGCGCCCCTCTCCAGCGCCCTGCTCAAGCTCGACGGCTTCCACGGATTCAGCGGATGGCAGTGGCTCTTCCTGATGGAAGGCGTTCCTACAGTCCTTCTAGGCATCTCCGTGCTCTTCATCCTTAAAGACTCGCCGGACAAAGTCTCCTGGTTGTCACCCACCGAGAAAAGTTGGCTCAAAAGTGAACTTGCGCGCGATCAAGCTCGCTACGGCGCAACCGTGCACCACCGTCTGCTCGACGCCTTCCGTATGCCCGCCGTGTGGCTGTTGGCCGGTGTCTACATCGTCATTCAGATCGGCGTTTACATCGTCAATCTATGGATGCCTCTCATCCTCAGCAGCCTCTCGCAGAAGGGCGCGGCAGCCGCCAGTGCAAGCCTCATCGCGCGCTACGCCACATTGCCTTACTTGCTGGCAGCCATCTTCACCGTCGTCATCGGCCGCACCTCAGACCGCATGAATGAGCGTCGCTGGCATCTGGCCGGATGCATGATGCTGGCTGCCATGGGCTTCGTATGGGCCGCGCGCGCGGATAACATCCCCGTCGCGCTGGTTGCCATGTCGCTCGCCGCCATCGGCCTGTGGAGCACCATGGGACCATTCTGGGCGCTCACTACCCGCATGGTCGGCGGCGCGGCAGCCGCAGGAGCAGTCGCCACCATCACCACCATCGGAGGTTTCGGAGGATTCCTCGGCCCCTACCTAACTGGCCTCCTGCGCGATGTAACCCATAGCTTTGCCGGAGGACTCTACGCCATCGGTGCGCTCGCCCTCTGCGCCGCGCTGCTCGCCCTCACCGCTCCATCCAGCCCCGCGCAAACCACCACAACTGAATCTTAATAAGAAACCGGGTGTCCCATCCTAACGGCGGCCTTATCGCCGTTAGGGTGGAATGCTTGTATCCTCACGTTCGCCATTCTGGTGTAGCCAGAATCTCTGTAGTTGTCGTTGTCCTTACTTATGCCTTTCGGAAGGTATATGGCCCCATGAATAGCCGTATCAAATTGAGAGGGCTTTAGCACTTGGCTTGATCTTCAGAAATGCAAATTCTAAAGGAGACCCTACGAATTCGCTCTGTCTACTCTCGCACCCACGTATCCACTGTTACAAACCGCGTCGCCGTTGCCCTATGCGCGCTCAACAGCCGATCAACAGCCTGCACCGTGTCCGTTCGCGCAGTACCCATCGCGCGATGTCCTCCATCGTGCAGCAAGAGGTTCGACCCGCATCCACGAAGACGGTTCTTCGCAATCCCCTTATCCAGATTGGCCAGAATCCTATCCACGCCAATAGGGTTCCAGTCGTATCCCGTAACATTCCACATCACCGGCGTCAGCCCCAGCTCCCTCGCCGCGCGCAGCACATACGGCCGCCGCGCACCAAACGGTGGTCGAAAGAACTTCACCGCCTCGCCAGTAATGTCTTCCAATACTGCGTTGCAATCAGTCAGTTCCTGCCGTATCCGAGTCGCGGATTCAATCGACATCTTCGGATGGCTCATCGTGTGGTTGCCCACAACATGTCCCGCCGCAACCACCTCACGCACGATCTCCGGCTTCGCGCGCGCATAATCTCCCATATTGAAAAATGTTGCGCGAACCTCATGCCGCGCCAGTACATTCAGCAACTGATGTGTCGCCGCATCGTTTGGTCCATCGTCAAACGTCAGCGCAACCTCGTCCCCATTCCCGCTTGCGATCAATGTCCGCCCAAAGATCTGCGACGTCGGCCACAGCGACGCATAGGCGCAACCACCCACCGCCAGCCCCAGCGTTGCCGCACAAACCGCACCAGTAGCTATCGCTCCAGGCATGCTCTACTTCTTCCCTGCCGACTTCAGCAACGCAAAGACCTCCTCCGCATGACCAGCCGGAGTCACCTTGGCAAAGACGTGCAGCAGCCGCTGTCCTTTACCCGTGTCCGGCGAAATCACATACGTCGTGCGTTCCACGCCCGTCACCGGTTTGCCGTACATCGTCTTCTGCTTCAGCAGGTCGTATCGCTTGATCAGCACCATCTCCGGATCGGCCAGCAGGTCGTATGGCAGATCGTACTTGTCCTTGAACTTCTTCTGCGCCCTTACCGTATCGCGCGAGATGCCCAGCACCACGATCCCCGCCTTCTTGAACTTGGCAAAGATGTCGCGGAAGCCGCACGACTCCAGCGTGCATCCCGGCGTGTCGGCCCGCGGATAGAAGAACAGCACCACGGGCTTCGCCGCGTAGTCGCTCAGCGAGACGCTCACCCCGTCTTGGTTCTGCAACGTAAAGTCTTCAACCTTGTCGCCAACCTGCATCTGCATCCTCCTTGCAAGATCGTGTTGTCAGTTCGCGCCCAGCGCCGCCAGCGTCTTCTCCAGCGAGGCCGAATCCTCGACATTGTGCGCGGGCGCAGCGTCCTTGCCTTGAATCTGCTTCAACAGCCCGCTCAGCACACGTCCTGGTCCAACCTCAATGAACTGCGTCACTCCCTGCGCCGCCAGCAACTCGATGCACTCCACCCAGCGCACGGCCCCAGTCACCTGCGCCACCAGTGCCTCGCGCGCGGCACGTCCCGTCATGATCAGCGCAGCACTCACGTTCGCCGCTACGGGAAACGCTGGATCACGGAACTCCAGCCCCGCCAGGTCCTTTGCCAACGACTCCTGCGCAGGCTGCATCAACTTACAGTGGAAGGGCGCGCTCACCGGCAGCATCACCGCGCGCTTCGCCCCAGCCTGCTTGCACAGCTCCGCTGCGCGCTCCACCGCAGCCGTAGCACCGGAGATCACCGTCTGCCCCGGCGAGTTCAGGTTCGCAGCCGAGACCACAGCGCTTCCCGGCACGAAGTTCAAGCCCGTCGGATCGCCCGGCAGAGGCGTCAATTTATCCTCCACCTGCTCGCAGATCACGCGAATCAGCTCTGGATCCAACCCCAGAATCGCGGCCATTGCTCCTTCGCCCGCCGGAACCGCCTGCTGCATATAACGTCCGCGCAGACGCACCGCCCGCACCGCATCGGCAAAGCTCAACGTCCCAGCGGCAACATGCGCCGAGTACTCACCCAGCGAGTGTCCCGCCGCAAACTTCGCCGATACGCCCGCGTCAGTCAGCACACGCGACGCAGCGGTAGAGACGGTCAGGATCGCTGGCTGAGTGTGCTCGGTCAGCCGCAGCGTCTCCTCAGGCCCCTGGAAGATCACCTGCGAAAGCGAGAATCCCAGCGCTTCATCGGCCTCCTCGTAGACCGCGCGCGCGGAGGCAAAGTTGTCATAGAGGTCGCGACCCATGCCCACGGACTGAGAGCCCTGGCCGGGAAACAGAAAGGCTATTGTTGAATGTTGAGGCATCGAAACCATCTTAACCCATGTCCGACAGGCAGACCGCGGACCATCCCCAGTGATACACTTATATTTCAATATTCGAGGTCATTAAGAGTTCCCGATGCTTATTCTTCTGGTTGTCATTCACGTCATCATCTGCCTGTTTCTGATCGGCGTTGTGCTGTTACAACAGGGCAAGTCCGCCGACCTGGCCGGCGCATTCGGAGGCCAGGGTTCGCAGACTGCATTTGGCCCGCGCGGTGCGGCTAACCTGCTCACCAAACTCACCACTTGGGGCGCCGTTCTCTTCATGGTCATCTCCATCTCGCTAACCGTGATGCTCTCACGTACCAGCGCAGACCACTCAGTCCTCTCCGGCACCGCTAGCCAGCAGTCCACGCCAAAGAAGTAACCTCAGTCCCGCACCACCTCATAGATCGTCGCAGACCCATCATGATCCACGAGATACTTCCCGTCGGCGCGCTTCAGTGTAACTGTTCTATCCTGGGCGACGAAGCCTCACGCGAGGCCATCGTGGTTGATCCAGGTGACGAGATTCCGCGAATCCTTGCCGTCCTCCAGCGCCACAAGCTCACCGTCAAGCAGATCCTCATCACCCATGCCCACATCGACCACATCGCCGGTGCTGCGCGCCTCCAGACACTCACTGGTGCACCCGTCCTGTACAACCAGAACGACCTGCCACTGGTCAAAATGATGGCCGTCCAGGCCGGTTGGCTTGGAATGGAGACGCCCGAGGTTCACCCGCCCGACGACACCCTCGACGACGGTAAGCTCATCTCCATCGCCAATCTCTCAGGAAGCATCCTGCATACCCCCGGACACACCCAAGGCAGCGTCTGCCTCTATCTTCCGGAGCAGAATCTACTCTTGGCAGGCGATACCCTCTTCGCAGGCTCTGTTGGCAGAACCGACCTGCCCGGCGGCGACGGTCCGATGCTGCTCCGCTCCATCCATAACAAGCTGCTTCCTCTGCCCGATAAGACCGTAGTCCTTCCCGGCCATGGACCTGAAACTACAATCGGTGACGAGCGAACCTCAAATCCATTTCTAATTTAAATCTAATTAGCGCTTTATAAACAGATATTAAGCGCACTTATTGAAGCTAATAGTATGACTATTATTCGCATTTGTTGATTATCTATATTCATGAGAAACATGGTGCATTTCCACATGTGGAAAACTCAAGCAATGGCTAGCTGAATGCTTATCTCGAAATCCACAGCACTGCCGATCAGACTAACCACGACACGGCCAGTCTCCGCCATTCCGTAGAACGATCCTGGATGGACGATCACTCCTCGCTCGCGCGCCAGCCGCTCGGCGCACGCCGCCTCGCCAACGCAACTCGGTAGCCCAAGCACAGCGCTCCATCCGGCTTCCACGTCCAGCAGATGCAACTGTCCGGGAGACTCCACCGCGATCCTTCTCAACGTAGTCAGGTTGGCTTGCGCACGCAACAGAATCTGTCTCTGGATTTCTTCCGTACCGGCCAGCCACGCTGGCATTGCACACTGCACCGGTGCATTCATAGATAGAAATGTATCGGCCACTATTTCCAGCCGCGCTAACGCCTCTGCCCGTTCGCGCTCCGGCCCCAGAGCGGCAATCCAGGCAGCCTTCATCTGGGGTAGCCCAACGATCTTGCTTAGCCCGCTGAGCACGAAGGTTAGCGCCGGATGATCTCCGCTGGCGAAGCTCTGCGGAGGCGGTGACAACTCGCGCAATGGGTAGTCGAGAAAGACCTCATCCACAATCAGCGCAATTCCGTGACGAACGCAGATTGCCTCCAGTCGTACCCGCTCGTCCGCGCCGGTCCAGTGGCCGGTCGGATTGTTGGGATGGACGACCAGAATCGCCCGCGTGCTAGGTGTAATCGCCCGCTCCATCTCACTGAAGTCGATGTACCATCCGTGGTCGTAAAATAGCGGATACGTACGCAGGCGAACGTCATCCAAGTCGGCCAGAAAATCGAAGAGCGGGTAGCTTGGTTGTGCCACCAGCACCTCATCCCCTGCGTTGCATAGCAGGCGAAACAGAAAGCTATAGCTCTCACTAGTGCTTGTAGTTAGGATTACATCTTCCGCCGTAATACCTACGCCATGCCCCCTGTAGTAGTCCGCAACTGCCTTGCGTGCACTCACCATGCCGCGTGGATCGGGGTCGTAGAGCAGTGCGCGAGTATCGCAGAGTGGCTCCAGCAACGCTTCTGCATCGTAATGGAAGCCGCAGCGCGTTGGATTCGACACCGTGAGATCGTAGACCCTACGGCCGGATGCGCGCAGCTCACGAACCGCGACGGCATAGCTGCTCTCGGCAATATCCCACGAAGTTCGCGTAGAGAAACGGTTCACAGCTTCCATGGTAGGGCATTGTGGCGCGCGTGGCCTTCTGGTATGCAAGGCCGTGGACCAAGTCACTCCGCCTGGCCCAGCCCATTCTCCTTGTAAGCCTTTTGCAGGATGAAGTAAGCTGCCTTCTTCTGCCCCTGGTCAGAGACCAGCCCCTTGCGGTTGTAGCCATCCTGTATACCGGGCAGGTTGCGCACCGGTGAACGAAAGTCCATCAGTATCCATGGGGTCACACCACGCAACTGGGGAATCTTGTTCAGCATCCCGATCTGGTGGCGATATAGCTCGGCCTGATACTCCTCCGTCCAGCGCTGGTCGACAGTTCCATGAAGGCCAGCCTTGGCCTCTCCGCCAAACTCGCTGTTGATAAGCGGCTTGTCGTAGGCCACCTTCCATTCAACTGTGTCGACGGACTCCGGAGTTCCTTCGTACCAGCCCACATACTCGTTGAAGCCGATCACATCAAGAGCATTGCCCAGCGGGTCGTCAATATACTTGGTCTTCAAGTCGCCGCGCACCAGTAGGGCCGCAGTCACCAGCCGTGTGGGGTCCTCCTGATGGACAAACGCCGCCGAACGCGTCAGGAACGCCGTACGGGTTGGGTTGTTGGGCGTCTCGTTGGCTATTGACCATAGAATCACCGATGCCTTGTCACGGTCGCGTCGGATTTCCTCGTGCAACTGTTGCTGGCTTTTGGTGTACACGTCCTCCCGGTCAAACTCCACCGCCCAGTAGACTGGCACCTCCGACCACACCAGGATTCCCATCTTGTCAGCCAGCCTCGTCATGCGCTGGTCGTGTGGATAGTGCGCAAGCCGAACAAAGTTTGCACCCAGATCCTTCACCCAGCCCAGCAGTGTAGTTACATCCTGATCGTTATTCACTCGACCGGTGCGGTAAGGCGCCTCGGAATGAATGCAGATACCATGCAACACAATTGGTCTGCCATTGAGTAGAATCCTGGATCCAGAAGTCTCAATCGTGCGAAAGCCCATCTCATCCGTCAGGGTGTCATCACCCGCCTTCATCACGACGCGGTACAGTTTCGGGCTATCCGGCGACCACAGCGTTAGCCCTTGCGCCGACAGGTTGATCGCAACGCGTCCGGCAACATCCGTCACGCCGTCCGCATGCAACTTTGCCTCGGGCAGATCGACCGATACGCGCGTCCCCGCCTGCGCTCCCTCCACATGCATATAGCCCTCAATACGACTGCGCGTAGCGCGGTCCAAATGCAACTCGAAATCATCGATGAAGCTCTGCGGCACCGTCACCAGCGAAATATCTCGCGTCAGGCCACCATAATTCCACCAATCCGTATTGAGCGTCGGAACACCGTCGGCAATACGCGTGCTGTCCACGAAAATGACCACGCTATTCTCGCCTACCTTAACCGCTTTTGTTGCCTCACAGTCGAACTGGGTAAACCCTCCCTCGTGTGTGCATAGCAATTGCCCATTCATCCACACACGAGACCGGTAGTTGGCCGCGCCAATGTGCAGAAATGTCCTGTGCCTCGCCTGTGGCTGGTACTGGAAGTGCCGTTCGTACCAGAAACCTCCTTCGTAGTACAGCAGCGACTCCTTCTGCGTGTTCCAGTCGCCGGGAACCTTGATCGTGGGACTCTTGGCAAAGTCGTATTCCAGCAGTTTGTTGCTTCCCGCCCTCAACTCTTCATCCAATGAATAATCGTTGCGCCCGCCACTGATGCCGTTGTCGTAGGGATCGACAATATAGTGCCAATCACCATTCAAGCTCTGTGCGGTTCGCTGATCGACAGCCACCAGCAGCGTCGGTGCTATAGGCACAGCTGCAGCGGCAGGCTGCTGCGCACTCAGCGTACACGGGTCGGCCCAAACTAGAAACGCAATAATAGCTGTCAATGTAGCTGCAAGATGGGATGCCGTTCTTTTCCCTGACATGTAATTCCCTCAATCGGATCGCACTTGATCGCGCAGCTATCCTTTCACACACGAAGGCTGGGGGGAAAGCTCGATGCTGGACTCACTGTGTGGCTACCCCACGCACATCAGGAATACGGCTTGCCTGCCATGGACTACTTCCCCTGTGCAACAGGCAACTTAAGAAAATCCTGCACAGCCAACGCTCGCTGTGTGAACCGTATCTCCAGAATCGCGCCCTTGAAGTAGTCCTGCAGATTGACTCGCGCACCAGCCGAGCTGTGGCCAGCCGCTTGCGGCGTCAGCGTCAGCGCTGCCTCGCCCTGCTCTTCATCACCAACGTAATTTTTCAACGTCTTGCCGTCGTACACCGCAGTAACGCGAAACCACTGATCCAGCGGATGCAGCTTGTCGCAGTTCAGCAGCGTTGCCCCGTGACCCGCCGAAGTGGCATAACTGTCCAGACACCACTGCCCCTTCACAATCCGTATCTCAAAGAGCATTCGGTCAGTCGTGTCCAGTCCCGTCGCCGGGTCCTTTGCCTGTAGATGGAGAACGCGCTGCGCTGCCGCTCCATCCGCGTCAGGACGGAAGATCATCTCCCATGTCCAAGTCGAAGCGCCCGCCAAAGGATGTACCTCGACCAGTAGCACATCGTCAACGCCGTTGAAAGCTACCGCTTTACCGAATTCGGTCGCGATCACCTGAGGATGACCAAGCACATGGGTTACATGACCACCCAGCGCCGCCGTCTGGTCGAAGCGCCAGAGTTCCTGCGCCGTCACCGGTAGAGTAACCATAGCCCCCAACACCAGAGTAAGAGCCGCCCTAAGCAAGCAGCGCGCCCTATAACCCAGTGTTTGACTCAAGCTGCGACAGCTTTCCGCGCCTGCCGTGCGCTCTCAATGCCATCCAGAGTAGCCCATAGTGCACGGGCTGCATCCTCACCCGCCGCTAATGCGGCTTCGGTCTGCTCCGGATGCGCATCAAGCTCAGCTGCAAGCGCATTGCGCCAAACCTGTGCATGATGTACATCCGCTGTCGTATGCACAGTGAAGTAGTGCCGTGTTGCTGCATCCGTGCCGTAGTGCTGCTCCAGCCCTTCGGCCTTGGTCTTCGCGATCGCGGGCACACGCGACTCGTACGCATAGAGCACAGTCAGCGCGGCAGCGGGCGATGCCTGCATGGAGGCGCGGAACTGCTGTAATAGGGCCGTCGTCTGCTGCCCAATCTCTCTAGCGCGCACATCAGTCTCCATAGCTCCCATGCCCTTGGCAAAGTCCATCCATAGATCGCTGTGCGGACGACCATCGTACAACCCCTCTTCGTCGTTCAGGTTGCCCAGCACTATGCGCCGCAGTAGGCCATCCGGCAAAAACGAATGCAGCGAGCTAAGATATGCCGGAAATGCCGACACATGATGCCAGTACTCCGAGGCATACTCACGCAAGTCCTCACGCGTCAGTTCACCCTTAGACCACGCCTGGTAGAAGGAATGCTGAAGTAAGTCGTAGCTGTCCAGGCGCCCATCGAGGGCCTGAAAGAAAACGGCGGAAGAGTCAGTCATGTAAGTTCTCCGTCTTTGATTTGTTGGGGGCCCGGTTATCCCGATTGTAGCGAAGATCATCTGGATGTGCGCTAGACATGCAAACACCTTCTCCCTGCTAGGCGGAATCCGTGGAACACTCTTCGCTTAGTCCTGCAACCTCGAGCTCAACCCGTCTTGCCCATCGGTTAAGCCTCACTTGCGTATGGAACCACCGCTATTCGACGGTGCAGACGGCGGATTATATGCCGGGGCAGGTGGCGGGGAGTACACCGGTGCGGGTGGTGGAGAGTACACCGGTGCGGGTGGAGGTGTATACGTCGCAGCTGGGGGCGGAGTATAGGACCTTGCAGGCTGCGACTGTATGTAGGCAGGTGCTGAAGTGGGCGTGTATGCCCTGGCAGGCGCGGTGTTTGGCTGAATTGGGGTATAAGCACGCGTGGAACTTGCAGCACTTGTTGCGCTCCCTCCTGTTGTGGCCGGTCTGGTCTGGACTCCGTTATTTCTCTCGATGCTGCTATTGCCCGAAATACGCATCATCGAAGAACCGTTGCCATTTGCCTGCACACTGCCGATACGCCCGCCCACCTGCACCTCCGCGGTGATCGACCTTCCATTTTGCAGTACCGGATTCGAGACCATAAAGCTCTGCGACTTGTGATCGAAGGTAAGGGGCGTTCCATGCCTCTCCATAGACAGAGGAATTTCCATCGCAGATTCGCCCTTGGCGCTGCCTACTATCGTCCTGGAACTTGCGAAAGTGCTTGCCGTCTCACCCATCCGAACAGGCGTCAGAGTGAACGCCGAATAGGCCTCTGCATGGGGGGCTTGCGCGATCTTAAGTAGTTCCAGCGCCGTCGTTCGATATTGTTTCGGCGCCTGCGACAGCAGCACTACTGGTTTATTCTCGACGACGTTTGTACGCTTCGCAAGAATTGAATTGGGCTTTTTCAAAGGCACGATGATTCCATCCTTCATATTGATCGGCGGTTTGCCCTCAGTATCCTTCGGATGGATCGGCACAAAGCCCACTTGTCGCCCGCTCTTCACCCAGCGCACTGGTGGTTGGTGATGCCGCTCGTTCCCCGCCACCCACACGTAATGGTGCTGCCAACGTATCCAGCCGCCTGCATGGCAGACCCCCCAGTCCCAGGGGGAATTTAACATCCCGCCATACCCTGCAAAGAGGTACGGGCTTCGCATGGAGTATGGACGACCGAGTCGCGGATATCCCGCTAAGTGCGGATATCCCGTCAAGATTGGATAGGGGATGGAAGTGTCAAAAAAGCTATCGACTACAACTTCCTTCCCTGTCACAGGGTCGATCGCCTTCACATCGGTAATCGGATACCACACGCACGGCATCGTGTAGTCTTCGGTCCACATCGTTGCTCCGGGATGGTTCGCCAGATAGACATCTGCCTTGCTCGCGTGCGCAGAGGCCTTCGGCGCACCGGAGACCTTGGGCGAACTCCCCGGCGAAGCCTGATCGCCGCTCACGGCTATACGCTCGACCGGTGCGGCGGGCTGTGTTTCATCCTGCGCATTGGGTTGCGCCATACCTTGCGCAGCGGACTGCGCCACAACCTGCGACCCCTCGGCCGCATGTCCAGTCCATCCTTCGGTCGGTTCCCAGCAGGTTCCGTATGGCTCGCATGCAAAGAACTTCCCCTGCCCATTCATCTCCGCCAGTCCAGGGATCGGTTCCGTCAAGCCTGCGTCCTTCATCGCGGCGGCAAGCTCCACGTCACGCGCAGACACCCGTTGTGCAACCCACTTGTCCCACTCCGACATGGCGACTGTGTCCATTTCCGGCGTCGCTACCTGCCGCTCATTGTGCATGGTGAGCGTCTTGCCGACGGCGTCATCGAGAGGCGCGTACCAGGGCACATTCTTCTGCGGGGTCACTGCAATGGCGTCCAGATAGCTGTTGACACGCAGATAGGCCTTCTGCGGGTAGTTGATCGAAATGTGGTCGGTGGGGGTATTCAGCCGGAAACCCTCGCCCGGAAACAGGGTCTGCACATTCACGGACGCCGTGCCGGAGAGTAGCGCGATCTCTGTGGTGGGAATACCGCCGGTGGTGCTGATTTCGTAAAACTCGAGTACCGAGTTATCGGCCAGATATACCACCGAGGCGTCCTCGAACTCGATCTCGGCGCGCCCCGTGCCAGTCGCCAGGCTGTAGCCCGTTTGAAGCGGAAGATTGGCCACCGCCTGCTCCCATCCAGTGGCTTCGCCGGGCACTTTTTCCAACTGCTTCTCGGCCTCCTTGCCGCGCGCCACACGCACGTCGCCCTCTACATAGCTCAGGCGCACGATCTGAGGATAGGTTGCAGCAGATTGCACGATTGGCTGTGCTGGCTTCGCAGCTTGCGTTGACGGAACTACTGTGAATATTCCGAACAGAATCAGTACCGGCAGGTAGCTACACTCGTTGATTCGCATAGTGGCCCTCCACAGGACTTAGAGCATAGTCTGCTCCGGGTCGTCCCACAGAAAGCTCAGAGAATAGATCGAAGCCTTACAACGGACTGGCAGCCCTTTGGGTCTCCCGTCCATGGCTGCCGTGTTTGCTGGTGCCCCATGCGGACTAGCCCAGGAAACCTAGTAACGCGGCACTGTGAAGCGATCCAATCCTATTGACTATACAACTAGGCAATAAGTTGCGAACTTTATTACTCATTTTCCTTGTCAGACTAAGGTAACTTGTTGTGCCTAGGGCCGAACATCAGTTACAGGTGCGGGGAAAAGTCTGTCAATTGCAGGAACGTCGATTCGACCGACTCCACCAACTTGCCGTTCACCTCACTGGCGGCGCTAACTTTCACCCACTCCGGGTCAGCGTGGAATGCGGCCCAATTCGCTGTTGCTGCCGCGCGGCTGGGATGACGCAAGATATAGAACAGCGTCTTGCCCGCCAACGGAGCGTCGGTCGGGGTCCAGTATGCAACGCTATGCATCCCATGCCGATCGAAGATCGTTCTCGTGTGGTCGCGGAAGCGCGCCAGCAGGTCGTTCAGCTTGCCTTCATATGTGTGATACTCCCGCAGCTCATAGACCATGTCCGCTACATATTTCACACCGACTTTGGCACCGGTCTGAGCCAGTGCCTCCACTCCGGCCATTGCGGATGCCATCGCTCCCGCGCCCATCCCCTTCAACATAGATCGTCTCTTCATAGAGCGATATTTTAGACCAGCCTTACTAACACCAGCCAATTCCCTTCCGTACCGACCACTCTCTGAGTTATCTTAATTCCTCCCTGGCCATTTGTTTGCTGCACTTTCGATTCTGGAGCATTCATGAAAATCTGCGGTCTCATCTTGTTGGTCATCGTTATTCTCGCTGTCCTTATCTATTTAGCCGGCGCGCGCCTTCCCATGAATCACACGGTATCGGTGACCGGAGTCGTCGCTTCCCCACCAGACAAGGTATTCGCTCGCATCGCGGACGTCGTCAATGGAGCCGCCTGGCGTCCCGCAGTCAAGTCCGTCACTATGCTTACGCCCGATCAGGGTCGCGACCACTGGGTCGAATCTCTCGGCCACGGTCAGACTATGACCTTCCTCGCTATTCGGACCGAGCCGCCCATGCGGCGCGATGTCCAACTCGTTGATCCGAACGCTGCCTACGGCGGCACCTGGACCTATGAACTCTCACCCGGCCTCTCGCCCGCCACAACCACGCTTCGTATCACGGAAACCGGCTTCATCAAGCCGCCAATCTATCGCTTCGTTATGGCACATGTAATGGGCCCGACCCGCAACCTCGACCAGTACATGAAAGACATCCAAGCCTCCGCCAGCAAGCAATAATGTTCGCGCTCAAGTTCGCCGTATTGCCATTCCAGCAGACAACCATCCCCACTGCATTCAGGTCGCTGCGTGTCCCGACTGCAAAACAGTACACTGAACCCAAGTCTCCATGAACCTCTACGCCGTCACGCTCGCCGTCATCGTCGTTAACTTGCTCACCGTCTCGCTCACGCGCCTGGGCAAGGTCCACACACGCGCCGACTACCTGATCGCCGGCCGCTCGCTGCCCGCCTTCGTCCTCGTCTTCACTCTGCTTTCCAGTTGGATCGGATCCGGCTCGCTGCTTGGCGGTGCGGAGAACGCCTATCGCCACGGCTTCGCCGCCCTGTGGCAGTCGGCTGGTGGATGGGCCGGTCTGGCGCTCATCTACTTCATCGCACCCAGAGCCCGCCGCTTCGCCCAATACACCATCCCCGACCTGCTGGAAACGCGCTACAACCAGACCGCGCGCGTCCTCGGCGTCATCGCCATACTCTTTACCTACACCGCCATCACCAGCTACCAGTTCATCGGCGGCGGAGACATCCTCCACCTCATCTTTCCCGATACCGTCTCCGCCATACATGGCCGCTACCTCATCGCCGCCTTCGTCATTCTCTTCACCGCCATCGCCGGGATGTCCTCAGTCGCTTACATGGACGTCGCCATCGGCCTGCTCGCCACCATTACCCTCTGCACCGCGCTGCCCGTCCTTCTGCATAACTTTGGAGGTTGGACCTCTATCCGCTCCACCCTTCCCTCCACTCATTTTCAGGTTCTCGGCGACATTACCTTCATACAGGCGATGGAGCTTTTCTTGCCCACCTGCCTGCTGATGCTCGGCAACCAGTCCATGTACCAGAAGTTCTTCTCCGCCAAGTCCGAGCGAGATGCCACGCGCGCCGTCGCCGGATGGATCGTCGGCACCGTGATTCTGGAGACCATCATCGTCGCCCTCGCAGTAGTAGGTTCCGCCATCTTTCCCACCGGCGAGGTCCACGACCATCCCCGCGAGATTCTTGCCTACACCGGTTTGCATGCCTTCACCGGCTCACGACCGCTACTGATTCTCGGCGCGCTCCTCGTCGGTGCTATCTTCGCCAAGATCGTCTCCACCGCCAACAACTATCTCTTTTCGCCCGCCGCCAACCTGGTCAACGATCTCTTCGTGCGCTACCTCAAGCCACAAGCCTCGAACAAGCAAGTACTTCTCGCCTCTCGCCTGATGGTCGTTCTGTTAGGCCTTTGGGCGCTCTATCAGGGACTGCATACCGAATCCGTACTCAAGAAATCTCTCTATGCTTACACTATCTACTCCGCCGCGCTCACGCCTGTCATTCTCGCCGCGTTCTACTGGCGTCGCGCAACCGCAAGCGCCGCTGTTGCCAGCATCTTCACGGGAACCTTCGTCACCGTCTTTTGGGACACGGCATTCATCCATGCTCATCTTCCCGCCACCATCGCCGATCGCGACGCCATCTTCCCAGCAATTCTTGCCAGCGTCATCTGTCTTATTATCGTTAGTCTGCTCACACCACGTCCTACGGAGTCTCACCTCCGCGCCTTCGCGGAAGAAGTGCATACTTCATAGCTCAAAACTCATGGCTCATAGCTGAAAGCCAAATAAGGTTATTTCAACCCATCACCGCAACAAGTCTCGCACCAGCTTCGTGCGCGGTGGTATATCGGCATAGAGTAGAAGAATCAATGTCTGCCAAAGGAGCGCGATGCCACGGTCACGCCGGGAGTTTCTCACAGATGGTTCACTGGGATTGATGAGTGTTGCAATCGCTGCCAGCACCGGTTGCTCCACCAAGCCAGCGGGCACGCCGCCAACATTTGGAACGTCTACGCCGGTTGGACCAGCCGTCTCGCCGCATACCTTCGCCGAAGCGGAAAAGCTGATACAGGTGGAGATGACTGCGAAGGACATTGCGCAGGCTGCAGGGAACTGGCAGCAATCTCTGGCATCCGTCTACGAGCGTCGTGTTGGTCCTAGAAAGCTTCTACTCGAAGAGTCGATCGCTCCTGCCAGCGTCTGGAATCCTACACTTCCTGGAACGGCCAGTGGTCCCGCGAAGGATGTGTTTTCCCATCGCGTCGCACATGTGCCTGCGCTACCGGCAAACGACAATGACATTGCCTTCGCTCCAATCTCCTTGCTCTCACAGTGGATCAAGTTGCGGCAGATCACATCGGAGCGGCTGACCAACATATACCTCAAGCGGCTGGAAACCTTTGATCCCAAACTGCACTGCGTCATTACCTTGACGCGCGATCATGCGCTGCAGCAGGCACGCGCTGCGGACCGCGAGATCGCCGCAGGCAAATATCGCGGGCCGCTGCATGGCATTCCATGGGGCGCGAAAGACCTGCTCGATACAGCAGGCATTCTCACTACATACGGCGCGGAACCGTATCGTAATCGCGTTCCAGCGAAGGATGCAACGGTCACGGCGCGGCTAAACGAAGCGGGCGCTGTGCTGGTCGCTAAACTCAGTCTCGGATCGCTGGCGCTGAACGACATCTGGTTTGGCGGTCAGACAAAAAATCCATGGCTGCTGGAGGAGGGTTCCTCCGGCTCCAGTGCCGGTCCTGGCGCTGCGGTGGCTGCGGGGCTGGTTGGCTTCGCCATCGGCAGCGAGACGCAGGGCAGCATTGTTAGTCCTTCGATGCGCTGCGGCGTTACCGGACTTCGTCCCACTTTTGGACGTGTACCACGAACCGGAGCCATGACGTTAAGCTGGAGCTGCGACAAACTGGGCCCGATGGCGCGCTCCGTTGAGGACACGATTCTGGTGTTGCACGCTATCAGCGGTCCCGATGCGGCAGACGTTGCCAGCGTTCCCAGCAAGCTTGCCTTCGATGCGACCGTAGACATTACCCGTTTGCGCGTCGGTTATATTCCTGCATGGATGAAGACCGATCCTGCAACGGATGTAGATCGTGCCGCGCTGGAAACCGTGAAGAAGCTGGGCATGAAGCTGGTGGAAGTCTCGCTGCCGGATTGGCCCTACGATTCGCTGAACATCATTCTGTTCGCCGAGGCTGCGGCGTCGTTTGAAGAACTCACACTCAGTCACCAGATTGACCAGTTGAAGATGCAGGTGCCGGATGCGTGGCCCAATACATTCCGTCAAGCACGGTTCCTTTCGGCGGTCGACCTGGTGCAGGCAGAACGGCTGCGCCGCAAGGTCGCTATGGAGATGGAGCGGGTCTTCTCCGAGGTCGATCTTCTTCTGGTTCCCTCCTTACGCGACGAGTTTCTGGTAATTACCAACTTTACCGGTCATCCGTCGCTCACTCTGCGCGCGGGTTTCGTCGAGGTCAGTGAAGCTCGCAGCGACTGGGCACCCGACCCGAAGAACCCGTTGCCCAAATTTTCACCACCTCGGCGCGTGCCTTATGGCGTTACCCTTGTCGGCCGGCTCTTCGAAGAAGGGACGCTGGCCGAGGCGGGCATCGCATTGGAAGATGACTTCGGAGTGGCCGCGCAGAGACCGGCAGGTTTCTAACCACGTCCAGTCTCTGGGTACCCCCTCCCCTGTTTTCTGCAAAGTATTCAAAGCAAAGAGAAAAGTATATATACCGGGGGTATACGGCATATGGGGGGGTGGTATACGAGATGGATTGATTCGATACAGGTTTTTGCCTTTCTTTCTGTTTCCGTCCTATTTAAATTGTACGCGTTGGGGCATAACTACTATGCCAAGTATTTTGAACTATTAGAGCGTTTTCATCATAGCTGTACCCAGTTGAGAGTCAGTCTGAACCAGGCTTGTGCGTTGTCTGCAGATATTTCCTGAAGGACTTCTGTGATTGCTTGGTCGAGGGCTTGTTCAGTCCGTGCTTTGGCGGAGCGGAGCAGTTGTTTGAGCTTGGACCAGGCCTTTTCTATGGGGTTCAGATCGGGCGAGTAAGGCGGCAGGTAAAGCAACTGCGCCCCTGCGGCCTCGATCCGCTGACGCACGCCGTCGACCTTGTGCGAGCTGAGGTTGTCCATCACCACCACATCTCCGGGAGTGAGGGCCGGGCAGAGGAAATGGTCCAGGTAGGCGAGGAAGATGTCCGTATCGGTGGCCGCGGCGACGGTCATCGTAGCGATCATGCCGCCCAAGCTCATGGCGCCCAGGATGGTGACGATCTGCCAGTCTCCCTCCGGCGTCCCTTCATGGATGCGCGCCCCGCCGAGGCAGCGCGCAAAGCGACGCGTCATCGTTGTCGAGATTCCACTTTCGTCAAGGAAGACGAGCCTTTTCGGATCGATCGCGAGGATGCGCTGGTGGAACTCGGCGCGACGGATACGGTTGGCTTCGGTGTCTCGTTCGACGGCGTGGAGCGACTTTTTTTCAGCCGCAGACCCAGCCGGCGAACCCACAAGTGCACCAGACCCCAACTCATCGAAACGCCCTTGTCCGAATGGATACGCTCCCGCAGCTCGGCCAGAGTCAGGTCGGGCTGCGACTTGACCAAGCCGAGCATGTGCGTCTTGATAGGCTCGGTCACCTTGCTCCGGATTCCATACCGCGACTGCGCAATACGCGCCTTTTGTCCAGTCGCAGCCTGCTGCCAGCGCAGCTTGCGCACATACTCCCAACTGACGCCAAAGCGCTTGGCGAGCACACGGCAAGAGCCCTCGCCGCGCTCATCGGCTTCCAAAATCCTCACCCGCAAATCGTCCGAATAGGCTCGTCCCATCCTCGTCATCGCGGTCACTTCGCCAGAGAATTCTAGGATCGCGCGCAAAAATCGACGCTGGGTATAGCTATCTTGATTCCGCTCTAGCGCCCTGAACTCACCCTTGGCCTCTACCTTTTGAACCTGTCATTCTGAGCGCAGCGAAGAATCCCCGCATTTCGACTGAGCCGTCTCAAAATGTATTAGGCGGTCGCATCTTCGTCTCGTCAAACGGCTCCATCGGCTTGACCCAGTCTTCACTCAAATCGCGCCAGGTTGGATTATGCTCGACGATCAACGCGATCTTCTTCACGCGCGACCAACCTTTGATCTCAGTTTCGCGGCGGATCGCATCATGGACGTACTGGAACCGCTCGAAGTAGACAACCCGGTCGATGCCGTATCGTGCGGTGAACGAACGTGGATTCTTGGCACCCTTGTGTTGCTTCACCCTCACCATCAGGCTGTTGGTGACGCCGGTGGAGAGGCGATGGAATGTGTTGGCGAGAATGTAGACGTAGTACTCGTGGTCACGCATGGGGCAGATTTGAAGTGTAGTGCAGCCGCCGGACGAAATACGGGGATTCTTCGCCTTCGGCTCAGAATGACAAGCAGTGGAGGTTGATAGCGAGCAGCAGAGGGTAAGGAACAATCGGCAGAGGGTAAGCCACATGGTTGTCATTCTGAGCGTAGCGAAGAATCCCCGCATTCGCTTTTGTGGTTGCCTGTTTTACGCTCGTCATTCTGGCGTAGCTAGAATCTCTGTATTAGTTTTTGCCGTTGTTTGTTCGCTCGATTCATACTATGTTGGCCGCGGCGACTTCTTTGCCTGCGGCAGCGAACCACACCTCCACTGGCATGCCGCGCTCTCGAAACCGGCACAGTATGTACCGCGCGTCGCCCCGGTGCATCATCAAGTGCGACTCCATCAATCGGAAAATCTCGTTGGCATAATGGATGATCGTTTGTCGATCCGCTTCTAAACGTTTCTGTGTCGGAGTAAAGGCATATTTTTCGGGAGACCCGCGGTGTAGCTTACCGCCACAGATACCGTTCAATTTCTGTAGGTTATCCTTTGTCAGATACGGTGTGACTATCTCGTTCAATTGGACTCTGCCTTTCGTAACGATCATCGTCTTTGGCTTTGGATAGAAGTCTTGATGTAGCCCGCTGAGTCGCTTCATTAACACATCTGCCGACCATTCCTTTTGAAACTTCGGTGCCTGCAATTCACTGAGGTATGCGTGCGCGATAACGCACGCATAGGAAATGCATTCACAGATGATGCGAAGCTGTAGAAAACAAAATTCGTGTGCCAGCGGTCCGTGTAGTGCAGTTCGACCGCTCAACACGTCTTCAATCGTATACAGACGCTCTTTGATCTCCTGCATCAAGTCGGTGTACCTAGGGTCTTGTTTCATCGAAATTTTCTCCCGTGCGGGTGACCCACATTTCGCTTCTGAGATTTGGTGCTCTCACCGCCCTCATTTCATCGCAGGCCTCGCCGCAGCCGCTACATACTGCTCATTGAGCGCCCGCCGCAGCAGCGTCTTGATCACCGCCTGTCGGCTGATGTTCAACTCCCTGGCCTCGCGGTCCAGTTCATTGAGCATGGAGGCCGTGAAGTCCACATTCACGCGTTGCACCAACGGTGGCATCATCTTGAAATCATTCGTAAAGAAGCGCGAGATGTCCTGCCCCTTGTCTGCCATCCGCGCAATCGCCTCCGCCGAAACCGGTTTTTTTGCCTTACGTGTGCTCTTCATACAATTTGCGCTCCTCTCGCGTAGCTTTCCACAACGTCACCAGGTGATAAAACTCGCCCTCCTCATCCTCACGCACCTCGAAGATGAGGGTGTAGAGCCGTTGCCCGACCCAACCAACCGCGCGATACTGCTCCGGCATCTCCGAGCACCTGCTTTGTCCATACGGACGCTCAAAAATCTCCAGCGCCTCCTCAAATCCGATTCCGCGCTTCGGGTTCTTCCGCAATCGCACACTCTTCGTCGGATCGAAGTGGAATCGCATAGATAGATAGTATAACAGTTATACCTTTTCCCCACCGGCCCGGCGCCCCATCCCCACCTGTCATCCCGACTGATCACCCAGCAAGCGTTGCATGTCAAAGGCCTATAATTCTGCGTAGCGAATACCGGTGGCTCAGACCGCGCCACACGTTATTCAGGTGAAGCCATGAAGACTCTTCATTCCGTGAAACACAGGGATTTCGGCGTGGAGCCAGCCGGATACTTTAACGTCCTCAGGCCCAGCGCAAGGTTTACTCCCTCGCATCCGCCGGGCGACTTCCGCTATCTCGCCAGCCTATTCAACGGCAATGCATTTCCCCAGGTGCATATCAATCCGACAGCGCCCCAATTTGCGTTGATCCCTTCGCCCTATCAGGGCGATCCGCTTTATCTCCGCATGTTGCGTAGAGCGTTGTACGTTATGGCAGCACTTGTGGTCATATTTTTTTTCAACTGGTGGATCGCCGGGTTTCACATGCCGCGCTTCTAAAACCTGGGTCTGCTCACACCTCACTCCGCAGGCCATCATTCTCGCGCAGTCAGAATCTCCGCCGTTGCCATTGCCTTTGCGTTGACTGTTCTCAACTCACAGTTCACAACTTTTCTTGTCAAGCCCATCGATACCCCAAAATCAACATAACTATCTCTATCTAAATTACTTAATACTTCAAAATACTTGGCATAGTAGTTATGCTCCACGGCGTATAATTAAACTAGTAATCGAGAAATAGAAAGACCCGGCACTACGAGCCTGTTACGGAACTAGGATTTAAACAGGGATAGATGAGAAGATGCCTTCGCGGGAGCGAGGGCATTTCTCATTTATGAGCTACATCCAGGGTGAAGGCC
>Ga0316231_1001943_pt1 | contig 21133 bp, 28 predicted proteins | sample TBH18027metaG_FD_206002 | JGI IMG/M metagenome (GOLD analysis project Ga0316231, IMG submission 206002) | Freshwater microbial communities from Trout Bog Lake, Wisconsin, USA - TBH18027 | ecosystem: Environmental > Aquatic > Freshwater > Lake > Hypolimnion/Profundal zone | place: USA: Wisconsin...
TGCGCGTCTGCCGCGCGGTCTTCTGAACGGCCCGGCCGAGTCGACGCTCGCGCGAGGCCATGTCCCGCTCGATGGCCTTCCCGGCCTCGGCGAGGCTGTCGAAGCGGAAGGTGGACATCGGCTACCTCGGCGGCGGCAGCTGGTGGACGTCGGGCGCGTCGCTCGGGTCGATGGTCCGCCGGACGATCAGGAAGAACGCCAGCGGGTCGTCGTCGTGCAGGTGCACGAGCTTGTAGTTGCCGCCGTCGCCCGTCCCCATGCTGTGGGTCGGCGTGATGCGGTAGACGACCTCCGTGCCCTCCGCCTGCACGCGCGGGTCGAGCTCGCGCGCCGTGAAGCCGCCAGGCCGAACGCTACCGTCGCACGACTCCTCCGTGAAGTAGGGGCGGATGGGGCCGACCTTGAGGTCCCCCATCTCGAAGCGCCCGCCCGAGCTTGCCACCTCGCGGGTGGTGACCTCGCGCACGACGACCCACCGGGGGAGCTTCGTGACGGTCTCGCCTGGCGTGCCCACGCGGCGCCGGCCCCCGCTCCATCGCCGCGTGACCACCTCGACCTGCATGGGGGCGAGATCGAGGTCGGCCAGGATGGCATCGACGGCAGACAGGGCGGGGAGGAGCTGCTCGCGCAGGGTTGTGGGGGACATGGCTACGGATCTCTGGTGATGTCGTTGCGAAGCGCGTGGGCGTTCATCTCGATCGCGCCCAGAAGGGCGTAGCGACTCGTCCGCATGCCCCACGCCATGACGTTCGGGACGGTTCCGTCGCGCGTGAGGCCGGAGACTGCGATGGCACGCAGCTCGCCCGAGCGAGCCAGCGCCAGCAGCGACTCCAGCGTCTCGACTACCCCAAGCGAGATCTCCGTCCCCGGGAGCAGCTCGACACTCACGGCGAGGGCACGACCTCGAGCGGCGACTCCACGATCTTGCGGGCGACCTTCGCGGCGGCCTCCGCGTACGCCTTCGAGCGGAAGCGGCGGGGCTCCATCGAGAACCTCGCCTCGCCCTTGGTGGCGTCCACGACGGTGAGCCACATCGGTGCGTCCTCGGGGCCGAGGCGAACGGACCAGCTCACGGGGCGTCGCCCCGAACGGCGATCTTCCTCGCGGTCGTCATCGAAGCCGAGCCAGCGGAGACACGTCGAACCGCGGAAGCGAGGTCCGGTAGTCGGCGTCGGTGTTCGGGTACCCGATGCGTCGAAGGTCCGTCGCCTTGAAGAAGACCGCCGGCGTGCCGTTCGGGTTCAGGAAAACGAGGGACTGCAGCCCGCCGTGCCACGCGACGAGCGGCGTCACGTGAGGGCCTTCCGCGTCTCGTCCTGCGCCTCTCGGATGGCCTCGCGCTCGCGCTCGGTGAGCCCGTCTCGGGGGATGATGACCGGAACGGCGCCCGCCCCGCCGCAGTGGCTGCAGCGGAGCCGCTGCCCGGGGAGGGCCCCAAACGACACGACGGTCCACGCGCAGAACTGGCACTTCGCGGCGCACGCCTGCGTCGCGTTGAACCGCGGCTGACCGTGCGTCATGTCCTCGGTCGGCTGGTTCATGCGCCACCAGACGAAGCACCGTGGGCAGTACGTCTCCTTGTCGACGTTGACCGGCTGGACCTTGACGGCCTCCCCGAGGGACGACGAGCAGCGGCAACAGTAGCCGCCGCCGCTTCCCTTGGTGGCGTGGTTGGGATCAGGCATGTCGCTCTACCCTGAGTAGGGGTTGTGGCCAGAACCGGGCCAGTTCGGGTACCCGGTCGCACGCGAGGGGGCGGCCCCGTAGATGTCGGCGTAGGGGAACGTGTCGAGGAACCGCGCCAAGCGGTGCACCCACATCCGGCCCTCGCCCTTGAGCCGCGCGCCCTCGCGGGCCGCGTCGAGCTTGGTGGTGCTGACGGCCGTCGCGCCCTGCTGATTTGCCAGCGCCACCAACTGCTTGTCGACGATCTGGAGCGAGCCAATCACGCCACGCATGGCGAGCTCGGTGGAGTTGTCCGGCCGCGTTCCACCGTCCGAGACGGCCTGGCTGTTGGTGATCGCGGACTCGAGTCGGCTGTCGGACTGGAGCCACATCGACGACGCGCCCAGGTACATCCTGATCTGCACGCGATCGACCTCGGCCCAGGCCATGACAGCCTACTTCTGCGCCGGCTTCGGCGATGGTCGCGTGATCTGGTCGACCGCGACAGCCACCGCCTGGTTGATGACTCGCTGGCCGAGCTCCGCGTTCGCCAGCGCAGCGGCCTCCTCCTTCCGCTTCTCTTCGAGCGGGTCGAGCCCCTCGGCGAGCTTGGTCTCGACGCCCTCCCGGACGAGCTGCGGCGCCACCCCCGCGACCACGACCCCCTCGTGGCCGCGGAGGCAGAACGCGTAGCCCGACTTGTGGCAGGCGGGGTCCGAGCAGCGAACGCGGTGGATGTGGTCGTTGAATTCGGCTGGGATGTCGCGCGTCTCGCCCGGCTTGAAGTCGTAGGCGGCCTTCCCGGTCGGGAGATTCACGACGACGCGCACGTGGTCACTCGTCGGGTTCTTCCAGCGGGTGGGTGGGGCGGCGGCGGGGACGGGCTTGATGCGCTGGATCTCGGGCGACAGCATGAGGAAGGCTCCGTCGCCACGGCGCAGGGCCGTGGCGAGTTGGTGGGTCGGTTACGGGTTGAGGAACGTGACGCTCTCGCCGGTCGGGGCGCTCGACAGGTGGGCGTTCAGCTGCCCCTGGAGCACGTTGGCGAGCGCGATGGCCGTGGCCAGCGAGGACGCGGCCGTCGTCGCGTTGGTGTTCAGCGTGTCGTTGTAGACGTGCACGCCGGCCTGGGTCAGGTGGCTGTTGAACGCCGCCTTGAGGCCGTTCAGGAGGGTGTTCACGCTCGGCTGGTCGACCGCCTGCGTGAGCAGGAGGAGCGCCGCAGCAAGCGTGGTGTCGGCGACGAGGTGACTTGTCGCGCTCGCTCCGTGCGTCGACAGGATGCTGAGCATCTGATTCGACAGCAGGATGGTGCTTGGCAGGTCGACCGCCGTCGCAGCCGTGCTGGTCAGGTTCGACACTGCCGGGAACGCCGAGGTGTTGCTGCTGAACTGGGGCGTCTGGTCCGCGTGAAAGAGCGGCCACGAGGCTTCCCAGGTCAGGGTCGACGTGTCCGCGGCCTGGGTGGCCCCCGTCGTCTGGAGAGACGTGACGGTGAACCCGCCGGTCGTACCGACGCCGGTCGGTTGGTAGCACACGCCGAGCGTACCGCCCGGAGTCGCCATGATGAAGCGGATGAGGGCGTTCGCAGGGATTCCGGCGCCCGTGACGGCCTTGGTGCCCGACGTGAGGGAGACGGACCCGGTCGCGTAGCCGCGGGCGACCGTGAGGCTCTTGCGGGTGTCGCTGATGGCCTGCGCGGCCGCGTACCCCGCCGCATCGACTTCGCGCTGTGCGAGGAGTCCCACGTTACACCTCCGAGATGTCGGCGAGGATCGCGAGCCCGTTCGGGCGCAGGACCTTCAGCTGGATGTAGGTCTCGACGACCCACTTGACGCCCGATCCGGTGCGACCGAGCGGGTAGACCATGCAGGGGATGCTGGTCGGAGTGATGGCCGTGTCGCCGTTGCTCGACGTGGCCTGCTGGGTCGTGGTCGGGACGCCATCGTCCACGCCCGTCGCGGCCCACGGCAGGACCCGGAGCTCCGCCTGGCGGCCGTTCATCAGGTACATGGTGCCGACGGGGCAGTTGCGGTCCCGGATGATCGGGATGCCGCGCCAGTACATCGTGCCCGGGGGGAACCCGCCCGAGATGGGAGCCGTCGGGGAACGGCCGCCCTGGTCCACGCGCTGGACCATGTTGAACAGGCCCTCGTACTTGCGCAACACGCCGGCGCTCGTGACGATGTACTCGGTGGAGCCGCCGCTCGCCTGGAACAGCGCGGCCTCGGCCTGCGACAGGAGGTCCATCGTGAGCGAGCGGGCGACGCCGCCGTTGTTCACGAGGTTGCTCTTCCACTCCGGGTAGAGCGCAGTGCTGATGCCGGCGTAGGAGCCGCTCGAGATGAGCGCGCTCGACAGGCCGATGATGTTCGGGTTGCCGTTGCCGTCCGTGCCGGTCCCGGTGAAGAGGTCGGCGTTCATGACCGACGCGATCTTGGTGAGCCCGCCGAACACGCGCTCGAGGACGATCTTACCGATCTCCTTCGCCTGCATGGGCGACGCGGCCGCGGCGTTCATCTCGAGGTTGGAGACCTGGAACGGCGACCGGTACTGTCCGTAGGGCAGCACGGCCGGCATGAGCGGGTCGTAGTTGAACTCAGAGGGCGCCACGTCGCTGCCCTCGGCGAACGCCGCCGCGGACGCGCCGGAGAACTCGACGTCCCACGCAACCTGCTTGCCGCCGCCCTGCCCCGTGTTGGGCACCGTGCGAAGGAAGCGGGCCAGCGCGGCGTCGCGGTTCATCTGCCGCGCGAGCGTGTCCGAGAAGGTGGTGCTGAGCGCGGACTGGAGTGCAGCGAGGTTTTCAGCTGACATGACGTGTTCCTGACTGTTGCAAGGGTGGTGAGGTCAATCGATCGCCCTGCAACGACGGGGCGAGTCTCGTTACTCGGGGAGTGGAGTCCCGATCATTCCGGCCCCTGTCAGCGACATGGAGCCGAGTAGCTCTGCGAGATCCCCCGCAGTCGGCGCGCCGGCCTTGCGCGTCGGCGCTTTGCCGCTCGTCCCGCCGGAACCGTTGCTCCCGCGGGGGGGCATGTAGTGCTGACCGTCGGGGCTCTTGAGCCAGCCCGCGATACCCGTCGCCAGATCGACCGCTTCACCGCTCTCGTCACGGAAGACGAGCGCGTCGGAGTCGTCGGACTCGTAGCCGATGCGGCCTTCGCTCTGCAGGTAGCCGAGCGCGTGGTTGACGCGTGCGGGGTCGCCGCCGGCCTTCGTGTAGGCCTCGGCGCTCACGTGGCGGCGCGTGATGTCGCGGGCCTTGCGCTTCTCGGCGGCGCGCTCCTCGTTGAGCTTCGCCATGGCCTTGTCCTGGTCGGCGATCTTCTTCTCGAGCGCCTTCATGGCAGCATCGTGGATGGGGTCCGCAGCGGGCTTCCCGGCCTCGCCGGCGCCCTTCGCCTTGCCGTCGGGTGGGGGCAGATCGGCCGGCTTCAGCGCCGCGACCTTCTGCTCGAGCCGCGTGTCGATGTCGGCGGCGATCTCGCCCAATGCCGACTTGACGTTGTCGCCGAACGACTTCTCGAAGCGCTCGAAGCGCTTGGTGATCCCGTCGTTGACCAGCTTGCTGGTCGAGTCGGTGATGCCCTTGAGCGTGGGCGTGAGGTGCTCGACAACCTGGATGAGGTCTTCTTCGGAGAGCGGCATGGAGGTGTCCCGTCTCGCAAGCCCGACGGCGCCGATGCCGTCGGGAGAGCGTGCGCGAGTGGTCGAGTGGGTCGGACGTCGCGTCGTCCGCTCGATACGGCATGGGTTGGCTGCCCGCGCGTCGCCGTGACGCGCGGGGTTCGGGTGCTAGTTCCGGTCAGGCGTAGAGTCGCTCGCGGAGCGACAGGCTGATGTTCGACACGACGCGGTTCGCCACCGAGTCGGTGATCGACAGGCCGAGGAACACGTTGCTGCCGCGCGTGAACGGCGTGAGGACCGCCGAACCGGTGACGTTCTGCAGGACGCCCGCGGCGTAGACGGTATCGCCCACCGCAGCCGTGCCGATCGTCTTGGCGAACGTGCCGTGCGTGATGGCGCCGCCGCCGCCCGTCGAGATGACGATGCCGGTGCCGGCGACGCCGGTGGCAACCTGGCACCCCTGGCCCGCCGCGCCGTTGCCCGTGAAGGCGACCGCGCCGGTGCCGGTCTGGCTGGTCACCGTCCACGTCACGACGTCCGCCGCAGCGGCGGCCGCGGCGCTCGCCAAGATGACGTAGTCGAAGATGCCCGACGCGCTGCAGGTGAGCTGCGCGACCGCAATCAGGGTCGGACCGCCCGAACCCTGCGCGTTCGTGGTCGAGTAGCCGTCCATGAAGGCGGCGTTCGGGTCCCCGGACGGCATCGCGAAGGGCGCCGAGAGCGCGGCGATCATCGCCGCCTGGCTCATGCCGTTGGCGAAGTTGACGCGGTAGCTGCCCTGCTTCGACACGTAGACGCCGACGAGCGAGCGCTGGACGGTCGGTGCGAGCGTCGACTGGACGATCGCCACCTCGACGATGTACGCGGCGCCCTCAACCGACCCGGCCGGGAACGAAAACGCGCCGGTTGCCTGGTTGATCGTGAAGTTGCTCTGCGAGAAGACCTGGTCGGTCAGCCCCAGGTTGTTCCAGATGGTGCGCGCCGAGAACCCGACGACGCCGGACATGTCGACGACCTGGCCGTTGACCGTGTTGCCCGCCGTGACGTTGAGGCCGGAGGGGGTGCTGGACGTGCCGACGGAGGTGGCCGAGCCGGCGCCGTCCGCGAGCGTGAAGACTGAAGATGCCATGGGATACTCCGTTGGTTCGGGGGAGGTGTGTCCGTGCCGCCGAGAGCCCTCGGCATGACGTTGGTTCGGTCAGATGCGGGGTCGCTGGACCGTCAGCTGGATCTTGACGGCGGCGCCGGCCGTCGTGCCGGTGCCCGCCACCAAGACCAGCCGCATCCGGTCGAATCCGATGCCCTGGAGGTAGGTGCCGGCCGAGAGCATCGGCGTGGTCCCCGTACCGATCTGGACGGGCGCTGCGGAAGTGGGCTGCCCGAACGCCGTGAGGGTGACGCCGTAGCTAATGGCCGCAGCACCCGCCGCGAGCTGCGCGAAGTGCACGCGGTCCTGCCACGTCTGCCCGTTGTCGCTCGAGGACTGCATGTAGACGTCGAGCGTGCCGCCCGTGGCGCCCACGAGCTGTGCGAGGATGTCGACGCTGCCGCCGTCGTCCAGAGGTCCGACCACGCCGGCTGGCAGGTAGCTCGCCGAACTCTGGACGGCCTGCGACGACACGGACGTTCCCGGCGCGGCGGGGCTGGTCTCGCTGAAGATGAAGTGCTGGAGCATGGCGGAGGGCCCTTACTGGAGCGTCACGAACTCGAGGACGCGGATGCACCGGCATCGCGGGTGAACCGAGCCCGGCTCCTCGCCAGAGACGAAGGGCTGGCCGACGAGCGTATGGTCCCCTTCGAGCGCGCCGCAGACGCCACATGTGCGGCTGTCGAGGATGGCGGACCATCGGTCGAGGACCGTCACGCCCTCCCAATCGACGGCGCCCGTGCCGGCGGGGGGAACGATTCGGCCCTCGTCGTCGAGGAGGTCGGCGGTGCTCTCGACGTGGCCCTCGCTGTAGGCGCGCGCGGTCTCGGTGGTGGCCGTACGGCTCGTGGCGGACGACATCGTGGCGGGAGTGCGGTACACCGCGCCGGACGCCGTGACGTCGGAGCGGTCGACCTCGGCGTTGGCGATACCCCGACGCTGGGCGGCCTGCGCCTCGTGCCACGCACGGGTGCGCCACTGCGTCGCGAGCGAGTCGGCAGCGACCGCAGCGTGTGGGTCGTGGACGAGCGGCGAGACCTCGCGGAGCTGAGGGAGGAGCTTTGCGCCCCCCGTGGCCCGGAGTTCGACGGCCGCCCGGCGAGCGCCAGCCTGGCGACCGTGGAGCCGGGCCGCCACGATCGCAGTGGTGAGCTCGTGCGCCAGCCGCTTGCTCCAGAAGAGCAAGACAGCGGCGATGACGCCGGGCTCGACGATGCGGTTGTCGCTCTCGCGCATCGCGAGCTCGGCCGCGGCGTGCGCTGCGATGCCGGACACGACCGCGGCGATGCTGCGCGTCGTCTTCGCCTCGGTGAGCAGCAGCGCGCCGGCCGAGATTCTCGTCGCCGTCAGGAATGCGGGCGACGGGGAGGGGACGATGGCGGTGATCACTTCTGCCGCGACGCCTGCAGGGACGCCTGCCTCGATGCCTGCGCAGACGTCTGGCGCGACTGGCCGGACACCTGCCGGGACACCTGTTGGGACGAGCCGCCGCCGCCCTTCTGCGAGTCGTGCATGAGCGTCCAGTCACCCATGTGGCTGCCGACCTGGCCGACGTACGCGACGGCGGGAACGCCTGCCATGAGGTACGCGAGGAACCGGTGGTGGCCGTCGACGATCAGCATCTTGCTGTCGTTCGACGGATTGTTGACGAGGATGATCGGCTTCAGCTGCTCGCCGGCCTGGAGCTTGTCGAGGAAGTGCTGAACGTGGTCCGCGTCTTCAGGCTGCGACGCCTGCCAGCGGTCCTTGTTCGTCGAGTCGATGCTGGTGAGCGGGACCTCGACAGGGCCCAGCCACGGCACCGAGAGAATCCACTCGATGTCCTTCGTCCGGTAGTCGTCCGAGACGAGGTCGTAGATGGTCTGCGCGTCAACGTGCGCGCCGTCCTGCAGGTGCGCGTCGTCGGGCATGAGCGGCTGCCCGGCGGGGCCGAGAGGCTTGACGATCGCGGCCGTGCCAGCTGCGACATGGGCCATCGGCATCTCCGACGCTTCGCTCGGCATCCCTGCCATCTTGGCCGCCTTCGACTGACCGACCTTGCCGTCCGCAGTTGCGCCGCCGGGCTGCGGTACGCCGCCTGGCGGGACGAGGCCCGCCGCAACAGTACCGGCCGGCGCGTCGGGGCCGCGCGAGTCGTTCGTCGCCGCGGCCATCATGCTGCGCAGGTCCTGCTCGTGCGCCACGCCTTCGACGATTTCTGCGCGAATGGTCGCCTGCGCCTCGGGGGTGAGCCCCTTGACGAGCTGCAACGCGAGCTGGGTCTTGTAGGCCGTCTTCCAGGTCGGCGACGGGATGTTGACGAGGTCGGCCTGGGCCGCTTCGGCAACGAGGCTGTCTCGGTCCTCGGACTCGTAGTTGCTGAGGCCCTTCGCCTCCCAGCGGACATCCTCGCCACGCCCCTGGCTGACGACGGACAAGATCCGGACCGCGAAGCGGAGAACTTTCTCGCCGACGGCCTTGAGCACGATGGCGGTGTCGGCCTTGTCCTGCTGCTTCGACAAGCCCGAGCGGCCGAGCGTACTCGCCGAGTTCGGGATCGACGCCGCCATGAGGTGGACGACACGAAAGATCTCGTCCTTCAGCTCCGTGAGCTGGCTCGAGACGATCTCGAATGCACGACCACTCGGGCCGCGGAACTCCATGTCGTCGTCCTTGCCGATGACGACGAAGCCCTTCTGGCGCCACGACGCCGCGGACTCGGTACCGCGCCCTGGGTTCTGCTGGAGCTCGGACGGAAGCGCCTGCCCAACCGCCGACATCTCGGGCCCCTGCTTGAAGACGGGAATCTCGCTGAGGCTCTTGTGCTCGGCGAAGAGCAGGCCGGAGCGCTCGCGGAAGTGCTCGCGGCACATCGGGCCGATCTTGTTGCCTGCCCAGAGCCCTTTCGGCAGCTGGAGCTCGACGAGCGGAATCGACGTGAAGGCGGTGTCGCCGCTGTCGACGAGCGGGACGTCGGCGTCGGGCCCCGGGCGCTTGTCGGGCGCGTACCGGATCTCGTACTGGTCCCAGTGGGCGAAGCCCTCCACCATCGACCAGACCTTGAACGTCTCCACGACCTCGTCCGCGGGGTCGAGGGGGCCGTCCTGTGGAACCGACACCGTCTGGAGCACGCACCACTTGAACGAGCCGTTCCGGTTGCGCTCCCAGTGAATCAGGCTCTCGAGCGGGACTTCGTACAGGTACGCACGGTCCGCGCCCGCCGCCCTCTCGTCCGCGAGCGAGCGGAAGGTGGCGACCTGGTCCGGGGCGATCTTCGGGAAGTCGACCCCGATGATGGCGCGGCGCTTGAGGAGCGACGTCGCCGCCGCGACCCGCAGCATGGCCGAGAAGTCGTTGCCGGCGTTGTCGGCGTCAGACTGGAGCTGACTGTAGAAGTCCGGATCCGGCATCACGCCGGGCGTGTCGGGGTTTTCAGCGTCGGGGGGGGGGCGGACCACTGGGGCGTCGACGAAGAGCCACGACGTCAGCTGGTCGATGATCTGCCCGAGGTACGGGATGTAGCTCGCGGTGCGGCACCGCTCCTGGTGAACCGGCTGCGGCTCGTCGAGCTCCCGGTAGAGGATGCTCGAGGCGTTGGCGACGAGCCGGAAGCCGCCCTCGTACAGAAGCTCGAGCTGCTCGAACAGCGCCGCGTCGTACTCCTCGGGGTTCGTCCGGCTGAGTAGCTTGTAGGTGGGCATGGGCTAGCGGTGGGGAACGTTCGCGGTGTCACGCACCGTGCGGGTCCGGCAGATGACGTCCCACCCGATGGCGGACACCATGACGAGATCGTCGTGCGACCCGCGCGCCGCCTCGGCCTTGCCGCTCGTCGTGACGACGAAGGTCAGCATCTCGCGCACGAGCTCGCGGTCGGGCGTCGTGAAGTGCCGTGCGCGCACGGCCTGCTCGAAGTTGTCGACCGCCAGCGTCCTGGACGGCGCGATGTTGAGCCACCCCGCCTTCCCGTCGGCGTCGAAGAACACGTGCGGGTAGGGGCGGGGGAGGCCAATCGACTGGTACCCGGACTGCAACGCGAGCAGCGTGGCGTGGCCGTGGTTGTTGCGCTCGACGACGATCTGGGCCCCGTTGTAGTCGCCCGCGAGCTCGGCGCCGACTCGGGCGAGTTCCTCGGGCCGGAACTGGCCCCAGATGGTCGCCATGTGCCGGCCCGTACCGCGGTCGAGCACAACGCCCGCCGCGTAGTCGCCGCCCGTGCCCTCGCTGGGGTCGAGCGCCACCACGTAGGAGCGTCCGGACTCGGGCGCGTGCCACACGCGGACGGTGCGCTGGTGTGGAACCTGGTCGGCCGCGACCGTCGACTCCTGCGTGACGCCGGCGCGGCTGACGATGAACGTTCGGGCGGCCGGGCGCGCGCTCTGCAGCAGCTCGTTGACGCGCGACGAGTCGAAGAGGCTCCGGCCCGAGACGAGGAAGCAGCTGTCTGGGTCGCTCGGGAACTCCTGCGAAACGACGCGCTCGTCGCCCGCCTTGTTGCGGACCTCGTTCCGGTACCAGGCTAGAGCCTCGACGGGCACCCCGAGGGCCAGCAGGCCGCGCTCGCGTTCGTTCTCGTGAACAAAGGGCTCGCGCACCGCGACGCGGTAGGACGGATGCTTCCACCACTCGAAGAAGTGCGGCGCGTACGCGCTGCGCCCCTCGACGGCGGCGCGCCACTGCTCGAAGTAGAGCCCCCCGGCGCCGTTCGGTGTCGACTCGTTGACGACCTCGGACCCATCGGTGGGGACGGAGCTCGTCAGCGCCGAGAACGTCTCGCTCGCGTAGTCGCCCCAGAACGCCATCTCGGTCAGGTGGAGACGGTTGACGGTGCCGCCGCGCCCCTTGCGCCCGGCTGCGACCTCGGACCCGCCGGCCTGCACGATGCGCATCGTCGAGTCGCGCGTCGGCAGCGTCCACGACGTCGAGGACCGTTCGCCGAACGGGATGCGCAGCCCGACCCGCTCGAGCGAGTCGAAGAACACGCGGAACTTGTAGGCGATGTCCTTGAGGGCGCCCTGGTCGCCCTGCGACTGGCAGACCATCAGGACCCGCGCGCCGGGGCGGGTCAGGAACCACCAGATGTCGCGCGCCGCCTCCAGCGTGGTCATGTAGACCTGCCGGGGCTTGAGGATGATGTCGCGGGACGTTCGCGCCCGCGTGTACGCCACCTGAATGGGCGACAGAACGAACGGAATGCGCTCGCCGCCCGACTTCGGCGGAATCTTTAGCAGGCCGCAAAATCTGCTGAATTCCGCAAGACTGTCGCGGAGAAGCTTCTCTTGCTGAGCCCTAGCGCTCAGTGGCCAGGAGTTGCGGGGCATATCGCTGGAGGATGTCGGTGGCCCAAGCGACATGATCGGCCACTCTCTGGCCTGGTCTCGGTGGCGTGATCCACAGCTCCAGGTTGTGGCGCCCGTCTTCGCATCGACACTCTCGGCTCAGCACGCACGGTCCGACGGAGTTGTCCGCTCGCTGCCCGTTGCGGTGATGGACGTTCTCGCCCTTCGCGAGCTTTCGTCCGATCGCCCGCTCCACCAACACCACACTTCGCGCCGCTCGTGAGCAGGTCAGCCGTCACCGGAGTTCTCGCCATCGTCGTCCACGGCTCGGGCGTTCGCGTCGGCGGTCGCCTGCGCGCTCACGATCTCCTCCAGGCTGAACAGCACAGGGCCGCCACCATGGCCGCCGATTTCGGACCGCGTCGGCGCGTCGAGCCCCCGGAGCTTGGCGCGTCTCGCCTCGAGATGCAGCTTCGTCTCCTCGGCCTTGAGCACGCGATCGATCGCCTCGAGGCTGAAGGCCTTGCTGGTCGGCTTGCACTGGTCCGCCAGAGCGGCCTGAATTCCCTCGCAGCGGGCGTACCCAGCATCGAGCCGGCTGAGCGCGAGCTTGCGCTCGTCCTCGACCTCTTCGGTCGGAATTGACGCCTGCGCAGCCTTGACCAGCTCGAAGGCCTCGCCTGTCGAGCACCAGAGCGCCACGCCGATGTCGTGGAACTCGAGTCCCTTGCGGCGAAGGCGCAGCGCGCGCCGCTGGCGGTCGAGAAGCTCCGCCTCGGTCTCGTCCTTCCGGCGCTCGCTCACGGCCGGGGGTGGACGATGCGCGGCACACGAACGCGGCGCAGCGCGGCACGGCAGATGGCGGCGACGTCCTGCTCGATGTCGAGGCGCGGTTGCAGGTCGGGTACCGGGCACCCGCGCCAGCGGGCGGCGTCTCGGAACTCCTGCACTACCTGTTCGGTGAGACTGGACATGCTCAGTAGACTCGCGCGTGAGCCCTACGGGCTGCGTCGTGGTGGTCTCGTCCGCTGCCGCGGCCTCGACGGGCTACCCGCTCTGGAAGGTCGGAGCGGCGACCTCCGTGGAGGGACCGAGAATCGCTGATCCTACCTATACGTAGCGCCACCCGCACCGGACGCTCCGAAACGCTCCGAAACGCTCCGAAACGCTCCAACTCGCACATTTCGGCCGCTCGCCCCGCTGCCCGCCTTGCGACCCCCCGTCGTGACGCTAAGGTTATGACGGATGCAGACTACAGCCGACAGAGCGACCGAGCCTCCGAAGAAGATCGAGCTGCTCCGGGCGCACCTGGCGGCCGGTCGCTGGCGCGACGCTCTGCGACTCGCCAACAGCTTCGCCCGCCTCGGCGCGCACCGCACGAGGATCACGCGCGGCTGGGAGGCGCTCCAGCGACCGGACTTCTACCGACAGATCGGTCGCGACCCCGACGCGCTCGTCGAGGATGCCTTCGCGGCCTTGCGGGAGCGCTACGGATCGCCCTGAGCGACGCCTTCGACGTCGCCGCATTCGACCTTGCCGATCGCCTCCGTTGCGCGCTTCGCGTCGCCCTTCACGAACACCAGTACGTTCTGGTGCGTCTTGCCCAGCTTCCGCCCGGCGTCGAACTGCCGCCCGACACGGATCGGGAGACTACCGACGCTGGTGACGAGCACGGCCTCGTTGTACAGCCGCAGGCCCGCGGCCTCGAACGCCTGGATCGTGTGCCATGGGAACCCGTGGTAGACGCCGCTCTTCGCTCGGACGTCGCCGACGACGAAGCACGCGAAGCGGTCCTCCATCAGGAGCCGGCACGATGCTGCGATGATGTCCGCGTAGGAGGCGCGGAACTCGTCGTACTCGAGCGTCGACAGGTCGGCCGGGTCGTCGCTATAGCGCTCGAGGTCGGCGTACGGCGGGCACGAGAAGACGAAGTCCGCCTTCACGCCAGCCGCGTGCCGCTCGATGTGCCGACTGTCTCCGTGGAGCCACAGCGGCGCCGGGTCGCCGCAGATGGCGGCGGCCTGCTCGCGGTTTGCCGCGACCTGTTCGGCGCGCAGCTCGCAGCCGACGTACCGACGACCGAGCTTCGATGCGACGATGCCGCGAACGCTCCCGCCGGCGAAGGGGTCGAGCACCGTTCCGTCCGGTGGACAGAACCAGCGGTAGGCGAGTTCGCACAGCACCGGGTCGAACACGGACGTGCCCGACGCCGAGAGCCCCCCTCCCTCCGGGAGCTTCAGGTAGTCGCGTTCGAACTCCGTGTTGTCGAGCGCGCGCCCCAGGCGCGACTCGGCGTCGCGCTTCTGCGCGTAGTAGTCGGGCACGCGACCGCTGAGGGACGTCATCAGGACGCCGGCCGATGGCTTCGCCCCGACCACGTGCTCGCCCCGCATCAAGTCCTGTCCGAAGGTGCGCGCGTTGGCGATCCTCGTCATTCTGCCTCGTAGCGTGCCTTGCTGGCCGCCCCCTGAGGGATCCCCTGGTTTGTTCCTTGCATGCGGCATGTGGCCGGGAATCCATGGGATCCGGCGCGTGTTGACGGCGGCATGAAGCGAGACCGCCGCCGTCCAGCCTGCCGCCGCCACCACAGCCTCGTCCCGCGTTCACGGAACCGCCGCAAGACCCTCGGCCTGCGGCATACTCGGGCCTTCGTGAACCGGGTCTTCGGCATGGATATGCACGCGATGCGGGTGCTCTCGCTCGCGAACGGCGTCGCGGGCGTGCTGAACACCGCGGTCCTGAGCGTGCACGGCATCGGGCAGGCGTACGCGCGGCTCGCACGGACCACGCCCAAGGCGGGTGTGAAGCAAGTCGACCGGACGCTCAGCAACGACGGCATCGAGGTCAACGCCGTGATGCGGCGGTGGGCGCAGTACGTGGTGGGTACGCACCCGAGCGTGGTCGTCGCGCTGGACTGGACGGACTTCGACGACGACGACCATACGACCCTGTGCGCCTACCTCGTCACGACTCACGGGCGGGCGATGCCCATCGCATGGAAGACCGTGAAGAAGTCGAGGCTGGCCGAGCACCGCACGGCGACGGAGCTGGCGCTCATCGAGACGCTGCACACCTGGTTGCCGGCCTCCGTCGGTGTGACGCTTCTGGCCGACCGCGGCTTCGGCAGTCAGGTCCTCTACGAGAACCTGGTCATGCTTGGCTGGGACTTCGTCATTCGCTTCCGCGAGTGCATCCTCGTCGAATGTGACGGCGCGCAGAAGCCCGCGGGCGACTGGCTGCTCCCGACGGGACGGGCCCGGAAGCTGGCGGCCGCGAAGGTGACGGCCGACCGGACCGAGGTCGGCGCCGTCGTGATCGCCAAGGCCGCGAAGATGAAGGACGCCTGGTGCCTCGCGACCTCGCTCCGAGCACTCACCGCCTCGCAGGTCGTGAAGCTCTACGGACGTCGCTTCACCATCGAGGAGACGTTCCGCGACACGAAGGACCTGCACTTCGGCATGGGCCTGAAGGCCACGCACATCCGTAACGCCGACCGGCGCGACCGCCTGCTGTTGCTCGTGGCGATGGCCCACACGCTGCTCACCCTGCTCGGCGCCGCGAGCGAGGCGTCAGGCCTGGATCGGTATCTGAAGGTGAACACCGTCAAGCGGCGCACACTCTCGCTCTACCGACAGGGGCTGTACTGGTACGAGTGCATCCCCGACATGCGCGAGGACTGGCTTCGTCGCTTGATGACTGCCTACGATGAGATCGTCCGCTCTCACGCGTTCTTCAGCACGTTCTTCGCGCACCCGGGGCCCATCGATGCGGGGCGGTAGAAACGAGGGGATGCCTCAGGGCCGCCCCTCCACCGTTCGAGATCAGCTGCTCGCCGCGACCCAGCTCGCTGCGGATGCCCAGGGCGAGCCAGGCTCGCTTTCGGTCCTGCCAGTAGCCCTGGCGCGCGTCGAGTACGGTGAACGGTGGCACCCCGAACCGCTCCGCCAGCGTTGCGTTGGCGGCCTCCGCGTCGGCGCCGGCGGCGTCGTCGTCGCCGCCAGGAAGCGCGCGTGGCCGGCGATGATCTCGCCGTTCTCGCGCCGCGCGAGGATCGGCTCGCCGAACCCAAAGCGCCGGATCGACTGCATGATCTCCCTGACGTTCTTCTCGCTGGGTGGATGTGGGTTTCGCGGCCACGCGTGAACTCTGTCGAGCGCCACGTCCTCCGCGGCCGGCCGTGTCCCGGGCTTCTCATTCACGCTGCCGTCCGCAGCCTCGTTCGCAGTCGTCACGTCGTTCTCCTGTTCTCCAGCCGGTCCATCCTGAGCTCCAACACGTCCACTCGGTTCGAGGTCTCGATCGCGAGCGACTCAAGGTCGAGCCGCGAGCGCCCCAGCGCAGCGCCCAATGCCTCCACCTGCACGAGCGTCCGCTTGCCGGAGCGCTGCACCAGCTCCGGGTAGCGCGGGCTGCCGTCCTCGGCCTTCGCCTGCGTTCGGGCCGCGAGCCAGCGCCGGAATGCCCAGCGGCTCTGTCCGGCTAGCTTGGCCGCCTCGCGCACCGTGATGAGGGGTCGGAGGTGCGCGCTCACGCGAGCCTCTTCGCCGCGAGGTACGTGTCGCTGGCGTGCACGAGAAGCGCCTCAGCCTCGCGCCGGATGGAGTTGATGGCGGACACGCGGGCGTCGGCGCGTTCCTGCGTCTCGTGCGGCCGGCGGTCGAGCAGGTCGTGCGCCGCTGTCCGGGGAGTGACGGACACGCGGCACTCGAACGGCCTCGAGGACGCCGCTCGCAGCTGCCGCGTCAGTCGCTCCGCGTGGACCAGCACCGTCTTCGTGTCGACTACGAGCGCTGCGAGATCGGCATGCTCTCGCCCGAGCGCCGCGGTGAACTCCGGTTCGGGCGGCGGGAGGGCCCGGGAGTACATGGCGAACAGGGCCACGACGAGATCGCCGTCCCCCTGGGCGACCATCCGCACCAGGGCCCGCCAGCACATGCGGATCTTCATGTTCTCGGGAGAGCGCCCGATGCGCCATCCGGGCCGACCTGGCGTCTTCGGTGCGCCCTCCACGAAGCGCTCGAGAGTCAGCGGCGTCGTGACCAGTTCGACGCTCGCCGTGCCCCGCTCGTCGCGGTAGTTCGTCGTGACCATCTTGACGCACCCGGAGCCGGCGCCGGCCGCGTGGCAGTGGATGGTCTGGTGCGGGTACCCGCGGGCGTACCGCACGCCGTTCGGCCCGAACTTCGGGACGCGGTGCCCCCGGAGCCGCACCCTGGCGACGTCGGGCTCTTCGTCGGGGACGTCCAACTGAACGTGCTCGGGGTGCTCGCGTCGCCACTCGGCCATCGCCGCTGCGGAGCGTTGGCCTAGTTCGTCGGCCGCACCGTCGGGCTCGGCTGTGTCCTGCAGGTGCGCCAGCAGCGCGTCGGCCTGCGTCGCCGCGCGCGGCGTGATGTTCTTGCGGCGCTTCTTCCCTCGGGTCCCCTCACCGGCCCAGACGGCAATCTCGACGTCCCGGTGGGAGAGCTGCTCGAGCCTGTCGATCGTGGCGCTCATGTTGCTCGCCAGCCCCACGCGACCGGGGAGCAACTGCCAGAGGAGCACGAAGTCCTCGATCTCGGACTGCGGCAGACGTCGCGACAACTGCGCACGCGCCTGCCCCTCCCGCCGCGCGAACCCGTCCCACTCCGCGTGCTCGACCTTGACCTTGCTCACCGACATCGCACCCTCCTCGCCCGGGACCCGCCCGGACATCGTCTCGTCACGCATCCGCCCACGTCAGCACCACCTCGACCGCGTACACGCCTCGCCCCTCTGACCGCTGCTCGTGGCTGACTCGGATGCCTGACCGGTCGCCCACGATGACGAACCGTCTGTCGTTCACCCCGAGAGCCTTCGCGACGCCGTCCCGGACGTGCTTGAAGCTGGCGATCAGGTTGTCGTCATCCAGCCTGCCGGGCCCGATTCGCGCGAAGTGGACCGTCGTCGGCGGCACGCTTCTACCGGCCGCGGCGAGCTTCGTCCGGAGCAGGGCTGCCTCGCGCGTTCGGCGCACGGTCTTGGCCTCCTTCCGCATCCCGCCGAGGGTCGTGAACCGTTTGGCGTTCGGTCCGAGAAGCTTCAGACCGTCGATGCGGAACCATCGAGCCTCGGCGGCGTACGTGGGCCGAGCCGCGCTCATCGCAGCACGCTCACGTTCGTGTCGGCGGCCCAGCGTTCCTTCACGTCATCGCACGATCCGGGTCCGGCCCGGTAGGGGCCGCGCGGGATCTCTCGAGCGGCCCAGATGGTCGTCGGGTCTCCATCGGACGGCCCAAGCACAATCCAGACTTGGCCGATGACGCCTGCGCCAGTGTGGAAGCGGTCGCCCGGCTTGAGTTCGCACAGGACGGTCACGAGCGTTCTCCCACCCGCACGACCATCGCTCGTTCGAAGATGCGCCGGATGGCGCCGCCGTCGTAGCGCGCGGTGAGTTCCTGCGCGGTCAGGCCGGTGGTGATCCAGAGGGGCTTGTCCTGGTCGACGCGGTCGCGGATGACGTCCGCTGCGGCGTCGGTGGTGGTGGCGTTGCCCTGCCCCAGGTCGTCGATGAGCAGCAGCGGAGCCGCGACGGCGCGAATGACGAGCGGGGCCTCGCCTCGCCCCGCGGCGTGCTGGATGCGGGCGGTGGCGAGGTGGTGGGCGGCGACGAACATCGCGGGGCGACGAGCGCCCGCGACCCACGCACGAAGCGCCGCGACCCCGAGCGATGACTTCCCGGCACCGGGGGGGCCCATCCAGACGACGTGGGCGCACCGGACCGCGGCTCGGCTCTGGGCGATGCCGGAGGGGGTCGCCACGCGTCCCCCCTCGGGCGTCAGCGTCAGCTCACCGGCAGACGAGAACCGTGCCCAGGCCAGCTTTCGCGGGACGGTGGCCTCGAGCTCATCCCGGGCCTCCCCGGCCCGCATGCGCTCCTGCTCGGCCTCCCACGCGCCTTCCGGAACGGTCGCGACGGCGGCGCACGCGGCGATGATCTCCTCGAGCGTCCGGGGCCTCGGGGCGGTGGGGTGCTGGGCCTGCAACTCGGCCGAGCGGTCGGCGAGGGCTTCGAGTTCGTCGTGCATGGTCATGGGTCAGTCCTTCGGGAGCCAGGGAGCATCGGGGGGGGTCTGCTGGCGGGGTACCGCCCGGCCGGGACTGGCGCGCGCGCTGCTGGACATCCGCTCGGCCGAAGGGCTCCCGTCGCCGACCCACCGCGCCCAGGCGTCCGGCGTCAGCGGGTGGAACCCGCGCCGGTCGTCCGTCGCCCGCACGTACGCCGCGACGCTCGAGACCAACCAGGCCTTCGCCGCGTCGTGGGTGTCGCAGCCGGGCGCCTTCCGGAGGACTTCCCCGAGGGCGCCGCACTTCGCGGCATGGGGGGCCACGTACAGGCCGTTTCCGCTGGCGGCGATGACGGCGTCCGTGAACCACGCTCGCTCGTCGCCGAACCAACCGCGCCGGCTCGAAGGCGACGCGAACGCAGGGACCACTTCCGCTGGCAACGGACCCCCCTGCACCCCCTCCGAAGCAGATCCAGAGCCAGAGCCAGAGTCAGAGCCAGGGAATCCAAGCGGATTCCCACTGGCTTCCACTCGGATTCCGTTTGGAATCGGCTCGGATTCCGATCGGAATCCAGACGGAACGCGCTTCGTCTTGGCAGCCGCTTTCCGTTCGCGGTCTGCAGCCAGCCGAGCTTCGATCGTGGCCTTCGTCTCGTTCTTCGCGGCGTAGCCAAGCAGCTCGTACCCGGTCTCACGCTTGGCGAAGAGGCCGACCTCAACGAGCCTGTCGGCCAGTTTGATCCCCTCTCGCTCCCCCGCACCGAGCGGCTCGCCGACCATGTCGAACGGGATGACGCCGTCCTCGGTGGAGTCCTCCCGGAGCCAGGTCAGAGCCCCGGCCCAGTATCCGGAGGCAGCGATCCCAGCGCGTCGGAACTTCTTGTCGCGCCAGAAGCAGACGTCAAGCTTGGCGAAGATCATGGTGCAGAGACCCCCTTCGCCATGTTGCAGACGGAGTGCGCCACCTTCAGGTTTGGGAGCACCGAAAGTCCGCCGGTCGCGATCGGTACGACGTGGTCGATGTGCACGTCGGCCGGCTCGACGTCCTTGTGGCATAGGTGGCAAACAAGCCCGTCGCGAGCAATGACCTGCGCACGCAGCCACCTCACCCTCTTGCGCTCGCGCAGCGCCGCCATGACACGGAAGAAGATGACGTCCTCCGGGGTCAGGCCGAGCGCAACGCGGCAATCCTCGCAAAGTAGGGCATGCGTCTGCCACTCCGGACCCTCTCCGGCGCTTGTCCGGTAGATGTCAGTGCCGCGCTTGACCGTGCAGCGTTCGCACATCCACCTCGCGCGCTCACCGATCATGGTGCACGTGAGTCGGCGATCTCCGCCACGCTTGCCCATCACACGTGCTCCTTGCCGGTGAACTTCAGCATCGCGTCCCGTACGGTCGGCATCCCGTCACCCTCTCCAGTTCACGAGCCCGCACACGCGGGCGAACCGCATGGCGCCGGCTCGGGCGCTCGACTGGTCGACGCCCGCCGCCGCGCCGATCTCGGGCCACGACCGTCCGTGGTCCTCGCGCAGCCGGAGCCACGCGTGGTGCCGGGTCAGCGCGACCGTCTTGGACCGCGACGCGCCCAGCACGGCCTCGGCGGCGACGTCGTAGTGGCGCGACAGCTCGGCGACGATCCGCTCGTACAGGTCGCGCGTCGGGACGCGACGCTCCGCGAAGTCGAGCGCCGGCTGCCATCTCGCGCGCTCCGCCACTGAACGCGCGCTGCACTCTCGACTCGCGTCGACCGAGTCCACACGCTCCTGGCATGCGCTCATCGCCTTGCCTCCGAGTTCGTCTCGCGAACGACAACGACCGGGTTCCTGGCCACCCCTCCACAGCGCGCGCACCGCTTCCCGGCGGGCACCCGCGCGCATCCGTTGGCGCGGTCGCTCGGGCGCACGTGCTCGCGGCAGACGACGAGGCTCACGAGCGGGACAGCCGGCGAGGGCGGGGCGATCGGATCCTTCGCCGGCTTGACGTCGCGGTGAATGGCCGGAGGGGACGGAAGGACCGCGACCATCGGGGGGACGGTCTGCGGCGAGGGAGCGCTGGGCCCTGGCTCGACGACAGGCACAGGGCGCGGCTCGACCGCCGGAGCTTGCCTGGGTCGGTCCATCGGACAGAAGCGCGCGTAGTGGCCCGTCCCGTGGCAGCGCCGGCAGACCGCCGGAGGACGCGGCCGGCGTGCGGGATGGGCCGGAAGCGTCGGCGCGTAGCTGGGCCTGACGGTCGGGCAGTGCTTCCGCAGATGTCCGAGCTTGCCGCACGTCCCGCACGGGCGCTTGCCGCTGCCGACAGGCGCGACGGGTCCGAAGACGGGCCGCGCCACGGGAAGCGGTGGCGGTGGGCGGACCGCGCGCGAGGGCGGCACGTAGACGGACGGAGGCGCGTCGAAGATGGCTCCCTCC
>Ga0316231_1001944_pt1 | contig 21129 bp, 15 predicted proteins | sample TBH18027metaG_FD_206002 | JGI IMG/M metagenome (GOLD analysis project Ga0316231, IMG submission 206002) | Freshwater microbial communities from Trout Bog Lake, Wisconsin, USA - TBH18027 | ecosystem: Environmental > Aquatic > Freshwater > Lake > Hypolimnion/Profundal zone | place: USA: Wisconsin...
TGGGTTGCGTTCCTTCGCGGCGACCTTCCTTCCGGGACTGGCCTGCCCGACTGGCACGAATATGCGTCAACTTCCAGGAGCACCCTCATTATCGATACGGACAGCCACGTTGAACAATTACCGCAAGAGAGAGAGTTACGACTTTGGTACGGAGTTATATGATCGATTTTCGTTACACATGAAGGGAAATAGTTATGATCGAATGTCAAATCGGGGCGCTTCGGCTAATTGCGCTCACGCTTTCGACCGCCGTCGTGCTGGCAGGTTCTGCCATGCCGTCTAACGCCCAAACGCCGCCGCCGGTAGTCCCGGATGCCAAGATGTTGTCGCATTCGATCGTCGACGGTGGCGATATCGCTCGCCTGCAGAAGGTCTTCGCCAAAGCGCGCGCCGGACAGCCAATAGTCGTCGCGGCGATCGGCGGATCGATTACTGCGGGAGCAAAGGCCAGCAAATGGAGCCTCAATTACTGCTCCTTGGTAGGCTCTTGGTGGCAAAAGGCATTCCCCAACACTGCTGTCACGGTGGTCAATGCCGGCGTCGGGGCCACTGGCAGCAACTACGCGGCGTTTCGCGCCGAGCGCGATCTCTTGAGCAAGCATCCGGACTTCGTTGTGGTCGAGTTCGCAGTGAACGATGCGGCCTCGTCGAGTTCACAGCCGGCATACGAGGGCTTACTGCGCCAGATTCTTTCGCAGCCGCAGCAGCCTGCCGTCCTGATGCTGTTCATGATGCATGAAGGCGGTGGCAACGCTCAGGCATTTCAAGTGCCTGTAGGCAAACATTACAATTTGCCCATGATCAGTTATCGCGACGCTTCCTGGCCGGAAATTCAGGCGGGGACATTTAAGTGGGACGATATCGAGGCCGATCAGGTCCATCCCAATGATGCCGGGCATGCATTCGCGGCGAAGCTGGTAACGTCGTTTCTCGAAAGCGCCATGGCAAGTACCTCCAAGTCCGACATATCGGCAACCCTGCCAGCGCCGTTGACAACGGACCTTTATCAGTTCTGCCGCCTGTATATGCCAAATGCGATCACCCCCACCCGCGCGGACGGTTGGACATTGAATGATAAGAACCAGTTCATTGCCACTCAACCGGGCAGTATTTTTGAGTGCGATGTCGAAGGCACGAGCATTTCGCTTATGTCGTGGCGCATTCGCGGGCCAATGGGAAAGGTAAAAGCCCAGGTGGATAATGAACCCGCCAAAGTAATCGACGACTGGTTCGACCAGACATGGGGCGGCTACCAGACGACCGACCTGCTGGCCAGCGATCTTGATCCAGGAAAGCACCATGTCCGCGTCGAACTCCTCCCAGACAAGGATCCTCTGAGCACAGGAAACGAATGCCATATCCTCGGGATTGCTGCGGCAGGGACGGGTCGGTAGGATGACTGACAACCGCACGTTAAACCGCCGCCAGTTTCTCGGCGCGGCCGGGGCAACCTTGCTTGCTGCATCCGTCGACATCTCAAGCGGTGCCCGTGCGGCAACGGGCACGACGCCAGGCCGCATTCTGATCGTGCGGTCTAGCACAAGCGAAGCCATCAGAATCGATGAGGCTCTTATTGCCGGACTGACCGGCGCCGGACACAATGTCGCAGGCATAACGTACGAAGACGTAACGAACGGGCAGACTATTGCCGGCGCGGATCTAATTGTCGTGTCCGACGCGCCACGCCTGCCTGTCGATGCCAATAGCGCCCTTGTCGGCTTTTCGAAGCAAGGTGGCTGCCTCGCGCTGTTAGGTGGGCCTACGTCAAGCGATCCCATGTTGCACGTCGGCGAAGGCTGGCTTTCGGCCAAGCAGTGTCGCGACACGATGCTGGCGACACCGCTTGACCAGACCCTCCTCTCGACACCCACGACGGGCTCCGGCAACTGGTCCCGGAATACGGCCAACAAAGCCAGCGCATCGTGTGTCAATGTCGACCCAGCCGGTCCAGCCGGGCCAAACTGGCGCTTCGATTTGCGTCAGGTGCTTGCCTGGAAATGGGATTTCTTCACAACCGCAGTTCAAGCTCCCGCAACTACCGAATGCAACCTGATCGGATTCTGGGCCAAGGGCGATCGGGCGACCCCTAAATGTTCTATAGAGATTCGCGTTGCCGGGCAAGGCATCTGGCGGCATTCGATCGATCTTGACCAGGAATGGAAGCAATACGTGCTGCCGACTGCCGAATTCCATCCAGACAGGAACTCCGACGAGCACATGGCGCTTGATAAGGCTGCCTCGATATCGTTTGGGGTCAGTACGTGCGGCGACGCGTTTAGCTCTTGCGACCATACTTTTTGGATTAGCCAGATCAAAGCCGGCCATTATGCCAAAGAGCTTCCGCCAACGGCCGCTTCACCGTTCGAGTTCAGCTTGCTTCCATCTGGCGATATGATCAAGCTCGACGATATTAGAGCCCTTGCGCCATCCCGAGATCAGGACATTGCCGGCGCTCGCCATGCCTGGACTGGAAAGGTTAGTGGTATTTCGGCCGTGGGCATCGAGATTCCGGGACAATCGAGCTATTTGCCCTTGCTCGACGCTCGCGATAAGTACGGGCGCGCTGCCGGTTGTGCATTGGGATTAACAATCAACTATTCGGGGCCTTATAAGGGCTCGACCTGGCTTTTGGCCGGTATCGACTCGCCGCAGTATTACGAATCGCCACGCTTTTTGGATCTACTGAATGCCGCCGCTGCAAGCATGTGCTCGGGGGCCCTGCTTGCCCGCGCCAACGCGAAGGCGAAAGAGGCAGGGCGATTTGCGATTTCTTTGACGACTCCCGCGCAATCGTTCGTGCGCCTAGACAAAGAGCATGCCCGATTTATCGGCCCAACCCGCGCCCCGCTTTTTTTTACTGGTGTAAACTACCTGGGCTTGAACTGGCAGTTGCGGGAAGAAGACTTTCAACGAGCCCGTGATGCAGGAATCAACTTCTTTCGATTATGGGCAGGTACCGACGGTCTCAATCCAGTCATGACCGACTCGATCCGCGAGTGCGCCAGACGATACGGCATTTACCTGCTGATCCATATCGGCGGATTGAACCGCGACGGCGATTCCATGGCCCAGCGCACCGCGAAGATTGCCAGTGTGTGGCGCGACGAGCCGATGGTTCTGGGTTACGATCTTTTGAACGAGCCGGAGATCACCAATATCGGTGCAGTTGAGTACGGCGGTAAACCAAGTCCTATTCTACAAATCACCCCCTACGAGAGATACGCCAGTAATCTCGACTTGAAGGCAATCGATTCCGCCGCCATCAGCCGCACCCAATGGCCGCCTCTTGCCAAGTGGGCGAGCGAGGACCAGGCCAAACAGTTATATGCAGCCAATCAACTCTGGCATCGATTCGGCAGCGTCTATACGAATGCTGGAGCGTCGGAGACCACCGAGCCCGGCATCAGCGCGCCGCTCGATTTCGCTGGAGAATTTGCTGATGCATTGGCCGCAATTGACGAGTCCTTCGGGCTGTGGATCAGGTCTCAACGCGACGCAATCAGAGCGAACGATCCCAACCACTTCATAACGGTTGGATACAACACGTTGTACTCGTGCTTGCCGTGCAATCGCGACCTCGACTTTATTTCTCATCATGCCTACGAAGCGCCAGTCTCCCTTGGTGCCCAACGGCTCAACAGCACGGTGCTCGACAGACTCGCCAAAGTTTGGCCACAGCAGCCTGCAACTCTGGGAGAGTTTGGTTATTCCAACGGCGTGTTGATCGATGGCAAGCCTGTAGACATCCATGCCAGCGCTGTCGGTGAAATGATTGTCTATCTGACGGCGCTTGCGCACGGCCACTCGGGTTGCGCCAAGTGGATGCTAAACGATATTCCTGGCCCTGTATACGCGGCGACGAGCCCCTATATCTCCCCATCGAGCTATGCCTCCGAGGGCGCGTTTGGCCTCTTCGCTTACGATGGAACATCCGGCGGCCGGGCAAAACCCATCGTGCATGCGCTCCGATCGCTAAGGGAATACCTCGATGCCGGCGGACAAGCCGGCCAGATCGAAACATTCGAATCCGAGGGGCAAGTCGGCTACGTATTCAAGTCGAAACACGGCATCTTTGCCGGCGGAATCAAAGGAAACGTCGAGGGTCTGACATTCCGCTCCGCGAGCAACTATCCGGTCAACGTCGCGCTGTACCGGGCAAACAACAAAATGCGATTAAGGTCCGATAGCGATGCTATTGTCGAACTCGGCCATACGATTACCTTGCTGGCAGGCGACGCTGTAACAATCGGCTAGTCCCGCCTTTGCTTTTCAAAAAGGAGAAACCTATGAAAAACAAGACAGGGTTCGCACTGAGCGAACTGCTTTTCGTCATAATCGTCATCACGATCGTCGCAACGATCCTGTTTCCGGTATTCACAACGGCACGCGAAAAGGCCCAGCAGCCGATTTGCGAAGCTAACCTGAGGCAACTCGGGACCGCTTTCGCGCAATATGTACAAGATAACGACAGCCTGTTTCCGTGCGGCAACGCATTCGTGGGCAAGGGTTGGGCCTGGGGCTCCGGTTGTGGCTGGGCGCCACAGCTTTATCCCTATGTTAAATCCGAGAAAGCCTTTGTTTGCCCGGACGACAAATACCGGGCTCCCAGCGACCATTCCACCATGTCTTACGCCATCAACTCGAACCTGTCCATGGCGTTCGATCCGGATACGTACGGCGCGGTCAAGAGGCTGACAAAAATGTCAAAACTGCGAGCGCCGGCAGCAACAGTTCTGCTATCCGAGGTAAGCGGCTGCGTCGAGACGAACCTGACGACGGATGCATTGTACGAAGGCTACTGCGCCACCCTGTCGCCGTCGGGCAACGCCGCTGGCGGCGGGCCAGTTTTCCTTATCTCGGGGCTCGTGGGCGACAAGCAGTACGCGCAGTGGGACACCGGTCCAATTGGCGCCTACCCATTCGGCACGCACGCGAATCCGACCTTCAGCAAGGGGACAATCGGCAACGGGACGGCGTCGCCCCGGCACGGTTCGGGCGCGAACTGGCTGGCGGCGGACGGGCACGTCATATTCTTGAGCGGAGACAAGGTGAGCGGCGGATACAACGCGACGTTCCCGTCCGATCAGGCTGAGTTTACAAATGGCGGATATTTTGCCGCCGGCACATCGAACTTGACCGAAGTATCGGGCAAGAAGGACGTGCTAACCTTCAGCTTGATCTAATCGGTAGCATGAGAGGGAACGCTCGTGAGCAATTCGGAACAACTTGAGCGCCAGACTATTCCGTTTGACAGCCAGTGGAGATTTCACCGAGGCGATATCGCCTACGACGGAGAATGGGTCGGCTGGAATAAGTCGGGGGTATGCGTCCAATCGGGCAGTCGCAAGCGGCTTGACGATTCGCAATGGCGTGTTGTCGACCTCCCTCACGATTACGCAGTGGAAAGCCCTATAGCTCCCCGCACGGACGCCAAAACGCCCTACGAGGAAACGCCTGAGATCTGGGACATGGGGGACATGTCGCATCTCCACGGCTCGCTGGCCACGGGAGTAGCATGGTACCGCAAATCATTCAACATTCCGGAAAACGACTCCGACAAGAGAATCTACGTTCAATTTGACGGAGCATTTCGCAACAGCCGCACGTTTCTGAACGACCACTATATCGGTGACCACGCGAGCGGCTACACGGGCTTTTGTTACGACCTTACGGATTGCATCGAATACGGCGGTGCGAACACCATTGCCGTGCGCGTCGATGCATCCGAGCCCGAAGGCTGGTTCTACGAAGGAGCAGGACTCTACCGTCATGTCCGTCTGATCAAAGTCGATCCCTTGCATATCGCCCCTTGGGGAGTTTACGTTCGGCCCGACTTCGATCCCGCGAACGTGAATCGGGCAACGGTTTTCTTCTCCGTTAACGTAAGAAACCGAAGAGAACGCGCCGCGTCCGCAACACTGCGGGTTCGAATTACTGATCGAAACAATACCCTAGCTGCCGACACCCATTGCATGTTTGCCACAGAGGCATGGGACGATACCGAGGTTATAGGGTCGTTAGTTCTCGACCATCCGCACCTGTGGACATTGGACGATCCCTACCTCTACACTTGCACGACCGAGGTTGTTAGCGATGGCCAAATCTGCGACCGTCTTGAGACAACGTTGGGAGTCAGGAGCGCTAAGTTCGATGCCTCGAGAGGATTCATTCTGAACGGCGCCTCAGTCAAGCTCAAGGGAATGTGCGTCCACCAGGATCACGCCGGCGTGGGAAGCGCAGTGCCCGATAGCGTCCAGGAATACCGGATCAGACGGCTCAAGGACATGGGGTGTAACGCGTATCGAACGGCGCACAACCCGCCTTCGCCTGAATTGCTGGACATTTGCGATAGGCTCGGAATGCTGGTGATGGTTGAAAACCGCCTTCTGAGTAGCGGCCCTGAGTATCTAGACCAACTCGAATCCATGCTGCGGATCCATCGCAACCACGCATGCGTGGTGATCTGGTCAATCGGCAACGAAGAATTTCAGGTCCAGACAAGGTCCGATGGAGTCCGTATAGCTCGGACGCTATGTCACGTCGCGCACAAACTCGACCCGGGGCGCCCTATCACCCTGGCGCTCTGCACATGGGACCAGATAGCCAAACGCGACTTCGACCTGGCCCGCCTCCTGCCAATTTCGGAGCAGGTCGATGTTATGGGCCTTAACTACAGCCACCAGAACTGGCTCGAGTATCACAGGCTTTGTCCAAATAAGCCGTTCGTGGTAACTGAGGATACTTCGTCGGGTCCGACCCGAGGCTGCTATGTGCGTGATGACGAAGCCTGTCGGCTTAGCTTCATCAATCCCCTTGCCGACGCGGCGTTTAGGCCAGAGGAGAACTGGCGATTGGTTGCCCAGAACGACTTTATCGCAGGCCTATTCATCTGGACCGGATTCGACTACCGAGGCGAGCCGACTCCGTACGATTGGCCCGCCGTAGCGTCGAACTTCGGCGTCATGGACAGTTGCGGTTTCTCGAAGGATATTTTTTACTACTACCAGTCTCAGTGGACAAGCACGCCCATGGTTTACCTTTTCCCACACTGGACGCATCCTGGAAATGAGGGAAAGCCTATCACGCTTTACGCCCACACAAACGGCGAAGAAGCGGAACTGATCGTTAATGGAACGAGTCGCGGAACACAGCGAACCCCGCCGTTTGGTCATTTGTCTTGGCCCGACGTCCCCTACGAGCCTGGCTGTATCGAGGCAGTCGCGTATGCCGGCGGTCGCGAAGTCGCGCGTCACCGGATCGAAACCACAGGCAAGCCGCATGCTGTGCGACTGCTTCCAGATCGCATGTCCGCTGTCGCTGACGTTCAAGATGCGGTTGTGATCAACGTCGCCGTTGTCGACAATGAGGGCCGAGTTGTGCCCGATGCGGAGAATCGGCTTGAGTTCCGGGTCGACGGCCCGATCCAGCTAATCGGTACGGGCAACGGCAACCCGAGCAGTCACGAAGCCGACAAGTCGTCAAGCCGTCGAGTATACGCGGGTTGGTGCCAGGTTATTGTCCGAATCGACTCGCAAGCGGGGCTCGCGACTCTGACGGCGGCATCGGATGGTCTGCTGGATGCGTCGTGTGAAATTCGCATAGACAGGAAATAGCATGGGTTCGAGCGGCAATTGTTCTCATTCAACCCCCTTTCATCTGCCAACACATGGACGCGATCGACCGACAGCAAGGAGCCACGCGAATTACATGCAAATTATGGATCGTTTCGTAGGGGCCGCTTGCTCGTTGCCGGCAATGCCCTTAGCCGCGCTTTTCGCAACCTATCAGAGCCTTGGTATCGCCAAATTCGAAGGGTATTCGGAATGGTCTGCCGGGAAGATGGACATTTACACCGATCCCGGCGACGTATTATCGATTGCAAGGCCGCTTGGCATCGCGACGACGTCATTCCATTTGCCGACAATCCGAGATGACACGCGGCGCGGCATTGAGACGGCCATTACGGCTGCGCAGTATGCCGTTTCCCTCGGGGCAAAGATCGTTCTGTACAAAGCCGCCACCAAGGCGATCTACAAATCTATCGGCAACGCCCTTCTCGACGCGATCGACAACGAGCAATTACCGTTGACCGTCGTAATTCAGAATCACGCAGGTGGCGCCATCGAGACATTGGAGGACTACGACGAGATCTTCAAGGTTGCTAACGACCCGCGTCTGAAGTGTATTCTGGAAGTCGGTCACTTTCAGCGTAAGGGGATTTCCTGGAATACCGCATGGGACGCACTTGAGGAGAAATTCGCTCTGATTCATGTCAACGATATCCGGAACGGCCAATCCGTGCATTATGGCTGCGGCGAAGTCGATTTTCCGGGTCTAATGAATAGAGTTAAGAATTCCAGCTATGATGGCGATATCGTAATCGAACTGGAACTGCCGGACAATGGAATCAACACAGCGAGAACAATAGCGGGATTGTCAACGGCCATCTCGTATCTGGAGGACTGTTACAACGCATGACACAAATGGATCCTCGAATTTGCATCGTGGGTGCAGGAAGCCTGTCCACAAAGCGTATATATCCGTATATCGGCGCGGCTGGAGCAACGCTCGCCGGTGTTTGCGATCTCAATCGTGACGCCGCGGAGCGAAATGCCAGGCGATTCGGTGGGCATGCGTATACGGAGATGGACACGATGCTCGAAGCCGAAGCGCCCAATGGCGTCATAATTTGCATCGGACCCGAGGCGCACGCGAAACTCGCGCGAATCGTCTTAAATCGTGGAATTCCTGTTTACACGGAAAAGCCGCCCGCAGCCAGCGCGGATGACGCATTTGCCGTCGCCAAAATCGCAGCGAAAATCGGTGTATTGTGCATGACGGCGTTCAAGAAGCGATACGCCGTGCCGTACTGCCGCGCGCGCGATTGGATTGTGTCTTTTCGTACTCGAATGACCAGCACGCCTACGCGGTATCGTTGAAGTTCGATAGCGGAGCGGTCGGCACGATGCACCTGAGCGATGGCGGCTCGTTCTCGGTACCAACCGACGAACTCGTCATTACAGCGCATGGAGGCAACGTAATGACCGTGACCAATTCGTCATCATGGCGCATCATGGCAGACGGAACGCCCACAGAATGGCGAGAACCGCCGACGACCGTCAGCAGCGGAGACAGCGGCAACGACACCGGTCATCTCGCGGAGATCGTAGCCTTTATCGAAGCAATAAAGTCGGGCGCAACCACCAGGTCGAACATCTACGAAAGCTACAAGAGCATGGAAATATACGAGGCTATCCTTGCTTCTGCGGCGACTGGCAAGCCGGCGAATGTAACATACAAACAACTTTAGATCTGCAGAGCAGATAATCAGAAAAACCCATGAAATACAACTCTATCACAAACGACGAAGCGCTTCGCAACCGCATTTCCGAGGACTGGGGCAGCCTTACCTGGCTCGCAAGCGGGAAGATCGGCAACTCCGGCGGTGTTACCCTCGGTCGCGTGGTCATCAAGTCCGGCTCGGCAAATCCGCGTCACTGCCATAATAACTGCGAGGAAGTGCTCTATCTTCTCACTGGAGTCCTGAACCACTCGGTTGGCGATGAGACGATAACCCTGAAGCCTGGAGACGTACTGACTGTTCCCGTCGGCACGTTTCATAATGCCGTGAGTGTCGGCGAGCAAGAAGCCGACATGATCGTTGTCTATTCGTCAGCCGATCGCGACTTTGTTATTGAATAGGATCTTAGCACCATGGCTCGAAGCAGACCTTGATCGCCTCCTGCCTTTCCAGCAGGTCGATAGCATCGGCGTAATCCTCAAGCCGCATACGGTGCGTTACCAGCGGCGCCAGATCGAGCATGCCGCGCCTCATCATTGCAACGGCGTATGCCGCCGCATCGCGCGAATGCCGGCCGTAGCCGCACAGATGCAGGCCGGAGGCCCAATGCCGAGGTGAGAACGCGACGTCCTCTCGAAGCACGCCGAATATGGACACGACATCGCTAGTGCGATCCATCAGCCATCCAACCGTCTTACTAGCGCCAACGCAGTCGATACTTGTATCTAACACCAGGCTTGCAGGCCGGTCGGGAAACGCATCCTGTGTCGGCTCATTCATGTCGACCACTGCGTCCGCCCCCAATTTCAAAGCCAAATCGCGCCGGGACTTCGACAGGTCGAAGCCGGTGACGCTGCACGCTCCTTCGGCCTTCGCCATTTGAATCGCGACAAGGCCCGCCGGGCCAAGTCCCATAATTCCAAGGCGGCGGCCTTGAATCGCGTTCATCGACGTCAAGGCCAGGAAGGTGACGCCAAGACACATTGCAAGCTCAATGGGCGCCGCGTCCGCGTGCGACACCGCATCTGGGATTCTGATCACGTCCGATGCCGCGCGCACAGCATATTGCGCATAACAGCCGCTAAGGCTCTGGCCTGCATCGCGCCAGACGCTGACCCGATCGCCGATCGCCAGGTCCTCCACACCGGCGCCCAGGTCAGTTAGGACTCCGCTCGCTTCATGACCCGGTTGGCCAAGGGTATATGGATAGTGAAAACTATGCCCTGCAAACATCGGCTGGTCGCGCCGAAGGTGGAGGTCCCACTGCGGGCAGGTTGTTACCGCCTCGATTCGGATCAATACCTCGCCTGGCCCGGGTTCAGGCTCCGGAACATTCCGTATTTTGAACTCGCGGCCGCGGCCAATTTCTAAAATCTTCATAAGATCTCCCGCTTACGATTCCCAATCGAGAATGACGCCCAGAACCGGCGCGCGCCGCCCAAGGATAAGATCGAACGCATCGGCCGCGTCGGCTACAGGAAACCGGTGTGTTATCAGGCTCAGGGTTTCCAGCTTTCCAGCGCCGAGTAGAGCAAGGGTTGCATCCATGCGCTCGCGAGTCCAGCCCGAAGGAGCGTGCAACGAAAGCTCGTAGTTCCGCATCGTCTGGATATCGATCCGACCCTCGTGGCCGTAGAAGCCGGCCGACACGAGGTGAGCGCCGCGCTTTAATACCGGATAGAGCGCTTCGACGTCGGCAACCGATCCGACCGTATCCGCTATTGCTTGAACGCCGCGGGGCGCCCATTCCCGTGCTATCGCGGCAAGATCTTCATGACGCGTATTGACCGTTCGTCCGCCCGGAGTCGCGTGAAACAATCCTAACCTTTCGTCATGCCGGCCCGCGAGCAGCACGCGCGCGCCACGATGTTGGAAGGTCTGCGCGCTCCACTGCCCCACCATGCCATCGCCGAGTACGATGACGCTGTCGCCCGGGTGAATCGGGGCGCGCATGCCGACATTGTATCCGACCTGCACAAGCACGAGACCGCTCGCCGAAACCGGATCGAGACCTGACGGCAGTTTCCAGACATTGCTCTTGTCCGTTATCGCCGGCGAAACGTGCCCGCCGGTTTGATAGAACATCCCATCGACCCGCGAAACGCTGGAGAACACCATATCGCCTGGCTGGATGCCATCGACATTGGATCCGACCCACTCGGCGATACCAACCTTCTGGTAGCCAGGCACATGGGGAAAAGGCAGCGGATCCGCATCCGTCCTGGGCGTATCCCCAGCAATCCGCTCTCCGCGGACAAATGATCCTTCTGTCCCGTTGCTGATCCAAGAGTGAAGAACGCGGACGACCACGTCATCCGGCGTCGGGGCGGGAAGCCGAACCTTCTGAAATTCGATTCTGTTCGGGGCAGTCGCAACCACAGCGCGCCCCCATTCCTGTGGTGGTGAAGTGGCCAAAGTCATTGTGGATTATCCTCCTACCTTCAAACGAATATTGTCAATATAAAATACCACGCTCTGCGTTGAAGGCGAGATCCAACCGCACCATTGCAGCTTCTTGCACTCGCGATCGCAGGTCAGGTTATGAAAAACTGCAGTGGAGCCGCCGGAGGGGCAGACCGTGAGGTCGTACGTTCCATTAGCCAGATCGCCGAGTGTGTAGTCGATGCTCAGCGTTATCCAGCGCTCTCTCGGCAGCAGTATCAAAGGCTGTCCCGATGCGTGAAGCACGCTGTCGGCGCCAATGTAGATGCTGGGGCCAACGTGGTAGGGCGTCGCGTTATCGCGCCATTCATGAGCGAAAAGAGCCCCCCTACCCAGCCACAAGTCAAAGCTCAGGCTAGCCCGGCCGCTGGTATAGTTTGGATTGAAAAAGACGTGCGGATTGTAATCGTGCTGCTGCACCGGGGCATCGCTGAACTTGAGGCTGTGTTTTCCCGACATGCTTCGGTCGTCACTAACTCGTACATTTGCCGCCGGCACCTCGCTCTCCTCCCATGTAGTCAGGCCAAGCGCCTTCTGGCCCTCGACCATCGAGTCGAAGTTGAACGTATAAGGGATCGGTGGCGGCGGAGGAGGAGGAGGCGGAAACGCGCTCGGCTCGTCAGGCACATTCGGCTGCCCCGCATGGTCGATCCGCCCAACGCAAGACAGGTCGATGGGAATGAAGCCCATCTTGAGCGCTGGTGATGCCGGCTTAAGCCGGAAGTCACGTTTTGCGACGTTCACAAAGAGCGGGTCAGCGACTTGAGAGTGCGCATCCTGCCCGGTAGCTTGCCACTGGGCAAGTGTCATGTTATTCGGAAACGGCACCTTGCCGTCGGGACGCCAGTAGATGTTGTTATCGAACTGGTAGTTGCGGCCGGGCCAACTCCCGGCGAAAACAGGGTTATTGGCCGAGTAAATGATGTTACCGCTTATGGTGCAGGATATAAAATCTTCAACCCTGCCGCGCGCGAGTTCCCCTTCATCGCCCAATGCGAAAATGTTGTTTCGTACGATGTTGTCGCGACCGTAGTTCTCAAGAAACGAAGCGCTCTGCGCATTATAGACCACATTGTTTTCGGCAATCTGCCGGCTGGACCCCTCGTCGAAATAGATGCCGTTGCCGCCGTACACTAACGCCGAAATGTCGTGCAGGAGGTTGTGGTGGATCACGTTGCCGCCACCGGCGCCGAGGGTATAGATCGCGCCCAGATCGCTCAGCACGGCCTGTCCGATCTTGTGAATATCATTATAGGCAAACGTATTGTTGTGGGCCAGACTGCGGCCGAAGCCCCACGACCAGCCGCTAGAGATGCCGCTGTAATAGAAATCGTAAATCTCGTTGTGAAGAATGGAATTGTCCGGAGATTGCCCGATGAATATGCCAACAGCATCCGCGTGCAGGCGGCCACCGTGCGCGATTGTGCAGTTACTTACCACATTGCCGCGGGCCACTGCCTCGGAGTCATGCGGCGCCGACATATCGCCAATCTTAATCCCACCGCCGCCCAGATCGGTCAGTTTGCAATCGACGACCCGATCGTTACAGCAACCAAGTCCCAGTTCGATACCGTAGGCTCCGGTGTGCGTAACCGTGCACGTTTCGAACGAACAGTTGCGAGCGCCGGAGGCCACGATAGCAGCCGGCAGATTGGCTCCGGCCTGAGGGCAGGTCTGCCCCTGTGGCGGCGTCAGCCAGTTACTATGCGCAAAGGTCAGCCCCCGGAAACTAATGTCGTGAACCCAGTTGCGGCCTGCGATGTCGCCATGAATTTCGACAAGGTCATCGAGAAACGGCGCCACCACCGTGCTGTGCTCGGGCTTTTCACCTGGCATCGGCAAATATGTCAGGATTCCGCTGACACGATCGAGATACCATTGGCCAGGCTTGCCAAGCGCTTCCCGCACATTTTCTGCCAGGTACCGATTGCCAACCATGAACCGTCCCCACGTCTCATTGGTCAGGACGTGGCCATGCAAGGCGACCTGATGCAGTGTTTCATCAACAGATCCAACATTGAAGCGATCGGTAGACCAGGTGTTAAAGACAATCAACTCCACGTCGTTCAAATTGTGCCAATCGGAACGGATGTCGGTGTCGCGATAGCCAAACCTGTCCGCCGGATAGTTATTGGTACCAGTGGGCGGATCAAGCGTGTTTTGGATAAAGAGGTAGCCCCCGCCGCCCGAACGCGGACGATAACGCCGCTCGTGGTTGACGAACAACTGCGTGAAATTCCATCCGCGTGACGCCACATCGGGCAGAGTCGTCTGCCATTGCCCCCCTTCCAACTGCCAGCCTGTGATAGGTCGACCGCCGCTGATAACCGGCTGCTCTCCGGGATAGGCCGCGTAAATAACCGGCGCTCCGGGCGTACCGGAATCGATAGCGGTTAGCGTAAATGTCGATTTCAGGTAATAAGAGCCGCCGCGGAGCAAGACTTGAACTCCTTTAGCTGGCCAAGCGCCTGCCTTCAGTGCCCGCACGGCGTCGCGAGCCCGCTCGAGGGAAGCAAATGGGCCATCATTATGCGCCCTATTGGGCGCACACAGCGTGCCCGACCAGGAATCGTTGCCCTGAGGCGCAACGTAATACGTGGCCGGCGTCGCAGCGGCGAACGTCGAGGTTAACGAGCATGCAATGAATGCAAGGAGGAATACCTTCAATAGTTCGACTCTATTCCACAGTAACGCTTTTTGCCAGGTTGCGCGGCTGATCGATCTCCCGGTTCAGATCGCGAGCGATGTAGTAAGCCAAAAGCTGCATCGGGACAATCGCCAGAATCGGCATCAACACGTCGTGGTTCGTGGATGGGATCGTCAGCACCGCATCGACCGATCGCTCGTCCAACCCCTGATCGTTCTCCTTGACCACGGCCACGGCGATACCGTCGCGAGCCTTCACTTCTTTGACATTGGACAGCATCTTATCGTACAGCGCCGTCTGCGTCGCCAGGCAAACGACCGTCACCCCAGGCTCCACCAGTGCGAGAGGGCCGTGCTTGAGTTCGCCGGCGGGATAGGCTTCGGCATGGATATAGCTGATTTCCTTCATCTTCAGCGCGGCTTCCATCGCAGTGGCGTAGTCCAGTCCACGGCCTAAAAAGAAGAAGCAGCTTGACGTGTGCGCCAGACTGGCGGCAATCTTCTCGACGGCTTTTGTATTGGCCAACACGCGCGCCATCTTGTCGGGTATGGCAAGGAGATCCTCGACATAGGCTGCAACGATATCCTTAGACAGCCTGTTCTCCTTCTGCGCGATATATAGGCCGAACAGATAAAGACTGACCAACTGCGTGATATATGCCTTGGTCGACGCGACGCAGATTTCCGGCCCGGCAAACGTATAGAGGACCTCGTCCGCCTCACGGGCGATGCTGGAGCCGACCACATTAACTATTGCCAGGGTGGTCGCGCCCTTGGCTTTGGCTTCCCTGAGGGCAGCAAGCGTATCGGCGGTCTCGCCCGATTGGGAAATAATAATCGCAAGGGTCTTGGAGTCCACAAGCGGATCGCTGTATCGAAACTCGCTGGCAACCTGCACCTCCACGGGACGACGCAGCAGATGCTCGAAAAAGCTTTTGCCCACCATGCCCGCGTGGTAAGCAGTTCCACATGCGACAATAAAGATTCGATTGAAGTCGAGAAGATCGGCGCTTGAGAGGCCAAAGTCCGGAAAAACGACCTCACCTTTCTCTGTAACTCGACCGCGCATAGTGTCTCGGATCGTCTGAGGCTGATCGTGGATCTCCTTGAGCATGAAGTGCGGATAACCGCCCTTTTCCGCCGTGTGAACATCCCATGTTACCGCGAACTCCTTACGGCGAATCGGCTTGCCCTCGACGCTGGTAAGAGTCACCTTATCGGGCGTAATTTTTGCGAAGTCGCCGTCTTCGAGCACCAGGACGCGGCGCGTATACCGCATGATCGCTGGGATATCCGATGCCAGAAAATTTTCGCCTTCGCCCAGACCTAGGATGAGGGGAGACGCCGTCTTGGCGGCGTAGATAGTATCAGGCTCGTATGCGCTGATAACGCAGATCGCATAGGCGCCAGTCACTTGCCCGAGCGCACTGCGAACCGCGTCCTCCATCTTCCCATGCCGATCATACTCGCTTTCGATCAGATGGACCAGAACCTCCGTGTCGGTATCGCTCACGAAGATATGCCCCTCGGCCGCGAGACGTTCCTTGAGTTCGAGGTAGTTTTCGATTATGCCGTTGTGGATCAGCGCGATTTTGCCCTTGCAATCGGTGTGAGGATGTGCGTTGCTGTCGCTCGGCCTTCCGTGCGTCGCCCACCGCGTGTGCGCAATCACGGCGCCCTTAGCATGCGCCAACTCACCCAGCACGTCCATGAGATTACCGAGCTTGCCCTGCTTCTTAAGAACCTGAACCTCGCCCGAACGTGCCACAGCAACTCCGGCGGAGTCGTAGCCTCGATACTCCAGACGCTTCAGATTATCGAGCACGAGCTTGACGCTCTCTTCACGCGGCCCCACGTAACCGGCTATACCACACATAGATGACTTGATTCCTTTGAACTCTATTTTACCGTATGCTTGACAACATTCGCGGTCGAACCGCATGTAAAGGGAATACGCGCGGCGATGTCGAACATCAGAATATGAAGGGGATTATCTCATTGGAAATTGAAGCTCTCCTGCGCCAGGTGCTCACAGACGATGCGACGGCTGTCCATTTGATTATCGGGCAGCCTCCCATAATCAGATCCGGGGAGGGCCTCGTGCGGTCAGATAAGCCTCCTGTGGACGCGAGGGTCATCGATGATTTCGCGACGACTGAGCTTTCGACGCAGCAACACGCCACCCTGGAACACACAGGCTACGCGGATTCGACTTTTCGTCTGGATGGACGACGGTTCCTGTGCCGTATCTTTCGAGAACTTGGACAGTTCGCCGCAACAATTCGGATACTGCCGAGCGATCTACCGAGTCTGGTCGACCTGATAGCCGTTGAAGAAGAACTGTCGCGTATGGTAAAGCTCCTTCAGTTTCGCCGCGGAATGATACTGATCACCGGTTTGGCAGGTTCAGGACGATCCAGCCTTGCGGCGGCAATGATCGACGCCATCAACGCGAGTCAGGTGAAACGAATCGCAACTATTGAAGATCCGCCGCGCTACGACATCGTCAGCCGCCAAGCGGTAGTGACGCAGCACATGGTCGGTCACGATGTAGAGTCTTTTCATGCCGGCCTGGAAACCGTCCGCGGCCTCGACGCGGATGTGGTGTTTATCTCCGCGATACCCGATTTTCAGACTTTCGAATCGGCGGCCGCTCTTGCCCAGCGAGGGATGCTCGTAATCGCACTCACACGCTTCGCGACTGTCGGCGCGTGCATCAAAGGGTTGTTCGATGCCTTCACCAACCAGCACGACCGCGCCAAGGAACTGCTTTCCCAAAATCTGCAGGCAATCGTCTCGACAACTCTGCTGCCTCGTATCGACTTGCGCGAACGGGTTGCCGCGCACGAGATCATGATTGCCTCGCTCAAGATTCGCTCCGCTCTGGCGGAGGGACGTGGTGAGGTAGGTCCACTCATGAAGGAGGGCCGCCAGATTGGAATGCAGCAACTTGACGACAGCTTGCTCATGCTTTACAAGGCGGGAATGATCAGTTTCGATGAAGCCGAACCCCGTATGGCTGACAAGATGCTGCTTGGACGGCGCCCGCACTAGTCAGACCGAACTCAATTTTCTATCGCGAAAGGACACGTTTCACCATGCAATCGCATGTTAATTCAGCCGTTATATTAGCAGTTTCGATCTTGATTGCGGCCGGCACTCTTAGCCCGCCCGCTAATGCAGACGTAACCAAGACCCTCTCGACCCTGTGGTCTATGAATGTCGAGCGTCAAACCCCGTACAATGTACAGATAGTCGACAGTAAGACGGACGGCGATTACAAGACCGATGTCTTCTATTTAGACAGCAAGCCGCTGCCGGATGTCGATGCTGACCGAGTAGTCTGCACCTTCTCGCGCATAGTCAAGCCGGGCGTTGTCAGCCCGGTATTCATTAACTTTGGAGGGTGGACGCCTGCCGACGTGCATGGCGCGGCATCGGGTTTGCACTGCGCCTATTTCGATATCGACCTTGGGAGGAAAGATCTTGCGGCGCCGCCAAAATGGGCCACTCAGGCAAGCCCATACAACGTTACTCCCAAAGTCACAGACAACATGACTTTTCACCTGATCATGGCAACCAGGCGCGTGATCGATTACCTTTACGAACAGCCCGAAATCGATAAGACACGTATCGGCATTGTCGGCTCGTCTTTCGGCGCATGGTATAGCCTGCTCACAGCCGGTGTCGATAATCGCATCACCAGCGTCTGCGCGATCACGGCGTCCGGCGGCCAAAAGGAGAAGCACGGCTGGCACAGCCTGCCGGTCGCCGCGATGCCGCCCGACCAGCAACAGCTCTGGATCGAATCATATGATCCAATGACATATGCCAAGCACAATACATCGACGACCATGATGTACGAATCGGCAAACGACTACTCATTCTGGCTCAACGATACCATGCGCCACTACGAAGCGCTTGCAGGCGACAAACGACTGGTGTTGCTCCCCAATAACAGTCACGGATTCAATGCATTCGGTTACTCGGCGCCGGACGCTCTAAATAGCTGGGCGGCGGCCACGATCAACGGAGGGCCTGCGTACCCGACAATCACCAAGCCAATTCAGCACGGCGCGGATTACACATTCGATGCAGCTGGACCGCTACCGATCACTTCAGCCAAAATCTATTTTAGCCCCGGCGACGACCCTGTTTGGCCCGCCCATTACTGGATGACGTTCGATGCATCGCAGACAGGCGCTCACTGGACCGCATCGATTCCGGCTCCCTATGCGGCATTGTGCGGCAATGTCTACGCCACCGCATTCGATTCGAAAGGCCGCGCCGTATCGACCATGCTCGTTCCCTGCACGGGCTTCGACCCGGCGGCGGCAAGCGCGCCTCTGTGGAAGGGAGGAGCGCTTTGGGATGTCGAAACCGGCATCTCAGCGTGGCGTATTCCCGGGCCCGGAAAACGCATGCTCTTTTCGCGCGCCAAAGCCGCATCGGCAGGCCCCGGAGCGCTCAAGGTCACCCCGGACAAGGACGGCCAATTCCTGATGCTCACCAACAGCGTCGTCTTGTCCAGCTCGCACGCAGCCAAGCATGCCGGGATACGTCTGGTTATCGACGGACAAGGGCAAGCCGGCAAGATTCGCGTCAGCATCGACCAGAAGCCGTGCACGATCGACGAAATATCATATGTCCGCGAGGTCGAATACTCTGCGACAGCATCAACGATCGACATCCCGTGGGCGCAATTCGCCGGCCCAGCCAACGCCACCGGCCCTGTTCCGTTTCAAGCACTGCGCATCGAAGGCTCCCGCGACGGGGGAACGCCGATCGTGTTTAACAGCATCGATTTCTACGATCAAAACTGAGGATTATTTTCGCGATGAACTCAATTCAAATCACTTTTGCCATGGCCTTATCGGCAGTCTCTCTTTTGACATTCCCAAACATAAGCTACGCCCAATCGGCTCCTCAAGGAAGTGTTCTCTCCAAGGAAGCCGCCAGGACGCTTGCGACATTCTGGTCGATGGACACAGAGCGCAAAACGCCCTACAATATCCGGATGGTCAGTTCGACAACCGTCGGAGATTACAAGACGGATCGCTTCTATCTGACGAGCCAACCCTTCGAAACCGGGAAGCCCGACCAGGTGCTGTGCACGTTCAGCCGCAATGTCAAGCAAGGGGTCGTCAGCCCTGTCTATATCGACGTTGGCGGCGGGGCGGATGCAGCGTCAGTAGCTCAGGCGCCCCACTATCTTCATTGCGCCGTCATGAACATCGAATGGCGGGCGACAAATCTCGATGTCAGATCGAGGTGGGCCAATACGAACAACAACAATCCCTGGACCATCAAGCCGCACGTCACTGACTGCTTCGTGTTTCCATATGTTCAGGCGACACGCCGCGTGATGGATTACCTTTCCGAACAGCCCGAGATTGACAAAACCCGAGTCGGAGTCGGCGGCGCGTCATTTGGAGGTTGGTTCGCTCTGCTGATAGCCGGAATCGACAATCGGGTCACCAGCGTCTTCGATCTCTGGGGATGCGGCGGTCAGAAGGAGCGGCATGGCTGGCACAACGCCGTGATCTCTAAATTGCCGTCGGACGAGCAAGAGGCGTGGCTGTCCCATTACGATCCAAATACGTTCCTGCCCAATATCAAGGCGTCCACGATGATTATGCTCGGAACCAACGAGCTAATTTCAGGTCTGCGATTATAGGGGGATTTTTCGTGTCCGTTGTCGAATTTTGCTTTGTCAAACCAAACGAAACAACGGAGCACGAATGTGAGCATTATATCCGACATCTGGATTTCATTTCAAGCGTCTCTTTTCCCAAATCTTTGTTCCTGTCAGTGTGAGCGTCTGACCGACAGGCTTGAAGAGCTTTTGGACATCTTTGGCAAGATCGACATCGGCAAGCATGTGACGTGGGGCGGAGCGCTGACGGGTCGTAGACGGATCGACCGTCGCTCGATAGCGCGCGCATTCATCGCCAAAGCGTTCTACGATCTGGCGACGACGGATCTTCTGATCGAAATGCTACGCCTGCAACCGACACTGCGACGCATCTGCGGTTTCGAGAGCAAGCGGGACATTCCAAGCCCCGCAACCTTTTCGCGGGTATTCAAGGAGTTTTCGGAAACGAAGTTGGGCGACCGAGTTCTCGAAGCGATGGTCAAAAAGCATGTTGGCGATCAGATAGTCCAGCATGCGAGCACAGATGCGACGGAGATCGACGCACGGGAAAAAGGCGTCGCCAGCGTCAAAGGCCCCTTGATCGTTAAGCCAGCCAAGAAGCGCGGTCGCCCGAAGAAGGGCGAGGTTCGGCAGCCCAAGGAACCGACGCGCATCGAGCAGCAACTGAAGGAAACGGTCGAGCAGTCCGTCGCTGGGCTGTCACGCATGTGCAACTGGGGAACCAAGACCAACTCGCAAGGTCACAAGCACACATGGAAAGGTTACAAAACACATATTACATGGGCGGACGACAATATTCCACTCGCGGCCATCACGACATCGGCGTCGGTTCATGACAGCCAGGTCGCGATCCCGTTGATACGGATGGCTGCGGGACGGGCGAGAATCATCTACGACCTGATGGATGCCGCCTACGAGGCGTCCAGTATCCGCAAGGCCAGCGAGGATTTGGGGCACGTGCCGATCATCGATCCTAAACCATACAATGGTGCAGTGGTCTGGTTCTCGCCCGCTGAGTGTGAGCGATACAAGGAACGGACCACGGCGGAGCGGGGCAACAGTCGGCTCAAGGATGAGTTTGGGG
>Ga0316231_1001951_pt1 | contig 21084 bp, 22 predicted proteins | sample TBH18027metaG_FD_206002 | JGI IMG/M metagenome (GOLD analysis project Ga0316231, IMG submission 206002) | Freshwater microbial communities from Trout Bog Lake, Wisconsin, USA - TBH18027 | ecosystem: Environmental > Aquatic > Freshwater > Lake > Hypolimnion/Profundal zone | place: USA: Wisconsin...
TAAATATGTCGGCCGGTAAACTCCGATTGTCCTTTACCTCCGACACGTTGGGGGACTGGTTTTAGATGAGGCGCTATCGCACCGACCACTGCCTCGGCTATCGCGACCGGTTCACGCGGAGGCGTGGAGAGGACTACGGGTGTTACGAGCGTCACGACTTTTCAGTCAAGACACCACGACTGGCCTTCCCACGGGAAGAGGGCGCCGTGATTACGGCGTTTACGGGCACAGCCGCGCCGACTGGCGCGTCCGCCACGAGCCCTCATGGTATCATGCGCTGACGCCCAGGCGTCTGCGGAACGACTTTTCCCGCACGGGTGTTTTCGCGCGGGGCGCGGACCGATTCGGATTTCAGAACCAGTTGCCATTACCTCGCCGGCTTGTCCCAAACACAGTTGTCGGCGCTGGCCTGGGGCAATTGCCCGGGCCTCGCCGCAGCGAGGGTCAAAAGAAGGGGGCTCTCGCTCCGGCAGGAGTGGCGACTGGTTTTGAAACCATGAATCACGAACCGCAGATCATCATCGGGGAACGCAACGGATGGGGAGATCCGCAGCCTTTTGGCATATCCGTTGCCGATGAGCGCCAGCATATTTACGTCATCGGCAAAACCGGCTCCGGCAAAACCACACTTCTGCGAAACCTTGTTGTTCAGCACATTGCCCTTGGGCATGGAGTTGGATTGATAGACCCCCACGGTGACCTGGCCGAGCAGTTGCTCCGCGACATCCCGCCCTCGCGAGCTGACCACTTCTGCTACTTCAATCCGGGCGACCTCGAATTCCCCATCGGCCTCAACCTGGTCGCGAACGTCGCCCCCGACGACCGCCACCTTGCGGCATCCGGCGTTGTCGCCGCGCTCAAGGGAATCTGGCGCGACTCCTGGGGGCCGCGCCTAGAGTACATCCTCTACAACGCCGTGGCGGCAATCCTCGATTGCGAGAACGCAACCCTTTTGGGCGTCAGTCGCATTCTCACTGACCAGAAATACCGTTCCGGGGTCATCCGTCAGGTCAAAGACCCCTTCATTCGCTCTTTCTGGGCCGAGGAGTATGAGGGGTACGACCCGCGCTTCCAGCGCGAGGCCATCGCCCCGATCCAGAACAAGCTCGGCCAGTTCCTCTTGAACCCTGTGGTCCGCAATATCCTCGGCCAGGTCAAATCGAAGGTGAGCATCCCCTTCATTATGGACAACGCTCGCCTTTTCATCGCCAACTTGTCCAAAGGGCGTCTCGGCCACGACAAGGCCAACTTGCTCGGGTCACTGCTGGCAACGCAATTTCAACTCGCGGCCATGGCGCGGGCAAAGCGCCCCGAGGCGGAGCGCAAGGATTTCCACTTGTTCATTGACGAGTTCCAGAACTTTTCAACCGATGCCTTCGCCTCGATTCTGGCTGAGGCCCGCAAGTATCGGCTGTGCCTCACCCTGTCGCACCAATACATAGATCAGCTTTCGCTTCCGATACGCCAGGCGGTCTTTGGGAACGTCGGGACCCTCATCGCCTTCCGAGTCGGGAATCCTGACGCCGAGGTCTTTGAAAAGGAGTTGGGCAAGACCTTCCCGGCCAGCACCATCGCCGACCTTGACCGGTATGAGGCGGTGGTGAAGTTGCTCGAAGACGGAACCAACAAGGACCCCTTCCGGGCCAGGATGCTCCCGCCCATCCAGAATCGTGTTGGCCGAAAGGGTAAGCTGATCGCCAGGTCACGCGAACGTTTTACCACGCCCCGCGCCGTGGTCGAAGACAAGTTGGACCGCTGGATACGGTCGCCGCGCTCTCAGGCGGAAGCAGGTTGAGCATGTCACCATCCCGTAAAGGACGACCCCAATCCTGCCGCAACCGGCAAGCCTTGGCGCCTTTTCCCAGATCCCCCGCGCCCATAACATGGTCGGAGGTTTGCACCTTCAGCTTGTAAACCTCTTAACTCCAATGGATCAAGACCCTTTACCACGCAGGCCTCGTTGTATCTGCGGCAAAATATCCTTCGACAAGAAGAGCGCTGCAACCAAGTGCAACTTTCTGCTTCGGCGAGGCTACGCCGAGACCCTCACCATTTATCAGTGCCGAGAATCAAATGCGTGGCATTTGACTAAGGGCCGGTCGCCACACCCGGACAGTTCCACCGGCCGCCGAGCAGGCAAACCCGACCATGAAAACCTTTAGCCTCCAAAACCGTTGCGAGTTCTACGCGAAGGCCTTTCCCTGGCCTCCGCCGCGCGCCGACCAGGAAGAGGCGGTTTGGCTGGACGGGAACCGCTGGCTCTGCGGCATGTGGATTCTCGGCAACGAATATCGCGGCACCGGCTACTACGGCAGCTATCCCCCGAACTACCTGAAGCGCGTGCTCGCCCTGTTTCCAGACGCCGACCGCATTCTTCACCTTTTTTCCGGTTCCCTGCCGAGCGGCCGGTACACTCGATTTGATTGCCGGCCTGGAGCGGACGTGGTTGGCGACGCGCACGAGCTCTCGAAGTATTTCCAGGGTCAGGGGTTCGACTTGATCCTGGCCGACCCGCCATACACCGACGAGGACGCCGGCCATTACGGCAGCCCGATGGTCAACCGGAACAAGGTCCTGGCCGAATGCGCAAAAGTACTGGAGCCCGGAGGCTTCGTCGTCTGGCTCGACCAGGTCCTGCCGATCTTCCGCAAGGACACATTCCACCTTTGCGGAGCAATCGGGATCGTCCGAAGCACGAACCACAGGTTCCGAGTGGCCTCGATATTCCGGAAGCTCCCCCTGCCGGCTCACGCCAACTTGCCGCATGGCGCAAACCTGGGCGTCTTCCTTTAACGACTGGCGGCGCTATGCTGGAAACGGATTAGCTCGCGGGCTTCCAGAGCCGAACCACCCACTGCGCTCTCTCCGTGAAGCCTTCCGATTAGCTCTTTTATCCATATCGGGCGCCGGAACTGGGCTCGATCAGAAGCACCTTGAAAACACACGAGTTCCCTTCCGGCTGCCGGACAGGGTCACCATTCGCGAGAGCTTCAACCATCACTATCAACAAACCACTTCATACAACAATATGGAAAATCAAACATCAGCTAGTACACCGAACAGCCAGCCCGTTCACACAATTCGGCATGGCACCATAAGCGCAAGCATCTGGCGCCAGGAGACGGAGAAAGGTCCGATGTTCAACGTCTCCTTCCAGCGGTCCTACAAGGACGGCGAAACATGGAAACACTCGACCAGCTTCGGCAGAAACAACCTGCTCGTTGTAAGCCTGATCGCCGCGAGGGCTTTTGAGTGGATCGGCAACCAGGGCAGGCGGCCGAAGCCCGGAGCCGCAAAAGGCGACGTGCCTGCATAATATGCGCGGCCAATCTTGCCCTCATGGTCAATCCTTCTACTCGCCCTCGAAGACCAGGTGAAGATCCCATCGCCATGAACACCGACGCCTACGCCATCAAGTATGTCCCCCGCGGTCGCCGCATACCGAGCCCCGAGGAGATGATCGCCCGCCGTATCGCTCAAGCCTTGAAGATCCCATCGGCAGCGGCCGTCGCTATCGCCGCGCCGGAAATGGCAAGGCTCATCGACGGCCCGTGCTGGCTAGTGCCGGTACCGGCGAGCGACGGGACCGTCATCGCCAATCTGGCGCTTGCACTCGCCATTGCCGCTCTGGTTCCCGGTGCGCGCGTCAAATGCGCCATCGGTCGTGCCCGCCCAGTGGACTCCTCGCAAGTCCGCCATGAGCGCGGCCTCCCCCGGCTTAGCATCGACGAGCACGCCATCGGCCGAATCGCCCACCCGATGCTCGCACTGCCCGCGTATTTTGTGGACAATGTGATCACCACCGGAACCACCATCGCCGCTTGTCGGCGGGCACTCGGCTGGGGCATTGGCTTGGTCTACGCCGACGCCAGCGTCTTCTACCGGGAGCCGGCATTCCGGCGGCCATATTGTTTCCCCATTCCCCTGGGGGCGTCCGCGTGAACGCCGGTAACGCCTTCTTCTCACCCGAGGAGGCATCTTCCAGCCCCCCCCCGGTTCCGCCAAGGGTCTCGGGGACCGCGCTCGTGCGCGCTCCCTCGATCGTGTGGCTTAAGCCATCCATTCAATTTCTTCCGCTCAAGCTCAATCCGGGCAGGCGGAGGCATCATGAAGCCGGGACAGGCTGCCCCGCCCCCGACTTCATGCACCCATACAGGCGAAGCCGGAACGATCCGGTTGCGGCAAAGAAAGAACGTCCCATGATTGATACTTCTGTCACCACCAACTTCAAAGCGGAGGCGCTAAGCGATGAATACCTCCGCCAACAAGCCCCGAGCATATTTGCCCAGGCTCCCATGACCGGCCTCAGCCAGCGCTACGCGTTTGTCCCCACTACGGAGATCGTCGCCGGCCTCCGCGAAAAGCACTGGCTTCCCGTCCGCGTCGAACAACAGAGGGTGCGGACGGCAAGCCGATTCGGTTTCCAGAAGCACCTGATCCGGTTCCGTCGGGCCGAGCAAATGCAAACCCTCGACGAATGGAACGAGGAATTGGTCCTCACCAACTCGCACGATGCCGGTTGCGCCTACCTCATGCGAGTGGGCATATTCCGGCGCCTGTGCGGCAACGGGCTGGTGGTGTCGGATAGCGCGTTTGAAGCCATCCGATTCCGACACGCCGGCCTCCAAGCCAACCAGGTGGTTGAAGCCAGCTACCGCGTCCTGGAGTATGTCCCCAAGGTCGCCCAGAGAATCGCCGGGTTCCGCAACCGAATCCTCGGCGAACCCGAGGCCAAGCAGTTCGCCGAAAAGGCGCTTCTCTTGCGTTTCGACAGCTTGGAACAAGCGCCAGTGGCAGCGGATACCCTACTCACAGCGCGCCGACCGGAAGATCAGGCCCCCGACCTCTGGACCACGTTCAACAGGGTCCAAGAAAACCTGACCCGTGGCGGGCTATCGGACGGACGGCGCAGTCGCGCTGGCCGGCTCCGCAGCTTGCGTTCGCTCCGGGGGATCGACTCCCAGATCGCCTTGAACAAAGACCTATGGGGCTTGGCTGAGTCTCTGGTTAACGGGAACAACTGATCCCGCCCGCCCACGCCGGCTGGAAACCGATAATCCGTGCCAACCTGGAAACACCAGCGCCCGCCTTACAGGAGGGCGCTATTTTTATCGCGAATTTTCGGGCCCTATCGGCCGGTCAGGATATCGCACCGACTTGCCGTCGCAGGCAAGCCATCGCGCCTTCTTGCCATCCTCCGTTCAAAGTAGTCTTGCGGGGTGACCTCTCCCCGCCTCCCCCGCTTCAAACGTTCTCCCGCCGTCACCCCCATGGATCTCACCGACCGTGACCGCCAAATCATCCGGCTCGTCCACCGGTTCCGTTTTCTCCGCACCCCGCAGATCTCCGCTCTCATGGGCGACCGTTCGCAGACAGTTTTGCGCCGTCTCCAGTTGCTCTACCACCACGGATACCTGGAGCGCCCCCGCGCCCAGCTCGACTATTACCACCAGGGCGGCTCGCGCCATATAGTATATGGCGTCGGCAGCAAAGGCGGCGCCCTTCTGAACCGGGGCATCGAACAGTCCGCGCGGCCAGTCCGGTGGGGAGAGAGGAACCGCTCCGTCGGCCAGATCTTCCTTGAGCACGCGCTTCTGGTATCCGAGGTCATGGTGGCCATTGAACTGGCCTGCCGGCAGAGCGGCAGCGTTCGACTCCTCAGCGAAAACGAGCTGCCCCTACCAACCAGGTTTCGCGAGCACAGCCAGCCTTTTCACTGGCAGGTGAATTTGGGCCAGAGCAGGAAGCTCGGTATCATCCCCGACCGCGTCTTCGCCCTGGAATACCACGATCGGAACGGCGATCCCGAGCGGGCCTTTTTCTTCCTTGAAGCCGACCGGGGGACAATGCCGGTCGTTCGGCACAATCTCGCCCAGACCTCCTTCTACCGAAAGCTCTTGGCATATAGCGCGACCTGGACGCAGGGACTTCACCGAGCACGGTTCGATTTCCACCGCTTCCGGGTGCTCACGGTCACGAAAAGCCCTGACCGTGTCAGATCGCTCGTGGAGGCGTGCTCGCAATTGAAAGGTGGCCATGGGCTTTTCCTGTTCGCCGACCGGGCGGTCCTCGACAATCCGAACATCCTCTTCGCCCAGATCTGGCAGAGCGGCCGGGCTGGTGAACATGTCGGCCTGATCGATCCACCCGCAACTTGACCAAAGCGGCAAGCTTCCCCGTCTATTAGGTTCCCTCCCCGGCTGTAGGATGATCCCGGAGGCGGTTCCATTCCTTGAGCCGCATTTGTTCCTTTTAACCACATACCACAGAGTACTATGCCCAAATCATCCTTCATCGACTTCCGCGCCGTTAAAGCGGCCCTCACCATGGAGAAAGTGCTTGAGCACTATGGTCTCCTCGACCGCTTCAGGCGAAGCGGTGACAGCCTCTCGGGGCCTTGCCCCATCCACAAGGGCGACAATCCCACACAGTTTCGGATATCCATAAGCAAGAACATCTGGAACTGTTTCAGCGAGTGCAAACATGGCGGGAATGTCCTCGACTTCATCGCCAGGATGGAGAACGTCAGCATCCACGCCGCCGGCCTCAAAGCCATCGAGTGGTTCGGCCTTGATTCCGATGCCATGCAGGCCAAGGAGGGAGAGGAGGCAGAACAGGGCGATGTTCCGGAAACCCGAACAGCGCCAGAGCCTCAGGCCCAAGCGAAGAAGACGGCGGCTACTCCGGAACCGACCGCCCCAAACACGCCTCTCAAGTTCCGCCTGGACAAGCTCCAGACCGAGCACCCATACCTCACGGAGCGTGGGCTCAATGCCGAAACGATTGCGACTTTCGGCTTGGGTTTCTGCTCTAAAGGCATGATGGCAGAGCGGATCGCCATTCCCATCCGCAACGCCGAAGGGCAGATCGTCGCCTATGCCGGCCGTTGGCTCGGCGAACCGCCCGGCGACACCCCGAAATACAAACTCCCCCAGGGCTTTCGCAAGTCGCTGGAGCTTTTCAACATCGATCGGGCCAGCAAGGAGCCGAGGGAAGTCCCCCTCGTTCTCGTTGAAGGCTTCTTTGGTTGCATGAAGCTCTACCAGCACGGCTGCCGCAAGGTGGTCGCGCTCATGGGGAGCAGCATGTCAGCCGCCCAGGAGGACTTGATCCGCAGGCACACCGACTCGAATAGCCAGGTCATCGTCATGCTCGACGAGGACGAGGCGGGCAGGGCGGGGCGCGAGGACATCGCTCTCCGTCTGGCCAAGTTCGTCTTCGTGAAGATCCACACCTTTGGGGAGGTCGGCCAGCAACCGGATGCATTGAGCGCGGAGCAGATCCACGACCTCATTGGAGGTGCCGCGTGACCATATACCAAGGCAGCCGGCAGGGCGGCAACGTTTCGGTCACCAAGAATGGCCGCCCGCTTCAACCGCGACAGGATCTCCAAAACCACAGCCCGACCGGCTTTGAATGGGGGTACGAGGGAAGCGGTCCGGCGCAGCTTGCTCTTGCCCTGCTTGCCGACTACCTCCGGGATGATGAAAGCGCCTTGGATCTTCACCAGGAGTTCAAACGCGTGATCGTCGCCAATCTGCCCCGTTCCTGCTGGACATTGAACAGCCGGGAGATGGAACGGGCTGTCACTGCCCTTCGGGCACAGGCGTCACCTCTCGGAAAACCATAGAAAGGAAACCATATGGATGTTCATTGTTCATCATGCGGCGAGCCGTGGGATACCTACCATCTCCGGCACGACGCCATCTTTGAGACCGACCTTGACGAGGCGGAAGCCGAGGCCTGGGGGTCCCTGTCACTCGCGGAACGGCTCTCGCCCCATTACCGGGAGAAGTTCCGGGAAGTCGGCTACCAATTCGGCGCATCGATCTTCGACGTGATGCACTGCCCCGGCTGCCCGAAAGGCGCCAAGCCCGACCCGGACAAGGCGGCCTTGAAGGCAACTTTGGTCGAGATTCTGGGGGATGACGAAGACGGCATCGCCGCCACGATGGAGGACCTGGGGTTATGAACACGATCACGATTACCGTGGCTGTGCTTAGGCTGGGCCGCATCGTCACCACGCCACGCGCCATGGAATCCCTCACCCGTGAGGATATTCTAAACGGCATACGCCGCCACCAGGCTGGCGACTGGGGCGAGCTAGAAACCGCGGATCGCGAAGCCAACGACCGCGCTCTCTCAGAAGGCGGGCGGATCGTCTCCGCCTACAACGCCGAAAGTGGTATCCGGTTCTGGATAATCACGGAGGCTGACCGGAGTGTCACCAGCATCCTCCTCCCGGAGGATTACTAAACACGGACCTCCTCCCGGAGGTCCTTTTCACACCAAGAGAAAGGAGAAAGTTGAAACCGATCGAATCGTTTGTAAACCGTGTCATTCATGCCGACTGCCTCGATGCCCTGCCGGCTATACCGGGCGGGAGCATTGATCTGGTCGTCACCGACCCGCCGTATCTGGTCAATTACCGCCCCCGCGACGGCCGCCTCTGCTCAGGCGATAATACCGACTACTGGCTTCGGCCGGCATTTCGGGAGATCTACCGCGTGCTCAAGGCCGACTCATTCTGCGCCACCTTCTACGGCTGGCCGTGGATCGACCTCTTCATGGCCGCCTGGAAGGAATGTGGTTTTCGTCCGGTGAGCCACTTTGTCTGGGTAAAATCGCATTGTTCGCGGGATGGTTATACCCAGAGTTTTCACGAGGCCGGCTTCCTTTTGGCCAAGGGCAAGCCGCCCAAGCCCGCGAAGCCGCCGCCGGATGTACTGCCGTGGGAATACACCGGGAACAAGTTCCACACCAACGAGAAGCCCGTCATGGCCATCGCTCCGCTCATTGAAGCGTTTTCCAAGCCGGGCGACATCGTGCTCGATCCCTTCGCGGGCTCAGGCACGACTGGCGTTGCCGCCAAAGCTAGCCGTCGCCAGTTCATTTTGATCGAGAAAGTGTCTCACAACTGCCAGGTGGCCGAGAGCCGGCTCACCGGTTAGATAGGCCCCGCTCACATCACAAAGCGATCCACCCGGGTCGCTTTTCTTGCCCTCTGCGGCAAGCCCGCCCGTCTTTGTCGGAACCACTGCCTGCCGTACGCTTCAGGGAGATCCAATTGGTTCATTCCAAACCACATACCCATAGGAGCATCCCATGAATACACGAGCGTCTGAACGCATCACCGAGAGAATCACCAGCCTTCTTGAGCAAGGAACCGTTCCCTGGCAGAAGCCCTGGAAGGCGAAAACCGGGTTGCCCCGGAATATCGTCACCAAGTTCCCGTACAGGGGGATAAACATAGTGCTGCTGTTGTCCATGAGCTACGAGTCGCCTTTCTGGCTGACCTTCCGCCAGGCGATGATGCTTGGCGGCACGGTCCGCAAGGGGGAGAAAGCCTGTCCGATCGTCTTCTGGAAACAGAGGGCGGTCAAGGACAAGAAAACCGAGGAGGAACGCCGCATTCCCCTGCTTCGCATCTATCACGTCTTCAACGCCGCGCAGTGCGACGGCATCGGAGACGCGCCGCCGCCCGACGCTTGGGCGGAGCCATGCACCGTCCGCAAGCCGGACGAGATCGTGGCCAACATGCCGCATCGGCCGGTCATCAAACACGGCATGACCCGTGCCTTCTACTCCCCGTCTGACGACATGGTCGGGATGCCGATGCGGGAGAGGTTCAACCGAGAGGAGGAATTCTACTCGGGCCTCTTCCATGAGCTCACCCACGCGACTGGTCACGAGACGCGCCTCAACCGGCCCACCCTCACCGACAAATCCGGTTTCGGCTCCGATCCCTATTGCAAGGAGGAGTTGATTGCCGAGTTGGGGGCCGCCTTTCTCTGCGGCCATGCCGAGATCGTTGATCGCACCATCGACAATTCCGCCGCCTACATCAAAGGCTGGTTGGAACGGTTGAAACGGAACAAATCTCTCATCATCCAGGCGGCGGCCCAGGCGCAGCGAGCCGCCGACTTCATCCTCGGTAGGCATTTCGACGAACCGGAAGACGGTGTGACGGCGAAAGCCGCCACATCGATGCCGGCGGAGGTGGCGGCATGAATGCCATGAATCCGAAAGAATTCAAGGTCACGGCTCTGCGCGAATGCCCCGTGCCGGAGGACATGCTCATCTGCGACACACCGCAAAAGGCCGTCGATTACTGGAAACTGCATATCGCGACCGCGCCGATATTCAACCCGGAGTGCGAGTGCCTGGCGGTGCTGCTTTTGAACACACGTCGCCGAGTCAAAGGGCACCAACTGCTGACCATCGGCACCCTGGATACCCTACTTGTAGACCCACGGACCGTGTTTAGAGGTGCAGTGATTGCAAGCGCCGCGGCCATCGTCCTGGCGCACAATCACCCATCGGGGGAGGCCCAGCCATCCGAGGCGGACATCAAGGTAACCAGAGACCTCGCTCGTGCGGGACAACTTCTCAAGATCGAGGTTCTCGATCATGTGATCCTGGGAAATCCGAGCTTCTGCTCTTTGCGAGAATTGGGGTACTTCAGTCTATAAATCAGGGGCCGCGTTCCAAAACGCCGCCCTTTTTTAATCCCCAGGAAACCCCGACCGGAACAAAGGGAAAAATGCCACTTTGAAGGTAACCGTCCGGCGAAGCCGTCTTACGCTGCTGGGTGAGGGTGTGGCAGGATGGCAGGGTGAAACGACAATCATTACCATCCCGCGCGCCACGACGCCACCTCACCGCCAAAGAGAAAGCTGAGGTCCTCCGAGAACACCGGCACAGCGGGCTCTCGCTGCTGGCCTTCGCCCGAAAGCACGGATTGTGCTACAGCAGCCTTCTGCGCTGGAGATCCCGGCAAGGCCCAGGAGCCTTGGTTGTGGCGACGCCTGACACCGAAGCCGATCCACGATTCGTTCCGGTGAAGGTCGAGGGGGAGGTGCTGGGCGGGGATGAATGGGTCTCGGTCGAAGCCATTATGTCGATAGGCTAACAAAAGCCCTACTCATGAGGATTGTCTTGCATCCTCATGCCTTAAAAGGAAACCCCGGGCGAAGCGAAGCGAGAGCCCGGGGAGGAGGTCATTATTGTCGTCCCCACCTCGGCACAGGAGCAATATATGAATGGACAGAGCGCGTCCAGCAATTAACCTTTGCGCAAGAGATAGCGATCATGAGCGATGACATTATCGAGATCAAACCCGGATTCCTTGGCTTGAAGCTGAATGTCCGAGCCGCCATCAGGCGCTTAGCCACCCCCAAGCAGGCTGATCCCGTGGCCATCGTCGCTTCCCGCTTCCTTCAGCTATTCCGGGACCACAGCGTGCCCGTCTCGCAAATTCCCCGGCTGGTCCCGCAGCTCACCCTGGACAAACTCCGGACGACCGAGGCATTGCTCCCCGCACTTACCGGCGAGGTTATTGATCACGTCGCCAGCCTGTTCCGCGTCGAGCGCCCCTGGATCGAGGGAGCGACCGAATCCATGTACGATTGCCTGTGGTGCTACAAGAAGCCCGAAAACTTCTTTGAAGACCTCGCGGCCACCAATATCGAAGGCGTTTTCCAACCCATCCGCGCGCTGTTCAGCACGAGGACGCTCGACATGCACAAGCCGCGTCCACAACCTCTGGCACTCCTACTGGTCGAGAAGATCGCGGATCTCGGTGATGAAGAGGTTGTCCGTTACCGCATCTATCGCGACGATTGGGATTGGGGATATTGGAAGTGCCGAATCCAATTGAAGGCCATCGCCAGGGTGGTTGATATGGAGCTGTCGGAGCGCATCCCGTTGTTTTTCACCGACGAGAAACTGCTGGAAAACGTCCGCGCTGGATGTTGCGTGCCGCCGACTTCCATGATGCGCCACGCTTCCGAGGATTTCTCTCTTGAGGACTTCGCCCTCGGCAGCGATGAGAGCGCCTGCTCAAAGGAGTCGGGGGAGCTTCCGCTCGTCCTTGAGTACATCGAAAACACGAATCTTGAAAAGGTCGCCCGCCACCACTTGCGCGGACGCGACATGAAAGGAGAATAGGTTCCGGAGAACCGCATCAAACCGTTGCGGGAGGGTCAGCGGGTGCCTTTTTCCCGCGCAACCGGAAGGTCAGGGCCAGCGCGACGGCGTCGAACATGCTCATGCGATAGTCTTGGCTTTCCCAGAGCCGACGTTTGGGCGGCAGGCGGAACCCGAGTTCCTCGGGAAAGATCTTGGCAACTATTTCGGCGATCTGCTGTTTTGTCCCCCACCCCTCGGCAAACATGGTCTTTTGCACCCGTATCCATGGGAACCGAGCAACCTTTAAGTTCCGACTGGAAGCGAGTGCGGTTAGGATTCGGCTGAGCTCCCGGATTCGGAGAGAACGCCGGGAGTCCTTGCTCTCGACGTCTTGGAGCACCAGGACCTCAGGGTCATAGTCAGTGATGAGTTGTTCCACTTTTGCTACCGATCCTGAATTTTTATCGCCGGCCACCGTCTTCACGCCCCAATCCGCGAGCGTGTTCTCCCCTTCAAGCACGGCGAAGCCGACGCCTCTGGTGTCCGGGGCGATGGCCAGGACCCGATTTTGTTTTGGATTAGTGGTATTCATTCTTGGTTGAGAGGCTTGCAACCAGCCAAGGCGGCCAAGGCGGAAATGCTTTCCCTCTTTCGCGAATGGCGCGCTTTGGAACTTTCACGATTCACCCGCTTTCCGAGCGACCGAGCCCGCGCCGCCACCTGTTTTTCAAGAGCCTTGTGTAGGCCGCCAAACAGTTCACGGGCCGGTCTCTGGAATATGACTTCGTAGGCCAAGGCGGTGCGCAAGCTCGGCTCGCGGGCGAACCGCTCATACCGACACACCTTCGCCCCGCTCTCCGCGCCGAGGAGGAACGCGACTTCCTTTTGGGAAAGCGCCAGCCGTTTTCGGTTCGCGCGCAAATAATTTGGAAGTTGAGACGAAGCCATGGTGTTTTGAAGTTAAAGAACTCATCGCGGAGTTCATGCCTCCACGATACAGGATTGATAAAAACGCCGTAGAAGTGGAAGTTTGCCGTTAACGGCAACTTTTCCACGAAAATAGCCGAGCGTACTCAGCTCGGCTGTAATTCCTGACAGGCGTTCTCAACATTATACCTTCGAAGGCGGACAATGGTGAAAGTCGCGTGGACAAGGCCTCACTACGGCAACGCGTCCGAGCCGACCACCTAAGGGGGATGGTCTTGCCATCGCGATCAAACCTGCCGTTCTTTTACGGTCGCTGGCACAGGCGTACACTTGGCGGTGTGAAAACACCAAAACAGCTTAGCCGCGAGGCAATCGACGAATTCAAAGCCATTTACCAGGCTGAATTTGGCGCCCTGTTAACCGACGATGAGGTCCAGGAAATCGCCATGCGACTACTCCGGTTCTTCTGCGTCCTGGGCGAGGTCGCACCGGGCATGCCACCAAATCCATCCGGCCAGCAGGGGCCTCGTTGACGTACACATTGGGTACGTTACCATGGTGTACCCCTGAGAAAGTCCCCGTGTCCCCCTCCCTTCAATCACATGTCATCACCCGGATATTTTATATATTGCCGCAAATCATCCGAGGCCGAGGACCGGCAGGTTCTTTCGATTGAATCCCAGACGCGTGAAATGGAACAACTGGCCGCGAAGCTCAATGCGCCTGTGATCGAGGTATTAACGGAATCGAAGTCGGCCAAGGAGCCGGGGCGTCCGGTATTCAACTCCATGATGCAGCGGCTCTACCGCGGCGAGGCTGCCGGCATCATCTGCTGGAAGCTGGACCGCCTGGCGCGTAACCCGGTGGACGGGGGCTCGATCATCTGGGCCATAAAGCAGCACGGCATCAAGGTGATGACGCCGGCGCAGAGCTACGCCCGCGAGGAGGACAACATCATCCTCATGTACATCGAGTTCGGCATGGCGCAGAAATACGTCGATGACCTGAGCAAGAACGTCAAACGCGGGCTCAAGACCAAGTTGGAGAACGGCTGGTACCCGTGTGCGGCCCCTCCCGGCTATTTGAACAACACCGTGAAGCTGAGCGGCGAGAACAACCTGATCAAGGACCCTGAGAGGTTCCCGCCGATCCGGCGGATGTGGGATTTGATGCTGACCGGGATGTACAGCCCGTTACGCATCCTGGACATCGCCACCACCGAATGGGGGCTTCGCACGCGACCGATGCGCACCAAGGGAAATCGCCGCTTCGCGCCGAGCGCCATCTACAAAATATTCACCCGTCCTTTCTATTACGGCTATTTCGAGTTCCCGAAAGGCAGCGGCAAGTGGTTCCGAGGAAAACATGAGCCGATGGTGACGGAGGCCGAGTATGACCGGGTCCAGGAGCTACTCGGGCGCCAGGGCAATCCGCGCCCGCGTATCCGTGACAGGTTCGCCTTCACCGGTATCATCCGCTGCGGCGAGTGCAATGGTATGGTCACGGCCGAAGAAAAACACCAGGTCATCTGCTCGAACTGCCGGTTGAAGTTTGCAAACCGCGCGACGGATGCCTGTCCGCGCTGCCGCACGCCTATAGCTGAAATGTTGAATCCCCGCTTCTTGAAGTACGTATATTACCACTGCACCAAGCGCACGACCGTGCGTTGCTCCCAGCGATGCGTCAGCGCCACGGAGCTTGAAAGCCAGATCGAGGGCTACCTATCACGCATCCAGATTTCCAAGCGTTTCGAGGAGTGGGCAATCAAGCACCTCCATGAACTCCACGACATGGAAACGGCCGCACGAGGCGACGCCTTGCAGTCCCAGCAAAAGCTGTACCAGGACTGCCTACGCCGCCTCGATAATTTGGTCGCGCTCAAGACCTCGCCGGCAAATTCTGACGGCAGCCTGCTTTCAGACCAAGAATATGGGCGTGATCGCCTCAAGCTGCTCACCGAAAAGGCGGCGCTGGAGGCATACTTCAAAAAGCCGGGACAGATGGCCGAGCAGGCTTTGGCCCTTTCACAGAAAACCTTTGAATTCGCTCAGGCGGTCCGGGAACGCTTCGCGAAAGGCAACCCGAAAACGAAAAAGGAGATCTTGACGACAGTCGGTTCGAACCTAACTTTAGCCGCCAGAAAACTGAGTATTCAAGCCAGAAAACCCTTTTCAATCATAGAAACTGGCCTTGCCGACGATCCGACGACTCGGAACCCAATCGAACCTGAAATAACTGAGGACCCACAAGAGCAGAACGGACCTTGCAACTCGCTTTCTTCCCAAGAGTCCGCATTAGGGGAAGAGGTTAGAACATTACAACACATCACTCTACATGTTGTGCAGCAAGTTTACCGCTTCTTCCAAAGCTTCAAGGGGACACCCCATTCAGTTTTCCCTGGATGGTCACATGATGGAATTGTAGAGGCACCATGTTGGACGCCAAAGACGCGCTCAATTGTCAAAAACGGCAAATAGTTGTGCAGCCCACGGGGCTCGACCATTGTCTCAGATCCGATAGCCCTAACCTCGTCGAGCTTCCCCGACACCAAACAACGCATTGCTTACGTCGAGCGCCGTGTTACTATCCCCAGCAATACTGGCGGAATGGCTGATTTCTTGTTATCATGAGCGCATGTTCTGGCAACATGTTCCAATGTGGGTACGAGGAGGAATCAAATGGACCTGCGTCACGGTTGCGTTGATGATACTTGTGAATACCCTCTTCTATGCTCAGTGTCACCAAGGTGAGGATTGCATTGACATTCCCTTAATGATTACAATGCAAGTTATTATCTTCCCGGCTTTCGTGATGATGCAGGAATTCCCTGACCTGTACGGCCCCGCTCCCCTTTACCCAACATTAGGAACATATCTGTCGCAATTCACACTAACATATCTACCAACACTAATTATTGTGTTCGCTCTCGGTGCAATCAATGCAGAACTAAAAGAGAGGCGTCGCCGTGCAACAATCACACCTCTACAAAACGGTCATGGTAGAAACGCCCTATAAAACACTCGTTGGTCATTTGTCGTGGTAGGCACAACAAACGTCGCGGAACCTGTCGCGTTTGTGATTACTGACTCCGAAGTCCAATCGACTAGGTTTGTAGAGCGCTGAATAAGATAGTTATAACCCGCCACACCTGTCAGCTGCAATGCCGGGCCAGCGCCAAGTGTTTGACTCATGCTCAGACTCGGCGACTCGGATACGCCGATATAACCAATGCTCAAGTTGCTAATCACTAGCCTGGAAGTGGTTCCTGCAAACTCGTCCAGCCGAAAGCTTAAGGTGTAAACACCACTCCTAGTAGCAAAAGGCAGGCGAGCCGTTACAATTTGCGAGTTTGTAGAGGATACGACTTCATCGAGCCTGCCGATTTCGTTTGTGTTCCAGTAAACAGTCAATAACCCCTGCGATGCGTTCGTGCTTGTAAAGCACGTCTGAAACTGGACGGCATTCACCATAGACGTCACCGTTAAGCTGAAAGCAGCCCAAGCCGGGTCGTCAGCTGCCAGTCTCAAGGCTGAGCTTCCCTCCACAAGCGCACCGTAAGCACTTGTGCCAAACGGAATAGAATTGAGCGGGGGCGCCTGCGAGCTTCCGTACGCATACGCGTTCTGCGCAGAGAGTCCCCCGATACAAGGGGTCCAAGGTGACTTTCCCCGCTCGCGGGCTTGGCGACCATCCCATCCACCACCTTCTTTGCTTAGCGAAAAACCAGCTCCATTGGGGCAGACAGGGACAATCGCACAACCAGTTGGGGTCTCTGTGACGCTGTTAAAATAGAACTGGTGTGGCCATTCATGCGAAGAAGCTCCTGAGCGCGGGTCGACGTTCGGATCGAGCCAGGTCACATTGACGTTGTAGGAGTGATCAAGTGGGCCGCTGGTGTAAAGTGAATATATGTTATGGGCAAAATAGCAATCGGACCAATCAGATCCTACTCCGTACCAAGAAACGCCGGCCCAATTTAATGAAACATACGGATCGAGAAAGGTCGTATGAATAGTGGGACGATCCGGCATGTCAGAAGTCAGGTTGTAAACGGTGTTCGCAGCTTCTTGGATAAGCCAGGATCCAGCGCTATGACCAATAAAGTGTATGTGTTCCCAGGATTGGTTCGCCAGTTCCGTGCCCAGTTGGATACCGATCTTCATGGCGTTAGCCGCCACGGTCGTCTCTAGTTCATAAAATGGCGCTGATGCCTGCTCGGTCCAAAAGTAGGATGAGACTTGCCAATCAGCATCTACATTCGCGGCGATCTGCCTACGCATGTCTACAACCCATTGCGGCGCAGGCTGGGCGTCGAGGCCGGGAAGGAAGCCGTGCGTGACGACGACGAGATAGCGTTTTGTGGGATCGCGTGCCGCAGCATGGGGGCCAACAATTGTGGAGATCGTGAAGCCGTTCGCACCGTCGGCAAGCACCGACAAGTGAGCAGATGCGCTCACGGCAGGGATTCCGCCGTCTAAAACGACAACGGAGTAAGCGCCGCTACTTCCCGCAGTAACTGATGGCAGAACCAGAGTCGAATCCGTGGCCCCTGAAATCGGGGTTCCATTGCAACTCCATTGATATTGCAGGGGTGGATTGCCCTGGGCGACAACCGAGAAGACAGCTCTTCCACCCGCCGTCACGCCTAGTTGATCGCTCGGCTGTGCGGTTATGTTCACCGTCCCTGAGGGCTTGCCGTAGAAGTAACTCACATTGGGGCTGGCGTGAGAAGCGAGGGAGATGACCTCGCCAAAGAACTCGAGGTATTGATAGCTTATCACCGTCGACCAGCGATCCGTCGTGTGTGGGGTTTCCGTTTCGTCCGAATAGCGAAAGCTAACCGGGTGACTGAGGACGTCTGGCCGTATTAAGCCGGTGGAGAGGTCCTGGGAGTATTGGTAACTCACTACCTTGGAAAGAACATCAACAGGCACATCCTCGGCGATGGCAGAGGTCGCGACAAGAAATACGCAACAGAACAGCCGGCCAAGAAGGCATCGTGGTCGAAGCGGCTGGGATACCAGGAATGGTGTCGCCAAGTTCGTGCATCTGAGGGGCGCGACGCGCATAAAAGGGCACGGCTTGCGAAAGCAGGGGCTTACTTTCCTGCAACTGTGAACCGTTTACCTGAGTCTGTGATGTAGGTGGTCACCTGCCGGCCGCCAGGCCCAGCGGTGATTTCCATTTTTCCGAAACCTTCGCCCTCTGCGGTCAAACCGGTCGCGGCGTAGTAGGGCGCCTTTTGTTTGGTGCCTTTGAGGGACGCGAGGCCGGACGCAACAGGCACGACGGCTCGGGCGTAGATGGTGCCTCCTCCCCGAGGCAAAGCGAGCGTCAGCGTGGCGGTACCGGAGGCGTCCGTCATAGCGGTGGCAACTACTGCGGGCGCATTGGCGGGATTGGCCACTACAGTGATCGTTGTGTTCAGCGGAATATTAGCATAAGTGACAACAACGGGAACGAGGTTCGCTTGTTGCGCAGGGATGATTACATCGGGAGTGGCAAGCGCTCCCGTCGGATTCAGTGGAACTCCGTTTGCGGCGATGCTCTGGATGGCCAATCGGACATTTGCGTTCGACGGCAGGGCCAGTATCGCGTTGAAACCCCTGGACCATGAACCCAGAAGATAACCTCGGAACTGGTCGTCATCTGCATCGAGACGGATATACCCATCGCCGATGTGGTCAAGTTGGGAATGCGCCCCGACGACGGCGCTGAGCACACCTTGACCCAGGAGTTGCGGCGCGAGCAGCCGAATTCCGCCGCCACTGCCTTCGGCTGCTCCAACGACTCCATCACCATGCGCTCCGTTCGCAATCACGTACCCATTGATCGTGATTGATACATCCGATGCGATTAGTATCGCGCCGCCGCCGCCAACCCCAGAGACGCCGGCCGAAACACCACTGACATCAACGTAGCCGAAGCCCCCACTCCCTGAGCCGCCCTGAAGCGGCAGAAGGTATTGGTTGCCATAGGTCAAACCAGCCTTAGCGGTTAGGGAACCACCTAGCCCGGTCGTGGCATAGGACCCGCTTCCTGGTGGCCAGAGGTTTGATGCTGGCGCAGGATCACCGCCACCCAGCCCCTGGCCGGTTCGAGGCCCGGGACCGCCCCATCCACCGGCCCCGCCGCCTGGACCGCCTGGACCGGGGGCAAACCCACCTACCGCGTGGCCTGAAATATCCACCCTCCCGGAGATTACTACCGTTCCCTGGACCAGCCACGTCACGGGGCTGTTGTTTGCGTTTGGAGTGAACGTGACCGTGACATTTTGAGGGATGTTGACTGAGGTGTATTGGAAAACGCCGTCCGAATGGCTGCTCATGTCGATGATGGTATCGGCTGTCGGGTTGAGCGTGCCGTCGCTGCCATCGCTCGTGGTATGAACCTGCGCCCGTGCGGCGAACGTTAGCGAAACCCCGGCAAGCACAATGGCGGGCATGCGAGAGGAGTAGAATAGTGTCAGCGATTTCATAACAGATCAAACGTGGTCCAATTCGGGGTGCCTTGAACCAGGAGGATTAAGGCAGGTCGGCGGATCGTGGTCAAGGAAAGTCTCATCGGGATTCCCCCCAATGCCCACAAGGTGCATGCTGTTGTTTGGTTCAGTTTTACTGGGAACCGTCGGCACGTCTCCGATCTGGACGGCGGCAACCTTCGGAGAGGCTCCCGGATTCGGAACCCGTCATTTTCCCCGTATCGGGGGGATTTGGTCGGTGCGTCGACGCCGGAGGTTTGCGCGGGAACCGGAATGGTGCAGAGAAGCGCCTTGCCGATCCCCCTGGCACTCGCTTCGGATCTTACGCTCAGCTGAGAGGGGGGTTCGCCGCTTCCAGGTCGTACCGAACACAACGAATCTTCGCTAAACTGCATTGTCCAAGTATGTACCCCCCCCCCTGTACGTCGTCAATATACATATTCCATTGTGCCACAGTTACTTACGCAACATCCAAGATCAAATTCATGGGAGTTCTCAAAAAAACCGAGCTGCGGGAAATGGGCCCAAAAAGCTGCGAAAGATGAGTATTTCGAGGTCGGCCGAGCCGAGGCGACTTCCCGCGCCCCCCCCTCGAGACAAGGTTGCTTACGTTAGTCCGGGTCCTCAATAAGGTCACTCCTGTTTTGCTGGTGCGGGAAAATATGCGGCTAGACGATTTTGCATCGCAGCCAGAACTCCCTGGTTATGTTCTCGAGTAGTCGGATGAGCGAACAATTCCTCAAGGGTGCGGAAACAACATATCCGCCCCTTAAGGTCTGGAAACTCCCTACTTGGATCCTCAGCGACTATTTCGGCAGCGTCAATTACTGCGAACTGAAAAGTATAGTTGGCATACTCACCATGGGTGCGTGCTTTCAGAACATCACCCGTTTTCTTCATCTCACAGCAACGCCATTCGGGCTCTCTTAGCACGCGCAGATTCAATGCCCGAGTGAATGGATATCTCTCCTTCACATGCGCCTCGATGAGGACATTCTGCCCAAGTTCGCCGTAAGGAGGAGCCCAGTCGGAATTTGGAATGAATAAGGGAGATCCACTCCAGTCCGATCGATAGACAACAAAGGACGAAAGACCGGAACGGAGAGGACCACGAATTACCGAAAGCGTCTTGCTCACACATCGCCCAAACACATATCGCAGATCAGGAAATTCAAGCTCCTCCGCACGAGAAATCTCGGCAGGCTTGAGCAGGATGTTCTCGAAGGTCTTCCCCGATGGTCGTAAAATGGCCGGAAACCAGTATACAGATACTTGGTCGAGGTCATGAAGGATTCTGGCGACCAGCGAACGAAATCGCTCAGTCTCGATCCGAAAGTGTGCTGAGTCCACGGGGATAATATGAAACACGAGGACCGAGGTTTCAGGCTTTCCCTGCCAGATTCCAAGGAGTTCCTGTGAGACCATTGGAGCTCGGGTTATCGTCGGGTCGTTTCGATCGGAAGCGAGCGTGGCAGCAAAGCCATACTCCCCGGCGAGGCCTAATACTTCGCTACGCTGATGGGGCCTTTCTGCCCTATCGATCAATCCGACAAGGAGTTGCAGATATAACGTGGCTTCTGGTTTCATATCGACAGAAATCGCTTAGTCCACCCTATAGCCTTTTCGGCGAAGCGGCAAGGACTAAAGGTCGTTGTGTCGCGACTCCGTGAGAATGTCCCCTTTTGAACTCGATGAAAATGTCCCCTTTTGGCGGCAACTGGAGTATGAGCAGCGGCATTGATGGAGACACTAAGCATGAGTCGGAA
>Ga0316231_1001965_pt1 | contig 20961 bp, 25 predicted proteins | sample TBH18027metaG_FD_206002 | JGI IMG/M metagenome (GOLD analysis project Ga0316231, IMG submission 206002) | Freshwater microbial communities from Trout Bog Lake, Wisconsin, USA - TBH18027 | ecosystem: Environmental > Aquatic > Freshwater > Lake > Hypolimnion/Profundal zone | place: USA: Wisconsin...
AGGATTGTTTAATCTCAACCAACAACGCCGCATCTTCAATCGCACGGTTAGATAAGGGATTCATCTTCCATGCGTAATAACCACTGCGATGCACCTTGAGTACTCGACACATGCTCACAAGCCTAAACTCAGTGCGGTGTTGGTCGATGAATGTGTACTTCACTCTTGGTGGCTGGCAAAGTACACGGCGGCCTTTTTTAAGATGTCACGTTCTTCAGTGGTGCGTTTGAGTTCAGCCTTGACTCTGTTTAATTCCTGCTTAATCGCCAGCAGGTCTTTAGCGTCTGGAGATGAGGCAGCTTTATTCTTTCTGAGCCAGGCATAAAGACTTTTATCTGAAATCCCCAAACGCTTGGATACTTCAACAACCCCATGCCCACGTTCAGTGATTTGTTTGATGGCTTCTGCTTTAAATTCTTCCGTATATCTGATGCGTTGCATATAAACCTCTCCGTTTCATTTTCGACATTATCAAATGTCTACTGAAATCGGGGAAGTCCAAACACTTAATACATTACATTAAGCTTTCTAAAAAAGCCTATTAAATCAACGGTAAATTTTAACTCATTGATTATAATAGATTAAATTAATTGTTTATTATTTATACTGTTTTTAAATTTATATATAAATCCGTGAGTTACAATTTATATTCATAAATAATCACAGAGTTATCCACAGTTTTTGTGGGGAGTTCTTTTAATTTGAGTAATCGCCAAAAAATTAATTTTAAAGTCACGACCGTCACCTATGGGTCGGAAGTGACTTTTTTGACGGTCTGCTTATAGAGGACGGATAAGAAAAAGCGAAGGATTTCCCTTCGCTCTTTTTAGAACATTATTTTATATTAAAGACTTACTCAGCAGGAACAAAGTCTGCAAGTGGAGTCACGGCAGCCTCATCGACCGCAGCAATTTCAGGTAATGCTTCATCAGCATAGGCAACAGGTACAGCATTTAAAGCAAATGTAGCGAGTAACAAAACTAATACTTTATTCATTATCTTCTCCTAATTTGTTTGATGAAAATTCTGTCAATAATGCCCACTAAGCTTTTGCAAGAGTCGCTCAAAATAAATTATTGCCTTAGTAATGCACACGTAAGATTATGCTCTTTTTTGTAATGAGCACAATAAGTCCTTTTAAACTACTAGGAATGTCCGCTTCGGGTCGGTAGTTCCGGTTCTGTTCGTCTGCTTTAAGGTAACTTATTTTTACTTATAGCCAGATTCGGTAGTTTATTATTTATTAGATTTAAAAAATGGCTGTAAAACCAATATCAATGTAACGCCTAATATTCCAAAACAGATAAAAAAAGTACCCAAATGCATAGCGAATATATTTGGAAAATGACTTCTCCAGTCTTTCAAACTTATATAAAAAACCGAACCAAAGTGCTTCTTAAAACCACTCCAATCTGCACCATCGTATGGAATTAAATGCCAATTTAAATATAAACCTACAATAAAGGATACAAAGCCTATTGAAAGCTCTTGATCTAATTCTTTACTATTTTCGACTCCCATTTAATATGTTCCTTTTTCTAATAACTTCTGAAGAAGTTGCTTGAGCACACTCTTACTTATTTTCGACTTAAAATGGCTCGAAAAGTACTTAGCCAATTTACTGACATCCAGTATTCATATTGGACAGTAAAAATATATCAACGATACTACCCGTGGCATTTTTATTAAGTCCTACAAGTCTTTCAAAGGTTGAGTCAACGATCCCGTTAACTATTCCTTTAGAATCAAAAGTAACTGGGCAGCTAATTTTACCTTTTGGCAGATAAAAGACTGCATTACACATTAGAGCGTTATCAGTTAAATCGACTCTTTTTAAAGTAACCGAATCAGGATTCACTTGATACTTATTCCCAATAAATTCATAAAGATTAGAATAGGCTTTCGGCACGCCCCTACAAAAACTAACATTATTTTGTTTTAATTTCTTAGCATAGGCCTTTAAAGCTTCAGTATTTTTTTGATTCTCTTTAGCTTCTCTTGCAGCATCTTCATTTTTTTTCGTTTGAATTAATTGAGTAATTTTTAAATAATCAGCTTCACTAGGGCATCCACCATAGGGATAGTTTTTTGTGTATAAGTCACGGATGGCTGGTATTTCTTGATCTCTTATAAGTGAAGGAATTAATTCCAACGTACCAGTTGGTAGTGAAATATCGCAAGCACAAGTTTTATATTTATTAAACAAGTCTAGCGTTACATAGGCCTTAACGCCATCAGAATAGGTGACTTTCTTAAAGTTATTACTGGAGTTATAACAAGCCTGCTCATAAGAATTGGCAAAAGCACTATTCTGATTGGAATCTAAAACTTGTTGAGGTTGTGTTTGAATGTTGGAGTCTTGATTCATAACTGACATATATACCGGACTTTGAAAGTCACATTTTTTGTTTATAGACGATTCTGTTCCTGTCTTTAAATTTTTACCATATTTAAATAATTGATTGCCATCAATAGTTCTATCCATAATTCGGTAGCCCTGCTCATTAAATTCAATAAAATCGTTACCATTTTTATTGTTTCCATCTATGAAAGTAAAAGACAGGCTGTAGCTTCCAACGGATTCAATTTTAGTTATATTCCAGTGGCCAAAATTAACGCCATTCTTAAAATAATTTTTGATTATCCCTGAAGAATCTTCGGAAAAGAAAGAAGCTGTTGCAGACACATCATTACAATTTGTAGACCAAACTGAGTTTGCCAAAGTGCGTTTGTAGTTAATTTCAGCATTACAAATACTTGAAATAAAAAATAGACTAAAAAATGAATAGGCGAAAATGTGTTTAAAGATTATTTGCGTAATAACTCTCATGCTTAACCCTAAACTTTCCCCAACAATGTAGACATCTTTCAAATTGAACTAATCTTAAATAATTCAAATATAACAATACGCCTTGCAGAGTTAATTGCAATCTCTATTAACATTCACGATGTCTGCTTTGGGTCGAAAGTGCCTAAATCCAGCGTCTGCTTTCAATCCTAAATAATTATGATAAGCTTATAAAAAATTAATATATAGGTAATTCAATATTGTAGATAACTTTAGTACAACTCACCTAAGTGGTTTAATAGATCCTGATAGCTATTTAAATTAATTACATATTAGAGCGCGATTTAATCATTATTACTTGGGATTTGTTACCTGCCGATACAAAAATATATATAAAAGAAATCATTTGATGTCGTATGGATGTTAAATTTTAAATAATAGAAATAGTACAACTAGTATAAAGGAGTCAACTTATGAGTATGTTTTTTCTAAAGAAAACCATGAGTATGCTTGGAGTAACATTTCTGACAGCAGGCGTTCTTTTTGCAGGCAGCGCATATGCTGAAAACCACGAACGCGATATGCACCACGATCGTGATATGAACCATGGCCATTATGACAATCGCTTCCATCATGGGCACTACTATCCGGAGCTAGGTTATAGGCTCGAAATGCTCCCCCCCGGTTATTTAAGATTGGCTTTTGGTGGAAGAAATTTTTTCTTTTTAGGCGGCGTCTGGTATGTACCAACACCAACAGGTTATATTGTTGCGCGTCCACCTATAGGAATTATCACCCCATCATTGCCACTTGATTATTCGACAATTTATGTCGGAGGGAGACCTTACTACTATGCAAATGAAACTTACTACGTTGCTACACAAGGTGGTTATGTCGTTGCCAATCCTCCGTCAGAGGGGACCTATGTTGAGGCGCCGCCAGCTCAGTCACCATCTACCCAAGCGATACCATCTGCAGAGCCACAACCACAACCAGGAATGTGGTACTTCTGCGAATCTGCAAATACTTATTACCCCTACATTGCATCGTGCAAGGAGGGATGGAAGACAGTTCCAGCAATCGCGCCCGCACCTCATTAGCCTTTTAAAGGCTAATGTAATTAATTTACATAACGTTACAAAAGTAATGGGCATTGAAATACTTTAGATATAAACCTCGGTTAAAGTTTAATCACTGCATTTTTTTTGACCCCTCTTTTCAAGTGCTGAGCTACATGGGTTATCCACCCCATGTAGCTTTTTTACGTCACATACTTCTAAGAATCAGTATATTTAAAAACCTTGATTAACTTGTGACCGTCCGCTATGGGTCGGAAGCGCAGAACTTCAAAGTCTGCTTTAAGGCAGTTCAAATTGACTTATCGGCCTACCTTTAAGATAGTTTGCTATAAAGCTGACGTATATAAACGTGACTGTGGGTCATGAGCGGACTGATGTTCAGGAGGCTAAAAATAGATTATATAGCTCACGTGTCAACATCATTTCTAAACTTAAATATCTGCCATGAGGCAAGAGTTAAAATAATACCTCCAACTAAAACAACGTTAATTGTCCCCAACTCCTCAATAGGCAAGTTAAGTATAAGAGGGCAAATAATTAACAAAACACCAAGCATGATATTGAACACTTCCTGCCCTTGATCAACCAATCTGCAAACAGAAATTAAGTTAAACAAGATAAGTATAACTCCAAGCACAATAATGTATTCTGTAGCAGTCTCATTGAATGAATTGTCCAGTTTCCATGGTGATAATACAAGCCAGCAACCTAATAAAATATCGAGCCAATCGAGCCATCTAATTTTCATTTTCACATACATCCTTTTGTATTAATAATTTGTAGCTAGCCCCTGAAAATCTCAAATGGTTCAATTGTCAAAACTCGTCTAATACCAAAGTAGCTTGAAACCCCTGCGATTATAACCACCATCCCGAATGCTAACTCTAAGTTCCATAGGGTTATCATTGCCGCATAGTCTGGCAACCTCAACCTTGCAAGATAAATTGCAATTGAGCATAAGCCGACTCCTAAGCCATACCCAATTAGTGCAGTAAATGTTGCCATAAACAATATCATGTATATAAGCTCTTTGCTTTTTGCACCAATTGCTTTTAAAGCACCAAACTTTTCTAAATTCTCTAATATAAAAGTATAAAAAGTCTGGCCAGAGATAGATAAGCCCACGATAAAACTAATTAATGTCATCAGCATAATATTCGTGCCTACTCCTGTTTTGTATGTGTAGTAGTCAGCAACTCTTTTATTAAACTCGTCTTTAGTAAGCGCTAGGTAACCAAGTTTTGCGACTTGAACTTTAATACTGCTTATATCAGCAGTATTTTTTGGTTGTACCAATACATATGACATGGTGAAACGCGTTGTTGGTATATATTCAATTGCACGTCTATAAGTGGTATACAAAGTTGGTACGCCGGTAAGTGCGCTTTGAGATACTTTAGCAATTCCAACCACCACCCCGCGATGATCGTTAAGTTCAAATGTGGTGCCAATTTTTGGGGACTCCATTTTTGAAAATTCTGAATCATTGACAACTAAAAAAGAGTTGTCGGCATAGATGTCTTCTATTAGCCCTTGCTCAAGCTCTGGGCGGCCAAATAAAGTAGCATCATCTAATCCAACCACACTTACAGATTGATACGTACCGCTGGCAAGCTTAACTTGAGCTCCACCTACAAAGAGAGGCACCGCATAGCTAACCCCGTTCATGCTCCTTACTGCATCCAGTAGATAATCTGGTAAAGGAATTGAGCTGGTAGGTGTAAAAACTGCTGGATCTATAATCCACATACTTGCCCCTACATTGGTAACAGTTGAGTAGGCGCGATTTAGAATGCCAGCGAACATTGCAGTCATTTGCACCATCAAAAAAACTGAAAATGTGATGCCGATTAAAAGTGCAGAGAATTTTGCTTTGTCATTGACTAACAACTTAAATCCTATGCGGAAGATGCCACTATATTTCATGGTGTAGGGCCATTGTCAGTTGCGTACTGTCCGGCCCACCAACCGCCACCGAGCGCAACAAATAATCCGACTGTATCTTGATGTCGTTGCGCAATGGCTTGAAGATAGGCTATCGTTGTCTGATGAAATTGTACATCAGCGATCAATACATCCACATAAGCAACCAGTCCACTTTGGTAGCTTGCTTGCAATATGTCTAGTGCTTCTTTAGCTGTTCGCCTCGCTTCAGATTGCGCTTGCAACGCATCTGCATCATTCTTAAGTGCATTCAAGTTATCAGCTACTTGTGCAAAGGCACTAAGCACAATTTGTCGATAGTTTGCCTGTGACTGCTGGTATGCATCGATAGTGGCTTGACGAGAATATTTTAAACTACCACCCCGAAACAATGGAACTGTAGCTGCTGGGCCGACACTCCAGAACCTTCCAGCCAATCCGCCTAAATTGCTGAAGCTATTGCCAGCAGCACCATAAGTGGCGCTTAAACTAAAGCTTGGAAACATCGCGGCAGTGGCTACCCCAATATTGGCGCTAGCCACATGTAGTTGAGATTCTGCAGCAAGAATATCTGGACGTTGACGCACCAAGTCGGACGGAAGACTTAGTGGCAAATTAAGTGGAAGTGAAATTTCTGTCAGTTCAACATCTGGTAGAAAAACTTTGGAAGGCTCAACCCCCTCCAAGGTGGCAAGCAAATGTTCTGCCTGACTCAGTCTCTGCCGTAATGGTGCCAATGAGGCTTGATTACTTGCGATTAGACTACGAATACTTAAGTTACTTGCGTAATCGACAGTACCTGCATCAAATTGAGCTTGTGAGGCATGAAGTTGTTGATTCTCTAGTAGTATTAATTGCTCAGTCGATTTAATTTGCGCCGCATATGCCGCACGCGCAATACATGTGTTGACGACATTCGCAGACAAGGTGACATAAGCCGCTTTGTTCATGTAATTCTGATAATCTGATTGAGCCTTTAGGCCCTCCACGGTTCGGCGCTCACCTCCAAATATATCAAAAATATAGCTGATAGTGCCACTTGCTGTCACGACGTTGAAAATGCTGCTTGGCCTTGATAAACCCTGCTGTATGGAGGTATTTCGGGTTCGATAAGCATCAACACCTACATTCACTTGCGGATAAAAAACACCGTAACCTGCATGCAGGTTATCCTGACTCTGACGTAGACTCGCCTCGGATGCTTGAAGGCTTGGATTGTTATTAATGGCCTGTGCAACGATGGTATCAAGTTGCGCTGATTTGAAAAGCCGCCACCAATCAGAAGGAATAGTAGCTCCAAGTGTAAAACTCTGTTCTTGACCCTCTGCGACGGACGCGACCAAGGGTTCCTGAATATAGCGATTCGAATCAGTCGGCTTAGGACGAACAAAATCTGGGCCTACTGTACAAGCGCTAAGAATACCCAAGGTAAAAAAAACAAGATACGCAGCAACAGATTTGAATAATCTAGCTTTAGATATTTTACCACTAATGGTGTGCATCTTTTTTATCCAGGGCATCACTTCTCCCCAATATAAACATCAACCAATTGACCGGGATAAATTCTTGAAAGGTTCTTTTTTTGGAATCTAAAAATGACAGGTAGCACGCGTAGGTCTACTTTTTCCTGTCGTTGATTGGATAGCTCTATCTTCGGTGACACATAAGGCTGCACTCGAACAAATTCTAGCGGTACTTTAATATCAGTGCCGCGAATAGATAATTGCGCGCGCATATGCTCTGGTGAGGGAAGCCGTGAAACAAGTATTTCATCAACATAACAGCGCACTGCAAGATTCTCTTGTCGTCCACCCATCACAATCACTGGATCAACACCTTGAGTATAAGAATTGTAAGCACCTTGTGAAGAGACGTAACTCCCTGCGGCAGCATTGATTGCAAGCACAATACCGTCTGCTCTCGATTTTACATCATACTTTTGCAGTAAGGCATTTGCCGCATTGTACGTTTGCCTAAGTGCGTCATACTGCCTTTCTTGATTGGTGATGGCGTAACTCCATGCCCCAGCTTTAGTTAGGTCATATTGCCTACGTGCCACATCTAATCCAGCAGTAGCTTGATTCAAAGTGTTCTCTGCAGTGTCTAGAACATCCTTACTAATGGACTTAGGATCAATGTCGTAGGATATGCGACGCTTATTATATTGGTCGCGAGCGATTTTTAATGTGGACTCAGCTAAATCAACTTGCGCTTTAGCAATTGCCAGTGTTTCTTTTCTAGGCTCAGATTTAAGCTCATTTAACAAAGCCAGCGCTGCTTCAGACTGTGACTTTAATTGCTCGGTAGTAGCTTTCTGCACGGAATTTTCAATAGTTATTAATGTGGATCCTGCCGACACTAACTCGCCTTCACGAACCAGTAATTTCGTGATTTGGCCAGAAACCTCTGGATAGATATTAATGTTTGAACCCCCTAATTGCTCACTTTCAATGATTCCATTAACGTATATCGCATTCTGATATGGGCTACTAACAGGCTTAAATACAGGAGCCTGCGGCTTCCTTTCTATCCTGAAAAAATAGGCGCTAAACAATCCAACCAAGAGCCCTACAATCGAGACTAATATGATAATTTTGTTTCTCATTCGATGTCTTCTTTCAACTCTATAACTCGGCCATCTTCCATATGAATAATTCGGTCTGCATACTCGTTAATACGGGAGTCATGGGTAACAATTAGAATGCAACGATTTTCATTTAGAATCTTCTCTTTGACAAAAGAGATTATCATCCTGCCAGTATCCCCATCAAGCGATGCAGTTGGCTCATCTAGAATCAGTATCTGTGGCCTACTAATAATTGCACGAGCTATAGCTACACGCTGCTGCTCACCTCCAGAAAGCTTTACAGGTAAAGTTTCATCTCGGTTTTTAAGCCCAACAATTTCGAGATATTTTTTCGCCTCGGCAATAGACTCATCCCAGTTATGTTTTTTTAATATCAATGGAATCGCAACATTTTCTGCTGCGGTTAGTCGTGGAAATAAATGGTAATCCTGAAAAACAAACCCAATGGTATTAAGACGTAAATCAGCCAATTCATCACTGCTAAGCGCCCATATATTGTTACCATTAATAGTTACGGTGCCAACATTAGGACGTAAAATTCCAGAAATCATACTTAGTAGCGTAGTTTTTCCACTTCCTGATGGTCCGACGATAAAAACCATTTCTCCCAAATATGCATTAAAGTTAGCCTCTTTAACGGCAAGTGTCTTAGTTTCACCTTCGCCAAACCATTTTACTAATCCAACTGCAGATATTGCTACAGTTGCCATAATTGAAACTTAGCGTTTAATTTCATCTGCATGCCTCAAAAAATTAATTATCACAATTATTTTCAGCGTATCACTACAAACTTTAATCGTATTGATGTATATCAAAAAGAATGTAAAAATCTGGCAGTCTACTTTGGGTCGTTAGTTCCGAATCTCAAAGATTGCTATAGATCCTCATAAAAAGACTGCGTTCATGGCAATATAAGTTTTATTATTTGTTATGTACGTTATAGGCGTAATGACAAGCAATGCGTGCAATTGAAAAAAGGCCGCAGATTTCTCTGTGGCCAAATAGTAATGTTACTATTGGAAATCACTTGCCGATACTTACTCGCGCGATAATAGTAACGGTTTTCCCCGTCATAACCATCGGTGTGCATCCTAGGAGAGTCGTCATGGCAACTATCACCCCCACTAATCAAGAGCTGCAGACTTTAGAGGCACTTCGCGTACACAGGCGCGCGCATCGAGAAGGGCTTTCCACCAAAATTTCTGATCATGTTGAGCAACCAAAGAGTGGACTAACAACTGGTCAGAAAATATCAGATGCTGTAGCAAAGACTGTAGGGTCTTGGAAATTCATCATCATCCAAAGTATTTGTATAATGGGCTGGATTACTTATAACTCCATAAATAATACCAATGTTTGGGATCCATACCCCTACATTCTTCTCAATCTGATGCTGTCATTTCAAGCCGCCTATACAGCGCCAGCAATCATGATGAGCCAAAATCGCCTGTCAGAAATTGATAGGCAACAAGCGAATAATGACTTTGAGGTAAATGTAAAGGCAGAGCTAGAGATTGAATTGCTTCATCAAAAAATAGATATGATGAAAGAAAAAGAGCTGTATGCTTTAACGAAGGCAGTCGAGGCGTTAAGCCAAAAATTAGATCGTTATAGCAATTAGTCTATAAAAATACTAAGTCCTGGTCGATAGCGCCAAAGGCTTCAAAGAACCCCTTAGATATTTTCTGTTTTGTGAATGCGAATGTCTGCAATGGGTCGGAAGCACCGAAACTCAACGACTGCTTTGAGTTAGTTAATAATAGGTTATTACTTTGACTCACGGTTGATTTTAGCCATCTTCTCACGCCACTCATTAAGATGTTCATCTTCAATTTCCAGCTGCAGTGCTAATGCATCCTCTTTGCTCATCTTGTCTTTATCTAAGCGTTTTGGTAGCTTACCGCTCATCCTAGATAGGAGGCGCTCGGCTTCATCTGCATTTAATAATTTGGCTTTTTCTTGATACTCTTCGCTTGCAACCTTCTTTGCCATGGTTATTCAACTTAAGTTTTTATTAAAAAACATATTCTAAAGACTTCGTTCATGAAATAGATGTGAACTTTTTGTGACAATTTTAAAATTAAGACTATTGATGAAAAAATTACAGTCAAAAAAATAGGGTGCTTATTAGGCACCCTTAAAAGGAGATTATGCATTCAAGCTTTGGACTTATGAATATACTCGTTTGATATGACATTAATAAGTCATCTAATATTAATGATGTAATGCGAATGTCTGCAATGGGTCGGAAGCGCCGAGCTTCAAAGTCTGCTTTAGGGCAGTTCTGTCACTAGTAATCTTAGATGCAACACTAAATACACGCATCTTGTTATGTGGCGCTTGAATTGTATTTTTAGGTTAGGAAGAGAGTGTCTCTAAAATATTTGTTTAAATCTTCCAATGAATTAGGGTTTTGATTAGTATGCAACCTGATCAACTAATGCCATATGGGCTATATAACCTGAGCGTGTTTCACCTGCTGATTTTGCCTTCGAATCTAATCTAGCTAACACTCTTTTTGGCAAACTTATATTTACTCTTTCTATATCGTCCGATAAAAGAGCGGGATCAATTTCAACAATTGCCCAAATCCAATTTCTGAATTCTGGATCATTTTGTAGTGACGCAATTGAGCTTGGTTTTGGAACAACGGAACCTTCATCAAGTGCTGTTTCAATCCATAACTCAATCGCATCTTTTGCATTCTCTATCGCCTCATCAATACCGCTATCTGCAGCAGAGAAACAACCTGGCAAGTCAGGTACAACAACTCCCCAGGCGATACTATCGTTACCGGCTTCTATTGCTATTGGATATTTCATCTTGCGCTCCTTACCTCAATCCTGCTTGTTTTAGTAACTTCTGAACCAGTCCAATCCCTAAATCTTTTTTAGGGTGAGGCACACTGATGTGCCCCGTTTTAATTGGATGTATGAATATGTGGTGAGATCCTTTTGACCCTCTCAATATCCATCCATCTTTTTCAAGTGTGGAAATAAGTTCTTTACTATTCATAAGTCAATTATACACACCATACACACAAAATCAAATTATGATTGATTTTGACGAAAGTTAATTTTCTAATTCGTCTTTTAATAGCATGAACGTCTGCAATGGGTCGGAAGTGACTTTTATGACTGACTGCTTTAAGGCAGATCCAATTTACTTATCCCTTTACCTGCAAAATAGTTTATATAAAGCAGACAGATTTAAATTGGGCTTGTAGCCAATTGCGGACGCTGATGGCCTGCAGGCTAATATGTAGTATTTAAACCTATCTCCCTAGTAGGAAAGAGTTGCGTATATATAGGTCAAGTTATTATCTTTAGCTTCACGTAATACACCTGAACTGTTGTCGTAGAAAGTGCTGCCGCCAAGGAAATTGTTGTAGAAGGTTTGTTGTAAGGCAATATGGACAAAGGGAATTGGTTCATAGTAAAGCTCAAATCCATAACCACTTGTCTTTGGGCTGCCATTTGCTGAACAAAAAGCAAGGTCCGAGCTACTTTGATTACAAGCTCCGGCCGTAACATTTTGGCTATAAGTCCAGTAATTATTGTCGGTACTGCCATTAGTATAAAAACTAAAAACTTGGCTACCTAACAGTCGCTTGTAGTTGTAACCTATTTGAGCTTTTAATGTACTTAGTCTACCGTGGCTTGCGTCGTGGTTCATATTGCTCACCGCCTGAGCATCCCAATCCACTTGCTCATTAATATAAGTCATTCGTGTCGACCATGAATGTACTTCGGTGATGTGCTGATATTCAAAATCTAAACCGATGTCTGTGTATTTGCCTCCAGAAGATCCTGCAATGTTTGCGTCGCTCTTCAAATCCGTAATCATACCGAAGGTACCAAACATATAAGAGTCTGAGCCTTGAACGTGGTTATAAGCCAAACGCCAGTATGGGTTAATTGATGTGGAGACAGTGTTTAAATCACCGGATATTGAAATGACATTCAGAGGGGTAGAGAAGTGACGGTATCCCGCAAATTCTGCATAGATGCTTTCATCGATCATTGTGTATAAGCTGATGCCTGCTACTTGGGAATTCAGGCTTCCATCAATCATTGTTGTAGGTCCGAATTGCCCAATTCCCCAGGCATTGATCAAGTTAGATGACCTATACGGGAAGCCGTTAACGGGTGATATTTTCCACAAATCCTGGACTGTTGGTGCGTTATTTTTAAACGCGCGTCAACAACCATCAACTTTACCGAGGACTAGTTCCAAATCATTTGTCGACCATATGCGCTCGCATGGGAAAGGCAGTTTTATTAGATAGTGCGTGGTATCTTTGTGTTTAGTATTAATATATTTGCAGATTAATTAAACATAACTATTGATTATCACACATACATTCAGTTTTAAAGTATATAATAATAGCTATTAAACAATTAAATTATATTTATATACATAATTATGGCTAATACAATTAAGTCAACCTCAGATTACGAGATAATGATTGGCGAGCAGATCAGGCGATTAAGGATTTCCTCTGGCATAGATCAGTTGCAACTCGCCAGTGCAGCTAACATCAGTGTTGGCGCAGTAAAAAATCTTGAAGGTGGAAAAGGTTCGTCTTTAAAGTCACTGATAATGGTTCTTCGCACGCTGAAGGCTGAGCAGTGGTTAAATACATTATCTCCAGAGACTTCCGTAAGCCCGATGCAAATACTCCGTGACCTAAAATTAAAAGAGCCACGCAGTCGCGTCTCAAGGAGTCGAAATGTATAAGCCAGTGAAAGTTGTCGAAGTTATGGTATGGGGCTTTCGCGTGGGAGCCGTATCACTGGACCCTAATATTGGATATTACATATTTGAGTATGATCCAAAATGGATTTCTCGTGGTATTGAATTATCCCCATTCAATATGCCGGTGAGCCAACCAACCCCACAAAAATATTTTACATTTCAAAATCTATCCGTAGATACGTTTAAAAGGCTTCCAGCAATGCTGGCTGATGCATTGCCTGACAAATTTGGTAACGCACTAATTGACGCGGCCTTAGCCGACGAAGGTGTGCCTAAAGAAAGCATCACATCACTCGATCGCTTAGCGTACATGAGCAATAGAGCCATGGGTGCAATGGAGTTTAGACCACCTCGCGGGCCAAAGAGAAAGTCATCAACAGCTATTAATTTGGCACTTTTGGTTGAGGGGGCGCGAAGTGTACTTGAAGGTAAATTTGAAGGGGATAAGGAAACTGAAGTTGCTATTAGAAATATTATTCAAGTTGGCATTTCCGCCGGTGGCGCAAGAGCTAAAGCCGTCATTGCCTGGAATCCTAACACTAAGGAAATTCGTTCTGGACAAATGCAAGTTGAGGATGGTTTTGAACATTGGCTACTAAAGTTAGATGGTGTGGGTAAAGACCTGGCGCTAGGCTCTAGTGAAAATTATGGTCGGATTGAATATGCTTACTATCTCATGGCGGACGCTGCTGAGATAGATATGATGCAGTCAACCTTACTTGAAGAAAATGGACGTGCGCACTTTATGACTAAACGCTACGACCGTGATGGTAATACTAAACATCATGTGCAAACCTTATGCGCAATGAAGCATTTGGATTTCAATATGATTGGTGTGCATAGCTACCACCAATACTTTGAAGCGATCCGAGGGCTAAATCTTGGTGATAAAGCCATGAAAGAAGGATTTCGCAGAATGGTTTTTAATGTGCTTACAGCGAACTGCGATGATCACACCAAAAACTTCTCATTTCTATTAAAGCAAGACGGACAGTGGGAGCTTGCGCCAGCCTATGACGTAACACATGCACACAATCCTGATAATCAATGGACCAAGCAACACCTGATGTCGGTTAACGGAAAATTCTCCAATATAGTTCGAAGAGATTTTATGGTCATTGCCGATCTATTTTTAATTCAGGATGCGAATAAAATCATCGATGGCATAACAGATACCATTAGAAGATGGCGCGAATTTGCAGACGAAGCAAAACTACCGTTAGAAGAACAATTGCGTCTAGAAGCTGATTTTAAATATATCTGAAAACGGGCGTTAAATGCTATTGCTTTTGGTGGCGCGGCTTAACGTTAGCTTAAGCCGCATGCTTCCAGCCTTCGTTAGTTTGCTGTAAATCAAGCTCAACATTCCGATCACGGTCTGTCTGATTAATTTGCTCAACGTAATCTTTAATTTTTACGTTATGATTAATCGCTTCCAAGAAAAACAAACGCATGAACCGGTCTGCTGTTTTAGGAACACGCCCAGTTTTTTCCCACTTTGCTAGCGTCTGCTCATCTACACCTAGTGCTTTACCAAGTCCATTTTGTGACATACCCATTTCTTTGCGCAAAAACCTAAACTCAGATCCTGTTAAGTGTTTTTTGTTGCACAAATTAAGGCTTATGACGCGCTGCAAACCTTCTACGTCTTTAATAGACACAGCTTCGCCGTATGGTGTTTTAACAATCTCGAATCCGTTGACTAGGTAAACGTTTTTAAGACCTGATTCTGTATAATGGTATTTATTCATAGTATCACCGTAATAATTACAATTAAATCACCCTCTTCATTTTTAGATATGGCCGCAGCAACTTGTACATAATCGCCACCTGTTTGATAGCCTAGCGTTGCTTTCCACTCGCCTTGAACATTAAAATGCGCAGGCTCCTCGATCTTGCCCTTACCTAAACACTGTAAAACTTGAGATATAGAGACCTTACGCTTAACCATTCTTGCTTTCGCATGAGTAGTTAACTGATAAGGTTGAGCCAGTAAAGCACTTCGTAAACGTTGCAAAAAATTAGCATCATTTAACTCAATTTTAATGGGGTGAACATTTGTCATTACCTATACAATATATAGGTAATATTTTTTACTGTCAATAAATTATTGGCCTACGAATTCAGTCACCATAGATCTCACCTTGTGATGCAGTCTTGATAAATGTCTAATTTAGGCCTCCTGTAAAGTCTCACCTACAATGAACAAGCATTATCTTACATCGTTACCGCAAGCATTTATTGGCGATTTAGTCCATCTCACAAACGGTCAGTTTTGACACACTCACAGAATCAAGGGTTAATTTTCATTAAATAGACCTATGTTGTATCTTTTCTTGTGTCAAAATCTATGTATAATAAACGTATAGGTTTTGAACTTAAAAAAGGTTTTTATATGAAAATTGGCTACGCACGCGTTTCAACACTAGACCAGAATTTAGACTTACAACTAGACGCACTCAAAAAATTAGGCTGTGATCATATCTACGAGGAAAAAGCCTCGGGCAAAACTAAAGAACGACCAGAGCTTACCCATTGTTTAAAATCTTTAAGACCTGGCGATACTTTAGCTGTTTGGCGGCTTGATCGTCTTGGTCGTAGTTTGCAGGACTTAATCACCATTGTTAAAAACCTTGAATCATCAGGCGTGGCGTTTGTATCCGTCACTGAAAATATTGATACAAGCACAGCCACAGGCAAGCTGATGTTTCATGTCTTTGGCGCATTAGCCGAGTTTGAACGTAATCTTATTCAAGAACGTACGCAGGCTGGTTTAACGGCAGCAAGGGCGCGGGGCAGGGTAGGTGGACGCAAAGCAGTGCTAGATGATAAGCAGCGCGCCCAAGCTAAGGCCATGATGGCCGACAAGACTTTATCAGTGAGTGATATTGCTAAAACGATGAAAGTTTCTAGGTCTACTTTGTATAGGATTTAGCTGTATTCGCTAAAATTATGCTTAATTATGGTGAAATAAATCATTAATGAAAAATCAATTTTTAGCCTAAAAGCGGCTATTAAACGTCATAAATAGACATTTTTAGGCTACTTTTAGACATTTTTTCTAAAGTAGTTATCCATTGTATAATTTTTATTCAAATCGACACTTTTAGAAATTAAGAATTAGTTCATTGGATTACCTCCACGTAAATCCCGTGTGTACCGTTAACCTATCATCCCGTTGACGGTAACCTATGTGCAAATTCATATGGAGGTAATCCAATGAACTTGTGGAGGTAATCCAATAACCCCATGCTTTTTTTAACGAATTAGCGCCATTACAGCGACACTTCAATTAAATAATCACTACTTTTTAGGCTAAGTTTATTGGATTACCTCCACGTAAATCTCATGCATCCCCTTGACGGTAACCTATTGCGGGCCATTTTGCATTGCTGCCAATTTAGCTTTTGACTCGGCCAGTAAAGATTCCAGACGTGCAATGCTTCGCATCTGCGTATTAGGCACAAATGTTCCGCCAGTTATTGCGGCTAGCTCAGATTCGGCCTCGTTAAGTAAAGTCTCTAACTTTATTGTGAGCATCATAACGCCTGGTCCAGTTCTAGGTCTAAATGGAACTTTATCAATTTCTGCTCTTGATTTAGTCGTATCCATGTTAAGCGACTCAAGTAGTCTTTCTCTGCTTTTAGATTGTTGATTCATTTCGACGCCTTAAATAAATATAGAAAATCAAGCCAACAATACTAAAGACTATTCATAAGATGCTTAATGTTTTTGCTAGCAAAAACTTAATTTAAGACTCATCCTTGTATTTCAGTAGCGCGACCTGCTCAGCCCTAGCTAAAGCAACGCGTTTAAAAGCTATCCTAATGCTAAGGTATCAACCGTTTAATTCTAATCAGTGTGACGTGAGTTTGATTATGCTCTTTTTTGAGGTTTTTGATATATATAGGGTGGTAGGAAGGGGTTCTAAGAACATTAAGGATTAACTAATCTAAATTCATACAAATTACTTTAGCAAAAGTTTGCAGTCCTTCTAGATGTTTGAACGCCCTAAAGCAGACTTTGAAGTTCGGCGCTTCCGACCCATAGGAGACATTCGCATCTATCAATAATTAGTAGTCATTATCTATTAAAAAAACTTTATCCCACTTATAACAAATAGATGTAGCGGGTAAAGGACATAAAATATATGCTTTATTCTTTTGATTTTTAAATCTACAAATTGAGCCAAATATACTATTGGTAGAAATAAGAATGCATACAAATTACCGTTTAAATCAATAAGCAATATAAGACTGAAAATTATCGCCAACAAGTTCTGCCAGTTTGGTCTTTTAACGAAGTAGTATGAAAAAATAACCAGTAGCAATCCAGCCCAATAATACTCAACGAACATCCCTCCCACAATAAAGAGTGTTGCTGCGATGAAGATGCTATATTTTGTTTTCCATGTATTTATGTACAGAATAAGTACAGCAAGAAAAAACATAAAAATAATATTTAAGGGCCATACACCAAAAGCGATAAAGTCTTTTTGAAGATAAATGTAGGGTATTGATGAGATTAATGCGGCAATCAACAACCTAAAAAGTAGTTTATGTACTGATTGAATATTCTCAAATTTGAAATAAGTTAAAGTGTAGCCAAAGGTAAATGCAAACAATGGCATTGCCAACCTTCCAGCAGGGTATATCAATTGCAGTTGCGTTACGTGTATAAATTTATATAGATGGTCTACAACCATAAATACAAAAGCAAGCCATTTTAAAGCCTCTAATGTGCCTGGTTTGATTGAGTAGTCTAGAATGACGTTCTGGTGTAACTTACTCTTGATGGTCTGAATAAAAATTTATATCTCCATTTCCTAAAAGTACTATTATCAGCCAATGATTAAGAATTATCTTTAATAAATATGAAAAATAACCTTTTAGTCAGCATACTGACGCCGACATTTAATCGCAGAAAATTTATCCCTCAATATTTACGGAATATAAAAAGACAGGATTATAAAGGCCCTATTGAAATCTTAATTGCAGATGATGGTGACGATAAGATTGAGGACCTTATTCCCAAAAATAGTATTTTTAGATACATCAAAATGGATGAGAAAAAATCAATTGGGTATAAAAGAAACTTGCTATGTAATGAAGCTAAGGGTGAAATACTCATTAACATGGATGATGATGACTTTTATCCCTCTAAAAGAATTAGTCATGCCATTGAAAGACTTAATAAGAAAGAGGCCTATATAGCCGGCTCCTCGCATTGCTATTTTTATGATAAAACTAATGGCATTACTCAATTTGGCCCAGTTGCTCCATACCATGCGCATGCTGGCACGTTCGCTTTTTTTAAAGAATATTTAACCCAAAATAAATTTGATGAGAATGTTGAGTTCGGAGAAGAGTTAAGTTTTACCCATCACTTCACCAATCCATTAATTCAATTAGATTCATTTAAAACCATATTAGTGTTGTGCCATGACAATAATACTTTTGATAAAAATAAGATTTTACGAGATAAAACGGTATTAACACTTGAGAGCTTTGTGAAAAATAAGATTGAATTTGACTTTTATAAGGCACAAATGTAAATAAAGCATAGCCATTGCTATATGCTAATATCATTAATGCCATTTAAATTAAATATAGGTTCAATAATTATGCTACCACCAAAAATTAAACTAATTAAAATGTACGTAGTAATCGCAACTACAATAGGTGCCGTTAACGTAGCTCATTCCTCACTTAATCTTAATGGCTGTGATCTGTCTGGCAATTGTACGACCATACAAACGTCACAGTCTTCAATTCACAACTCAATATACGCAGCTTTAAAATGGACATTTGGAGAAAGCTTTAAGCCTGAAGCTGTTCTAGGATTTCGTCATGCGAAAGTAGACTCCAATGGCGATACTGATGGAGGTGATGTATCCATATCAGCTAAGTTTATTGACGGGCTTGAGTTAGGAAAGTTACGAGGCAAGTACTTTAATGGAAAAGATAATGTTCAAGGTGAAGTTGGTGGAGGCTTTGATTTTAATAAAGGCCTATTTACGGGCATTGGAGTTCATGCTCCATACTCAAACTTAGGCATTGATTTCCTTCCTTTTGCTAAAGATAGACTTGAGCCTTATTTACAGTTGGATACGATTAAAGGCAACAGCAAGCCCCCATATATCATTACAACGAATACTCCACCGCCAGGTTAAAAAATAGCTACCGGAACAACTAAGCCACATTTTTTGTGGCTTTTTTATTACCATTAAGCAAGTTTCCTTCATGTAAGCGGTAAGTGAAATAAAGTTACCCTAAAGCCGCCGTATATTTTTGGAGCTATCGACCCATAGCGGACGATAGAACATAACAAAAAGCACACGAAGGTAGTAGCTACTTAAGTATTAGTTAATTAGAATCTATACCCAACGCTTAAAATGCCTTGATTGAGTCTGGGTTGGGAAGTCGCAGTTACTCCAGGGGCATTCCCAGGGGATCCAAGTGTCACTTTTCCGAAATCAACATAGGAATATTCACCAGAAGCAAAAATACTATCGGTTATCATAACGGTCAAACCAAGGCCATACCCAACAGCACTCACGCTTTTATTTAAATTTACGTAACCACTGCTCCAAGAATACATCTGGCCATTTGTATCCGTGAAATTCATCCTAGCAAAGTTATAGCCAAGCTTGGCGAATAGTGCAACCCTCTCAGTAACCGCAAAGGTAGGCTTTACATATACTGAGTAATGATTTGTTATTTTTGAGGTTGCCGTATAAGTTACACCGCTATCAACCACCGTCCAATTATTAACACTTGCGTTTCCTATATCGTAAGTCAGACCTGCGCCAATTAATAATTGGTCGGATACCGCTTTGTTATAAGAAAAATCTAAGGTACTAACTGTAGAGTCTCCCTTAAGAATTGTATCGTTATTTGCACCGCCATAAAACGTAGATGTATTATTTACAAAATTTACACCCGCTGCCGCAGAAAAACCCTCGAAGTTTTTAGCTTCTGCGTAAGCATTCTGTATAAATGACTGCGTCAGTCCAAAAATTATTAATCCTATAGCACTTTTCATCTTTCGACTCTCCATTTTGGCTTCAATTTTCACAAGAATTACGTAAAATATAGCATGTATTGATATATTTTTGATAATAGTAGAATTGATAAAAATATTTTATTTATATTTTGTTAAACTAATGGGAGTTCGCTTCTGGCCCCAAGTCGAATTTATAGCCGTCTGCTTTATAGCAAACTATCTTGCAGGTTAGGGAATATGTGAATTTAATCTGACTTAAAGCAGTCGTTGAATTTTGCTGCTACCGACCCAAAGCGGACGCTCACCCCAGGCCATCTTAGAAAAGAAACCTATACCCAACACCAGTTTCAGTAATGACATGCTTTGGTTGCGCAGGGTCATCTTCAATTTTTTTACGAAGCGCCCCCATATAAATTCTTACGTAGTGATGATTCTCAACATCATTAGGGCCCCATACACCGAGCAATAGTTGTCTATGAGTTAATACGATGTTTGGATGCGTTACTAGAAATGCTAGCAACCGATACTCAATCGGGGTTAAGTGAAGAATCTCCTCCTCCCGCCTTACGATCCTTGACGTTAAATCTACGCTGATATTTCCAAATTTGAAAATCGTCTCACCTTTATCAGAAGCCATCGAACGCCTACGTAACTGCGCTCGGACTCTTGCCACTAACTCTCCAGGGCTAAACGGTTTTGATAGGTAGTCGTCAGCCCCAATATTAAGGGCTTCTATTTTGTCATCCTCGTGGGTCCTGGCAGAAACCACAATAATTGGCACGTCCGACCAAGTTCTAATATCTCGAATGAAGTCAATGCCC
>Ga0316231_1001967_pt1 | contig 20913 bp, 13 predicted proteins | sample TBH18027metaG_FD_206002 | JGI IMG/M metagenome (GOLD analysis project Ga0316231, IMG submission 206002) | Freshwater microbial communities from Trout Bog Lake, Wisconsin, USA - TBH18027 | ecosystem: Environmental > Aquatic > Freshwater > Lake > Hypolimnion/Profundal zone | place: USA: Wisconsin...
TTGGTGCGCCAACGGTATTGAGGCCCCAGTATGTCTAGACCAGATAGGGTGGTTAAAAGCTTCATTGTTGAAGCGGGATTCATAGCTTGGGTGGAGCGCCAGTCCAGGGCGGTTTTAGCGGTATTTTTACCAGGGCGCCCTGGCTCCAATTCCATCACGGAAATGCTAATAGCTTCTTTAGGGATCTGATTCTTTTCAAGGCTATTGGCAACTGCCTTGGGGATATATTGAAGAGCAGTTTCTTGTGAGACTAAATCGGCAGCTTCTGTGGGGGTGAACCAAAGGCCAGAAATAAGTAGAAGAAGGGCGCCTAAAAGTCTCAATATCTTTTGAGGGGTGGTTTGAAGAAAGCTTGTCATAAAGGGATATTGATGTTTTCTCATTCCCAATAGGATAAACCTTGATCACTCTATTTAAAAATCGATAGAGGTATTCATGAAGCAATAAATCTTAGCAGGCGCTAAATTTGATGCGATAACTTTCAATAATCAGATTTTGCTCCTCCAGGATCCTCATGAATTGAATGACTCTTTCAGGGGTGGTTGAACCGCTCTCAAAGCTTTGACATTGTTTAATAAACCCTTGGGCATTTAAGAGTTGAGCACCCCTTTGATTTTATGAACCATGCTTCTAAATTGCTTAAAGGTTCTTAAGTATTTGCAAGATAACAATATGGAAAAACCAAGCCGTACAGCTTTAATCTCAAAAGCCCAAAGAACTCTATTAAAGCTTACAGACAAGGAGTGTCTATCACTCTTTTCGGTGCTTGATGAATATGAATCCTTTTATAGAAATCAATGAATTCGTTAGAGCATCTAGTTGAGTTGATTGAAACTCAGTCACCAACTCACATAACAATACTGGCCCCGGTATTCAACCCAACATTTTTGTGGAAACTTTCCAAAGATGTTGGGTTATATAAAAGAAAGAATCTAGAAGAATTAAAGGTGTTCATCCTTAAGTTTGCGGATGGAGATGACCAGATATTCTTCCTGAACGAGTGCATAGAGCTACAGGAATTATTTCCAAAAATATACCTATATATGGTGGACCTTTCAAAAGCAAAAGATAGCTTGAAAATGGCGCCTGGCGTTATTTTGCTTGCTAATGAAACTCCAAGAGCCTTCGCATTTGAAAGGGAATTTTCTTCGCAGGGATTTGAGATCTCTTGCGTGCTGTCAGGAATTCTATTGTCTAGGGGTCTTGAGATCTTCGGTGATCTAGAAAACCACTCGCATAGGATAACGAGAGATTTTCTAGATAAGTTTCGGGGTAATTCGAGGTCTTTACTAATTTAGGTGCGGCCCAATAGGTGTTGACGGCGTCAATGGTATATTTGTACTGAGGGTCCCCGGGCGCTTGATAGGAAATCAAATGGATTCCCAGTTTAAAAAATTAAATATCGAATTTAATGAGGCAAAGAAGCCCCAGTCTTTGCAGACCCTGAAAGATATTATCGAGGCGGCTGAAAAGATTGTTGCAGGCGGCGACGTTGATCACTTTGTCGCTAGACAACTAGTAAAAAAATCTGGTTACTCTCTTGGATCCTTAATCAAAAGATTTGGGAAAATTGAGAATATTTTTTTGTACGCAATCACTTTAGAAAGAAGTAGGCACATTAGGATCATTGGTGAATCTCTGGAAAAAATTGGTGCCCATGAAAATGTTGTGGGCTTTGTAAGCCAAACGGTTGATATTTGTCTTGAGGCTCTAAATAAATTCAATTCTCGCATCATGAAGTATTACGAAAAACGCGCAGCTCTGCGGGCTGAAAGTGTTTCGGATATTTATCTATATTCAGAAGAAATGATCCCTTACCTAAAACGAAGTATTGTCCGAAATCAATCTAAAACCATTCGTCACTTTTCTGATGATGAATTCCGATACTTAGCCAGAGCCATACTCTTGTTTCTGGAAAGGCCATTTGCTGAGGGCGATCCTATTGCTGGCAGTGCCGCTCATCGAGCAATGGCAGTTAATGCTCTAGTAGGGCTTTTAAAGGCCTGACTTGAGGTAAATCACTTATTGCGCTGGAAACATATCCAGCTGAGGTGAACACCTAACTTCACCAGTGCTAAAAATAATAATTTCCTATACAAATCATATAGTTATATAATCCATAGGGATTTTTCATGGTGAACAGTTAGCGCCCCAATTTTCTTTGAAATCTCGCGTAGTATCTGCTTAAATTGGGCCAATTTTGCTTGCTAAAAAATTGCTCACTTTTAATCATTCACTCTACACAAAATAAAAAGAAGTTATTTATTGATTTTTTTCGCCAAAAATTGACTACCGGAAAAAGAAAACTATTTAACGAGCAATCCCAAGCATTTGTGTTTTGCCACTTCGGCTGGATGATAAAGGCGATTGCATCTCTATTTTTGGCTTGCGTAGTATCGGGTGCAAATGCAGACAGCTCAAACCCTACTTACTATGCCCAATGGGGTGGCGGTGGTCAAACAAATGTCTGCACTCACTATACAACGCCTAGCCAAATAAACCCATGGTATCAGGGCTCAATTGAGTTTCCAACACGGGTAGATGGTGCCATTGGCACGCCTAACTATAGTCTGCCGATTATTTGTGGTGGCGATGGTGCTGCAGGTCAAAATGCATCTTATTTTAGTGGCTCAAGGGGTGGGTATGCTGGCTATCAGCCCTTACCCATCGTAGCGACCCTTTCAAATCAACGTGACAATGTCAATGATCAGTTGGTTCAATCAAAACCTCCGATCATTCAGAATGCGCTTGTCTTTATCAGCATGGGGGGTTGGGGTGGTGGTGGCGGTGATGGCTATGATGGTTACAGCGCATCTACAGGGGGTACCGGTGCAAAAGGTGGTGACTTAACTCTGACATTCAATCCTGGCGCATATTCTTCGATTGATACTAGCGTCAACAATACGGCTGGCTATATGACATCCATATTTGCCCAGTCAGTTGGTGGCAACGGCGGCAACGGCGGCAGTGGCGGCGGCAACGGTGGCGTTGCAGGGGTCGGGGGTTCAGTAATTCTGACAAATAGCGTAAATTTAACAACCTATGGTAATGGAGTTTTCGCTCAAAGCCTTGGTGGCTGGGGCGGCACTGGAACCAATGCGAATGGTTCTTGGTGGACCATCCTCTGGTAATGGTGGCTCTGGAAGTGCTGGGGGCTCGGGAGGCGCGGTTACGGTAACCAATACTGCATCGATTCAAAGTTATGCTGGTATCCCAATTTATGCTCAAAGTATTGGGGGCAATGGTGGAAGTGGTGGCAGCGGCTCTGGTGGTTGGTTTGGTACTGGCTCAGGGGGTGATGGGGGTTATGGCGGCCCTGGCGGTGCGATTTCGGTCACAAATAGTGGCACTCTTACTAGCTCAATGTCTGGTGGCTATGGAATTTTTGCTCAGTCTGTCGGAGGCGGCGGTGGCAATGCCGGGGTTAGCGCTGGTTTAAGTGCTATCGGTGCAGCGGGTGGATATGCTGCGTCAGGTAGTAATGTCGCGCTTAATAATTACGGCACCATTTCTTTGGAATCAATTTCATCAATTGGTATTTTTGCTCAGAGCATTGGTGGTGGTGGGGGTGCGGGTGGCATGGCATCAGGATTGGTTGCCGCTATTGGTGGATCTGGTGGCCAAGGTGGTGATGGCGCTGGCGTGAATCTAATTAATACTGGAAGCATTTATACAGGCAACTCTTGCAATCTTGGGGTGGGTTCCAATGGTGCATGCAAAGGAAATGTATCTTATTCAGATTCTGGAACCCCAATCACAAGTGGTACCAATGGTGGCGCGTTCGGTATTCTTGCGCAATCCATCGGGGGTGGTGGTGGTAATGGTGGCTCTGGCTACACTGGGGGTATCGAAACCTTAGGTGGGGTAGCTTTGGGCGGAACTGGCGGTAATGGTGGCAGTGCTGCTTGGGTGTATGTTTTAAATGGTGGGACGATTCAAACACGTGAACCAAATTCTGCAGGAATATTGGCGCAGTCCATTGGTGGTGGTGGCGGCAGTGGCGGTGGTGCCATTAGTATTACTGGCGGATTTACATTTGCATTGGGAATTGCTGGTGGCGGTGCAGGAGGTACAGGCGGTAAAGGTGGTTTAGTGGGAGTTAATTGTCTTGATAACACCGCTCTAGGCTGCACAAGCGTTCAATCATGGGGCGTTGGAATGGTTCCAAATGCTGGGGCCACAATCAATACTAATGGTGTGGGCTCGCCTGGTATTTTGGCTCAATCAATCGGTGGTGGTGGCGGTAATGGGGGCTATGCTATCGCCTTCTCGGCAGCTGTTGACCCCACCATCTCTGCAAGCGTCTCTATGGCTTTTGGTGGTTCTGCTGGTGCAGGTGGTAGTGGCGCAGCAGTATTTGCATCGCCTGGCGGCGTTCGAATTATTACTACTGGCTCAGATTCGCCAGGAGTTCTCGGAGCCTCCATTGGTGGTGGTGGTGGAAGTGGTGGTCAAAGTATCGCTGGTTCCTACGGTGGTAGTTTTAGTCTAACCACGTCAATGGGTGGATCTGGCGGTAGTGGCGGCGCTGGTGACAGCGTGATTATTTCCAATGCGCCATATTCTGCCTGGATCAATAACCAGTCTATACCTGTGGCCGCTAGCTCCATCAGCACTTATGGCGATCGTTCATATGGTTTGATAGGTCAGTCGATTGGTGGTGGTGGTGGTAGTGGCGGCGCTTCAGTTGGAGCGGCAATTTCCTCTATTAGTCTCTCGCAGTCAATTGGGGGCTCAGGCGGTGGAGGTCAGACGGGCGGCCCCGTGTCCATTTATAACAGTGGAAGCATTGATACTCATGGCTCAGCAGCAAGTGCGATTGTTGCCCAATCTATCGGTGGGGGTGGTGGAACTGGCGGATCGAGTATTGGCACAAGTGCCGGATACCTTAGTTCTAATTTTGCAATTGGAGGCAAAGGGGGTAATGGCGGCGATGGGGGCATAGTTTATGTAAACAATAGCGCCAGCCTCACTACCACTGGCGGTAATGCACCTGTCATCCTGGCTCAATCTATCGGTGGTGGTGGCGGTAATGGCGGTTACTCATCAGCATCAAGCTTAAATTTTGCAGGCAAAAGCATCAGCATTGGTGGTACTGGCGGTTCAGGTGCTTTTGGCGCGGAAGTTTCGGTGGCTAATTCAGGAAAAATTTCTGCGGACAATACAACAGCGGGAGCTAACCCTGTTGGCAACAATCCAGGTATTTTGGCGCAATCCATTGGCGGCGGCGGCGGTAATGGTGGTTACTCATTCGGTTCTGTCGATGGCGCAGGAGTGATCTCGGTATATGTTGGAGGGACCGGTGGTGCCGCAGGAACTGCTTCAGCAACTAGCGTTTGGAACTCCGGCGCAATTAATACACAAGGCGCAAATTCTGCGGGCATTATTGCGCAAAGTATTGCGGGGGCAGGCGGTAACGGCGGCACATCCGTGACCGGCTCGCTTTCTGGAGGGTTTGGCTCTCAAACCACTATTGGCGGTGGCGGTGGTACTGGAGAACACTCTGGGAATATCACTGTGACATCTGGAAATACTATTGGCACTTGGGGTCTTTTGTCGCCAGGCATTATTGCTCAGTCAATGGGTGGCTCCGGGGGCAATGGCGGAATGGCTGTTGCAGGGGGGGTTAATCTGGGCGGTTCGCTTAATGGGGCATTAGGCGGTTATGGTGCGTCAGCAGGTTGGTCTGGCGATACATCGGTTTCTATAGGTGCACAAATTACCACTACTGGCGACCAGTCTGCTGCTGTATTGGCTCAATCTATTGGGGGCTCTGGTGGTAATGGAGGCAATGCTATTGGTGGTGGGGTGTCCTCTTCTGCATCAGGTTCATTTGCTGTTGGGGGTGATGGCGGCGGCGGTGGAAATTCTGGAGTGGTCACCGTGAACCTTACTGCTAATGCTTCCAAGACTGCATACATGGTCAGTACAAATGGCCAACTTTCACCTGCAATTGCAGCGCAGAGTATTGCCGGATCAGGTGGTAATGGAGGTTGGTCTGTTGCTGCTTCTGCTTCTGGGACGTTTGCAGGAAGCGTTGCTGTTGGAGGTAATGGTGCACTAGGTGGCACCTCTAACCCTGTAACGGTAAACACTGATAAAACAGTCTCTATTCAGACCCTTCAAGATCAATCGCCTGTTATCCTTGCGCAATCCATTGGTGGCACCGGTGGTAATGGTGGATTTGCGGCGGGAGGCAGTGGCTCTGATTGGGGTACGGGATTCAATATTGGTGGTCATGGTGGCGCTGCTGGTAAAGCGGGTACTGTCAACATAACCAACAATGCTAACCTCTCTTCCCAAGGACTTCTATCCCCGGGCATTTTGTCGCAATCGATTGGCGGCACAGGGGGTAACGGAGGGTTCAGTATTGGCTTAGTGCTTTCTGATAACGGAGCAATGAACGTTAATGTCGGTGGTGGTGCTGGCGTTGGTGGTGCAGGTGCAAATATCGTAGCCTACAATTATGGCTCGATCACCACCGCAGGAAGTCAGTCAACAGGCATCATCGCACAATCGATTGGGGGTTCTGGTGGTAATGGAGGCCTTGCTACGGGTGGGGGCGTATCAGACACTGGAGGCGGTCTTTCCCTCAACATGGGGGGTTCGGGAGGCACTGGTGGCCAAGGTCTTAATGTGCATATTGATAACAGTGGCAGCATCATGACCTCAGGAAGTATTTCTTCTGGCATATTGGCTCAAAGTATTGGCGGATCTGGCGGATCTGGCGGTAATGCTATTGGTGGATCCATTGGTGGTGAAGTTTCTCTCACTGCCAATGTTGGCGGCGCAGCTGGTTCTGGAAATGTCTCAAATGAAGCAACGGTTGCCAACTATAGTTCAATTAGCACAAAGGGTGATCAGTCAAGCGCGATTGTCGTCCAGTCAATTGCTGGATCTGGTGGCACAGGTGGTAATGCCATCAACGCAAGTTTAAGTGGCTCCGCTTCAGGTGGTGTAGCTATTGGTAACCAGGGTGGTACTGGCGGCAATGCTTGGGATGTTAAGGTGCTACTAGGCACATCAATGTCCGGTAGTCAGTACACCATTTCAACAGCTGGACAACTTTCGCCAGCAGTTTTGTTGCAGTCTATTGGTGGCTCAGGTGGTAATGGCGGCTTCAGCGCTTCTCGTAGTGGATCCCTTGGCTCAAGCGCTTCAGTATCACTTGGTGGTAGTGGCGGTGCAGGAGGGACGGCTTACTTTGTAGACTTCACTACTTCTGGCGGAGCAAATATCTCCACTACTGGCAATCAGTCTGCTGGCATCATTGCGCAATCGATTGGCGGTAATGGTGGCAATGGTGGCGCAGCACTATCTTCTGGAGAGACTGACTCTGGCTATTCTGCTTCCGTTGCCGTTGGGGGTGGCGGTGGTTCGGCTGGTCAGAGCAATTCTGTTACTGTCAGTTTAAATAATGCTGATACAAGTACTATCCCGTACAGTACTACCCCTTACAGCATTAAGACAGCTGGCTTAATGTCCGCTGGGATTATTGCGCAATCAATTAGTGGCCAGGGTGGTAATGGGGGGGCAGCTATAAATGGCTCTGTAAGCGGTGAGGGAACCTTGACTGTTGCCGTTTCTGGGTATGGTGGTGATGCCCATAGCGCTAATATTGGATCTGTTACTGTAAGCACTGGATCGCAAGTAAGTATTACTACTATGCAAGATCAGTCTCCAGGAATTTTGGCGCAATCAATTGGCGGCTCAGGGGGGAATGCTGGCCTAGCATTTACTGCTAATGCAGCACTTAATGGCGCTACGGGTTCAGTTAGTGTTGGAGGTTCTGGCGGGACTGGCGGCAACGCAAGTCCAGTGTATGTCGTTTCCAATAGTGCAATTACAACTTCTGGAGCTATGTCAACTGGCATCATCGCACAATCGATCGGCGGTGGCGGTGGTAATGGAGGGTCTACTTTTACGGCCAGCGCAGCTCCGTCAAAAGAACTGGGTATGATTAGTACTTTAGGCGTTGGAGGAAAAGCAGGTGTCGGCGGGGATGGAGGGCTAGTAAAGGTGACTCAGACTGGCAACATTCTTGTTGGTCAGTGCGACACCACTAAAATCACTTGCGATCAATCTTCCGGAATTTTTGCGCAATCCGTTGGCGGCGGTGGTGGTAACGGCGGCTCAGCTTTTGGTTTTGGGGTGCAGGGAATGCAGTCCTTAAATGTCAATATAGGTGGCAGTGGAGGCGCAGGTGGAACAGGTGGTGAAGTTAAGATCTATTCGAACGAAGGTTCCACAACAGGCAAAATTGAAACTAATGGCGCCTTATCAAATGCCATCTTTGCGCAGTCTGTTGGCGGTGGTGGCGGTTCTGGGGGATACGCTACATCCATTACAGTTGCTTACAAATCTCCATCAGAAGAGGCACTTGAACTTGCAGTTGCTATTGGTGGAACTGGTGGGGGTGGAGGTGTCGCTTCAGCGGTAACTGTTTCGGCGGGCGGCAATTTATCTACTAATGGCAATCAGTCTGCTGCTATCTTTGCGCAATCGGTAGGTGGGGGTGGTGGCACTGGCGGCTCTAGCTTCTCCTATTTTGCAAGTAAAACCTCAACTGCTACAACAGTTGCAGGACTGGCAGGAGCTTATGGCGCGGGCAAGATGGGTTTGGACTCTGGCGGCGGCGATAGTTCATCTACAAGTATGAACCTAACCAATTTCGAACCTGCCGTGAATAAGAGTTCTTCTGGAGGAACGGCAATCGCCCTCAGTGTTGGCGGTGGCGGTGGCAATGGTGGGAGTAGCGGAAATGTAACCGTCAATAGCAACTCGGCAATTAATACTTTTGGTGATAACTCTCAAGGTGTTTTTGCGCAGTCAGTTGGTGGTGGCGGTGGTACGGGTGGATCAAGCAGTTCAAAAAGTGGCTCTGGGCAATATGTTATTTCAGGAAGTGTTGGTGGTTTTGGTGGTTCTGGAGGCAGTGCTGGGGATGTTACAGTCAATTTTGGGGATTCTAAAAATCCATCTAATTCCTTCATTACAACAACAGGATTAAATGCCGTTGCCATTTATGCTCAATCGGTCGGTGGTGGTGGTGGATCAGGAGGCTCCAGTTCAAGTACCGCAAGCTCAACCGGCTATGCCATTGCCTTAGGTGTTGGCGGCTTTGGGGGCTCTGGAAATATTGGTGGTGCAGTTAGCGTCACTAATAACGCTCAATTGGTCACGGGATCTTCAAACTCATCCGGTATATATGCTCAATCGGTTGGCGGAGGCGGCGGAGATGGTGGAACCAGTTCTGCAAGCGCCACTAAAGCTAACCCAACGGCGGAAAGTTTGGTACCCCCAACCGCCATGGCATTTGTAGGTAACCTTCTCAATGGCAAAGCTGAGGATAAAACTAAGGAGGTTGCATCCAAGGACGGTGGACCTAGCGCGGCAGCTGGTAATGATACAAGTCAAATGGGTAGTCAAGCAGGCGGATCCTCTGGAAGCAATGTGGCCTATGGGTTAAGTATGGGTGGTTTTGGGGGCTCAGGTGGTAATGCTGGAAAGGTGGATGTGAGCAACTCTGGGCTTATTGCGACAGGCTCTGTTATTACAAAATCAACCATCAGTGCAGCTACGGGTAGCACTGATGGTACTAATATTGGCGACTACTCCTATGCTATTTTTGCGCAATCTATTGGCGGCGGCGGCGGGTCTGGTGGGCAAAGTAACTCAGAAGCTAATACAGAACAAACAAGTGTCGCCCTATCTATTGGTGGCGCTGGAAGCGGTGGTGGATCAGCTGGTAATGTCAGCGTTACAAATACGGGAACTTTAGTTACTAACGGTTCGCAGGCAGCAGCTATTTTTGCTCAATCTGTTGGTGGCGGTGGCGGTAATGGTGGCGATGCATCCAGTAGCTCCAACTTTTTAACAGCCAAATCCCTCGCCATAGGTTTAGGGGGTAGTGCTGCAGACGGTGGCTCTGGCGGTTCTGTTAGCGTGACCACCTCAAAGGGTTCTATCACAACAAATGGAGTGGCTTCCGAAGGCATCTTTGCACAATCGGTTGGTGGTGGTGGTGGTAAAGGCGGGTCCTCGGCAACTAGCATTACGATTACTCCTTCAGACATAGAGAATACTCAGGCTGCAGCTATATCCATCTTGGATGCTAAGCCTGGCCAAGCAAGTTCCGACATTAACTCTGGGGTTGCGATTGCTGCTGGTCTTGGCGGGGCGGGTGGTAGTGGCGGTAATGGCGGTGATGTAAGTGTAAATAACAGTTCAAAAATTACTACAGCGGGTGATTCCAGCACGGGTATCTTTGCGCAATCGGTCGGCGGTGGTGGTGGGAGTGCGGGATCTAATACCAATCAACTTCTTTACATTCCTTACTCATTTAATGCAAGTTTAGGTGCGGCAAGTACTGGAGGTAATGGCGGAAACGTAACGGTTTTATCTAATGCCGATATATTAACCAGTGGTCAATCAGCGCTTGGTATCCTTGCTCAGTCTGTTGGTGGTGGCGGTGGCGTTGTTAATGCTGTAAATAGTACTAACTCGTCATCAATCGGCGATGCTAATTGTAGGGGATCACTTCTTTTTAAAAATTAATCCTTTATTTATCAGTAAGTTACATAAATATGGATCACTATTTTTAAAGAAAAATATCCGTCTAATTTTAAAAAAATAGCTTAAAAGCCCATTTAATTTAAAAAAATCGATCTAGCTAGTTGGCCGTCATAATATTTCGAGAGGTTGAGAACGCAATAACCAAAGAATTCAATGGCTGCGTATTACGGCCAAAAGACCCACTCATAATTATTCAAAAGAGCCGCCCATAGCAGGGACTTCTTTTCAGTCTATTGCAGCCACTCAAAATAGGCAGTTTTGTGGTTTTTGACCGGCAGAGAACGGCCAGCAAGAGTCATTGAGGAATATATAGGTATGCCTAGGTTGGGCTAATTCTCAAAAGTTATCTGGCATTGGGAATGCCATTATCTTGATCGCTATTATTTCTTTTCTGAGAAAATTAAATTATTTCCCTGTAATTAAAGTCTCAGCTTTTTACTTAGCTCCCTGGCCTATCAGAACACCATCAATAGTGCTTCCATAAAGATTCACGCCATCGTCTGCATGGAAACGTTTGCGAGTTTTTTCTATGTCCCCATCAATTAATCTAGGGTCTTGTGGCCGTTCGTGCATATTTATAAACGCGGCAACATCCCAGGATTCGAGATCACTTAAGGTCTCACCGCGACCCAGAGGCATGTTGTGTTGAATAAAGCCGGCTGCGGTATTAATGCGATGCATGCCGGCACCCCAGTTATAGGAATCTTTTCCCCATAGCGGCGGAAACACATAATTTGAGCCAACTTTTTGACCCTCTCCATTCGAGCCATGGCAAATCTGACACTGCTTTTCGTAAACGACTTTACCCCTATTAATATCAAAGCCCCCTTTAGGTGGGGGTGGTTCATCAAACCCACGTCCTGGAAGGGCTTTGCCTATTGGCGCACCAGTGGAAAGCCAATAAGAATAAGTAGTCAAGGCAAGAATCACTTCACTGTCTGCAGGTGGCGGTGTGCCATTCATGCTGAAGGTGAAGCAGCCTTGAAGTCGCTCAGCGTAGGTGTTCACCTTATTATTTTTTTTGCGATAGGCTGGATACATTGGATATGCCGCCCACATGGGTGAAGAATTCGCAAGCCTGCCTCTATCTAAGTGACAGTTAACGCAATTCATTTGATTCCCAACATACTGAGGGGCTAAGGCTTTTGTATTTACAAAGATTGCTTCCCCGCGCCGCACTAACTCTCCAAAAGCATTATTTTGTAAGTCAGCATCTGCTGGAGGGGTGAAATAGACAACTTTATTTATTCTGCTATGGGTAGAGGGAATTTGCGATTGATCCTCTAGCTTAGATTTGTCTAGGGCAAAAATGCTGCTCGATCCTAACAGGGCGCTAACGATCAAAAAATTTCTAAAGAGTGTTTTCATAAACCTATTTCTTGGGTATCTGAGGGGGCGCTTTAGCGCAAACGATGCTGGGACTCATCAAAAGCTTCAGTCGAGTCATTCAGGCTTCCAAAGTATTCAGAAACCGCTTTTATTTGTGTGTCGGTAAGGCTGGCAGCAATATGCTGCATCAATCCATTGGGATCATTATGGCGTGTAGGTGGAGAGACCTTTTTATTTTTAGCAGAAGCAACTTCACCTTTCCAGGCCAGCAGTTGAGACTCAAGATATAAAGTGGGTTGCCCTGCAAGAGGTGGAAATGCATTTCCAACGCCAACACCCTCTGGGCCGTGACAGAGTGTGCATTCTGGAATATTTTTACTCCACTCTCCGCGTTGGGCTATCCAGCCTCCGCTACCTGGAATGGGGGGTGTAGTTGGTGTCTTAAGAACATTGATCTTGGGCCGCTTAGCGTAAGCGTTTGCAACTGCAATAATTTCTGAATCAGTCAGCGCTTTTGCAATGGGCTGCATGACAGGATTTTGACGACTACCTAACCTAAAGTCATAAAGCTGTTTTTCAATGTATGCCGCAGGTAAGCCTGATAGCCTGGGAAATCCAGCGGAGGGCATTCCTTTGCCATCGGGGGCATGACAGCTGATACAGGGCATGGCTGCAGGATTTTCGCCACCATGAATCATGATGGATTCACCATCTGCAGCGAAAGCAGCGATTGAGCACATCATGCATACGAAAAATATGACTTTGTTTAATCCGTCAAAAAGGTTGATTTGCATGCTGACTGTTCCTGCTTACTCTGTATGGGTTTTAGGGTTTGCTTAAAGAAAAAGCCACCCAGAGGTGACTTTTTACAGTGTTGCTAAATGTAATTAACCCTTCTTAGCGTAAGCAGAGCACCAGCCCTTGCTTGACACTTGCTTACCAGCAAACAATGCACAACCGCCAGCAGCTGAACCAGCGGCACCTTGATAGAGGGCGCAGTTACCGCACGCTTGTGGAGGAGCGTATTTAGCGAATTTTGCTTTATCTACTTTAGAAGCATCAGCCTTGTAACCCAAAGCAACTGCTTGTGGATCTGTTTCAGCAACCATGGCTTGGGCTTGAACTTTACCGTTCAAAGCCAAAGTGCAAGCACCGGCAGCGGACAAAAGCATAAATTGGCGACGACTATTTTTCATATGGACTTTATTAATAATGGGGGGCATTCATTGAGATAGTGAAATTGTGCATCAATTCCCTCCACTCACATTACTCATTTTGGGGTGAAGCCCCTGGATTGCGAAACATTTTTGATCTATGTCATGGTGCTTATTCGGGTTTCTACCATACTGAGGGAGCAAAGCTTTGCTCATTGGACCTATTTTCTAAATATCAGTTTTCCTTTTGGAGTTAAATGAATCAGCTATTCAAGGTAATTGCATTCACCATCGCTATTGTTTGTGGTTATAGCGCTATAGCCGCAGAAAGCCTAAATAACTCTAGTGACCCGGTTAAGCGTGGCCAGTATCTCGCACACTTGGGGGACTGCGTGGCCTGTCATACCGATAAAGGCGGAAAGCCGATGGCTGGCGGCCTGGAGTTAAAAACGCCATTTGGCGCGCTATATTCCACCAATATCACGCCAGATCAAAAGACGGGAATTGGTGAATATAGTTTTGAACAGTTTGATAGGGTAATGCGCAAGGGGGTGGCGGCAGATGGCCATAACCTATACCCAGCCATGCCTTACCCTTCGTATTCAAAAATGTCACCTGATGATATGAAGGCGCTTTATCAATATTTAATGCTGGGCGTTGCACCGGTGAACAAAGCCAATATTGAGAGTCAGATGAAATGGCCGTACAACATGCGTTGGGGCTTGAGTTTCTGGAATATCTTGTTTGGCGGTACTAAGCCATTTAGCGCAGATGCCTCTCAGACTTCGCAGTGGAATCGAGGTGCGTACATCGTGCAAGGCATGGGGCATTGCGGTTCTTGCCATACCCCGCGAGGCATCTTATTTCAAGAGAAGGCAATGAGCCAAGAGGGATCGAGTGGAAAATATTTTCTCTCTGGATCAACGGTGGATAGTTGGCACGCAGTCAATCTCCGCAACCTATGGACTGTCCCAGAAATTGCCAGTTTCCTAAAAACCGGAAGAAATCAACATGCCACTGCCTATGGAACAATGACAGAAGTGATTGGCTTAAGTACTCAGAATTTTACGGATGATGATTTAACTGCAATGGCGGTTTATCTCAAGTCCCTGAGTAACGAAGGCGAAAAACAAAGTCAACCGATGGTAGCTGTTGAAAAGACTCAGCTGTACAAGACATCAGGCGGCCTTTCTTATGTACAGTTTTGCTCTACTTGTCATATGAGCGATGGCAAGGGTGTACCTAAAGTCTTTCCACCTTTGGCTGGCAACAAATCAATTCTCTCTGAGGATCCAACTTCTGTGATTCATGTCGTGCTGAGTGGCTGGAAATCTGCCGAGACTAAAACAAATCACCGGGTCGTAGGGATGCCTGAGTATGGATCGCTAGAAGATGCAGAATTAGCCGGAATCATTACGTTCATTCGCTCTTCATGGGGTAATACAGCCCCCGCTGTCACTGTTGATCAGGTGAAGACGGTTCGCGGACAACTTCATCTTGCAGCGCAAGCGCAGACCCAATTTGTTACTCCTCGTTTTTCAAAGATGCTGGATAAATCCAATTCTAGTCAATTGGTTTATGGCATGCGTTTAATGTCGGAAACAGGGGTATTGCTGCCTGAAAATGTAGGAAACGGCTTAAATTGCAGTAGTTGCCATACCAATGCCGGCACTGTAGCTAATGCTTCCCCATTTGTTGGTGTGGCAGCACAATTTCCCGCATATGCCCCGCGTGCAGGCAAGATCATTGACTTAGAAGATCGCATTAATGGGTGCTTCAAGCGCTCCATGAATGGAAAGGCGCTGGCAAAAGATTCAATTGAAATGAAGGCAATGATTTCCTATATGAAGTGGGTTAATGGCCCATACAAGAAGGATGAGAAAATTCCCGGAAGAGGTGTGGGCAAGATTGATAAAACCTTGATCCCCAATCTTGATAATGGAAAGGTCGTATATCAAGCTCAATGCGCGGTATGCCATGGCTTTAATGGTGAGGGTGTAAAGCGGGCTGATGGTCGGTATGCATTTCCGATGGTTTGGGGTGAGGAATCATTCAATCTGGGTGCGGGCATGGCTCGAACATATACTGCTGCTGCATTTATCAAGCAAAACATGCCGATGGGACATAGCACCCAATTTCCTTTGGGTCAGGGCGGAGTATTAACTGATCAAGAGGCGGTTGATGTGGCGGATTACTTTTCACACATGGGTCGACCAGACTTTACCGACAAGACCAAAGATTGGCCTAATGGCGGCAAACCTAAAGATGCCAGGTATTAAGGGCTATATTGAACCTATGGCAGGAAATGACGTCTCTTTATGAGGCGTTTTTCTTATGTGCTCACATGCGTATATGCGGATATACGCATAAAATCTTGCTTGTAGCGTTAACTTGAGAGCACAGTAATGATGAAGCCAGTTGAAATAAAGATTGCTTGGCAGGGTCAAAGCGACTGTGAAACATGCACGATTCGTAGCTCTGCTTTATTCGCAGAACTAAATGAAGAGGACTTCTCTAAGATCCACTCTCCAATTGATGATTTAGGTTATGAAGCCAATTCTCCGATTTATTCGCAAGGCGAATCCGCTCAATATGTTTATACCTTGCGTCAAGGTTATATAAAGTTGCTGCATCTCAACCCAGATGGTACCAGCAGAATTGTGAGGCTTGTAAGGCCTGGTGATTTATTTGGTATGGAGTCTCTCTTGGGGGATCACTACAAGCATGCCGCTACTGCATTAACCAATGTTCATGTATGCAAAATCCCAAAAAATGTGATTTCAAGTCTGGGGGAGGAATCTCCGCGACTGCATCGTCAAATAGTAAAGAAATGGGGAGAGGCGCTCTCGGAATCTGAGGCCTGGTTCTCTGAGATTAATACTGGAAGAATAGAAATCCGCTTGGCCAGATTTTTTATGCAGCTTGCCAAGCAGTCGAGCTCGCATTCAATTGCCCCTCTTTTTAGACGGGAAGATATGGGCTTAATGATGGATGTCAAATTTGAGACTATTAGCAGAGCTCTAGCATCCATGGCGGAACAGGGTTTGATTTCAAATGTGACAAGACTATCGGTTGAGATTCCCAACATGAATGCCTTGAAGGATTTTGCTACACGCGGTTTATAGGTTCTGAATATGGGTATCGGACCCCACCAAAATTCATATGTGGAATTCGTAATTACCTGAAGATGGCTGCTTTGGGTCGGACTCAGCCGGCTAACTTGATTCGAGGCAACAGTCTGCTTAACAGTCAATAGCAGCCTAATTGATATGACCTATGCAATGCCTGCTAACCAACCCATGTAATTATGGGTAGCTCGTCTGAAATCGTAGTGGTAGGCTCTTTATGAATAATTTTGAGTGGCTCCATTTATCGTAATGCGCAATGAAGATATAGATCTAAAAATAGTATTACTTAGTGACTAAGATATCTTTTTTTATAGGTTAGGTTTTTTAGGGCGTATCTAAGAAGTCTATATTCAGCGGTATGAGGGTCTCCATTTTGTTCAAGGAACATTCCTAATAAAAGAGGGGCTGAGGAGCAGAGGTTCTTGCGGGTCAAGGGTTCAGTGAAGATTGAGTAAGTAAATATCACCGATAGATAGTGCTCGATAAGTAGATGCCGTTCAATCACCTCTGATTTGTGTGCTCTTAATTTTTTCTCTTCTGATAGTGATTTTGAGCAATGACAGCAAAACCTTAAAGCAATCTTTCGCAATGTAGCTGGAATTTTTAGGTTAGTAACATTGCATAACTGCCTTCCATTGCAATGTTGGCAACGAAATCTCATTGGTCGGTTATGGGTATAGCAGACTCTATAGAACTTTAGGCGCCATGAAAATCTCCAGTATGGAACTGATTCGTTTAAACATTCTGGACAGAATGATACGAACGGTTTGAGCCTTTTATCTCTATTGAAGATGAAATTTAATTTGCTATTATCTCGACTGAAAGAAAATAAATTTACCATTTTCATAAGCCTATTCTCATCAATATTTACCCCATGGGTTATTTTCGTAATAAATTGAGAGAGGTCAGATATATCGATGTCGATAGCTATTGGTATTTTAAAATCTTTCAGTATTGCTGTATAAGGTAGGCGATGCTCATGACGAACCCTTGCAAACCAGGAGCTAGTAATTTCTTCATCAAGGGTGCCTGGGAGCCAAAGCAGAGTAGGTGAGTCAGGTATTTCTTTCACTATTCAGATCCAAATAATTTAAGTTGTTTAGGTGTATTTGTGCCAAATATTTTTGGAGGCTCCTCTAATTCAGATACCTTTTCTAGTAAATAATGAATTCTCTGAAATTCCACATGGCTTGCATCTGTCAAAACGTCATTTATTGATGTTTGATTAATGTCTATTTTTGTTGAGGCAGAAGTACTTTGATTGAGTATGTAATTCATTCTGTTGATGGAGTGATTAATTAAGTAAATTGTTGAATTAGTTTTTGGAATTTGCTTTCCTTGGGTGCGTCTCGAAAATTTGCTTTGGTCGTGTAATCCAAAACTCCAAACTAGCCTCATAAAGATGTCTAAAGATAGGCTATCAAATAATTGAAATAAAAAAGTATTTGAAATTGAGCAAGAGGCATTTTCTGCAAACTTATGGCTGATAACTCTAGATACTAAAAGTTGAGATTCGCTAGCGGGGATACTTTTAACACTGTCGCCAAAAAGTGGCTTCCCGCATTTGCAGATGGATAAATTATTTCTGGCCCAGGTTAGAGGTTTATTGCAAGAGGGACAGTGATCTGTGAGGCAGATTTTGTGTGCTATGCAGGCTGTATAGAGTGTTAAATCCCATGCTAGCTGTGCATAGTTGCTTTCTTTAAGGCATAGGTGACAGATTTGAGGGGATCTTTGTCTTGTTAGATAAGGTTTTTTGAAGACCAGGCCATTTAACCTTGTGTGACATTGCCCATATATTTTGTAATTTTCTGCAGTAACCCGCATTATGCCTTTCGGCATTACCCCAAAAAGAGGGGCGATCTTGGAGGTGGCATCTATGGTGAGATAGGGGTATGGGTATAGATCAATGTGGCGAAGTAACTCATAGTAGCCGACATGATTTTTATTGGCCATCCGAAGAATATATCCAGGGCCAGATTCGCCTGGTAGCAGTCCATCCTGAATAGGAAAGGTTGCAAACGGAAATAAATCTGTTCTCAATGGGAGCTTAGAATGGGTTAACGCGCGTATGAGCATTTCCATAGTATTTATGAAATGCTAATTTAAGGTGTTCAACTGTGAGAACTCTTGCACTTTCAATTTCGGCAATTTCAACGGACATGATGATGAAATCTGTTAGACGCCGCAAGTTCCCGCCAATGCCTTCAAATATTTCTTTATATTTATGCCGGATAATATTTATGTCCATGGCGCTGCATTGTTGGGCGTAGCCGTTTAAAAATCCCATTAGGGTCGATTCTGTTTGAAATTCAGCAAGATAAAATCGAGTAGCAAATCGAGTGCTTAGTTGCCCATCTCCTAATGCGCCATCAAACAATAGCGAAATATCTTTCGTCCCCGATAACACAGTCGTAATTCCCGTTCTGGTCGAAATATTTTTAACTGCGTCAAGCACTCGCATCCTAAGCTCATCTTTGGATTGTTTGACTACTTGCTGGGATTCATCTATGAACATTGCTATGTATTTTTCACGTTCAATTTGATCTACAACCCGATCTTCTAAAATTCCATCGCGAGTTGAGCGTGAGGTAATCTTTAAAACATAATTGCTTTGCCTTAGCACTGTTGAGTAAAGACTTTTGGGGGTTGGAATTGAGTCGGCAAATGTGATGTTAAGAACCCTTCCATGGGGCGCACCGTTTGTACCTGTTTCAATAGCATTTTTAAGTGAGTCCAAAAGGGTGGATTTTCCCGTTCCCCCATGCCCATGAATTAAGACACCGCTGTTGGGTCGAGCAGTTGCAAGAGCATTTTTTAAGATATGTAAGGTGCCATTGAATGCCTCTTCAAAAAGGGGGTGTCTTAATCGTGTACTACGTAATTGAAGTGAGGCTAAATTATTTTTAGGTTTCATAGGTAATTTACATGTTGGCAATAAATTTAGAGAGGTGCATAGACAACCTCTTCAATAAGAGGGTCAATAGTTTCTAGGGGGGTTTTGACAACTGCATAATTAGCAGTAAGAGCATCAATTTCCGTAATGAGGCAAATTTTTTGTGTAGGCGGTGGCAACATTGGAGGGGTTTCTGGCTTGCCATGCGGATTATCTTGATCGACCTGCCTGCGCCTAGCGTCCATTTTCGCTTCACTTAATTTTCTTTTGCTAGAAGATAGAAATTGGTCTTGCCATGCGCCAAAGCTATATATCGCTTCAAGATGCCTCTGAAGTGCGCCGCTTTCAATGTTCATTTGGCGAAGGGCTTTGCGTTCTGATTTAACCCAGAATAGACTTTTTCCTGCTAGGTCTTCCCGCACTGCCGGAACGGTAATCCAATTTTGAGTCTTTGTATTCAAGACAAAAATACTGCCCATGTCATTAGGGTCAAATCTAACCTCGGTTTTGAATTTCGGACTAATTTGATAGGTGAGGTCGCGCAACACAGGGCTGCGATAGTTAATGGTAAAAAGAGTGATGCCGTTGTTGTCTACCTGACATTGCTTGGGAACGGATAGGTCTCTCCTAAACTCTTCAGTCATGAATGGATACACGGGAACCGTACCTTTTAGCTTTTCCATTTCCTCTATCAGCATATCTCTTGGAGACATTAAGCTGCGCTCAGGAATTGAAACGTTGTGCACGTCAACTACCCATTTAAAGACCCAGGCAATAAAATCGTCAAATGCAATGGTTGCATCCTTCAGGGGGTTATAGCCTGGAATGGAAACCTCGCCTGGCTTAAGTGGCCTTCCTCGCTGAGGCAGTGCATCAGAGTAACGTTTCATCAAATTCTCAACACCACCCTTCATTACTGGTGTTCGAACTGCGCCACGTTCTGGATTGATCCCTAAGTTTTTAGATATCGCATAAAAGATTGCGGAGCGTTGTGACGGCGCATTGTCGATACGCATATATAGAGGTTTGACTGGTAAAGAAAACCAGTCATTTTGAAGATTAAATTCTCTTAATAAGCTTGTTTTATCTCGGTAAGCAAATTCGATGACCTTACTGAATCGCCCAATGTTTTCACCATCAAAACTGACCCATGTAGACAAGATGTAGCCAGAGAATGAATCAATTAAAAATGTTATGACGGGCCTGCCAATAATATTTCCATGCTTCGAGTCGTAGACATATACATCCGATACCGTATGGTCTAGTTCAACATATTGGAATGCATGTTCCGGGTAGCCGCCCCCAATTGAATGTTGCCATTTTTTCTTAACCAATTCCTTTGGCAGGCGCAAGAGATCACGTTCATAGGGTGTAAAGCTTTGAATCAATCTTTTAATGGTTGCGCTACTTATATAGGGGCATCGCAAAAGCGCAAGCGGGGGATTGCCGGTATAGGTAAACGGATCCTTTTCGGGAAATATTTCCTTAAACTCCGATGGCGGTAAGTTATTCACGCGCACATTTACTTCTATGGCGCAAGCCTGCGCCGTTTTTCTGGTTATATTTTTCTTATTATTTTTTTGAATAAAATAATGGCGCTTTAAAACTTCAAATGCAATTTTTATAATGGACGGATGAGATCTATATCGCCCTTTCGGACGCAAGGCATGCCCAGAAATTAAATCCGCAGCATCTTCCCGCGGCTGGTATTGGAGTACCCAAAGTCTGACAGTTGCTGGACTTGGTTTTTTCGGCTCACCTAGAAATGATTTCATTCTATGGAGTTCAGCTTTCAATTCAGAAAAATTATTACCACTAATATTTTTTGCAA
>Ga0316231_1001968_pt1 | contig 20909 bp, 12 predicted proteins | sample TBH18027metaG_FD_206002 | JGI IMG/M metagenome (GOLD analysis project Ga0316231, IMG submission 206002) | Freshwater microbial communities from Trout Bog Lake, Wisconsin, USA - TBH18027 | ecosystem: Environmental > Aquatic > Freshwater > Lake > Hypolimnion/Profundal zone | place: USA: Wisconsin...
TCGCCAACGCGAAGCGCACAGCACGGATGCTACGTGATGGCCCGTGGCAGCCATGCTGTGCGCTTCGCGTTGGCGAGCTACGACGCTCTTCGACCACTGACGATAGACCCGTCGATCGCATATTCGACCTATTTGGCCGGGAGCGGGAACGGGAACTATAACGAGGGCGATGATGGATATAAAATCGTCGCGGATAGCGCCGGCTGCGCTTACGTGTCGGGCGCTACGGTTTCGACCGATTTCCCGGTGACATCCGGGGCATATCAGACGAAGAGCAAGGGCGGTGGAGTCTGCACCAATGCCTTTGTGGCTAAGCTGAACGCCACAGGCAGCGCGCTCGTCTATTCAACCTATCTGGGCGGGAGCGGGAACAGCTACGCGGGTGACTACGGCTTCGCGATCGCGGTCGACGCATCCGGCTGCGCCCATGTGGCGGGAACAACGGACTCAACTAATTTTCCGACGACGGCTGGGGCGTTTCAGCCGACAAAACTCGGCAATACCTACATTGGGTTTGTTACAAAGCTCAACGCAACCGGCAGCGCGCTGCTCTACTCCACCTTTCTTGGCTGTGGCGTGAGTTGGGGCGACGAGGTTGAGAGCATCGCAGTCGATGGGTCCGATTGCGCCTACGTGACGGGGTCCACAAACTCTGGCAACTTCCCTGTGACTACCGGGGCATATCAGACCAAGTATGTCGACGCCTTCGGCAACGCCTTTGTAACAAAGCTGAACCCATCGGGCACCGCATTGGTCTACTCGACCATTCTGGCCGGGAGCGGGTTTAACATTGGCAACGGGAGTGGAGGCTACGGCGATTCAGGCCTCGGCATCGCGGTGGACGCATCCGGCTGTGCCTACGTGGCGGGACAGACGGGCTCGTCTAACTTCCCGGTTACGACTGGCGCGTTTCAAACAACGAAGGGCAGCGCTAATCTTAACGGCTTTGTCACAAAATTGAGTGCAACCGGGAATGCCCTCGTCTATTCAACCTACCTCGGCGGAAGCGGGGGCAAGAACGGGGTCGGCGGTGACTGGAATCTTGGCGTCGCGGTAGACGGAGCTGGCTGCGCTTACGTGACTGGACGTACAAACTCGGCCGATTACCCTGTGACGACAGGGGCATTTCAGAACACGAATTATGCCGGTAGCGCCTGTGATGACGCCTTTGTGACAAAGCTGAACGCGGCCGGGAGCGCATTGGTATACTCAACCTATCTGGGCGGGAGCGGAAACGGCTATGGCGATTGGGGCGACGATGTGGCGGTGGACGCGGTCGGCTGCGCGTACGTCACCGGGCAGGCGGGCTCGATCAACTTCCCTGTGACGGCGGGGGCATTTCAGACGACGATCGGCAGCACTTACTCCATTAATGCGTTCATGTCAAAGTTGAACGCATCCGGAAGCACATTGCTCTACTCAACGTATCTGGGCGGAAGCGGTGGTGGGAACAACGGGGCCAACGGCATTGCGGTAGATGCGTCCGGCAGCGCCTATGTTACGGGTGCAACAGCATCGCCTAACTATCCGGTGACGAGCGGGGCTTTTCAGACGTCCGGGCTGGGTGTCTCCTACAACGTATTTGTGACAAAACTGAACCCGAGCAGCGGGGCTGCGGCTGGCAGCACGTATGTGCTTTGGAGCAATTCCGGCGTCGCTTCGCTTTGGAAGATTCCCACCTCCGGTTCAGTTTCGTCCGCATCTTTTGGCCCATTCGCCGGTTGGACGCCCGCTGCCCTGGCTTCTGACACCGGTGGCAACGCCTATATTCTCTGGACGGCATCCAGCGGAGCGGCATCCGTATGGAAGATTTCGTCGTCTTTGACGGTTGCGATGTCTCAATCGCTGGGCCCTTACACGGGATGGACCGCCAAAGCGCTTGCGTGTGACCTTTACGGCAATATACACCTTCTATGGAACCATACACCGGACAATGAAGCGTCGATCTTCAACATATCCCTTGGCTCGTCGTTTACTGCACAGGCGTTCGGCCCGTTCACAGGCTGGCAGGCGACGCAGATCGCCATGGATTCGGGCAATAACGCGCGAATACTCTGGTGCGACCCTACGGCCTCCGAGGCGAGCCTGTGGAACATTACAAGCGCGGGTGCCCAAACGAGCCAGTCATTCGGCCCATATAGCGGCTGGCAGGCGCAGTCCCTAGCGGTTGGATCGGACAACCTGGCGCGGATACTCTGGGAGAACACGACGACCAAGCAGGCGTCGATCCATACCGTCTCGGCCAGCGGAGCGGTTACATCGCAACTATTTGGTCCGTATTCCGGGTGGGCTCCTGTGGGATTGGCAGTCAACAACGACGGCGATTCGGATCTGACATGGACCAGCTCGACGAATCAGCTTTCGATCTTCGATATCGGGAGCACGGGAAGTATTACGCCCAATGCGTACGGTCCGATCAGCGGGTGGAAGGCAATCGCGATCGCGCCAGGGCCGTAGACTTTCGAGGGAAGGAATTGGCATGAAGTACATAACAATAGTTCGTATGGCCGTCGTGCTGCTATTCATCGCACCTCTTTGCTCGTCCGCCTCGGCGCAGACGGGCGGGTACACATTCGCAACCCTGCATTCATTCATGGGAACGGATGGAGCCGCGTCCAAAGCCGGCCTGGTGCAAGGCAGCGACGGCAACTTCTACGGAACTACGAGTGGGGGCGGCGCGCATGGCAATGGCACGGTTTTCAAGATCACGTCCGCGGGCGCGCTGACAACCCTTTATTCGTTCAGCGCGACTTACCAAGGCTACAATGCCGACGGCGCCAACCCGCATGCGGGCCTAACGCTGGGCAACGACGGCAATCTCTACGGCACCACGTTTCATGCCGGCGGGTACGGCAACGGCACGGTATTCAAGGTCACGCCCGCGGGAGCGCTGTCGGCGCTGTATTCGTTTGGCTATTCACCTGACGGCAGCTTGCCTTATGCCGGACTGGTGCAGGGCAGCGACGGCAGATTCTACGGGACCACATATGACGGCGGCGCTTGGGGCGCCGGCGTAGTCTTCGCGGTCACGTCCGCCGGCGCCGAGACCGTATTATATTCGTTCACAGGCCTGGGCGGAGATGGCGCCAATCCGGTCGCGAATCTTGTGCCGGGCATTGACGGCAGCTTCTACGGGACCACCAGCGACGGCAATCTGTCGTACGGCGAAGGGGCCGTTTTTAAGATCACGCCAGCCGGCGGACTAACCACGCTGTATTCGTTCACAGGGAATTCCGACGGCGGTGAATCCTGCGCAAGCCTCACTCTGGGCCAAGAAGGGAACTTCTACGGAACGACATCGACCAGTGGCGCAAACGGCGACGGAACTGTCTTCGAGATCACCCCCTCAGGCGCGCTGACAACGCTCTATTCGTTTACCGGCGGCTCTGGCAGTTGGGATTCCGTGTCTGCCCTGGTCCAGGGCAGCGACGGCAGCTACTACGGTACAACATCGACCGGCGGAACAAACGGTGACGGGTCTGTTTTCAAGATGACGCCAGGCGCCACTCCAACTGGCAGCACGTATGTCCTATGGAACAAATCCGGAACGGCGGCGCTGTGGAAAATCCCGAATACCGGTTCGACTGCGTCCGCCTCCTTTGGACCATACACCGGCTGGTCGCCAACCGCTCTTACTTCAGATACGACCGGCAACGCCTATATCCTCTGGACAACCACCACGGGCGCGGCCTGTGTGTGGCAAGTCTCGTCGTCGTTGAACGTTACGACGTCACAATCCTTTGGTCCCTACACGGGTTGGACAGCCAAGTCGATATCTGTTGGACCGGACGGTCACGTCCATCTCCTCTGGAACGGCCCGAACAATGCGGCATCTATCTATAAGATCGTGCTCGGTTCGTCGTTCACCACACAGGCTTATGGACCTATCCCTGGCTGGCAGGCCCAGCAAATCTCGGCAGACTCGAACAACAACACCCGCGTTCTCTGGACAAATACGTCCACCAATGCCGCCTCGCTTTGGAATATTACGAGTAGCGGCACGGTCACGAGCCAGGCCTTCGGGCCGTACTCTGGCTGGAAGGCGCAGGACCTCGTGGCAGGGCCTGCCAATCTACCGCGCCTCATCTGGAACTACTCGTCTACCAACGCAGCTTCACTCTGGCAGATGCTGCCGCTCGGCAACGAAACGTCTACTGCACTCGGTCCGATATCCGGATGCACGCCGACCGGCCTGGCGGTTAATTGGGATGGTGATTCGGATGTGTTGTGGACCAACGCGACGACCGGTCAGACGTCGATATGGGAAGTTAGTCCTGCGGGAACACATACGTCGACCGCGTATGGTCCGTACAGCGGCTGGAAGGCGATCGCTATTGCGGCAGGGCCGTAGGTGGGGCTGCGCACTAATTGGCTGGCTCGGGAGAAATTGACATGAAGATCGTCTACATCGTTCGTACCGTTTCACTGCTACTGTTTGTCGCGGTGATCGTCTCGTCCGCATCGGCACAGTCGAGCGGGTACACATTTGTATCTCTGCATTCGTTTACTGGAACTGGAACTGATGGTGCAGATCCGAGGGCAGGCTTGATTCAGGGCAGCGATGGCAATTTATACGGAACCGCTTGCCGGGGCGGCGCGAACGGCAATGGCTGCGTCTTCAAAGTAACGCCGGCAGGTGCACAGACAACGCTGTACTCATTCAGCCCACTAAGCTACGTCTCCGGATATGGGGTGAACGCGGACGGCGCCATCCCGAATGCGGCTCTGGTTCAGGGCGGTGACGGCAACTATTACGGCACCACAAGCAGCGGCGGTGCAAGCAGTTGTGGCACCGTATTCAAGATGACGCCAAAGGGCAACCTGACCACTCTGCACTCGTTTACCCTTTCGGAGGGCCTTTATCCAACGAGCCTAATTTTGGACGGCATGGGCAACTTCTACGGCACCACGGCCGGAAACACAGCTTGGTACGGCGGTATATTCAAAATCCCATCATCGGGCACGCTAACCATGCTCTACACGTTCAATGGGTACAACGGAACCGGCTCGAATGCCCCGCTCGTTCTAGGAAGCGACGGCAACTATTACGGAATTTCGTTCGGCGGAAACTCGTATACCAACGACTACGGTACCGTGTTCCTAATGACGCCCACTGGTAAATTGACAACGCTGTATTCGTTCACTAATACAAACAGTTCAAGTCCGGATGGAGGCCTGGTTCAGGGGAGTGACGGCAACTTCTACGGAACCACAGCAGGCGGATTAAATACCGGCGATGGCCCCGTATTCGGCGGGGGAACCGCGTTTGTAATTACTCCATCAGGCAATCTCACGACGCTCTGTTCGTTCCCTAACGGCATTGCTGCTACGAGCCTGATGATGGGGCTCGACGGCGATTTTTATGGCACGACCGTCGGGAGCGGCAATGTCGGCGGAACCGTGTTCGATCTCACATCTACGAACGTTCCGACAACCGTTCATGCCTTCTCTTCAACGGATGGCGCCAATCCTAACGGCCCATTGATTCAGGACAGCTTCGGTAGCTTCTACGGAACCACGTCTGGCGGCGCTTCCGGCAATGGCACAGTATTCAAGCTCATTCCGTCCGGCGCCAGCACATACGTTCTTTGGAACAATTCCGGTCAGGCGTCGCTGTGGAAGAATATGTCGCCCAATGGCCCGATTACCACCGTCTCCTTTGGCCCTTACAGTGGGTGGACTCCCACCGCGTTAAGCACTGACACGAGCGGCAACGCGTACATACTCTGGACATCTACAACGGGAGCGGCATCGGTATGGAAGGTCTCCTCATCGTTGACTCTTTCGACATCGCAATCCTTCGGCCCTTACCCGGGCTGGATCGCAAAGTCGCTCGCGGTGGGTCCCGACGGCCACGTTCACGTCCTGTGGAACCACACGTCGGACAACGAAGCCTCAATCTTCAACATTGTGCTCGGTTCGTCCTATACGGCAAAAGCGTATGGTCCGTACAAGGCCTGGCAGGCGCAGCAGCTTGCCATGGATGCAAACAACAATACCAAGATTCTTTGGAGCGACGCGTCGGCCAGCGAGGCGTCAGTGTGGAGCATCACGGTTAGCGGGTCGGTAACAAGCCAAACAATAGGACCATTCGCCGGCTCGCAGGCGCAGTGCCTTGCGGTCGGTCCCGATAATATGCCGCGCGTCTTATGGACCAACACGTCGACGAATACGGGTTTGTTGTGGCAAATCATGTCGGGCGGCTCGACTATCACATGGCCGTTCGGGCCGTACTCCGGCTGGTTGGCTATCGACTTATCGGTCAACAGCGTCGGCGATTGTGATTTGATCTGGACTAACACGAGGTCCGATCAGGCTGCGCTCTGGTTCAAAGACTCCACGGGGTCTTATGCATCAATGTCGTATGGCCCGTACAGCGGGTGGAAGGCAATCGCGATCGCGCCGGGGCAGTAGGGGAAAGCTACTGACAGTTTTCGCGGGAAGGCAATACTATGAACCATTCGAGCCGATTTAGCGTCGCAGCGCTGCTTCTGTTGGTCGCCGGCCTGATTCTGGCCGTAAATTCGGCGAGTGCCCAGACCTATACGCTTAGCACTCTGGCGACCTTAGAAAGCCGTAACGGCGGCCCGGGTGGGGATCCCGATGCCGGCCTGATTCTCTCCGGCAGCACGCTCTACGGCACGACGACATCGGGCGGCGCTACGCCCGGAATTTACGGCACGGTGTTCTCCGTTCCAGTAGGTGGGGGTACGCCTACCTCTCTGGCGACCTTCAACGGAACCAACGGCCAGTGGCCCCGAGGGTAGTCTGATTCTCTCCGGCGGCAACCTCTACGGCACTACGATGTACGGCGGCGCATACAACGACGGCACGGTGTTCACCCTTCCCGTAGGCGCTTATCTTGATTCACATCTTGTTGATATCTATTGATAGTTGTTAACTCTATTGAAATTCATTGCAAGTCGCCATCCGAGCGCCATCGACTCGAGTTTGCGCATCCCGAGCCATATGGTTTTCACGCCGGGCGGCGGCCCGTTTGCGTAGGGTTCGTATCCGACCAGTTTCGCTATGGCGACGACGACTTGCGCCACGGTGGCCATCGTTTTGCCGGTGTGCTGTTCAAGGACCGCCCGCTCGGATTCGTCGATGATTTCGCCCGCGGGCGTCTCGGGCGCTACACGCGCCAGGTGCGTGATATAAAGCAACCGCCATGCGACGACAATATAGAGGGCCAGCGTGTTGCCGAGCGTCCGCGCGTCGTCCATCTGCAACCGCTCCGCCTTGCATCCGGATTTGAGTGTGAAGTGGAGGCGTTCGATTTGCCACCGGCACGTGTAGAGGTCGACCACGCGCCGGGCGGCCTGTTTGCCGCAGGCGTCCAGGGTCGTGGTCAGCGTCCAGTCCAACGGCTGGTGCTGCGCCCCTGCCGTGACCACCTCCCTGGCGGTCACAACCCAGGCCGGAGCCGCTTCTGCGGCGTGCCCAATTCCGTTCCGGGGCGGCTGGACCAACACGAAAGCGGATCGAAGGTCCATCAGCGCGACGCGCGCGGCTTGGCCCTGCTTGGCGGGCACCTCGACATTGTACCGCCCAAGCGAGGCGGCGTCTTCCGTCGCCTCAAGAAGCGAACACGTCCGCTTGGAGCTTTGCACCACGACCGTCCGGGGGTGGGCGGCGCGGATAAGAATCTCCATCTGCGGCCTGCGCGGCTTGGCCAACAAGTCGAACACGTCCGACTCGCGGTCGCCGGCCAGCACCACGCGCCCGCCGCCCGCGATGTACGGCGCGAGCAGAGCCTCCACGCGGTCGGCGGCTTCGATCCACTTGAAGCTCTCTTTCTCCTCGGTCGGCACGTTTCTGCGGTTGTGCCGAGACACGCCCGCCGCGGGCCGGGTCCAGAACTTGGCGAAAACCACACCGAGGGGGAAACCGGCCTCAGTCATCGCCAGGGCCGAATGCTGGTGGATACCCAGAGCCTTGTCCGAATCGTTGATCGGACCGAGGCCGGACGTCGCGGTGTGCGTCGAATAGCTGTAGGTCGTCGTGTCCTGCGCAACCACGATCAGAGGCTCGCCCATGCAGCGCTCCAAGGTTGCCTGCCCGTGCCCAGCCATCAGATCGTCCGGAGTAGTGTTCTCGTTGCGCAGAAGCCGACCGGCCGCTTGCCGCAGCGCACTGCCGCACGACTGCGAAAAGCTCACGTCCGACTGATCGAACTTGGCCGCCAGACACTCAGCCACGACGCGCCGGAAACGCTTGTCAGCCAACCGAGCGCCCGCTGCTTCACGAGACGCCCAACCCATTTCGTCCAGACCGATAATATTGGTTTCACTCATGCAAAATTTTACACTATTGCCAACAGTTTCCTGATATTATTGATAGATGTGATACAAGATAAGCCTAGGAAGGAAGGGGGAATGAGGTCCACATCCCCACCTTACCTCCCCTTCCTTCTTAGGGAAGGGGCCGGGGGTTAGGTTTCGATTACGGTCAAGCGAAAGTCCTTATAATTAATTGGGCCGACACGCGGTATTGTACCATGAAGGCCTTGAGCCGGATTGACATTATTAGTTGAAGTCACTGGCCACCATTGCAGAAGTAACCACCCGTCTGGTCGGCCGGCGGATAAATCCGCGCCTTGGGAGAGCGGCCGAAGACGGCCAAACCTGCCTTCGCAGGTTAATCCGCGAAGACGGTAAACAGTTATCAATTGAATATCTGACTGGATGTCGGGACGTCGTTACTGCTTGGCTTCGCAGCCTCCCGATCGCGAGCTTTTTGCAGCAGCATCGATAGCATTTCCTGCCCTTTCTCCTCGTCGCCAAGGCGTTGCAAAGCCATTCCGGAATAATACGTCATCTCCGAGAACCGTCGCATGTCGCTTTCCGGCAAATCGATTTCGAAAGCCGCTGCCCTTTTCCAATGGCGCTGGGCACTTTCGGTATCGCCTATCGCTGCGCAGGCTTCCCCGAGCCAATAATGGATATCGCTCTGGTTTACAAGGACAGTCTGCGCCGATCCCAGGTTCTCAGGAGTTGCCAGCGCAGCCTCGAAAAGGCGTCTTGCCTCAGCCGCGTTGCCGGCATCGAGCGAGCTGCGTCCCATGGCGACGCAGCTCTGCACATATTGCGCCAGGGCCGAACCTTCGGCGCTTTCCCACGGCCGAAACTGCCGCGACGTAAGAACATCGAGCGCTTTGGCCGGCTGACCTGTTTGGTTGTAAAGAGCGCAGATCGAGATGCATAAATCATCGCGCCTATGCACTAATTCGAGACGCTCTTCCAGGGCGCGCAGGCGCTCCTCGGGATTCAGTCCGCATCTCTTCCAAAGCTGGTCGCGCTCAAGAATCAGCCGTCCATCTGTCGGATCGGCGGCGATGGCGTGCTCGTAGGCGTCGCGCGCAGCGTCGGCATTACCGCCGACATTGAAATAGGCAATACCCAAATTTCGCCAGGGAATGGAAAACGAAGGATCGAGCGAAACGCTGCGCTGCCATAGAGCAATCGCTTCATCGGCGCGCCGCAACTCATAGATCAGGCACCCGAGATAATAAGGCGCCCGGGCATCGTCGGAGTTAGCTCGGATTGCCGCGCGAAGAACTGGAATCTCTTCCAAACGAGAGGGAAAGCAATAATCCGTAACCTGCTTCGAAGCATCCAAGTACAAATGCACCGCTTCGGTTTCGTTGCCGATTCGTTGATACAGCCACCCAAGGGTGTAGCGAAGCATGGGATCGGCGCCCCAACTCTGGGTGGGAGTGCCGCCGACAACCGATTTGTGGTCGCGGATCGTTTGCTCGATCATCTGCGCAGCTTCGTCGTACAGACCTGCGCGCGCCTGATCGAAGGCGATGTCGAGAATGACCTGCAAATCGGACGATGGAGTATTGCCTGCCAGGTATCGCGCCCAACCGTCGAGTGAGTCCAGCCTCAGAGTCTCCGATACGAGATCGTGCGCCTGCTCTGCAAGTCCGATCTTCCGAAGCACGACGGCCTTCAGGTTGCGTGCGCCAAGCCGATCCGTATCGAGACGCAACACACGATTGAGGTGCTCAAGCGCCGCAGTCCAATTCGACCGAAGGCAGTCGAGTTCGGCAAGCGCGTGGAATGACGCTGCCGCCCACGCCTGACTCCACGTTGCCTTATAGAAGGCATGGTAGGCCGCGTCATATAGCGTGGCATCCGGCACAGCGGCGGCATCAAATTGATACCGCATGCACAAGCCCAGGTTGTAATAAGGCTCGCCGTCGTAAGGATTGGGATTGTGCAGGGTCAGTCGCCCAATGGCATTGCGGAAATGAATTTCAGCGAGTTCAAACTCGCCACGACGCATCCGCCATAGTCCAAGTGCGTTGTTGCAGCGCGAGTCAAGCGGATCGCGGCGCAGCGCCTCATTCCAATACGGCACAGGGCTGCGCGTGGCATGGCGATACTGCTGCAGATGAAGTCCGGTCAGATAAAGCTCCTCGGAGCCTGCAATCTGGTCCGGCTCAAGTATCTTAGCCGGGGCCGCGGGAATTTCCGGTGGCGGCTGCGCGCAGGGCGCATATTCAAGGACTGTTCGGCCATCTGCGTCGACCACTCGAAGGACAGCATTCTTGGCGCCGGCCGTCTCGGGAAGGGTGCATTGGGCATCGAACGGTACGCCCGGAGCCAGGTCCACATGCCAGTTCATGCGTAAATCGCCGGACTCAAAAAGCACCTGGGCAGACGGGATCGCCGATGTCACACACACTCCAATCTGGGCCAAATCCGAACCGATATCTAGCCGTATGGCGCCGTCCAGATTCGCGTGGGTAGGAATTCCCATCTTCTGGATCGGATACCAGAACTGGCTCCATGACCTTGTCTCGCCTGGCTTCAAGAACGAGAAGTCAGGCTGGTTGTTTGAATACACGCCCGCCATCAGCTCGATATACGGTCCATCTGCTTCATCTGATAGATTGCGGTCCCACGCGTATCCAAATTCATGGTTGCCAAACGTGAACTGCTTCATACCTGGGGCGATGTGATGGTTTGCAATGTATACCACGCCCGCTTTTGCTACATGATCGTAGCCGCCGAAGAAGTCCTGGCGGGAGCCAAGAGCAAAATAGGAAGTGGCGACCGGCAAGTTTGCATACCAGGTCATGTCGTTGGCGGGGTAGTCCGGAAGTCCATCAGCAGGTCCATTGTGCCGGCACGATGGCGGTACAAACTTCTTGGGAACTTCCACGTCAGGAACGCCGCCGTGTTCGCGGCGGGCATAGTCAACCCCGCAGAAGCTCCCTTTGCAGAGCGGCAACTCGGTGTATTCGCTGAGTGCGTGAAAGGTCCCGTAGGTCACATCGGGAGGAAAGAACGACTGATACCCTTCGTGAACGCGGGCCGCCATGTTGGTCCACCAGAGAAACGATTGAACCGAGCGCGTCCGGTTGTGCACTCTGACTTTGAGCTCCACGGACGCTTTGCCGGGATGCAGTGCCACGCCGAACATCCCCTTCATTCGATAGAGCGGATCGTGATCGCCGCACCAGACAATCTTCGATCCATCCGCGCACTCCTCGATCTCGTACTCGACCGGCAGGAACGTGGCCGGGCGATGGTGCTGCGGCCAGTTGAATTCGATTCCGCCAGAAATCCACGGCCCCGCTATCCCGATCAATGCGGGCTTGATGACCTTCTGGCGATAGATCAGCTCGTATCCGTTTGTCTTATCCTGAATGGAATATACTCGCCCGCCTAATTGGGGCAGGATGATGACCTTGAGATACTCGTTCTCGATGCAGAGCGCTTCCCAGGAATGCTCCGTCTTCTCGAATCCGAGGATCTCCGTGAGCGGCATAGGATACAGCTTGCCGCTGCTGCCCTGGTGACCACGCCTGTCAAAGAACATCGGATTCTTGTCGGGCGGGTTCGGGAGATACGTCGGAAGCACCAGGTCCTCAGACCAGGCACGAACGTCAGATCGGCTATTCATTGTTGATTCTCCAGCTTGCGCTACCGAATTATCACGTTATTACTAGATGTGAATATTCATTGTCATCTCGACCGAAGCGAGGAACGAGCGTAGTGGAGAGATCCGGCCTCGCTGCTGTGGAACATTACCCAAGCTTGCGGCCAGACGCTAACCGACCAGATTCCTCCACTTCGGAAGAAGCCCTTCGGCAAGCTCAGGGCGCTTCCTCCGGTCGGAATGACACCGTTACAGCGCTGTATTTAGGCCAACTTCATTACAGAGAGGTTTCGCGAAGCCAGACCGAATACCTCCGCGATTTTCAAATTCACTTTGATTTACAGCACACGGAATATCCCGAGCCCCCCATCATAATATTCCAGCTTAAATCGCCTGTCGGTCTGCAGATAGCTCAGGAGGCGCGGCTGGTACTGGCGGAACGCCAGAATATAGGTGGCGTGAAAGTCGCGGCAAAGCGCAGTGTGCAGGTCGATCGGCGGACCCGGATGGGTGAGGGGCTGATCGGTGACATGGTCGAAGTACTGCTGATGATTGAGCGATTCCCACTCCCAGTACTTGCGATGGTCTAAAGAGTACTCGAATATCGGATCGGCCGCGCCGGTGTACAGGTTGCTTGGATCCCAGAACAGCAGCTCGGAAAAATACATCCAGTAGGACGAAAAGACAATCTGGCCGGGCGCGGCGTGGGAGCGCAGCCAATTGCCGGCGTCTCGAAACCGATAGGGGCTGAAGTTTTCGTCGAGCAGCTTCTGGTTCACGGGAAGAGACATCGCGGACATTAATACGATGACGCCGGCCAGTAGGGCCGCGCAGATCGGCCGGGCGCGTTCCTCCAGCCTGGGCAGCACGATCCAAGCCAACGCCGCGGCCATGAACGCCACCGTGAAAAATGCCCAGTTATCCTTGCTGCGACTGGCCGAAACAAAGATCATTACAAAGAACAGCAACGAGAGGGCCAGGGTAGAAACGAGGAACGCGGACTGCTCCGCCTTCAGCACCGCCCATTTGCGCACAACACCGATCGCAGCCGCAGTGAGCACAACCAACCAAGCGGCGACAAAAGGCGTGTACATCGACCAGAACAGCGACGCCTTCATGGGATAAAGCTCGGTGCCCCAATCCAGATCGACCCCCGACATCTTTACCGCAAACAATTCGGCCAGTTGGACCCACAACAATCGCAATGTCCACCACGGATGAGGCCGCATCAGCCAGCCGGCCAAAGCCGCTATTGCGATGGCCCCGAGCATCCGCCTGTCCATCGGGCGGCCGAGAATCCGGCCGGTTATATATGCGGCGGCGACGCAAAGCGCCAGGAGGGTGACCATCGTGATATGCATCCAAACGATAAGGAACGCCGCAACAACAGCCGGAAGAATCTTTCGATCGAGAACGGCCACAATGACGATAAGGGCCAGACCGGCAGATAGTTCCTGGGGACGCAGCATCATGAATCTGGCCATCTCGTCGCCCGACGCCATCAGCAAGAAGAACGCCCAGATGTAGGCAAACGGGATGCGCGCCAACTTCAGTGCAGCGCCGAACAGCACAATTGCAGACGCCGTGACCATGGCCCCTGCGAACTTCATCCAAAGCACGGAAGACTGCGCGTGCGCCATCGGCGCGAGCAGGATGTGAAATCCATACCAGAGATCCCCCGGCTCCCTGCTCACGACGCTGATGGTCGGCCAGGGAAACGATGCGTACAGCGGGCCATGGATCGCATAGAGATGAGCGTGCGTGTAGTGATAGAACGGATCGGTATCCGCCACATTGAGTACGCGAAAATGAAGGTAGATCGACCCCGCAATAGACAAAGCACAGAAGACGATGAAATTAATTAATCCCATCGCTTCAGGAGAGATAATCGATATCTTGGAGTTCTTCAATACATCAAACCTTGCGTTTGCCCGTTCCGGTTGATGGGTATACAATGCTCAGTAGGTTGGTAAAAAAGCACATTGGACACTGTTAGACCAAATAAAGTGCAAGGCGTTATTGCGGACGCCACCTTGGACATCGATGCCGAAGGCGGCAAGGTGCGCCACGGCCTCGTAAGATTGCGCGATTCGCTTCTTAGAAATGCTGCAGAAGCCTCAGGTGACCCGGCAAGCCGAAAATGTTATCGAACCGACTGGCTAAAAACAGAGCGTAGTCTGATGCATTTAGATCAATCTGTATCGCCCGCACGATGTGCATTTCCTCGTCGCATCACGCGTGCCCACATCGCCACGTCGCTTCTTCCCCATTAAGAAGAGCGATCCATGCTATGCCCCCGATCCGCCCTTCGGCGCCGCGAGCGTCCCAGGCGGCGGCCCGTTCGGCTTGAACCCAGCCGGCGTCACCGAAAATGCAGATACCGGGCCTGGCACCATCGCATTGGTGGGAACAATCGGTGTCAATAGATACGAGACATAATGAGCGCCGGCATGCCCTTGACCGATGATCTGTCCGCGATTATTGATCTGACGCGCGATGTCGAGTATGACGATTCTCTCTTGTATCAGGTGGTTGAGATTCTTCTGATGGCCGTTCTCCATAACCATGGCCCGCGTGTCCGTTCCATATCGGACGGTGCCGACAATTTGTCCAAGGTCGTTAATCGATTCGGTTGAAAGGACCGGCGACGTGTTGTCGAGCGATTTGAACGTGCTAACATCGAGAATAACGCCCCTACGCCAGAGGAACGCATGCGTCAGTTCGGTTTTCGTGGTGGAAACTCCAACTACATCGCCTAGATCGTTCATTGCCGAGCAAACGGCATCGGTGCCACCCAGAGTTCCCAACCGCATGTCTCGCCCATCATTTACTAAATAGCTTTGAGCGCCATTCACTGTCACCAAATCGCCGCTAGTCGACGCGGCCACCGCGCGATCAAACCTGTCGTAAACCGTTGGGGCCTTGATTGCTCCTGTGGTCCCACAATGCCAGACGGCTGCCGCAACCCGTCCGTCCGGCAGTGTAACGCTTCCCGCGACATCCCCGGCGTTGTCGATCGCGTAGACATTGCACTCGCCTCCGTGGATCGCCGGCAGTTGCGAGAGGCGGCCACTGCGCCAAATGAACGCCTCCTGCGGGCGCCCAATGGCAGAGGAGATTCCAACAATCTCATTGCGATCGTTGATTGCCACGGCTTCACTGAATGTACATCCAGGCAATATGCCGACACCGTTATACTTGCCATGGCGATAGAGGAACGCATGCCACTCAGGATGAGTACCGGAGGAGGTCTTTCTCACCGAAACGCCCACCACGACTCCAGCATCGTTGATCCCACGGGCTTCAAGACAATACTGATGCTTGGGATCGTCGAGAATCGTGACCCGATAGCGAGGCTGACTGGCATGCCCGGTAAGACCCGCAGCACATACGACAACCAGTATCGAAAGAACAGCATACAAACTGCGCATCGTTAGAAACACTCCCCAGTCAATAAGCGGGGCCTTCCTCGTGAATATTGACCTTACCGCCAAACACTTTGTGAACATAGGTACTGTAACCGATAACAATGACGACGCCTACCAGATTCAAGACGGCGGCAAGCATAAGATCTGCTTGGGGGGCCGACGTATTATAAACCGTCAAACCGCCGGATGCCTGTCCGAGCTTGGGAAGGATGGCAGGATACAAGCTGGCGCCGGCAGAACCCATTAAGCCGGCCAATGCCATAGCGCTGGCCGCAAGCCCACTCAGCGGATTCTTGGCCTTTAGCGAGCAGCCAATACCAATGATACCGGTGATTGTGATTATCGGCAAGAGTAAAAGAATGGGATGGTGGATGAAGTTAGCCCCCAACCCATGCCGAGATGGGAAGCTCGCGGCCGTCGTCAGAACGATCAGAACGACCACCATTGCGTAAAGGATACCTGCCGCTTTAAGCGCACGGACGCGATGTTCTTCGAACGCAGTCTTAAGCGCAATGAACAAACTGCCGTGCATGGACAAATAAACGAGACTCAAAACGCCGACCAAGACCGCGTACGGGTTGAGTGCAAGTGCGAACGAGCCAGTGAAATCCATATTGCTGTTAAATGGCACTCCACGAATGACGTTGCCTACCGCCGCTCCAAACAGAATTGCAAGCAATGCGCTGGAAATGCAATAGCAGACATCCCAGAACCCACGCCACAGATCGTTATCCACTTGCTGCCGAAACTCGATGGAAGAGCCGCGAATGATCAGCATCCACAGCACGAGGGTAAGCACGAGGTAGAACCCGCTGAAACTCTTGGCGTAGAGAATCGGAAATGCGGAAACCATCGATCCGCCTGCCGCCAACAACCAGACCTCGTACCCCCACCAGAGCGGCCCAACCGCCGCGAAGTGAGTTCGCCGTTCGTCATTGCCGCGCCCCAATATAAGGTGCATCGCGCCGGCGCCCAGATTCAGACCATCGAGTACGGCGAACGCTATCAACATGCATCCGAGCATCGAATACCATAACGTCGTCATTGTGCAGCCTCCTGTTCAGGCCCTTGCGAAATGGTCTTTCCGACCAGAATCAGGAACAACACGCCAAGAACGAAGTAGAGTCCCATAAAGCCGATCAAGGTGAACACTACTTCGCCTGAAGATACATTAGTGGAGTAGCCCGCGCTCGTGCGAAGCAGGCCGTAAACGAGCCACGGCTGACGTCCCACTTCCGCGACGCACCACCCGGCTTCGTTGGCGATGTATGGAAACGGCCAGGCCAGCAAGAGCAGCCATAAGAACCAGCGGCTTGTTTGGAGCCTGCCGGCCAGAAGGAGCAGCAAGCCGATACCCAGGATTGCGATGAAGGCCATGCCGAGGCCGATCATAATGTGATACGCATAGTAGGTCACCTCGACGGGCGGCATATCCGACTTGGGTATCTCATTGATGCCGCGCACCGCCGCGCCTGCATCACCATACGCTAGATAACTCAGCAATTTTGGCACATAGATCGGATCCAGTAAGGCGCCTCGCGGCACATCCGGCATTCCGATGAGCGCCAGTGGAGCGCCATGCTCCGTCTTGAACTGCCCTTCCATCGCAGCAAGCTTGGCGAGATTGGTTGTCACAACCTGCTCGCCGTTCTTGGCGCCAGTGGGGAAAGCCGCGAACGCCGAGAAGATCAAGCCGACAATCACCCCGGATTTCAGGCAAATTCGAGAAAACTCAGCGTGTTTGCGAGACAGCGCGTAAAATGCTCCCACTGCGGCGACTACCATCGCACCAGTAATGAGCGAGCCCGAGATCGTATGGAGATACATCCAAAGTTCGTAAGGATTGGTCAGGTAAGCACCTAAGTCGGTCAGTACGAGCCTGTGATCCGGAGTGGCGCGGTACGCCGCGCTTACCGGGTGTTGCATAAAAGCATCCGTGACCGTGATAAAGAATCCGGACAAAAGCGTGCCAAACGCCAGAAGGACTGCCGACAACCAGTGCACGAATGGAGAGACCCGCTTTTCGCCAAAAAGGACTATACCAAGAAAGGTGGATTCCAGGAAGAACGCGTACACGCCTTCCATCATCAAACCAGGACCGACCACGCCGCCGGCGATCGTCGAAAAACGCGCCCAGTTGGTGCCGAACTGAAACTCCATCGGCACCCCGGTGGCGACTCCGGCACCGAAGTTAAGCAAGAAGATCTTTGACCAGAAGCGGGCAGCTCGACCGTAGCGTTCGTCTTTTCGAAAATAGTGCAGGCTCTTAAAGACGGCAATCATGACCGACAACCCCATCGTCAACGCGGGGAAAATGTAGTGGAACATGATCAGTGCGGCAAAGTGCGCGCGGTTAACTATGACCGCGGTTTCCATTCTAATACCCCTTTCGGCGCGAACGAGATGCGCCCGCTCCTATGCATAGCCTATAATACCCTCGCAGCCACCGCCTTGACACCGGGGCGTGGACCCGGTACCATACCCCAAATGACTCTTATCGATATCAGCGTCGGCATCGATGACAAACTGGTTACATGGCAAAACGAAACCAGTGGACTTCGGTTTTCGTGGGTGGATAAACAGGGCGTTAACGGCTCAGAATGTTGCACGTCGGATATTCGATACGGCAGCCACCTGGGAACCCATATCGATGCTCCGCTTCATTTCGTTGAAGGTGGCGCCACGGTAGATCGAATTGAACTGGACATCCTTGCCGGCCCGGCATTGGTTGTCGACATGTCCGACTGCCAATCGCTTGAGGTTACTAAGAGATCGCTCGAAGAAGCAAATATCCCTGATGGCGCTCAACGGGTGATTCTTAGAACATCCAACAGCACCCGAAAGTTGCTTCAAGACCACTTGTTCCACGAAGATTTCGTGGCGGTATCGTCCGACGCCGCCGATTGGCTCGTAAACAGAGGCATTCGACTGGTCGGAATCGACTACTTGTCGATCGGCTCCGCAGTAACGGGCTCGGGCGGCAATGTTCATCGAACATTGCTCGGAGCAGGCATCGTCGTGCTCGAAGGCCTGGATCTGGTCGATGTCGCACCCGGTCCGTATACCCTGATCTGTCTGCCACTCAAGATTATCGGCGCCGAGGGATCTCCCGTGCGAGCGCTGCTGGCGACGCCCGGACATTTTTCATAAGCCATGTCAATAACACGCCCTTTCGAATTTTCACACGGTTCCCTTCGCATCGAATTCGATCCCGAACTGGGCTCATGGACTGCCCTGTCGTTTCGCGGCGATAATCTGATGATTCGGGGCTCCCGCTCCGCCTTTCGCCTGCGCATCGACGGTATCGATATTTCCGATTGGCGCCTTGTGAATCACAATATGATTAAGCAGGCGGGCGGGATTGAGGTCGTATTGGAGTACGCCAGCGATACGGCTATCGGCATGCGCGCATGGCAGATCTTCGATCTCTTCGGCGATGCCGGCCGCATCGAGCGATGGCTTCATGTGGCCGCGATGCCGGGAGTATCACGACATGTCCAGGGGGCCGCATTGCGAATAGAAGGTCTCACAGCGGGGAGTCCGGACAATACCAATGTGTCCGTCGTCAACGCGCCAACTTCGCCGAATGTGCCTCTTAAGGAATTTGCCGCGAGCGCCAACGAGCAGACGGACTACGGGGAAGGTCCACTCATCCTGTCCCGGATTGAGCCGCCGCTGCACATCTGGATGCTGCCGACTTCTGATGAAACGAGTAGACGGCTGAAGGTCATGCGCCACTCGGACGCAGTCTCGGGTTCGTTTATTGCCGAGCACGAATTTGAATTCGATGCAATGGTAGGCGCTGACGAGACGGTTACGGCAGCCGAACATATGATACTGATCCAGAATCGAGAATGGCGCACTGCGCTTGCACATGCCGGAAAGCACTTAGGGCAGAGAGGAATTGAACCGGCAGCCTGGCGTGGAGACGTACTGTCTGAATGGGTTATCCAGGGCTTAGCCGACGGACTCGTGGACGGCGCCGCAATTGCGCGCCTGATCGGCGAGTATGTCCTATCGCTCCCGCCGCTTACCACGCTTAGCGTCGAGATACCACATTCCTTATCGCAAGCAGAGTCGAATCCTGGCCTCGCCCTGGCAGCGACTCTCGCAATTATTAATGGTGTGACAAGCAGCCATCTGAAATTCCCGAGTGGATTCTCACGGCAATTGTTCGTTGCGGAGCATCGCAGCAAGGGAAGCTTCATTGTGACGAACTTTTCAAATGTCACGCAAGAGTTAGCGCCGATGCACGAAGAAGAGACGCGCCACGCTCCAGCCGCGTTGTTTCGGGGTAGAATCGCCCCATGGGATACCCAGGTGTTAGGCGAGGGCTTTGACGGCCATTGAAAATCCTTGCAACCACCGAGCTTTGGACTTGTCAAAGAGGATTAGGTAATTGGTGCCGAAGGGGGGACTCGAACCCCCACGGGTTGCCCCAACGGTTTTTGAGACCGTCGTGTCTACCATTCCACCACTTCGGCACGAGAGAGAACCGCCACATTATAACCTCTCGCCGGTTGCGTTGTCAATGACGCCAAGCCGTCAGGCAGCTATTTGAAAGGAAATTTGATGCTAATTTCAATGAATCGAGTGCGTTCGTTTCCGTTTGCGGTCATTGCGGTAGCGGCGATCGTCATCGTGCTCCCCGGCTGCGGCGGTGGGAGCTCCGACCCCAACACGCACCTACGCTATATCAATACCGTTTACGGCTCGCAAGCGCAGGTCTATTGCAACAGCCAGGCGCTGAATCTCAATGGGAACCCTCAGTTAGCGTTTGGGTCTGCGACATTCTACAACAACGTTAGCTCGGGAACGAACACGCTCAAGTTTTTGCTGTCCGCCCTACCCAATACCACATTTACAAGTCTATCGGAATCCATGAGCAGTGGTTCGTACTACACGGATTTTGTATTTGGTCGGACCGATGCGCCTAGCACGAGCTCCAGCTATCCTGTCCAGAGCTTCGCCGGAGACGATCACAGTTCGCCTGCCACGGGGAATTGCCGAATGCGCATCATCGACGCAGCGCCGGATGCCGGGTCGTTAGATGTGCTCCATAGCGGCACTGCGTTGGCCAAGAAAGTCGGTTATGAATCTATCGGATCGATGAACGAATTCGGAGCGGGAACGCAAAATATCGTCGTTAACCTGACTGGCACTTCAAATTCGATCGCCACTCAAACAGTGACACTCAATGCTGGTCAAATCTATACGCTGGTGATTCTTGAGTCCAGACCCGCCGGCGGCGCCGTCTCGTACTCCATTCTGATCCTCAACGATTCGCAATCGTGACGGTTTTGACATTTCGCTATCTTTAGATCCCGCTGCGGCAGCCACTCCGCAGCGGGATTTATTTGGAACTTACCGTAGCGTCAAATTGTTCTGTTTAATGATAGTTCATAAGTGAACTACATGAGGGGGAGGGCAATATGATAACATTGAGACGATCGGATGAGCGCGGTCATGCCAATCACGGCTGGCTGGACAGCCGCTTCAGTTTTTCTTTCGCTGACTACTACGACCCCGAGCAAATGGGATTCGCCAGTTTGCGCGTGATTAACGAGGACTGGATCTCACCGGGTT
>Ga0316231_1001972_pt1 | contig 20894 bp, 18 predicted proteins | sample TBH18027metaG_FD_206002 | JGI IMG/M metagenome (GOLD analysis project Ga0316231, IMG submission 206002) | Freshwater microbial communities from Trout Bog Lake, Wisconsin, USA - TBH18027 | ecosystem: Environmental > Aquatic > Freshwater > Lake > Hypolimnion/Profundal zone | place: USA: Wisconsin...
TAAGGGAGATGCCGAAAAGATACTGGAACTTTCGGTTTTTATCGCTGTTGATGATGTATCTAAGCAACCTCCACCATTTATTTCCACGACATACCTTAAGAGAACCGAAGTTGGCCGCAATTATTTCGGTGTTCTTCATGTGGTTACCAATCCTCGTGACGGATCGCGTATGGCAATTTACTTGTTGAGATAAATCTGTGGTTCTGCACGGCAAACTTATGCTGGCCGACTGCGGCAGCCTCTTATGATGGGACCGTACTGTCAGATCCTTCGCAAGCGACTTGATCGAGAGATATTTCTGTATGGTTTCTTGCATTGCAAACTATTTGCATCGCATTTAGTAATGCCCATATAATTTTGGCTTTGTTTAGGGTAAGATATTTCGACGAAATGAGGGAGATGCTTTGCCTAAGTTTAGCATTCGAGGCCGAACGTATTCTATTTGTGTTCAAGATGTAGAAAATATGGTGGCAAAATTACAGCCTCAGTCATTATCGAAATTAACGCATGTTGTAAAAATACACGGCAAATTTTTTCCGATAAAACAATTGGTTGCCGCTGTAACGGGTTTATCGGTCTATGAATTTTCATTGCTTGATGCGTATAAGATACTGGATCAACTGGGATATTTCATTCAATATTTGCAGTAGACACTGTAGTGCAACGCAGACTTATTAGGTAATCGAAGACGCCCAAAAAGATTATTGAAGCCAATATCCATATCGGGTATTTTGTCCGCACAAAGGCCATCAGTTTCACCACCCTAATTCATATGCAACTGATATATTGTATCGTAGAGTGTCATAAATTTATTACATTGTTGTGCTATATTTTCTGCAACAATCGATGAAAGGGAGAATGAATTGTGAAAAAATGGTTACAACTGTCGGCCATTGTACTGATCATCGGCAGTTCTATAGGATTGTTTGTTGTCCATCAGGGCAAAGCTTCTCCAATGCCGAATTTGGCTTCACCATCGGTTCAGAATGGGGAAATATCGACTGCCCGCGATAATTATGTTGTTCAGGCGGTTAAGAATTTAATGGACCCCACCGTCAAGACACTTTTTGGAGCGACGTAAGGTGAGCCATCCTTTCCGCTTGATATTCATCAATTGACAGTGGGATGATCCCGCTGTAAATCTGCCCAGGAGTTTTCTGACCGATGCCGGCGTGGGGATTAAAATAGTTGTAGCGGTGGACGAAAGCCCCGATCGCCGCTTTGGCTTCTTTGGGGGAGCCATACTCATTTAGGTAGATTTCATCTTGTTTGAGCGTGCGCCAGAAGCGTTCGATGTAGATGTTGTCTGTAGCTCGTCCTTTGCCGTCCATGCTGATTGTGATCTTAGCGTCGTCTTTTACGAGATCGATGTACTTGTCGCAGGTAAACTGGCTTCCCTGATCGCTATTGAGGATATACGGCTTCGCTGTGGTGAAGGCCCGTTTCAATAGGGTGAGCACAAATTGTTTATCAATCGTTGTCGAAAGTTCAAAGTCTACGAGAAAGCGGGAATGCACGTCAATGAGTGCTGCCATATACAGCCAGCCGTGGGCCAGCCGGATATATGTAATATCAATTTGCCACACCTGATCGATTTGATCGATCGTCAGATTCCGGAGCAGGTAGGGAAATACCCGATGCTGGAAGTTCCGCTTTGATAGGTTCGGCCCTGGATAAGTGGTCTGAATGCACATCTCGCGCATCCGCCGCTGCACCGCTTTGCGATTTATGCCCCATCCTTCCCGGTTCAATATATCCCTAATTCTGCGCGAACCAAATGTCGGATATCCGTTGTGGATGAAGTCGATGCGGTGACGCAGCCTGATTTCCTCTTCGCTGTATCCAGCGGGCTTAGAATATAGGCTGGTTCGGTTGACGGCCAGCAAAAGGGCCTGTTGCTTCACGGATAAATCCTCGGTGCAGTCAATCATCGCCATCCGGTCCTTTCGCGAAAGGAAGATGGGCACATTTTTTTTTAAGCCACGTCAACTTCGTAGTCAACTGGCCGATTTGCTTGTAGAGTTCGGCTTCCCGATTTTCATAGCGCTGCTGAATTTTTGCCGCATCCGCCTCTTCCTTGCTGAACGCCGTGGCCATGTTGGCCACAAATTCTGTCTTCCAGCGGGTAAGTAGGTTCGGGTGCAGCTTGTGCGCCGACGCAATTTCTTGTACCGTCTTTTCTTCGCGTAGGACCTCCAGCACGACTTGGGCCTTAAATTCCGGTGTGTAGTGTTGTCTTGTTTTGTTCATGGTTCGTTGTGTTCCACCTTGTCAGTCGCGTTTCCTGTGTCTGGTTTTTCGGGTCCATTATAGTTTACCCTTTGGTAAAACTTTGGTTCAACTTGTACAGCATGAAAAAGATAAGGTATTTTTGGCTGCAGTTCCTTGGCAGGTGGAAGAAAACCAATTACTCAGAATATAGCAAGTAACCCAAGTGGAGGAGATTACTATGCAAAAAACGGCACTTATAACCGGTATTACAGGCCAAGACGGGGCTTACTTGGCTGAGTTTCTGCTGAAAAAGGGATATACGGTGCATGGGATCAAACGGAGAAGCTCACTGCTCAATACGGACAGAATTGATCATTTATACCAGGATCCCCATGAGACCGGCGTGAAATTTCATCTTCATTACGGGGACTTAACAGATGCCACCAACCTTATTCGGATTGTACAGCAGGTACAGCCAGATGAAATATATAATCTCGCTGCGCAAAGTCATGTGCAGGTTTCCTTTGAGACTCCGGAGTATACTGCCAATTCAGATGCTTTAGGAACCTTGCGCCTGCTGGAGGCACTGAGGATACTGGGCTTGGGGAATAAGACCAGGTTCTATCAGGCGTCAACCAGTGAGCTATATGGTAAAGTTCAGGAGATTCCTCAGCGGGAGACTACACCATTTTATCCCCGAAGCCCTTATGCGGCGGCCAAGATATACGCCTATTGGATTACGGTTAATTACCGCGAAGCATACGGGATGTATGCTTGTAATGGTATTCTTTTCAATCATGAATCGCCAATAAGAGGCGAAACTTTCGTCACCAGAAAAATTACCAGGGCAGTGGCCCGCATTAAGCTGGGGCTCCAGAACTCAATGTATCTGGGAAATCTGGATGCAAAACGCGACTGGGGCTACGCAGGCGACTACATCAAGGCCATGTGGTTGATGCTGCAGCAGGAGCAGCCTGAAGATTTCGTTATCGCTACAGGGGAGACACACTCTGTACGAGAATTTGTTGAGGTATCCTTCCGCAACGTTGGAATTGAAATTGCCTGGAACGGTAAAGGCGTGGAAGAAAAAGGATTGAATGCTGGCACAGGAGAAGTGCTTGTAAGTATTGATCCCCGCTATTTCCGGCCCACGGAAGTCGAGTTGCTGTTGGGCGATCCAACGAAAGCTAAAGAAAAACTGGGGTGGACGCCGCAGGTTACATTTCAGGAATTAGTAAAACTTATGGTAGAGGAAGATGTCAAGACCGCGGAAAGGGATTTGCTCTGCCAGAAGCATGGTTATCGCGTAAATCTAAATAATGAATAGAGTTGAAAACTGATGGGAGTTAGGGGTATGGATAAAAGTGCCAAAATTTATGTAGCCGGCCATCGTGGCTTGGTCGGTTCGGCCGTAGTCCGGAAACTGCGCAAAACCGGCTACAATAACCTGTTGCTGCGGTCGAGTCAGGAACTGGATCTGCGGCAGCAACAGGCGGTCGCCCAGTTTTTTGCATATGAAAAACCGGAATATGTTTTTCTCGCTGCGGCAAAGGTCGGGGGCATCTTGGCCAACAGTACCCGACCGGCTGAGTTTATTTACGAAAATATTATGATGGAAGCTAACATTATCCATGCTGCTTATCAGGTCGAGGTAAAAAAACTACTGTTTCTGGGCAGTACTTGTATTTATCCTAAGCTTGCCCCTCAGCCCTTGAGAGAGGAATATCTGCTTACCGGCGAACTCGAACCGACCAACCAGGCCTATGCCGTTGCCAAAATCGCCGGAATCGAGATGTGCCAATCCTATAACAAGCAATACGGCACCCAATATATATCCGTTATGCCGACCAATCTGTATGGCCCGAACGACAACTTCGATCTTGAGGCTTCCCATGTGTTGCCGGCTCTTATCCGAAAATTCCATGAAGCGAAAATGAATGGGAGCAAACATGTTGTCGTATGGGGAACTGGTTCACCCATCCGAGAATTTCTGCATGTCGACGATTTAGCGGAGGCGTGCCTGTTCTTGATGGAAAACTATTTCGGTAGCGAAATAGTCAACATTGGAACAGGCCAAGGCATAACGATCAAAGAACTGGCTCTGCTGATTCGGGACGTTGTCGGCTATGAGGGAGAACTGGTCTTCGATTCCAGCAAGCCGGATGGAACGCCGATCAAGGTTACGTCGATAGAGCGAATCAAAGCCCTTGGCTGGACGCCGCGGATCACGCTGACAGAGGGGCTTCGACAGACCTACAGTTGGTACCTTGAGAATATTGATGCCAGTCGGCACTAGGCCCCGGAAAATGAATTAGCGGGGGGATAGTTTTATGCGAATAGCCATTGTGCATGAGTGGCTTGTGACCTATGTCGGCTCCGAAAAGGTCCTGGAGCAAATACTGAATATTTATCCGGAGGCCGACCTCTATTGCCTGGTAGATTTCCTTCCGCCGGATCAGCGGAGTTTTCTCAAGGACAAGCCGGTCAAGACTTCCTTTCTGCAAAATATGCCGTTTGCCAAAAGTAAATATCGCCAGTATTTGCCGCTCATGCCCCTGGCGGTGGAACAATTTGATCTTTCAGGCTACGATTTGGTTATTTCCAGTTCACACGCTGTTGCAAAAGGGGTCATAACAGGGCCCGACCAGCTCCATGTATCTTACGTGCATACGCCAATTCGGTATGCCTGGGACCTCCAGCACCAGTATTTGCGGGAAGCCGGCCTGGACAGTGGCATAAAAGGGGCGGCCGCTCGCGCGATCCTGCACTATATTCGCCAGTGGGACTATCGTACGGCTAACGGTGTGGATAGTTTCATCGCCAACTCCAGGTTTATTGCCCGCCGCATCTGGAAGGTGTACCGGCGAGAAGCGGCTGTAATCTATCCCCCGGTGGACACAGAGGCCTTTTCGCTGCACGAAGAAAAAGAAGACTTCTATGTAACAGCTTCCCGGATGGTGCCGTACAAGAAGGTCGACCTGGTGGTCGAAGCATTTGCGGCTATGCCGGAGAAAAACCTGGTAGTGATCGGTGATGGCCCAGATTTTAGTAAAATCAGAGCCAAAGCAGGAAAAAACGTCACCTTTGTGGGGTACCAGCCTTCCGACGTGTTGAAGGATTATTTGCAGCGAGCCAAAGCGTTTGTTTTCGCCGCAGAAGAGGATTTCGGTATTGCCCCTGTAGAGGCTCAGGCCTGTGGGACACCGGTCATTGCCTACGGGAAAGGCGGGGCGCTCGAAACGGTGATGGGTCTGGGTAATGATAATCCGACTGGGGTATTGTTTCAGGAGCAGACAGTGGGTTCGCTAATAGAAGCGGTCGAATTATTTGAAAAAAACCGAGCCTTGATTAGCGCTCAGTACTGCCGGGTGAATGCTGAGAGGTTTTCAGTGCAACGGTTTCGGGATGAATTTAAAAAACACATCGAAAAGATATGTTAATTCCCCAAAAACAACTCTCCGCAGAAACGATGATTTACTCGATAATTAGTGCCAAAATGACTCTATAACCAAAATATTATGTCTGTCAGACAACGATTAGTGATTATATCCGCTTAATAGCTTACCGAAATAGCCAATATTTGTGGTTTTAGATTGGACAAAGATTATTATGCGTGTCAATTTTATGGTGCGCTTGAGTGGATTTCGGCAAGCGGTACTGACTTTGTGCTGAAGATTACAGATGCAAAATCTGCGGTAAGCCGAAGAGCTGCTGCTACATTGCTTACCATACGATCATATTTATGGCCTCTTACAAGAGTTAGGATGATCTATAATTGGCTGAATGAGATTCGGCGTCACCCGCACCTGAAACACAGAGTTTTTTCAGCCGTTACCCTACCGTACTATATTATAATTCGATACCCAGTTGAGAAGATAAAAAGCTTATCAGAGTAAGAATGGCACACTTAAAAGCATCAGAAAAATGGTAGTGAAATGTACCTATACTACCGTCGCAATTGATAAATAATAGACTTTGATATTGTTCAGATTGCGCGGCCTCATGCTTAGATTACGGCGACCACGGTGAAGGTGGGTGGGGGCTCTCTGGCGTGATTTGACTGTCTCCATCGGCTTATATGTTGACCATCGCCGGCTGGAATATCGATGCGATACTAGCTCAGCAGCGTTTTAGTACTGGGTGATACATCAATCGGGCAGCGAATTCATAGAAGTGTATCGGCGCGTAGCAGCTGTAATCTATCCCCCGGTGGACACAGATGCTTTTTTACTATGCGAAGCCAAAGAAGACTTTTACATAAGGCATCCCGGATGGTGCCGTACAAGAAAGTCGACCTGGTGGTCGAAGTATTTGCGGCCATGCAGGATAAAAAGCTGGCAGTAGTGATCGGTGATGGTCTGAGTTCAGTAAAATCAGGGCAAAAGCAGGAAAAAATGTCGCCTTTTGGGGGTACCACCATTCCCTGTACTAAAGGACCATCTGCAGCCGGCTAAAGCGTTTGTTTTCGCAGCAGAAGAGGGGTATTACCCCTGTGGAGGCGCAGGTTTGAGGGACACCGGTAATTGCTTACGTCAAAGGCGGGGCGCTGGAAACGATTATGGGCTTGGATAATGATAATCCGACTGGGGTATTTTTCAGGAGCAGACGGTGGGTTCGCTTATGGAATCGGTGGAATTGTTCGAAATAAGCGATCTTTGATTAGCGCTCGGTCCCGCCGAGTTAATGCTGAGTGATTTTCAGCGGAACGGTTTCGCGATGAGTTCAAAAAAATGTTGAAAAGACATTAGGCGGAGATTGTCAGCAATCAAACACTTGACAGGCAGCAGTATTCTAGGGAAAGCGCCGTTTTGGCGCTTTTTTTATAGCGATTTTACCTTATACGCAGAGCTACCTTGGTAAAAAAATACTTATTGCAGGACAATCTTTCATCGAGGACGAATAAATTTGCTGAGTATCCTGTAACATAAATTGGTAACTTGGCTAGTTCAGATAAGGAGAATGTGAGCATGAAAGTCATCATTCTTGCCGGCGGGGGAGGAACCCGTCTATTTCCGTTGTCGCGGACCAACTTCCCCAAGCAGTTCCTGAAAATCGGCGGGCAGCTGTCGCTGCTGGCCCAGACGGTGAAACGGTTTTTGCCGCTGGTTCGTCCCGAGGACATTGTGATTGTCACGAATCAGGAGTATCTGCATCATGTGAAGGCTGAGCTGGCATCCTGCGAAGCCGGGACCGCCCACATCCTCCTGGAGCCTGTCGGCCGGAATACCGCCCCGGCGATTGCCCTGGCGGCGGCTTATTGCGTACAAGAACTGCAGGCACCCAAAGACGAAGTTTTATTTGTCACCCCTTCTGACCACATCATTCAGCCGGTGGTCGAATTTGTCGAGGCGATGAAACAGGCTGTGGAAAAGGCTTCAGGCAATAATATAGTTACCTTTGGCGTTACTCCCGATAAACCGGAAACAGGCTATGGGTATATCCAGGCCGGCGCAAAGCAGGGACCGGGTTATGTCGTAGATTCCTTCCGGGAAAAACCGGATCGTGAAACAGCTGAGCGATACCTGGCAGCAGGTAATTATTACTGGAATTCAGGGATGTTTGCATTTGCCATCGGTCATCTGGAAGAAGAATTCAAGGCTTACCAACCCGAACTGCTGGCGATGATGGGTAAACCCCTTACCGAAATCAATGAGGAGTTTAGCACGCTACCTAATGTCTCTTTTGACTATGCAGTGGCGGAAAAATCGCAGCAGGTTGTTACCATTCCGCTGACGGCCCACTGGAACGATATCGGTTCTTGGGATGCCATTTACGAAGTCCTCGCCAAAGATGACGCCGGCAATGCGGTCAAAGGCGACTGTATTACCATGGATTGCTGTAAAACGTTGATGCTTGGACGCGACCGACTGATTGTCGGCATCGGGCTGGAAGACCTGCTGGTTGTGGAAACTGATGACGTGATTTTGGTGGCGAAACAAGGCGAATCACAAAAGGTCAAAGACGTGGTCAGCGAACTAAAGAAGCGACAGCGGCGCGAAGCTCACGAGCATACTACTACCTATCGCCCGTGGGGCAGCTATACAATTTTGGGCGAGGGACCAGGATATAAGATGAAAAAAATAGTCGTTGCACCCGGACAACGGCTGAGTCTGCAGCTCCATTACCATCGCAGCGAGCACTGGATTGTCATCGGCGGGACCGCAAAAATATGCATCGGCGAAATGGAAAAAATGGTGCATGAAAATGAAAGTGTATTCGTCCCCCAGTCCACCAAACACCGCCTGGAGAATCCGGGCCTGTTGCCGCTGGAAATCATCGAAGTTCAGAACGGTAAATACCTAGAAGAGGACGATATTGTCCGTTTTGATGATATCTACGGTCGAATATAAAATTTCGCAAAATAGCAATTAGATGATGTCGAATTGCTATTTGTTTTGTTGTGCTGCCGATACCTGTTTAACAGTTATCGGGTACAGGCAGCGTCATACAGCACAATTTTTGGGACAGCTTGGCTGTGGAATGCTGGTGAGAGTTTGCTGTCGTATACTTTTTTGTGTTTCCAAGAAGGTGTGTCAACCGGCTTTTTTTGCTCTTGCCCTGTCGGGGAGTCATTCTATGGATTGTGGCAAAGCGCTGAGCAATATTTCGGGTCGAGTCGGGGAAGAATGAAGAACGGCAGGAAAGCAACCGTCGAAAAGCGAAGTTTGAGAAAAGAGTCAGATCGGACGTATTTGCGATAAAGGAGGAATTGTTATTATTAAATTTGGCACAGACGGCTGGCGGGGGATTATCAGCGAAGACTACACTTTCAACAACGTGCGCTTGGTGGCCCAGGCCATCGCCGAGTATATAACCGATCGCCAGGAGGCCGCGAAAGGGGTCGTAGTGGGATACGATGCCCGATTTTTATCCCGGCAGTACGCCGAAGATTGTGCGGCAGTAATGGCTGAAAAAGGGGTCAAAGTATGGCTGACGGACGCAATCCTGCCGACGCCGGCCCTTACCTGGCAGGTAAAGGACCGCGCCGCGGCTGGCGGCGTCATGATCACAGCCAGCCATAATCCGGCCGAGTATAACGGCCTTAAGTTTAAAGCTTCCTATGGCGGATCGGCGTCACCGGAAATCGTCGCCGATATTGAAAAGTATGTGCACCGCCTGGAGGACGGGGGAAGAGAGTTTACCAAGGTTCCCCTGACCGATAAGGTGGAGATGTATCCTCCGATGGAGACGTATCTCGCTCATGTCCAGCAGTTGCTTGATCCCAAGATTCTTCAGCAGTTCCAGGGCAAAATCGTTTTTGATATGATGCATGGCTCGGCCAGCGGCTATGCCGCTAGATTAGGCTCTGTTTACGGCCTCGACCTGATGGAAATCCGAAGTGACTACAACCCATCCTTTGGCGGGATTAACCCGGAGCCGATCGAGAAAAATCTGGCGACTCTCCGGCAGGCGGTAAACCAGCACAAGGCGACCATCGCCCTTGCCACCGACGGCGATGGCGACCGCATCGGCGCTATGGACGCCGACGGCCGCTTCATTAATCCCCACCAGATCATGGCCCTGCTCACTAAGTACCTGGTTGAAAAACGCGGCTGGACGGGCGGCGTGGCCCAAACCCTGACTGTATCCGAGCTTGTCAAACGGGTTGCAGCCAAATACGGCCGGAAGCTTTACGAGACGCCGGTCGGTTTTAAATACATCGCTGAACTGATGCTGAAGGAAGATATCCTGATCGGCGGCGAAGAGTCAGGGGGCATTGGGGTTAAGAACTATATCCCCGAGCGCGACGGTATCATGCTGGGCTTTTTGCTCATCGAAACATCGGCCGCTTATGGCAAGACGCTGGGTGCTCTGTTGGATGAGATGATGGATGAACTGGGGCACTTCTACTACGGGAGGGAAGATTTGCACCTGGAGAATTCCCGCAAGGAACGGCTTATGGCTGGGCTGGCCGGGAGCCCGATAACGGAACTGGACGGACTCAAAGTATTATCAGCCAACTGCACTGATGGCTGCAAATTATACCTGGAAAGTGGCTGGGTCATGTTCCGGGCTTCGGGAACCGAACCGATTGTTCGGATCTATGCCGAAGCCTCCAGCCAGGAGATACTGGCGCAAGTTTTGACAAAGGCGGTGAATTATGCCAACAAAGCCTAACATTCGAAAAGCGGTCATTCCGGCCGCCGGTCTTGGTACGCGTTTTCTGCCGGCGACCAAGGCTCAGCCCAAAGAAATGCTGCCGATTGTCGATAAGCCGGCTATCCAGTACATCATTGAAGAGGCTGTACAGTCCGGAATCGAAGAAATCCTGATTATTACCGGCCGCAACAAGCGCTCGATTGAAGACCATTTCGACCGGGCGGTGGAACTGGAATTGACCCTCAAGGCCCAAGGTAAGTATGATTTGCTGGGCCTGGTGGAGGAAATCTCGAATGTAACGATTCACTATGTCCGGCAAAAAGAACCCAAAGGGCTGGGGCATGCGGTTTTGTGCGCCCGGCAGTTTGTCGGCCAGGAGCCGTTTGCGGTGCTACTGGGGGACGATATCATCGATTCGGCGGTTCCTTGTCTGAGGCAATTGATGGATGTTTATGATGATTGTCCTGGCACCATTCTCGGGGTTCAGGAAGTGCCTAAGAACAAAGTCAGCAGTTATGGTATTGTTAAACCGGTGGAGGTCAAGGAAAACTTGTGGCGGGCGGTGGATCTTGTGGAAAAGCCGGCTGAGGCTGATGCTCCTTCACGCTTGGCTGTACTGGGCCGCTACATCATTGAACCGCAAATTTTTGCTATATTAGAGGACACTCAGCCGGGGCGCGGCGGCGAAATCCAGCTTACCGACGCGCTGCGCACTTTGGCACAGGCAAGACCGGTATACGCCTACCGCTTTGATGGGCGCCGCTATGATGTCGGCGATAAACAGGGCTATCTCGAGGCCACCGTCGAATTCGCTCTCAAGCGGCCGGACCTCAGGGATCAGTTTCTGCGTTACCTGGTAAAGACGGTTGGACCGCTGATCACCGGGAAAGAAGCAGCCTGGGCAACTAGCCCTAACGGCAAGGAAGAATGAGGAATTTCTCATGAATATCTTGGTAACCGGTGGGGCCGGCTACATCGGCTCCCACACCGTCGCCCAGCTGCTTAGGTCGCAGGATCAGGTGGTGGTGTATGATAACTTGTCCAAAGGTCACCGCCCAGCCGTTCCTGAGGGGGTCCCTTTTGTTTCAGGGGACATCCGTGACCGGAAATCGCTGGCCAAGGCGTTTGGCGACTATCATATCGACGCGGTGATTCATTTTGCCGCCAGCAGCCTTGTGGGGGAATCAATGGAGCGGCCCAGTGACTATTACAATAATAACGTCTTGGGAACCCTATCGCTACTTGACACCATGCTGGAGTGCGGCGTCGCCAAGATCGTCTTTTCTTCCACCGCCGCGGTATACGGTGAACCTGAAGAATGGCCGATTACTGAAGATATGCCCACCGCGCCTACCAATGTTTACGGCCGGACCAAACTGACTATTGAGCAGATGTTGGCTGATTTCAGCCGTGCCTACCAACTCTCCTACGTGTCCCTGCGCTATTTCAACGCCGCCGGGGCGTTAGCGGGCGGGGGGATCGGCGAGGACCACAGCCCTGAATCGCATCTGATTCCCCTGGTGTTGCAAACGGCTCTCGGACTGCGGGAAGCGGTAAAGATTTTCGGCACCGATTATCCGACAGCTGACGGAACCTGCGTCAGAGACTATATTCATGTAAGCGATCTTGCTGATGCCCATGTTAAGGCCCTGCAGCATCTGAAAAACGGCGGGCCGTCCAAAGTCTACAATCTGGGCTCCGAATCCGGCCACAGCGTCCGCCAGATTATAAGTAGGGCGAAAGCAATAACCGGAATTAATTTTCCGGTACACGAGGCTGAGCGTCGGGCGGGTGATCCGGCTGTCCTTGTGGCTTCCTCGGCAAGGATCAGGGAAGAGCTGGGCTGGCGCCCCAGTGGCAGCGACCTGGATACGATCATCGGTTCTGCTTGGGTCTGGCACAAAAATCATCCGGGCGGCTATCAGCGGTAATGAGTCAGCTCAGAACAAAAGTCGGTTGGAAAACACTTGGTAGGGTCAAAATAATGGAGGGTTAATATGCGGCCTATTGTTGCGGTGATTGGCACTATTTTTATGGATTGCAAGGGGTTTTCGAAACACCAATACAACCCTGCCGGCCGAAACCTCGGCAGCGTTAAATTTGTCCACGGCGGGGTGGGCCGGAACGTCGCCGAAAATATGGCTAACCTTTGTGTTGATACTATTTTTGTTTCCAGTGTTGATAAAACAGGAATTGGTAAGGAAGTGGTCCACAGGCTTGGCAGGGCCGGGATCAATGTCGACTATCTGCTGGAAAGTGAAGCCCGCGGTATGGGCATCTGGCTGGCGATTGTGGACGACAGCGGTGAACTGGCGGGTTCTGTTTCGCAAATGCCTGACCTTGTCGGCCTGGAGAATTTTATTACCGAAACAGGCACGGAATTTATCCGGCGGTCCAGTCATATCGTTCTGGAGCTTGACTTAAACGAATATATTACCAACAAAGTGATGGGGCTGGCCCATGAAAACGCCAAACCGGTTTACGGCATTCCGGGCAATCTGGGCGTTATTCTCCAGGATATTAACATGCTTGCCGGTCTGGATTGTTTTATATGCAACGATATCGAGGCCGGGCGGCTGATGGGCAAAGAGCTCCGAAACGTGGACCCCGGCAAGCTGCAGCAGGAGTTGACCCAGTTTGTTGATAGAATAGGCTTAGCCTCGATGGTTGTAACCCTTGGCTCCGCCGGCTGCGTTTACTATGACGCCCGCAGCGGCGATCAGGGATTTCAGCCGATCTACCCGGTGACAGTAATCGATACCTCCGGCGCAGGAGACGCTTTCTTTTCCGGTACGGTCATGGGCCTACTCCGAAAAAAACCACTCAGGGAAGCGGTGGTATACGGCACCAAGGTTGCCAGTTGGACGGTTCAGTCTGACGAAAATACATGCAGGGATCTGGCTGACAAAATGGCCGAAGACGAAGTATTTAGCACGCTGATGGACGAGCTTGCCAAGAAACGTTTAACCAGGATATCTAAATAACATATTGCTGATAGGAGGGGAAGGCTATGTCGGCGAACTGCCTCAGGCTAGCCTCGGGGTTTGCCTTTGATTATTCCAACCTATTCGGGCCTGGTAAAGTAACCGCCGCGGATTGCGGTGAGTTGGCCTCGCGGATCGCTGCCGCCCATGCTGCTGTAGATCATATGCGAACCAGCGGTGAGGTACGGGGTCATCTGTCGAAAGACGGTACACCGGAACAGGTTTTGTTCACCCAGCTGCCGTATGTTGCGGCAGGGCATCTGAATTCACCGAGCTCGATCGCCAGGTTGAAAGAATTCGGGCAATCCGTCAGGCATACCGTGGATGCGGTGATTCATTTCGGCATCGGCGGCTCGTTTCTTGGCAATAAGGTTTTATTTGACGTCCACTGCGGTGAGTTTTGGAACAGCAAAGAGATTTCAGCCCGGGACGGCTACCCCAAGCTGTTTTTCAGCGGCAATAATATTGATCCGGAGCGAACTGTTGACCTTGTTGATTATATCGTGGCCGAGGCCGGGCGAAAGACAGGCGCTCCCTATAAAGTCACGCTCATCGTTGTTTCGAAATCCGGTTCAACTCTTGACACCATGTCTTCCTTCATGGTGGTCTATGACGCTCTGAAAAAGCGGCTGCCGGGCAGTGAAATCGCGGTGGTTGCGGTTACCGACCCGGCAGAGGGCGACAAGGCCACGCTGCTGAAAAAAATGGCCGGCGCTGAGGGGTGGCCAACTTTTGCCGTTCCTGACGGTGTTGGCGGTAGATTCAGCATCTTTTCTGAGGTGGGACTTGTGACTGCGGCCTGTATCGGACTTGATATCGACGCTTTTCTGGCGGGAGCGCGCAGTATGGACGAAGCCTGCCGGGCCGGCGATCTGTGGACCAACCCGGCCCTGCTGAACGCGGTGTTAAAATACCTTGCTGCCGACAAATATGGCCGCGATATTGAGGTATTTATGCCCTACGGCGATTACCTGAAATCCATCGCCGAGTGGTATGTTCAGCTATTGGCCGAGTCGCTGGGAAAACGGACAGACCGCGACAACCGGGAGATTTTCTACGGACGCACCCCCATTGTCGCTGTGGGCACCACCGACATGCATGCCCAAACCCAGCAGCATCAAGACGGCAAGAAGAACAAGATTGTTCAGTTCGTAAAAATCGCCCAGTGGCATAACGACCCAGTCATCCCTGACGCTTTTCCCGACGTCCAGACGCTGGCTCAGTTCGCATCGCTACGGATGAGTCAGGCGCTGGATACCGCTCTTGAGGCCAACGCCGCAGCGCTGAAGGGCGATAACCGGTTTAACGCCACCTTGATCCTGCCGAAGCTTGACGCCTATCACCTGGGGGAACTGCTCTACATGCTCGCCTTGTCGGTGGCCTACGAGGGAGAATTGTCAAATGTCGATGCATTCGACCAACCCGGGGTGGAAGCCTATAAGAAGATTATGGGCCCCATGCTGACTAAACTCAAGATTCTGGCGAAATAATAAAAAATTGTCGCTAGATATTTTGCATTGCATTCCAGAGGTTAACGGTTCGATCCTTCTTATCTTTACAGAAACGACAGACAAGGGTTCGCAGAAATGCGGACCCTTGTCGTTAGTTTTGCCGGCATGTACAGTAGCTCGGCAGTGAAAGTATGCTATGGGCTTGGTAGTGGGAACCATAAGCTGAACAGCAAGGGTGTCCTTCGCGAGAGAGAATCAGGAGGATGCCGAGACAAGTTGTTAGTTTGGTCCGACATGGCCTGTCAATTTGATCCGATATCGGTTGTCAGTTTGACCGAAATACACATACAAACAAGAAGCAACTATCTAGACGCCACGCGCATTGGCAGTGGTAGTTCACATGGTTAGGGTTTTTTACTTGCAATCGGGCTATTATATTGTTATACTTTGTTATACAAGGAGGCGATTATTTATGATTGCTATTCGTCTTGACCCTGAGTTGGAACAAAGTCTTGAAACATTGGCAAAGTCAACGGGTAAGAATCGTAGTGCCATTGTAAGAGAGGCATTAATGCGCTATCTAGAAGACTTGGAAGATGCTGAGATGGCAGAGGCGGCATATCGAGAGATGAAGACCGCAAAACCGCTTGCAGAATTGAGGCGTGATCTTGGCCTGGACAGTTGAACTTTCAGATTTCGCCCAGCGCCAGATAAAGGGACTTGACCCTCAAACTAGTGAGCGGATTCTCGATTACTTAAATGATCGCCTTGAAGGATGTAAGAACCCTAGACACTTTGGCGAGCCCCTGAGGGCGAACTTAGCAGGGCTATGGCGGTATCGTGTCGGAGATTACCGCGTTATCTGCCGTATCGAAGATGAACGGGTAGTTGTGCTGGTTTTGAACATCGGACATCGTAGAGATATTTATACATAAGAGAAAGGCTTGCCTGGCGTTGACTATGTTTCAATGAAAAAGGAGCTAAAGCCAGCCGTAGTAAGTCCACCACTGGAATCCAGCGTGGACTTACTTCCTCAACTGCGCTGTTAAAGTTATCCCACTAAGCATTATCGTTAAAGCTGAGAGGTATTTTTCGAGGTGGGACTGGTGACCGCGACAGGTTATCTGGGGGCCATATCGGCCCTGCTGAAGCGGTATTGAAACATCTTGTCGCCCGAGAAATACGGCCGCGATATAGGGTATTTGTACCCTGCGGCGATTGTCTCAAATCCATCACGGCAGGGTTTGTTCAGATATTGGCTGAATCGCAGGGAAACGGCAGGATCGTGAGGGGGGCGAGATTTCCTGCGGCCGCACATCGATTGTCGCGTTGGTACTATCAATATGCACGCCCAGACCGAGCAGCACCAAGATGGCAAGAAGATGAGCGGTTCGACCCCGCATATTTCCACCATGAGAACCCAAACGCCGGAGTCGGCGTTTTTCCTTTATTGGTTTGCAATGATCCGCGTTACCGCCACCAAAAGTCTTAAGGATATCGGGGACTATCCTGAAACGTCATGCGTTACATTTTGAGCTTATAATTAGAATAATGATGCAAGGTTACTACGAATTAACCAAGTACATATCACTTTAGTGGCGATTAGCTTGTCTCTATGGTTTTGACTGACTGTCTATCATTATATATTGCACGATCTCAAATTCAAAAAGGCACTAATTAGTGCTCAATCACAGTTCTTCACGCTAAAAATATTCGCGAGCAGACATATAAATGTATTCTTTTTTATGCCCCAAAAGCTACTTAATTGGAAAAAATATTATGCTCAATATAGGTATAATATTATTGGATAACATAAAAGGAGGAATGGTAAAATGACCATTCTCAGTGACCCGAAAAAACCTTCCCTTATGGTTGTACCCTCGTTGGAGGCAGCCTCCGCCCTTAGTCCTACACAGATTCATGCCATAGAACTCATCGTCAGTGGCAAGTCTGTGACCGAGACGGCTAGTCTTATCGACCGATCACGCAGCGTGATGTACCTTTGGCAGAAGGATCCACACTTCGTGGCGGAACTAAACCGCCAAAGAAATGATCTTCACAACTCGGCACAATCTCGTCTGCTTGCTCTATCCCGAGCGGCCCTGGACGTTGTTGAGCAGCGTTTGGCCCAAGGAGACCTGCGGGCCGCATTGGGGCTCTTGAAGCTCTCTGGCTTACAAGCCGACGAAACCGAATATCCCCTGCCCACTGACCCGCATCTCATTGTTAAAGCACAGGCTGAAGACATCGCCTTGCGTAACTTCTATGATCAGCCATTTAGTCAAGCTCCTCAACGGTACATGGTTAGTAACGCTTGTGTAAAAGGTGTAGCGGAAGACATTGCTGGGTTAATAAGTGAATGTTATAACGTTCACCACGGTGAGTTGCTGGACATTGTTGCCCTCAGTGACTCAAATGACAAGGCATTGGCTGAAGTTCCTGCGCAGAGGGCAACTGTAAAATAAGCGAATCTCGCCTTGGATAGATAAAGTTCTGGGATGCGCTATATATCTAATTTCCCTAAATCATCCATCTGCACTCACTCTTTATCCTTGCAGGCCATAAATCTGGCTTTACCTTTGTACACAAAAATAATAACCCTCTTGCTGCTGAACCAGGGAGAGAATAAAGCCTGTGGCTTTGTCCTCTCCCTGTTACGCTATTCTTATAGTCAGCTGGGGCCTCTTGTCGACTGGTTTTTGTCGCCGAAGACAAAGGTATTTAGCTGGTGACCAGCGTTAGTGCTCCGGCAATTTTGACCGAAATGGTGCCAATATCACAGTCAAATCGTTTCCGCTTGACCCGTCCACTGACATCGTTGTCGCCTTGCTCAAAAGGCTGCTGAAATCGACCCTGTCCAGATTGTTTTCCGTCTCCCCAAGGAGGTATCCTTGTCGAGGCCGGCACCGGCCCAGCCATCAAGTACATTATTGAGGCTATTGCCGATAATGACGTTGACGAGCTTGTTGTCGTTACCGGTCACGTCCGTCCCTGTCAAAGTCAGCTTTGCAGGCAAGATCCCCAGGCAGGGTATAGCTGAGGCCGAAATAACGCAATTGACCCACCTCCGACGACGTTACTTGGGTATCGTTGCCGGCGCCGACGTATTAGCACCTAGAGCGTCGTCCAACGTGTCGGTCCCGCCGTAGCTTATAACGCATTTAGACTGTCACCGATCAGGTAATTATCCAAGCTGTCTCCCGGGCCTTTGAGGGCTGCCGTCCCGGTCATAACCGGAGATCTTTGACGAGGGGGCTCGTGTATGACGCTGAGCAGCGAGCCACGTTCGCGTAGAATCATCCAGCCTTGGATGACGGAGTTTGGGTGACTAACCTTTGGTTTAAAATGGGCAGGGTAAAACATTAGTAGTAGGACCATATTCCGGTTCTATAATTCAAAAAGAAATGAATGACACTCCGTTTCAGCATGGGGATAGAATATTTATTGATACGGGCATGGGCTGGGGCAGGGAGCTTAAGTTATTTCAACTCCTATAACGGCTCTATTGGAAAAAAGGGCAAATTAAATGGTATAAGAAATATGGAATCTGAGCTCGCGCGATATGCTAGCTTCTTGTATTTCAGTAGGAAGGTGGTGTGGGTATGATCCAAGCGGCTCTCCGCGTAATTGCAGATTTTATAGACTTTTTAATTGCACGCTACAGATAATAACGCACTCAACCGAAAGGACGTGAAATCATGGAATTTAAGCTGGCACAACGCAAACAGGCAAAACTCCGTCTCGGAATTAGCGGACCGAGTGGGGCAGGCAAGACCTATACTTCTTTGCTCATCGCCAGTGGGATGGCAAAGTGGTCCAAAATTGCAGTCGTTGACAGTGAAAACGGCAGTGCGGAGCTATACGCCGAGCTCGGCGGCTACTCGTCGCTTATACTGGAACCACCTTACACTACGGATAAGTATATCGAGGCCATTCATCTTGCAGAGCAGTCTGGCTTTGAGGTCATTATTGTTGACAGTCTCAGCCAAGCTTGGAATGGCGAAGGTGGAATCCTTGACCAGCAAGGAAGGGCGGCGGAAACAAAATATAAAGGCAACAGTTGGGCGGCATGGCGTGAGTTTACTCCGAAACACAACGCTCTAGTTGAAGCAATGCTTAAGTCGTCATGTCATATAATTACAACACTGCGCTCGAAGACCGAGTACATCCAGGTGAACGAAAACGGCAAGATCATAGTGAAAAAGCTGGGTATGGCTCCAATACAAAAAGAGGGTCTGGAGTACGAATTCACGGTATTCTTTGATCTTTCATCGGAGCACCTTTGCACGACCAGCAAAGACCGTACAGGCCTATTCGACGGGCAATATTTCAAACCGAGTCAGGAAGCCGGAAGCAAACTACTGGACTGGCTCAACTGCGACAGCGGTACTCCACCGGAGAATGAATCGGCAGAAGCTCTGAGCAGTAGTCAATACCAAATACTCAACTCTGAGGCAAAAACAAAGCCAGACGGGCAGGTGTTTGCTCGCATTACCCTGATGGGAGAACATGGCCGGACAGTGGCATGGTCGAACACACCGGAAATCCTTGATATACCCTTCGGCTCAGCTATTCATGCAAAACTGAGTCAGCAAAACGGCTCGACAATCATTGAATCGTATACTCTTGCAGAAGGCGGCGAAGCGGCATGATCTTTAGCTACTCGCGCCTCAAACAATATGAGATCTGCCCGGCGGCATTTTCCTACAAGTACCTGCTGGAATTGCCGGAACCAGCGACAGAGCCACTGGTATTGGGAAAAGCTGTTCATGCGGTTATCCAGCGATATTTAAACGGTGATAACATGGATACCGCCGTTCAAACTTCTGTTGATGAGGCGGAGTTACCACTTGATGTGGAAGAGGTGGAGACCTTGGCAGGCCACCCTGAAGTGTTAGATATCATGGGAGGCGTTGCCGAGCAACATTTCAGTTTTGCGCTAAATGACAGCGGAAGCGTTGTTCTTCAAGGGTATATTGACTGGTGGAAAGATGACGTGCGCGGCATCGTCCTGAAAGACTGGAAAACCAACCGTAATCCGTATGTGCCGATGAACAATCACCAATTGGGGTTATACGCACTGGCTTTGAGCCGATTGACCGGCGTAAGTGAAGTTGATGGTGTACTGGTCTTCCTGCGCTATCCGTTTATGTCGTATCGCTACAGGCATAAGTATACGCAGCAAGATATGTATGAAGCTCAGCAGTGGGCGCTGAACCTCGCTGTCGAGATACAGGCGAAACTGGCACAGATGAACTCGGCGAGCAACACCCTGTCTGAAATTACTCTCTTTCCCGATAGACCCAATACTCACTGTCAATACTGCGGCTATGCCAGTCTGTGTATTAACTCGGTAAAAATTGAACCAGTTACCATTGCCGATTTGCCAGGTGCAAGAAAAGTCGCGGCAGAGGTGTTGCGATTGGAGGCCGCAGTCGATGACTTAAAACAAAAGCTGAAATCCTGGGTCAAATACAATGATGCCGTTCAGGTCAATGATGCCGTGTTTACCTTCGTCCCGTCCGCCAGTTGGCAGTTCGAAAATGAAAAATTGCGTGAACTATGCTCAGAGTTAGAAAGTAGGGGTATGAACTTTTGGCAGTACCTGACGCTTACGGCAGCCCAACTAAAGAAGACGGGACTGATGGAAGATGAAATTAAAAAGTTCGGCACGAAAAAAGAAACGTTAACATTTCGGCATATAAAAGCCGGTTAGAATGGGGGTTGATTTATAATGAAAACAAAATTCTTGCAGTTAGAGAGGGAACTCAATCAACACTTTGTGGAGCGCGAAGATATTATCAGGGGTCTATTAGTGGCTGCTATTGCCAGGGGCAACATGCTCATCCTTGGGCCTCCTGGAACGGCGAAAACGGCCTTGGCCGAAATGCTGTCCCAGCAACTAGGTGGTAGGTTCTTTTCGCGGCTGCTTACCAGAGTATCCTCACCCGAAGAGTTGTTCGGTCCATTATCCCTGAAAGCACTGGAGAACGATGTCTTTAAGCGGGTTACGACAGGAAAGTTGCCGGAGGCCGACGTTGCAGTCGTCGATGAGATTTTCAAGTGTAACAGTGCGGTACTCAATACCTTATTACCTATCCTAAACGAGCGGGTGTTCTTCGATGAAGGGAACCAGGCAAAGCCCATC
>Ga0316231_1001975_pt1 | contig 20882 bp, 18 predicted proteins | sample TBH18027metaG_FD_206002 | JGI IMG/M metagenome (GOLD analysis project Ga0316231, IMG submission 206002) | Freshwater microbial communities from Trout Bog Lake, Wisconsin, USA - TBH18027 | ecosystem: Environmental > Aquatic > Freshwater > Lake > Hypolimnion/Profundal zone | place: USA: Wisconsin...
CAACCTCATCGCTCATAGGAGGTTGAGCTCAAGGATAATCATCCACTAAACACTGAAATAGTACAATGTTAAATATTCAATTTTACAGATTCCTCACGGATTCAGGAGTGCTTTGGAATTCGGCAACGATCCTTTGCCCAGATGGTCGAACGCCAATGGCAACTATTGCTCAAGGGCTAGACATCACTAATCGCAAGTTAGCCGATGAAGAAAAGAGCAGGCTCCAAACCCAGTTAGCGCATTCTCAAACGTTGGATAGCCTGGGACTCTTGGCGGGGGGCGTTGCCCATGATATGAACAATGTCCTCGGTGCCATCCTCGGCATGGCCACGGCCAACCTTGAGGCTCACCCTGAGGGAAGCCCTACTTATTTGGCCTTTGAAATCATCATTAAGGCAGCAGAGCGAGGCGGGAAGATGGTCAAAAGTCTGCTGAACTTTGCTCGGCAAGACCCAGTCGAAGTCAGTGAATTGGATATGAACGCGATTCTCCTTGAAGAGGTCCGGATCCTTGAACGCACAACCCTTTCCAAGGTCCTCTTAAAAATGGACATGGCTAGCGAACTGAGACGCATCCGTGGGGATGCCAGCGCACTGTCACACGCCTTCATGAACCTCTGTATTAATAGTGTGGATGCCATGTCAGAGAAGGGCACCCTTACCCTCCGAACCCGGAATGTCGACAACAACTGGATCGAAGTCGTGGTGGAGGATACTGGGGTCGGGATGCCCAAGGATATTTTAGAAAAGGCTATGGTCCCATTCTTCACGACAAAGGGAGTAGGAAAAGGAACAGGACTTGGCCTTTCCATGGTGTACAGCGCCGTGAAGGCTCACAATGGGCAATTGGATATTCAGAGTGAACCGGGCAAGGGAACCCAGGTAAGGCTGCGCTTCCCAGCCAGTGACACCATTCTCCAAACTGCGGAATCTCCTGCAACTCCACCCCCCAAACCTTCCATCATGGCGCTAAAAGTGCTGGTTGTGGACGATGACGAACTGATCCGGTACACCATACAGTCCATGCTGAAAAGCATGGGCCATAGGGTAACCCTCGCTACAAGCGGTGAGGATGCTTTGGAGAAGCTTGAAGCGGGGTTCCAACCCGATCTTATCTTCCTGGATATGAACATGCCCGGATTGGGTGGGGCTGGAACTCTTCCGCGCCTTCGAGCCTTGTGCCCCACCTTGCCCGTCCTTTTAGCCACCGGTCGAGTTGACCAGGCTACCCTGAATCTTGTAGCGGCCCATCCATACGTCACCTTGATGTCCAAGCCCTTTACGATGAAGGAACTTCAGAAGCATCTAGGCCATTGAAATGTTCCATTGAGAAGTATTATCGGATCTTTTAGAGGCCAACCGTGTCCAAGAAGTTTCAAAAACCCGCCAAGCTCAAGCTCTCCAAAGACATGGAGGAATGGACCATTGATGTGGCGCATCAGAAAACCATACTCAAAGCAGGAGCATTGCAGAACGCAATTTTCAACAGCGCCACTTTCTCATGCATCGCCACCGATGCAAAGGGCGTCATTCAAATATTTAATGTTGGCGCTGAGCGAATGTTGGGTTATGCCGCTACTGAAGTCCTGAATAAGGTTATGGCCCGCCCCCGAAACTTGGACCCCGCGAAATGTTAGATCCAGTTAATTGGGGGTGCCCTTGGAGTCCAGATGGCTTCCAGGGCCTGGGGTTGATGGTAGCGTAATCGTCATCTCGTCGGAGGATAGGGCAACGCTGGGAAGCGACCCGAGCGCCGCCGAGAGGCACCGAACGGTGGCGGCCAGGGGGAAAGCCCTGGCCGTTTTCTTGCCCACCGGGGGTGCCTCATGCGTTAAATCCTGGGGGTTTGGGGGCAAGGCCCCCATGAGCGCCAAGTCCACGACGGCTCTGAACTCCCTCGGCGTGAGCTGGCCGAGGCTGGAATGGGGGCGCACTTCGTTGTAGTCCCGGCGCCAAGTCTCGATGATCACCTTCGCTTCCCGAAGGCTGCTGAAGGCTTCAGTGTTCAAGCATTCGTCGCGGAACTTGCCGTTGAAGCTTTCGCACAGGCCGTTCTTCCAGGGGCTGCCTGGGGGCATGTAGAACGTCTGGCTGCCATTGCCCGCCAGCCAGTCCTTGAGGCTCTGGGCGATGAACTCCGGCCCGTTGTCGCTGCGGATGAAGCCGGGCCTGCCATGGGCCCGGAAGAGCCGCTCCAGGGTGGCCTGGACCTTTTGGGAGCCGATGCGGCCATCGACCTCGATGGCCAGGGCCTCGCGGGTGAACTCGTCCACCACGGTCAGGCACCGAATCTCCTCGCCGTTCAAGGCAGCGTCTTTGACGAAGTCATAGGTCCAGACCTGATTGGGCTGAATAGGCTTCATGGGCACTGTCTCTCCCGTCCGGATCCGCTTCCTGGGCTTGCGCTTTACCTGCAGGCCCATGAGCTTGAAGAGCCGATGGACTCGTTTGACGTTCACCAGCCGGTTCTCCCGGCGCAGCAGGACCCACACGCGGCGGTAGCCATAGCGTGGATGACAATGGGCCAGGTCCTGAATGCGCTCCGCAATCCCGTCCTTGCCCAAGGAGGGGGTCCGTGGCCGGAGGCTGGAGCGGCTTTTCCCGATGAGCCTGGCGCAACGCCGAAGCGAGACGCCTTTGGATCGCAGGAAAGCCGTGCCAGCTCGCCGTTGCGGAACGCTCACCATTTTTTTGCGTTCAGCTCCTTCAAGGCCGCCACGTCCAGGGAGAGCTCGCCGACGATCCGCTTCAGCCGGCTGTTTTCCTTCTCCAGCTCCTTCATTCGTTTCAGGTCCTGGACTTCCACGCCGCCGTACTTCTTACGCCAGCGATAGAAGGTCTGCTCGGTGATCCCTCGGTCCTTGGCCAGCGCCTGGATGGTCAGCTCGCCCTTTTCGGCTTCCCGGAGCAGGGCCACGATCTGCTCCTCGGTGAACTTGCTTTGCCGCATTTGAATCCATCTCCTTGTGAGTGGATCCTAACATTTCAAGCTGTCCAAGGGGTTGGGGGCAGGCCAACCTCACCTCAAGGTCCAACATTTCTTTGCCAGGCTTGAATCGGACGCTCTGGCGGGAGGTGGCTCTGGTGGCGTTGAATGATCCCACAATCTAATCCTGGTGCGGGTTCCCGCGTGGATTTCACGCACATTCCACGCAAACCCCCTGGAATGGTCCATGGAAGTCCCAGGCTTATCCCTTCGTTCACGCTGATCTATGCCCCCACCGGCACAAGATCCATGCGTGGAATTTGCGTGAAATCCGCAAATTCGGAAATCAAACGGCGCACCGGAACCCTCGTCAATCCGCCGAAACGTCCGAAACGAAAGCCACCTAGATTGTTGATTCTAGGTGGCTTATTCTGGAGCCGGTAGAGGGATTCGAACCCCCGACCTACGGTTTACGAAACCGTTGCTCTACCCCTGAGCTACACCGGCCGGTCCTGCATTTGAAAGAGTGAGTGTAGCACAGACGCCGGCCATGAACACCAACCCCAGCGGCTTCCGGACCTTCCGGGGCCGCCGGGGCGGTGGTGCGGCCTGGGGCTATTCGTGGAAGCCGCGCATCAGCGCGTCGGCGCTGCGGAAATCCGGGGTCAGGGCGCGATCGAAATCGAGCATGGCGACCTTTTCGCGCAGGCCCTTGTAGAGCTTCTCCGTGACCGGGGAAAGCTTGTAGGCGGGAGTCTTGACATGGCGCAGATCGACCGCCTGGGCGGCGTGGATCGCTTCGATGCCCAGCAGGCAGAAGCTGTTGTCGATCTGCTTCTGCAGGCGCTGGACGACCATGGGGGCGTTGGTGGCCACGTCTTCGACCTGGCCGGCCACGGGCAGGAACTCGGTGGAAACCGGGGTGCTCAGGACCTTGTTTTCCATGGCCAGGGCGACGGGAGGCTTCTCCATGGCGCCGAAGGCATGGTAGGAATTGGCAGTGCCGAGGTAGCGTTCAAGCCCGCCGGTGAAATCGGGGGTGCCCAGCTTGGTGATGCGCAGGGCGGAGGTGATGGAGTTGTGGGCCAGGGCGATGCCCAGCTGCTCGAAGGCGATGACCCAGGGCAGGGGCTCGAAGTTGGCGGAAGGCAGCACGGCGCCGCCGCCGCCCTCGGTGGTCACGTAGCTGCGCTTCTCCTGCCAGCGGTCGGACTTGGGGGTGACGCCCACGGCCACGCCCGGGTTGTCGTCGGAGGAGTTCAGCTGGATGTTGAAGAGGAAGCGGGCCGTTTCGTAGGAGCGGTTGACCTCGCCGATGGTGAAGACGCTGTCGCGGAAGCTGAGCGGATCCTGCAGACGGCGGTTGTCGTCGCGGTCCCAGATGCTCGAACCGTTCAGCAGGCCGCGGATCTCGGCGCCGGCCTTGACGGTTTCCGGGAAGGGGTGCAGGGCCAGGGTGTCTTCCAGGAACGGCGAGACGTTGCCGTTCAGGGCCTGCAGGCTGAGCGCGAAGGTGACGGTGTTCACCCGCTGCAGCTGGGCCATGTCGTTGAGGGCCAGGGCCGCCATGCCGGCGGAATAGGCGTTGGAGCTGAGGATCGCCAGGGCGTCCTTGCCGAACAGCTTCACCGGCTTCATGCCGATCGCCTTGAGGCCTTCGGCGGCGGGAATCTTCTTGCCCTTGTAGTAGACTTCGCCTTCGCCGATCATCGCCTGGCCCACGTGGCTGCAGATGGTGATGTCGGCTTCGCCCATGGAACCGCCGCTGGGCATGCAGGGGGTGAGGCCCTTGTTCAGGAAGGCCACGTAGGCTTCGATGACCGGGATCTGCACGGCCGCGCCGCCCACCAGCATCATGTTGAGCCGGGCGGCCATGGTGGCCCGGGCGGTGCGGATGTCCATGTCGGCGCCGATGCTGCCCGAGTGGGCGCGGATCAGGCCGATCTGGAACTTGCTGGAGGCGTCGATGATCTCCTGGGTGAGCTCGCCCTTGGCGTCCACGTACTTGCGGTCCTTGTTCAGGCCGACCCCGACCGTCAGGCCGTAGATGATCTGCCCTTCGCCGGCGGCCTTGCACAGCACCTTGAAGGCGTTCTCGGCGGTCTTCATCGCCTCCGGGGCGATCTTCACGCTTTCGCCCTGGGCGATGGCGGCGATGCTCTCAGGGGTGGCGGTGCGTCCGTCCAGGGTCACTTCGGCCTGGAGGAAGGTTGGCAGGCAAGTGGCAGCGGCGACCACGTAGGGGAAGAATTTCATGCTGACCTCCTCGATGGTTATCCACGATCCGTGGATAGGTTCCTTTTTTCTGGCCCGGGAGCGGTTCCCGGGGCCGATTGATCACGGAGCGTGGACAAGCGGTCGGATGGCAGGAAGCAGATGGCGACCAGGGACACCACGCAGGCCGCCATGACGTAGAAGGCCGGGGCGAAGGTGCCGCCGGCGCGCAGGGTCAGGAAGGTCAGGATGGCCGGGGCGAAGCCGCCGAAGATCGTGACCGAGAAGTTGTAGGACAGGGACATGCCGCTGGAGCGCACCGCGGTCGGGAAGATCTCGGCCAGGGTGGCCGGGGCGACCCCGACGAACAGGGCGACCATGATGCAGAACACGGTCTGCACGGCGATCAGGGACAGGGTGGTGTGCGATCCGCTCAGCCAGAGCAGCAGCGGGTAGATGCCGACCAGCATCAGGCAGGTGGCGAAGGCGAGCACCTTGCGCTTGCCGATGTGGTCGGACCAGGAACCGGCGCAGACACAGGCCACGACCATGAAGCAGTTGCCGATCAGCGAGGCGAGGAACGCCTGCCGGCCTTCGAAATGCAGGGTCTTCTGCACGTAGGTCGGCATGAAGATGATCAGGGTGTAGACGCAGATGGCCCACAGCACCGAGAAGGCGGTGCCCAGCACGAGGCTCTTCGGGTACTCCCGGATCACCCGCAGCAGCGGCGTCTTCAGGGACTGGCGCTGCTTGTGGGCACGCTCCATCTCCAGCTGGAATTCCGGGGTTTCGTCCAGGGTGGAGCGGAGCCAGAACCCGACCGGCGCGATGGCCAGGCCGATGATGAACGGAATGCGCCAGCCCCAGTTGCCCACCTGTTCGCGGGTGAGCAGCAGGGTCACGCAGGTGGCCACCAGCGCCGCGAGGACGTTGGAGATGGCCATGCTGGCCTGGATCCACGAGGAGTAGATGCCCTTCTTGCCCGCGGGCGCGTGCTCGATCAGGAACGCCGTGGCGCCGCCGATCTCGCCGCCCGCCGAGAAGCCCTGCAGCATCCGGCCGCAGACGATCAGGATCGGCGCGCCGATGCCGATGGCGGCGTAGCCGGGGGCGAAGGCCATGACGCCGGTGCCGGCCGCCATGAGCAGGATGGTCATGGTCAGTGCCGCCTTGCGCCCGGCATAGTCACCGTAGGCGCCGATCAGCAGCGCCCCGAGCGGGCGGGCGATGAAGCCGATGCCGAAAGCCATGAAGGTCTTGAGCAGCTGGTCGGCGTCGTTGGTGTGGCGGAAGGCGTTCTGGGCGATATACACCGCGAAGAAGGCGTAGACCGAGAAGTCGTACCACTCGAGCGCATTGCCGATGGAGGTCGCCAACACGGCCTTGCGCCCGGTGGTGACGCGCGGGTTCGGGGCGGGCCCTGCCATTTCCTTGACCATATGGACATCCTTGAAGATTCGCTGGAGGCCGGTCTTGCGGATCCAAGGCACGGCCTCGGCCCGTCGGGGACGACCGGCACCCAGGTTTGTTTGACTTTGTCATGGCAATACCCGAGGCCAGAGAATCCCGGGCACCATGAACGAAAGATTATCTAATGAGCTTGAAAAAGCATAACATGTTAACGACTTACACCGACTCGGATTAATTTTGACGTTAAATTACCAGCCTGCACCAACGGTTGCTTGGGCATCCGGTCTCAAGGTGAAAGTTGTCCATGACCGGCCAGAAAATTGTTTACAGTGAAGAACGCTCCTTAAACATGCAGACCCATAACCCGAGGTTAATGACTTGAGCCTGAACCTACGCCAGATCGAGGTGTTCCGAGCCACCATGCTGACCGGGTCGATCAGCGGCGCCGCCAAGCTGCTGCAGGTGTCGTCGCCGGCCGTCTCGCGCCTCATCTCCAGCACGGAGCAGCGGCTGGGGCTCATCTTCTTCCAGCGGATCAAGGGCCGGCTCTACCCCACGCCGGAGGCGCGCCGGCTGTTCCTGGAAGTGGACGCTGTCTACCAGGGGGTGGAGCGGGTCAACGAAGTGGCGGAGGACCTGGTGGGGAACCGGGTGGGCCATCTGCGCATCGCCTGCAACCCGAGCCTCGGCCAGCTGATGCTGCCCCACGCGGTCAAGCGTTTCTTCGAGCGCCTGCCCGACGTGCGCATCATCCTGCACACCCTGTTGCCGAGCGTGCTGATGCAGGCGGTGCTCACCCAGCAGGTGGAGCTGGGCGTGGCGTTCCTGCAGGAGACCCACCCGAACCTGGTGGTGCGCCCGCTCTGCGCGAACCGCCTGGTGGCGGCGCTGCCCAAGGACCACCCCTACGCGGCCAGGGAATCCTTGCACCTCAGCGATTTCCTCGACCAGCCCTTCATCGGCTACGGCGCCGACAGCCCCATCGGCCGGCTGACCCGCAAGCTTTTCCTGGAAGCCGGCATGACCTTGCGGGCCAAGGTGGAGGTGCAGCAGGTGCACGTGGCTTGCGCCTTCGTGCACGACGGCCTGGGGCTTTCGATCATCGACGAACTCTCGGCCCGGAGCCCGGTCTGGCCGAACATGGTCACCCGTCCGCTGGAACCGGCCGCCGCGGCCCCCATCAGCATCGTCCACGGCGCCTTCAGTCCGCCCTCCCGGCTGGCCCAGGAGTTCATGGCGACGCTGACGGAGATGTATTCAGAGGGCGGCGCTTAGGGCCGCCACGATGCGTTCCGGCAGGGCCGGCAACTGGGTGAGGTGGGTGCCCAGGGCGTGGTTGATGGCGTTGATGACCGCCGCCGCCACCGGCACCGTGGCGATCTCGCCGATGCTCTTGGCGCCGAACGGGCCCAGTGCCTCGCCGGCCTCGATCAGGGCCACCCGGACCGGAGGCATCTCCGGGGCGTTGAACACGGTGTAGCGGCTCAGCCGGCCCGCCAGCACCCGGCCCTTGGCGTCGTGGGCGACCTCTTCGCTCAGCGCCATGCCGATGCCCATCTGCACGGAGCCCTGGATCTGGCCCTGCACGAAGCCCAGGTTGATGGCCTTGCCGATATCGTGCACCGCGACGTAGTCCAGCACCTTCACCCGGCCGGTGAGCCGGTCCACTTCCACTTCGGCGAAATGGGCCCCGTAGCTGGTGGGGTTGCCGGGGGACTCGTAGGTGGTGCTGACGCAAAGGCTGGCGTGCTGGACTTTCTGGGCGAACACCACCAGTTCGCCGTAGCTCACGCCGCGCTCCGGCCGGTCGACGGGATAGACCCGGCCCGCCCGGAAAGCGAGCCCGGACGGGGCGCATTCCAGGAGCACGGCGGCGCAGGCGGCCATTTTCTCCCGCAGCAGTTCCGCGGCCTGCTTCACCGCCCCGCCGCAGACGAAGGTGACCCGGCTGGCCTGGGTGCCGGCGGAATCGAACGGCGAGATGAGGGTGTCGGCGTTGGGCACGATCACCCGGTCGAGCTCCATGTCCAGCACTTCGGCGGTGATCTGGGCCATGGTGGTGACGGTGCCGCAGCCCAGGTCATGGAAGGCGCCCTTGAGGATCGCCGAGCCGTCCGAGTCCAATTGGAGGTCCACGGTGATGAAGTCGGGGTAGGCGCCCTGGTAGCCGTTGCCGTGCGCCGCGCAGGCCATGCCCACCCCGTTGGCGAAGCGGCCGCCGGACCTGGGAAGCTTGAACTTCTCCTCCCAGCCCAGCATCTCGCAGCCCTTCAGGACGCAGTCGATGATCCGGGCGTTGCCCAGGTCGGTGCCGCCCTGGCGTTCCCGGTCGAAGGGGTGGACCAGGTTCTTCAGGCGGAACGCCGCCGGGTCCATGCCCAGGGCGGTGGCCGTGTGGTCGATGTTGATCTCGGTGGCGGTGCAGATCTGCGGGCTGCCGTAGCCGCGGCAGGCCCCGCCGATGGCCGTGTTGGTGTAGACCACGTCGGCCCGGTAGCGCTGGTCCGGGATGCGGTACAGGCGGAACAGCTTCTTGCCCATGGCCATGGCGATCGCCTCGCCGTTGGTGCAGTACGCCCCGGTGTCGACCAGGGTCTCGGTGTCCCGGGCCAGGATGGTGCCGTCCATGGCCACCGCGGTCCGGACCGTGCTGATGGTCTTGTGCCGGGTCCGGGTGGCGAGGATGCTCTCCGAACGGTCCAGCAGCAGCTTCACCGGCCGGCGCAGGGCCAGGCTCAGGCAGGCGGTGACGGGCTCCAGGATGGGCTGGCCCTTGCCGCCGAAGGAGCCGCCGGTGGTGGTCTTGATCACCCGCACCCTGGTCAGGGGGATGCCCAGGGCTTCGGCGATGATCAGCTGGACCTGGAAGATGACCTGGCAGGGGGTGTACACCGTCACGTGGCCGAATTCATCGGTGTCGGCCAGGCAGCAGTGGGTTTCCATGGCGGCATGGTGGATCTTGGGGGTCTCGACCCGGTCCTCCACCACCAGCGCGGCCTGGCCCAGGCGCGCCACCGCGTCGCCGCAGTTCAGCTCCTTGTGGTAGAGCAGGTTGCCGTGGTCGTGGATGCGCTGGGAATCCTCGCGCAGGGCCTGTTCCGGCCGGATGACCGCCGGCAGCTCCTCGTACTCGACTCCGATCAGGCGCAGCGCCGCTTCGGCCGCTTCCCGGCTGGAGGCCACCACCGCGGCGATCCGGTCGCCGACGAAGCGGACATGGTCGGTGAACATCAGCTCGTCCTTGACGACCTCCATGCCTTCGATCCACTTGTGGCTGTTGTACGGGATCCGGGGCGTGTTCCAGGGCGTGAAGATGGCCACGACCCCCGGCAGCCGCTCGGCCCGGGACAGGTCCAAGGCCTTCACCCGGCCGTGGGCCACGGTGCTCAGCAGCAGCTTGGCGTGCAGCATGTCATGGAGCTTCAGGTCGTTCACGTAGCGCAGGGTGCCAGTGGCCTTTTCCAGGACGTCATGGATGGAAACCGATTTGCCTACGATGTTCAAAGCATGGCTGGCCACCTGGCGCTCCTAGAAACCGAAAAGCCCGGCGCACAGATCGAGCGCCAGCCCCTGGACATCGTTCATCTTGTGCTGGAACAGGGCGATCCCCTTGATGGAGGCTTCCACCTGGGCGCGCATGACCTCGGCCAGTTCCCCGGCCAGCCGCGGGTCCGGGACCCTGCCATCGAGCAGCGCCTCGGCATCCGTGGCGTGGTAGGCCGTGGGGGCGGCTGAGCCCACCACGATCCGGGGGTTCCGGATCGTCCCCCCCGGGGGCAGGTCCAGCGCCATGGTCATGCTGATGTTGGCGATCACCACCTGGCTCCGGGCGCCCATGCCGATCTTGCCGTAGGCGCTGCGGTGGTGGGGGCCGGGCCGGGGGATCAGCACCTCGGTGATGACCTCGTCGCGCTGCAGGGTGGTCTTGCCGATCCCGGTCACCAGGCCGTCGACCTTGCGGGTCGCCGACGCGCCCCGGCCGTTGAGGATGCCCAGGCTGGCATCCAGGGCCATGAGGGTGGCGATGGAGTCGCCGGCGGGGGAGGCGTTGGCGATGTTGCCGGGCAGCCGGGCCATGTTGCGGATCTGCGGGGAGCCGATCTGCCGGGCCATCTCGGCCAGGCAGGGAACCGTCGCCTGGACCAGCGCGCTCTCAGCGATCTCGGCATAGGTGGCGTTGGCCCCGATCCGGAGCCAGGCGCCGTCCAGCTGGATGCCGTCCAGCCCTGGAATGCCGGTGATATCGATGAGCGTGCCCTCGGTGATGCCCCGGTCGCGCATGCGGATGATGAAGTCGGTGCCGCCGCCCAGCACGTAGGTCGTGGCATCGGCCGCGGCCAGGCAGCTGACCAGTTCCGCCAGATCCGAAGGCGTCTTGTAGATCAAATCACTCATGATTGGTAGCCGCCTTGCCGAGCGACCGACTGGACCGCCTGGACAATCTTGGTATAGCCCGTGCACCTGCATAGATTGCCAGATATGGCCGAACGGATTTCCGGTTCACTGGGGTGCGGATTTTTCAGCAGCAGCGCCTTGGCGGACATCAGCATGCCCGGGGAGCAATAGCCGCACTGGATCGCCCCTTCATCAATGAATGCCTGCTGCAGGGGGTCCAGCTTGCCCGCCACGGCCAGGCCTTCGATGGTGACGATCTGCCGGCCGCGCGCCTGCATGGCCAGGACCAGGCAGGCATTCACCGCCACCCCGTCCATGAGCACCGTGCAGGCGCCGCATTCCCCTTCGCCGCAGCCTTCCTTGGTGCCCGTGAGGTCCAGGTGGTCCCGGAGGACATCGATCAGACGGGTCTCCGGGTCGATCTCCAGGGACCGGGCAATTCCATTGACTCCGAATGCAAGCAGCATGGCTCTCTCTCCCCGATTCTGGCCCAGGCGTTATGTGAAGTAATTGAGGAGGATGACCCTCGTGGGTGGTGCTGACATCTGGAATCATAAACTATAGGTGACGATATAGTCAAGAAAACGCATCCAATGTTAACGGGATGGTCATGGGCGGCGGCTCCAGGCCGGGGCGATTTGGCTTATCTTGGGGGGCTGATGTTAGTCTTCAATTCGTAAGATCGATTCCCAGGGGGCCTACCGATGTCCGCATCCAGCAAAAAGGTGTTCGTACTGGACACGAACGTCCTGCTCCACGACCCCATGTCGATCTGTCATTTCCAGGAACATGACATTGTCATTCCGATCGTGGTGATCGAGGAGATCGACACCTTCAAGAAGGACCAGACCGAGATCGGCCGCAATGCCCGCACCGTCTCCCGGCAGCTGGACAAGCTGCGGCTGAACGGCTCCCTGAGCGGAGGCGTGGTGATGGAGGGCGGCGGCACCCTGACCGTGGACGTGGCCCCCCACCCGCTCGACCTGGGCCTGGCGGCCCTGGACAAGCACAAGGCCGACAACCAGATCCTGGCCTGCGCCCTGGGCCAGCTGAAAGTGCGCAGGGAGAAGGTGGTGATGGTGTCCAAGGACACCAACCTGCGCATCAAGGCCGACGCCCTGGGCCTCCAGGCCGAGGACTACACCACCGACCGGGTGGCGGTGGACGAGCTCTACACCGGCACCGTGATCTGGGAAGTGGATCCGGTGAAGATGGACATGCTGTTCGACGGCGGACTGCTGCCGGAGCCGGACCACAGGCTGAACCCCAACCAGTTCTGCACCCTGGTGGACAATACCAACGACACCCACACCGCCCTGGGCCGCTTCTACGCCTCCGACGGCCGGATCCATCCCCTGAAGCGGGTCGAGATGCCGCCGTGGGGCGTGAAGCCGCGCAACCGCGAGCAGCAGTTCGCCCTGGAGCTCCTGCTGGACGATTCGGTCCAGGTGGTCACCCTGCTGGGCAAGGCCGGCACCGGCAAGACCCTGCTGGCCATCGCCGCCGGCCTGCAGCAGGTGGTGGACGAGGAGCGCTTCAACAAGCTCCTGGTGAGCCGGCCGGTCATGCCCATGGGCCGCGACCTGGGCTTCCTGCCCGGCGACATCTCGGAGAAGCTTCGCCCCTACATGCAGCCCATCTACGACAACCTGGACTTCATCGTGGCCGCCAACATGGAACAGCGGCGCCGCTCAAGCATGACTCCGGCCCAGTTGGAGGAGGGCGGCTACATGAGCGTCGAGCCGCTCACCTACATCCGCGGCCGCAGCATCCCCAACCAGTACATCATCGTCGACGAGGCCCAGAACCTGACCCCGCACGAGGTGAAGACCATCCTCACCCGGGCCGGCGACGGCACCAAGGTGGTCCTCACCGGCGACCCGTTCCAGATCGACAACCCCTACGTGGACGCCTCCAGCAACGGCCTCAGCTACCTGGCCGAGCACTTCAAGCAGCTGGACATCGCCGGCCACGTCACCCTGGTGAAGGGCGAACGCAGCAAGATGGCCGAGCTGGCGAGCAACCTGCTTTAGGGAAATCCGCGCTGAAGACTGGATGTACCGCGGCGTTTCCGCCAATATGCTTGTATGAACAACGTTTCTCCACTGGATGCCCTTGATCTGCTCCTGAAGGGCACGGTCACTTGCCATACCAAAGACCTCCTGCTCGCCCGCCTCAAGCAAGGCCGGCCCCTGCGCATCAAGACCGGCTTCGACCCGACCGCGCCGGACCTGCACCTGGGGCACGGCGTGCTGATCCGCAAGATGGCCCAGTTCCAGGAACTGGGGCACACGGTGATCTTCCTCATCGGCGATTTCACCGGCCTGATCGGCGACCCCACCGGCAAGAAGGCCACGCGGCCCGCCCTCAGCCGGGAGGAGATCGAGGCCAACGCCGAGACCTACAAGGCCCAGGTGTTCAAGATCCTGGACCCGGACAGGACCGAGATCCGCTTCAACAGTGAATGGATGGGCGGGCTGCGCGGCGAGGACTGGATCCGCCTGGCGAGCAAGTTCACCCTGGCCCAGATGCTCGAGCGCAACGATTTCAGCAAGCGGCTCGGCGCCGGCGAACCGATCTCGCTGCACGAACTGCTCTACCCCCTGGTGCAGGCCTATGATTCGGTCGCCCTCAAGGCCGACGCCGAACTGGGTGGCAACGATCAGCTGTTCAATCTCATGCGCGGCCGGGAACTGCAGGAGGCCATGGGGCAGGGGCCCCAGGTGGTGCTCACCGTGCCGCTCCTGCTCGGCCTGGACGGCGTCGAGAAGATGTCCAAGTCCCTGGGCAACTACATCGGCTTCATGGAGCCCGCCGAGGTGCAGTTCGGCAAGACCATGAGCATCTCCGACGAGCTCATGTGGGATTGGTGGCTGCTGCTCACCGACAAGCTGCCCCGGGAGATCGAGGCCATGAAGCAGGGCCATCCCATGGACGCCAAGAAGGCCCTGGCCCGGGAGATCGTCGGCCAGTTCCACGGCGCCCAGGCGGCCGGTTCGGCCGAGGACTTCTGGGTGAAGCGGTTCTCCGAACGCTCGGTGGAGGACGTGCCCGAGGTGGGCGTGGCCGCCGCCGGCGCCCAGCCCCTGGCCAAGCTGCTGGTGGAGCGTGGCCTGGCGGATTCCCGCAAGTCGGCCGAGCGGCTCATCCAGCAGGGGGCGGTGAGCCTGGACGGCGAGAGGGTGGCGGATCCGCGCCAGCAGCTCACGCTCGAGCCCGGCGCGGCGGTGCTGGTCCGGGTCGGCAAACTGAAACTTCAAAGGTGGGTGGTCACATGAGCTTGCTAGCCCTCCAGGATCTTTTCCGACGCTATCGCGAGAAGGCCACGGGGGTCTGGACGCTGGGGAAGGACCCCGGGCGCACCATCTACATCGACTATGGCGACACGGTGTTCGCCCAGAGCAACCATCTGCAGGACCGCCTGACCTACCTCCTGGTTGAGCGCGGCAAGGTCACCCAGGCCCAGATGGACTATGCCCTGGCCAATCTGAAGCCCGGCCTCAGCATCGGCAAGAACCTCATCGAGATGGGCTTCATCACCCAGCGCGACCTGCTGGACGTGGCCAAGGCCCAGGTGGAGCGGATCATCCGCGGCGCCCTGGCCTGTCCCGACCTGGAGCCGGCCTTCGCGGCCCAGGAACTGGACGCCAACGTGGTCCGCCTGCCCATGAACACCGCCCAGCTGTTCCTGGCCGGTACCCTGGCCCTCCAGGATCGGGAAGGGCTGCTGGAGATGCTCGGCCCGCTTAACCAGGTGGTCGTGCTCCAGGGGCGCAACCTGATGGACCTTACCCTGCCTCCGGACCTGGCCAAGCTGCCTCCGCTGCTGGACGGCACCCACACCCTGCTCGAGCTGAGCCGGGAATCCATGGCCGAGCCGCTGCGCCTGGGCGCCTTCGCCCTGTTCCTGCGGGAGATGGGCTGGGCCAGGCTGCACGAGATGCCGCCCCTGGACCGCCATGCCCTGGACCTGGCCCTTGCGCCGGAACCCGAGCCCCTGTCCCTGCCGCTGCCGGAACCCTTCCCGGAAACGGTGCCGTCCCTGTTCTCCACCATCCAGGAAGCGGCCCTGCCCACCACCAACCTGGAGCACCTGTCCCAGGCCCTGGACCAGGAGCCGGCGCCGCCGGTCCCGGCCGAGCCGCTCTACCTGCCCGAAGCCCTGGGCCAGGCCCAGCCCGCCCCGGTCTCCCCGCCGCCGGCCGAACTGGCCGTTGATCACGGCGAAGGCTACCCGCCGACGCCCTCCATGCCGATCCAGGCCCTGCCCGAGGAGCCGGAGGAGGTGCCGCTGCCCCTGGTGCCCCTGGAATACCTGACGCCGGGGCCGCTGACCGCCCCGCCGGAGCCGGTCGGGGAAGCTCCTGACCAGCCGCCGCCGGCCCGGGGCAAGGGGCTGCGCAGGACGCTGGCGGCGCTCTTCCTCCTGGCCTGCGTGGCCGGAGCGGGCTATCTCTGGCTCAACCGCGCCCGGCTCATGGCCCGGTTCAAGCGGCCCGCCCCGGTCGCGCCGGTCGTGGCCATCCAGGCGCCCGCGCCGGAGCCCCCGCCTCCGCCGCCCCAACCCGTCGCCCCGGTGGCGCCGCCCGCGCCCCCCGCCCCTCCGGCCGCGCCCGAGCCCGCCCCCAAGCCCGAGCCCGCCCCCGTCTTCAAGCCGGAGCCCGCCGCCAAGGCGGACGCCGTGGACACCTCCATTCCGGCCCGGCTGAAGGCCCTGGAGCAGGGCGACCTGGACCTGGCCGTGCGGCAAGGCCAGAAGCTGGCCAAGGGCATCCCGCCCGGGCACTGGACCCTGCGCCTGGAAATCGCCTGCCAGGGCGACACCATCCGCCGGCTGGTGGAGATCTTCAAGGGCAAGGGGCCCGACATCTACCTGCTGCCGATCGCCATGCGCGACGGGCGGGTCTGCTACCAGGTGCTGTACGGACGGTTCCCGACCCAGGCGGCGGCTGAAAGACAGCTGAAACATCTCCCCGCCTCGTTCCTGGCGGACCGGAACCGGCCCAAAATCTTCCGTTTTTCTGATATTCCCAAACTGCAATAAAAATACAATTACTACAGTATGTGGAATAATATAATTGCGCATTCCGCCTGCCGCGGCCCTGGCCCTGGCCGTGGGAGGGCCAGGGGAATTTGCAAATCTGACAATTTGGTTATACTGAAGGGCTGAGGGGTAAAGGCTGCCCCAGATCTTTTACGGAGAACTATGGATTTCAATGTGCTGTCTACCCAGAATTGGAGCCGGATGTTCAATGTTTGGATCGAGGACATCCAGGTGATCGGTCTTCCAGCAGCCATCGTGCCTTTTGAAATTCACCGTACCATCCTGCCGAAAGTGCGGGATTTCGCCCGCTATTCCTCGCTGTTCGTCGTGCTGCTGTTCGCCCTGCACTGCACCAGCCCGAGGCTCACCCTCGCCTCGCCCAAGCCGCTCGGGGCCCCCCTCGGCGGGCCGCCGGAAGGTCCGCCCGAGGAAACCTCGCAGGTGTACACCGAGCGCGGCCAGGCCAGCTGGTACGGGGGCGACGGGGACGGGTTCGCCGGCGAGGTCACGGCCAATGGCGAGATCTACGACCCCTCCGCGCTCACCTGCGCGCACCGCACCCTGCCGTTCGGCACGGCGGTGGAGGTGGAGAACCTGACGACCGGCAAACGCACGGTGCTCCGGGTCAACGACCGCGGGCCCTTCATCCGCGGCCGCATCCTCGACGTGTCCCAGCGCGGCGCCCACGAACTGGGCATGCTGCAGCACGGGGTCGCCAACATCCGCCTGCGCACGGTCGACGCCAAGGGCCAGCCCGCCCCGGTCAACCCGGCGGTGCTCCAGGGCAATCCCTACACCATCCAGGTGGCGGCCCTGGCCAATCCTGCCAATATCGAGCGGATCTCCCAGGAACTGCGGGCCGCCTACGGGCCGGTCAGCTACCAGGCGGTCAAGGGCAAGGGCGGCAACCAGATCCAGCGGGTCCGGGTCGGCACCTTCCCGCGCCTGGAAGAGGCCCAGGTGGTCACCGAACAGCTCGCCCAGTTCTGCAAGGATCGCGGGCTTGAACCTTTCATTATCCGTGAATACTGAGCCTATCCACCTGGTCATCGCCGCCGGCGGCCAGGGGCTGCGCATGGGCGGCGGCGTGCCCAAGCAGTTCCGGGACTGGGGCGGCATGCCGCTGCTGGAGGCCACGGTGCGGGCTTTCCTGGTCCCGGAAATGCCCCCGCTCGCCGGCATCGTCCTGGCGGTGCCGGAGGATCGTCTGGCGCAGGTCCGGGCCTGGCGCTTCGGCATCCCCCACCAGGCCGTGGCCGGCGGCGACACCCGGCAGCGTTCGGTGGCCCTGGCCCTGGCCGCCCTGCCTGACGCCCCGCGCTCGGTGGTGCTGATCCACGACGCGGTCCGGCCCTTCCCGCCGCCGGGCCCGGTGCGCGAGGCCGTGGCGGCCCTGGCCGGCTGGGACGGCGCGGTGCTGGGGGAACCCTCCACCGATACCCTCAAGCGGGTGGACCCGACCGGCCTGATCCTGGGGACCGAGCCCAGGGAGGGCATCTTCCGGGCCCAGACCCCCCAGGTGGCCAGGCTCGGGACCTGGCGCGCGGCCTTCGACTGGGCCGAGGCCACCGGGTTCCAGGGCACGGATGATGTCGGGCTGCTGGAGGCCATGGGCCGGCGGGTGAAACTGATCCTCGCCCCGGCCAGCAACCTGAAGCTCACCACGCCGGAGGATTGGGCCCGGGTTCGCCAGCAGGTTTAAGCCTGGACCACAGGGTGTGGTCGATTGACCTACAGCTTGAAACTTTCAAATTTTAATAACATACCTATTAGCAGATTTTGCATTGTGGGCACGGATCTTGCCATGAGTCCTGCGAGGACTTTCATGCTCCGTTCCCGCCACGCCCAGACGCTCGCCCATCCCGTCACCCTCAGTGGCAACGGGTTGCACGGCGACCTGCCCTGCACCGTGGTGTTGCGTCCGGCCGAACACGCCTCGGGCATCGTTTTCCGCCACCTGCCTTCCGGGGTGGAGATTCCGGCCCGGGCCGAGTTCGTCGGCGATTGCAGCCTGGCCACCACCCTGACCAAGGACGGGATCCGGCTGCAGACCGTGGAGCACCTGCTTTCCGCCCTCATGGGCCTGGAGATCGACCACCTCACCGTGGAATTGACCGGGACCGAACTCCCCATCCTCGACGGCAGCGCGGGCCCCTGGGTCCGGGCCATCCGGGAGGCCGGCATCCGGCAGATGGCTCCGTGGTCCAGGGCCATGCGCATCCTGCGTCCGGTGGAAGTGCATAAAGGCGACAAGTGGATGCGGATCAGCCCCTACCCGGGGCTGCGGGTGGCCTACACCATCGATTTCGATCATTCGGCCATCGGCCGGCAATCCCGCGAGCTGACCTTGACGCCGGAAAAGTACGTCCGCGACCTGGGTCAGGCCCGGACCTTCTGCCTGGAACAGGACATCGAGTTCATGCGCGCCCGCGGGCTGGCCAAGGGCGGCAGCCTGGAAAACGCCGTGGTGTTCAGCCCCGATGGACCGCTCAACGAATCGCTGCGCTACGAGGACGAGGCGGTGCGGCACAAGATCCTGGATCTGCTGGGCGACCTCAAACTGCTGGGCGCGCCGCTGGAGGGCTTCGTGGAGGCCCACCGCGCCGGGCATGCCCTGCACGTGGACCTGGCCCGCGCCATCCTGGCCAACCCCAACGCCTGGACCATGGAAGAGGAAGCCGGCATCGCCGTCGCCGCCCGCCCGATCTTCGGCCACGGCCTATCCGCACCCCAGGCGGTACCGGCCTGAGTTTCTGGTTTGCGGCCACGCCGGGTATCCTGGGGTGGTGCATTCGCAAACTGAACCCGAATCCGATTCCCGGCCAGGGCTGGAAGCTCGCGCCGCCGCGCGCCTCGGCGCCGCCGAGGGCGGGGTGCTGGCCGGGCCGTCCCTGCAGGCCCTGCTGGAGACTCTGATGTCGGCCCGGGCCCCCGGGCGGGTTTTCCTGTCGCCGCCGCTCCTGCCGCACTGGGGCCACCGGATCGAGGACCGCGGCGGGCGGGCGGTGCCGTTGCGGGACGCGGCGCCCCATGGTCTGGCGAGCCTCCGGGCGGTCCTGGCCGAGGCCGAGCCGGGCGACCAGGTCTGGCTGGACCTGGGCGACCCGGGCGGAATCGCCGGGGAGGATGCCGTGGACGCCTTCCTCGCCCTGGCGGGCGGCGCGCCGGACCTGCTGGTGATCCTGCTGCGCGATGACGCGCCATTCCGGCCGCGCACCCAGCGGCTGGCGGTGGACCGGCCCGGCCAGGTGCTGCTGTTGCGGGAGAACGCCGGGGCCTGCGCCCTGGGACGGCCCGCGCTGGTGCGCAGCCTGGCCGCCGCGGCGGGCTGGGACGCCACCGGCGACCCGTTGCCGCCCTTGCCGGTTTCCGGAGGCGATCTGCTGGTGCTGGACGTGGATGGTGTCCTCATCGATCCGGGCAGGGCCTTCATGGAGGCGGTGGCCGGGGCCCTGGGCGAACTGTCCCCTGACCTGGCCTGGCACGACGAGGACTACCTGGCGCTCAAGCGGGCCGGAGGCTTCAACAACGATTTCCGGCTCACCGCCGCCGCCCTGGCGCTGGCCGAGCAGGGCGGGCTGCCGTACCGGGGCGGCGCCCTGGAGCCGCTGGAGGATCGGATCCGGGCCTTCGAACCGCGTTGCCGGACCGCGGTCCGCGCCCACTACGCCCGCACCCGGAGCCTGGAGCGGCCCATGGTGGCCCGGGAGCGGCTGGCCGATGTGCCGAACCTGGCCATCTTCACCGGGCGGCCTCCGGAGGAGCTGGGGTTCGCCTTCGAACTGCTCGGCTACACCCTGCCGGCGGTGGCCGACAGCGCCCCGCATCTGCGCAAGCCGAGACCGGAGGGGCTGATCCAGCTGGCCGACGCGTTCCGGGCCGAGCGGATCACCTTCGTCGGCGATTCCCTCGATGACGCCGCGGCCCTGCGCGGGGCCCGGGCCCTGCGCCCGGAACTGGCCTGGCGTTTCGCGGCCGTGGGCCCCGAGCGCGGCCGGTTCGCCGAAATCGCCGACCCGCAGGCCGCAGGGCTTCTGGATCTGTTGGAAAGCGGGGAGCTCGCATGATCACCTTGATCCACTACGGCACCGGGAGCCTGGTCGCGCTGGAAGGCGCCATGGACCGGCTCGGCCTCAGCCATTGCCGGGCGGCGCGGCCGGACCAGGCCGCCGCGGCCGGGCCCTTCGTCCTGGCGGGCTCGGGGCCGATGGATCCCGCCTGCGCCCAGCTCAAGGCCGCCGGCTGGTGGCGCGAACTGCCGCAGCTGGCCGCGGACGGCCGGGCGGTGCTGGGCATCAACCTCGGCCTGCACCTCCTGGCCGAAGGCAGCGAGGAGTCGCCCCGGGGCACCGGGCTGGGCCTGATCCCCGGGATCGTCCGGCGCCTGGGGCCCGGCGGCAAGGTGCCCCACTGGGGCTGGTCGCCGGTGCGCCAGCAGCGGGACCACCCCCTGTTCCCGGAAATCCGCGGCGGCTGGTTGTTCTTCGCCCATTCCCACGCGCTGGAACCCAGCAGCGAGACCCTCAGCATTGCGGTGCACGGGCGGCCCTTCTCGGTCATGGAGTGCCGCGGGCGGACCGTGGGCATCCAGGCCCATCTGGAAAAGTCCGGCTGCTTCGGCCTGGGCCTGCTGGGCAAGACCCTGGCCGGCCTGGGCGGGCAGCCGGAGCCGGAACTCAACGCCGGCAGCAATTGAGAGGATGCCATGGACGCCAAACGGATCATTCCAGTGGTGCGGGTCCAGGCCGGCCGGGTGGCGGGCGGCGGCTTCGAGAGCCGGCCCGCCGACTGGGCCTGCCGGCTGGAAATGGAAGGGGCCGACGGGATCCTGTTCCAGGCCGACACGGCCGCCGATCCGGGCTGGATCCGCGAGGCGGCAGGGTCGCTGTCCGTG
>Ga0316231_1001985_pt1 | contig 20797 bp, 13 predicted proteins | sample TBH18027metaG_FD_206002 | JGI IMG/M metagenome (GOLD analysis project Ga0316231, IMG submission 206002) | Freshwater microbial communities from Trout Bog Lake, Wisconsin, USA - TBH18027 | ecosystem: Environmental > Aquatic > Freshwater > Lake > Hypolimnion/Profundal zone | place: USA: Wisconsin...
CGCGGCACCGCACGCATTTTTCAATGTGGGAATTAAATATTTTAGTTTCATTGCGTAGTGATAATTGAATTCGGAATTGAGGCTTGGTTGTAGTGAAGGTCGGCAACGCGGAGCATTCGCCGGTTTCGTCTGCCGGAATTATTTCACCGCTTTAGTTGCGCGTGAACGGCGAGGACTGCGTTTGGCTTTTGTCGGCTTGGTTTCATGGCGCACGTCATTGAGCCATGTATTCACCAAGAGGACGGCGCTGGTAGCGAATAGCATGAGTCCAAAAACATGAAATTTGCTGGTGTGGGCCTCGCTCATCTTCAAACCCATTATTGTGGTTTGAGCCGTGATGGCATTGATAATTTTTGAAGTAAGAATTTTTTTCATCATACCGGTGGAGTTTTCAGCAGTCGGTCAAGGGCTACGCAGTCGGAGACTGCGCAGTCAGAATTAAACCGGTGAATCCGGCGGTGCCGTTCGAGAGAAATCGGTCTTTACCGCAGCCTTTTTTGATGCGGTATAACTTCAAATAAAGCCGACGGCTTTTGGTGCCGACGCGGTGGCTGGCACAATCAGTGGCTGGTCTTGCAGTATCGTTTACGGATTTGCTTCGGCTTGCGCTCCTTTGGCTTTATGGGGCAAAAAAGACTGGCGTAGATCAGGTTCTCATGGAACATCAGCTTTTCCAGCTTGGTGATTTCAGTGCTGACCACCGTGTTCACGCCGGTATTCCGGCAATGCGTATCAATGTAGAAACGCAAGCCGCCAAACTTCGTTTTAATTTGATGGATTTCAAAATCCGGGCACTGTGATTCCACCCAAGCGAGGAAGTCGTCCAGCATATAAACCCAAACACCGGGAATGTTGCTTAATGAAAACCCATACCACCCGTTGCCGACCCGGTGTGCCCATTTCTGTAACAGGTAGCGGTTCGGTTCCAGCGGCAACGCCGCAACGGCACCCTTTTTCAGTTCGCCAGCAACATAATCTTCTTTCAAAGCGCGCCGGGCCTCTACCAAGGGCGCTTGGTATTTTTTCTTCAACGCTTCGACGATTCCTGCCTGCGCGTTTTTATTGCCGTTGCCGAGTCCTCTCTGGTCGCAAGCTCTCGCTACATTCGACGGGCGAATCTCCAATTGCATGAGCTGGGGCTTTTGCCGCTGTGCTGATTTTTTATTCATAAATTTCCTACTGATTAACTGTTGCTTTTTGTCGGTTTAATTTCACCCGCCGGTAGCGTGATGCTTTCCTGCCACGGGAAGGCACTGACCCGCAACCGAACGGGCAAACTACGTGATTCTTTGTTGAAGAAAGTTTCCACGAGCGTGTAATGCAGTGGGCCGTGGTTGGATTGGCCGACGTTTACGCAAGTGGTTTTGCCAAGGCGATGATGCCAACATTTTGAATTAATCGGGGTGATGTGGTCGTGGCCGGAGATGGTGAGCCAAGGGGAATACCGTTCGATGGCCGTGACCCATTCGGGATTGCCTTCGGTGATGGAATCCGGCTTGCTCAACGGCGTGCCGGTGGGTGGTTCGTGCATCAGCCAGAGAGTTCTGGCGGATACCCCGATGGATTCAATCACTGCGAGAAGCCATTCTTCGGACTCGAATGGAAGCGGGGAGCGGTCGCCGATGAAGGCGGTTTCATCCCCCAGCGCACAGGGAAAACCAACCAAGGCCAGCGGGCCATAGGTGAACGCTTCGCCGTGCAATTGATACATTGGCCGGCCCGTCTTTTTCCAAGCCTCCGCGAATTCCAGCCAAGCCTCGTCTTCGTGGTTTCCCCGAATGAATAGAATTACGGAGCATGGCAGGCCGGCGAGCATTTTGGCGCAATCGGGGACTGACACACGATGCTGGTTGTCCTCGCCAGCGTGGAGGAAATCTCCGACTAGGGCGACCATGTTGGGCCGGTGCCGGGCCACGGCCCCCCGCAATTCATTCAGTAAGGCGGCACTGCGATGTAAATCAGCGGCCGTTAGCAATGTGACTTTTTGCTTCATAATGGTGGTGAACTGAACGAGTCATTTTATTCCTCGGTCGTTATCAAGATGCCGCAAGCCCAGATAAGAAAGGGCAAATACCAAGGGTTCTGGATTAACGATGGGATTTTTTCAGTGAGTTCCAGATAGTGTTCGTGAATTTTACGAGCCGCTTCCATCCGCGCATTTTCACCGTAGATTTGTCCAATCAGCAAAACCAGTTCTGTCGCCCAACCCAGATGATTCATGCAGGCGGCGAGATAATCTTCCACATGGGCGGGGTCAAGGTCGCGTGCCCAATGAAAGGCCCACTGCGGTGATTTGAGGCAAATCTGTTTGAGTTCGGCCATGCGCCAGTCGTCTTCACCGATGGGCAGATTGACCAAACGCACGGCGGTCTGATAAGCAAATTGCGGATGCAAGGCCAACGTGTCCATGGCGATTCGCATCAACTCGTTTTTGTAGTTGGGGTCGGTGGTGCGAAACAGCACGAAGCTCGCGGCTTCCGGGTTGGTGAAAACCAGTTTTTCAATGTTCGCATCATCCTCGGCTCGGTTGGTTGGATTGCGTTCCGTAGCCAGTCGCCAAGCCCAATAGCAACTGCGGCTGAGTTGGCATTTAGCCACCTCCGGCAATGCGCCTTCAATTTCAACGGCGAACCGATAGGCCAATTCGGGTTCGCGGCCCGCATCCTGTTGTAGTTTGTAAATCTGCTGCTCGGTCAGGGTTAAGGTTTTGGCCGCCGCCAATGCCGCCGCTGGGTCGGTGCCGACGATTTTCAGCATTTCATCCAACGTCCACCATTGGGGATATTTCAGATAACATTGCAACGCTGTAAGCGGGTCTTTTTGTATGGTGGTCTTGACGGCTACGCCGGGTTCGTGCGCTTCAAAGCATTGGGCAAGCAATTCCGGTTTTTCCGTCTGGCATTTGCCTTGCCACTCGGCATACGCCAGCGCCGCCGACACTTTGGAATCCTGGCTTTGTTGGATTCCCTCAAAGCTGACGCGCTCCTGCGGACTTAACACAAGGTTGAGATCTTCCATCAACTCCCCCAGCAACGTGAGGGGAAATGGCATCGGTGGGAGGATTTGCATAAGGTTAGCGGGTTGGATTGGTTTCGGAACTGGTGGGCGGCGAATCTTTTTTTAGGGTTTTGGCAACCGCTTCCTCCGCCAGCAGGCTGGCCTTGGCTGAATCGGCTCCGAGGGATTCCAACCCGTGGGCAATGTTTTGTTTGACGGTGGATAATTTATTCAGCCACCGTTCCCGCCCGATGGTTGCTTTCCGAGCCAGAATCATCGCCAGTCCCTCCGGCAGTGAATGCCGCGCGCGAAGCGCGTTGAACATTTCGACCTCTTCGGGACATTTGGGAAAATCTGACGGAATTTCGAGGGGCATAAATTTATGCAATCGGTGGTTGGCTTTTAGGTTGGTTGGAAAAGCGCTCCGGCGGAATTAATGCCGGACACGGCTTCTGTGTGCGCTGTGGCACTACGGTTTTATATCCAGAATGAAGTCGGCGGCTTTCTGCGCCTGCGCGGCCGCCTGCACCATCAGCGTCTTGTCATCCTTTAGTTGTGCGAGCCAGTTCTGAATGTAAGCGGCAGAATTTTCAATGATGGCATTTTCAATCCCAGACTGGGCGCAAAGGAACGTTGCGCCCATTTCCGCTACCAGTTCTTCCTTGCAGTAGGGATCGGAACCGAAGCCGCTGGCTTTTGTGAGCGTCGCACGGTTCAACCGGGATGCGTGACCGGTCGAGTGGACTAATTCATGGAAGAGCGTGGCGTAGTAGCCCGCTTCGGTTTCAAATAGCGCTCGATCCGGCATGGCGACGATGTCTTCTGCTGGCGAATAATAGGCTTTTCGCAGGCCGTGTTTTATCTCCGGTCGTTTCGGCATGAAGGCGACGATTTCGTCCGGCTTGCTCGGTGGGCTGAATGGCGTTGCGACCGGTGGCGCGGGAAGGTTTTTCAGGTTTTCGCATTGGGCGAGGTTGAATACATGGTAATAACGGAGCAGTGGAATTTTTCCCGGCTCGCCGGTTTTCTGGTCGGCGATTTCAAGCTGTTTCCAAAACACGACGGGCGTGGCTTTCTCGCCTTTCCTGACATTGCCACTCAACGATAGCGCCTGCCGATAGGTGAGCCAGAGTGGCGACTCGTAGCTCATAGCATGAAGCAGGAAGATGTTAATTCCGCGATAGGGTTTTTGCGTGACGAGATTTCTGGGCAAACCGGATTGTGTTTTCCAGGGCTTGCGCCACGGAATGATGCCTTTTTCCAGCAGGCCGATGATGCGCTCGGCAATTTGAAAATACACCTGGCCGCGCGGTGAATTTTGTTTTTCGCTAGGCGGCGGATGGATGGCTGTGGTCATGATTTTATTGGGATGAGAAGATTCCATTACCACTGTTACGGCCAGACCGGGCGGCAGGCGGAGTCTGCCGGTCAATTGCTGACTTGGCCGCGCCGGGTTTTCCCGGCGGAATTTTTCAACCATTGCGAATGGTGCTCTTCCAGAATTTCCAGCGCGGCTTTCAGCCGGCGCGCTTCGGTGGCGATAATCCGGCCTGCGCCCGCGACTACCCGGTTTTCAGGCTGGTCGCCGGCCTCGCTGGTGTGGCGGTCTTCCAGCAGGATGGCCACGGCGAAAATGTTTTCCTGACAGATGAAGGCACTGTCCAGCGCATCGGCAACGGATGCTTCGGTTGGTGATGTGGTCGGTTTCATGGTTAAATGTTTTTGAATTTGTTGGTTATAATATCTGCGTGGTTCGACCGATAAGTTGAATCAGCCATATTGTTGCGGAATTTAATTGATAATATTTAACCGCTACACCCATGGAGTTTTCTGCTGGAAAGGGCGTCAAGCGCGGAGCGTTTGCCGGGATGTTGAGGTGTCAATCAAGGCAATGCGACCACCTATGACTTCACGGGGTAGAGGTGCTCGGCATGACGTTTAATACGATGCGTCACCTTGCCAAGTTGCGGACGACGAACATGGGAGTGCTGGCTGTGCGTGATTGCTGGCGTGGGTGGTCAAATGAGATGCACACACTTAGTCGAGAGGCAACCGGCAAATTGGCTGGCTGAAATTTAGGGCTGCGCCGCTGCGGTTACACTGACATCTTTTTGCAAGTCGGCCAGCTTGCTGCCGTCCAATGCCACCCGGCTGAATGAGACTTTCGCCGTCAAGTTCGTCGTCGTGAATGGCTGGGAACTGGTGATGACAAAATTGAACGTCGTCCCGGCTTTGGGTTCAATGCCAGTGTGATTCTGACCGATTACCCATTTGCTCGACTGGCCAACCATCTTGCCTTGTCCATCCAGAAGGAAGCAGACAGCGCGGGCGGATTCCACGCTTTCGGTGAGGTTGTTTGTCATAGCCAGTCGGACGATGGCTTTCTGACCGGTGACTTTTGGTGGCAAAACGGTGACGGCAAGCTGGGCTTGCATCGTCAGTGCGCCCAAGAAAAAACAGACAGGCATTTTCAATGTTTTTATTTTCAAATTTGACGGCGAACGGGATTGCTGCATTCAAGTGTCTGACATAGCCATCCATCAAACGCATAATTAAGCTTATGGACAACCGTAGGTCTTCCGGGCGTTCGCTCGAAGACAGTATTGCTTCCCCAACCACCGGCAACTTCTGGTTCTACATAATAGAATTTCATTAGCCTTTGAATTCAGCCACATCGCAATGATTCAAATTAAGCTGTTTCAACATCTTTTGAACCTGCTCTGAAACCACCAGTTGGTGTTCTTTTGAAAGTCCAAAATCGTCCTTTCCCGGCTTTCCCTTAATTTTTAACCAAACAAATGGCGGCAACTTAGTATCTTGAAACAGCTCACCAAACTGTTCGGATGTTGTAATTTCGACATCGTCAAATTCTACGCCAGTGACCCTCATGTTTTGAAGTTGTTCGGCCAGCCTTTTTGTCGTGATAAAACAAGCTATGGTTTCGAGAATATCGTCGCCCAGCCAACCATCGAACTCATAATGAAGTCTAGTCACTTTCGGTGGATGGACACTACGGTCTTGCAAGGTGTGTTCACCTTTACTGCCCGCAACTTCAGGCTGAAGGATAAAAAATGTCATCGGCAACTAAGCTTCTGTGAAATCTGAAACCAATGCTTGGGCGACTCCAACTGCTTGTAATATTTTTAACGCTCTTTCCGAAACAACAAGCCTAAAATCAGGTGCAATTCCGAAGTCGTCCTGTCCCGGATTTCCGTCAACCCTGAGCCAAACAAATTTGGGAAGCTGTCGGCTCGGGTAGAGTTCTTTGAATTGTTCAGATGTAGTAACTTCGACATGGTCGAACCTCGCTCCCGTCAAATGTGACTGCTCAATCTCGCGAGACATCCTTTCTGTGGCGATAAAACAGGGCGTGCTTTCTAAAAGTTCGTCACCTAGCCATCCATCAAATTCATAATTAAGCTTATGGACAACCGTAGGTTTTCCAAGTGTTCGATCAAAAACTGTGTTCTTTCCCCAACCGCCGGCAACCTCTGGCTCTATGTAATAATAGTTCATGGTGTAATATTGATAGGTGGATTAAATTGCGAACCAAACTTCGTGTCAATCTCAGTCGCCTTTTGCAATAGTTGTGCTTTAGTCGGCGTTGTGCCGCTCGCTTCAAATTTTCGGTAAAACCGATTCCACTCGATCCTTATTTTACTCAAATGGACATCAGAGTTGATGGCATTGGGAATTCCGCGTAAATTTTCCAGCGAATGTATTTCAGATCCGTTTACAACTCCGGGAAATTTCGTCAAACTTTGTTGTTCTACAGCATGGTGAACAACCACTTGGCCTTCAAGTTCGGGATTGGCTTCAAAGAAAGTGGCGCGATAGTCAGTAGATACCGCTTTGCCAAAAGTCGCGCCTGTATCAGCCGTCAACAAATCCGGTGCAAATTCTTCAGTGTCCGTCGCGACCGTAGCCAGAACGGTTGCCGCCCCGACTAGAAATTGCATGTCTTGCCGCGCTTGAACCTGCCAAGTTGTAATCGGGGTTGAAGTCGTTTGGCCATAATTATCCGGCAAGGGGTTTTGCCCCACATATAAGCCATACTGCCCGGTTGGCTGTGTGACGACATTGTAAGTCTGCCCACTCACCTGACTGGGATCATACATGGCCGTTTGTCCCGGTGGAATGACGGTGCCATCATTCAAGTAGATAGTCGTCTCAGTATGTTGCTGCATCACCGGCGCAACCTCCATATACAAATTCTGCGGGGCGTTTTCGACGCAACGCCCATCGTTGTCAACGCCATTAACCGGGTCGCCGCCACAGAATGTATAGGCGTTTGGGTCGCGCTCGTTCCAAACCGAATCATACGTCAGCCAGCGCCCGGAAACCGGGTCGTAAGGCCGCAGGCCGATGCTGTAATAGCCGGTGATGTCCACCCAGCGGCCGCGCCAAGCCGATGACAGTGAAATGTTGGCACCGCTGCTGCCCAAGGCCAGCGGACGGTAGCCCGGCACCGCGCCGTAACCGGTGGGGCGTGCGGGATTCCATGAAACTACGCCGTTGGTGACCACGCCTAGGATGTTGCCGCGAAAATCGCTGATAACCGGCTCGAACAAATTCAAATAGGGCGACACGGCATCAAAGCCGCCGATGCCGTTCAAGTCACCGTATTTGCCGGTCATGTCCGGGCCGTAAAGTTTCCATTCGGTGGTTGTGCCATAGGAAACGCCGAGTTCCAAGAATTCTACCTGCGGATCGAAATACGAATTGATGGTGGTCGGCAAGTTGGTAAAGGCCACGCCATTCGTCACCAGAATGCTGGTGGTCGAAATGCGGCGGCTGAAACCGTCATAGGTGACCGTCCAGTTGTAGCCGGAATTACCGGCATCCCGCTCGGTCACAGCATGAAGCCGCCCGCGCGCATCCCAAGAAAGCGTCTGGGTGCGGTTGGTGGTGCCGCTGGCATTGCGCCAGATGCGGTTAGTAATGTAACCTGCGTTATCGAACGTGTCACCGGTTATTTGATACGCAATGTTATTGGTGAAGGTGTTGGTCGCCCAAGCTGTGTAGAAACCGCTGGGATGCAACGCGGCGACGGTCAATTGATGCGTGCCGCCTGACAGCTCCATCGTGGCCCGCCACTGCGTGGCATTGGTGCCAACGTCGGTCACGGAAACTTGGTGGTTGTCGAGGAAGGCGCTCACCGTGGCCTGGCCGTTGACATGACCGTAGGCGGAATAAATGGACGTATTATTAGTCGCCGTTTTTATACGGGAAAAGGCATCGGTCACGCCGCTCCACAAGCCCGGTCCGGTTCCGGCGGAGGTGAGGACGCCCGGTCCGGCGGCAACGCCGTTGTCGTAGGCGAGTGTGTTTGTCCAAGTGGTGCTCGCGTTCAAGTTCAACTGCTCCTGCGTCAACCGGCGGCTTGCATTCGCATAGGCATACGCCCGCGAATCGGTGAAGTCGCCCCGGTTCAAGGTGTGGGATGCGAGCAAACCATCGCCCGACCAAGTGAGCGATTCGCTCAATTGCGACACGGAGTTGACTGCGGTGCTGATGGCCAACGGACGGCCCTCGCCATCGCGCGACGTGATACTGGTGGAACGATTGCCAACGGTTCGTCCAGTCAACAAACCGGAAGAATCGTAGCTGTAACCGCCACTGCCGGTTGCATCACTTGCGGCGGTCAAAGCGCCATCGGCTTGCCAGGCAAAGCCATAGGTGCCGATGCCAATGCCTAAATGCGAGCGGCGTCCGGCGGCATTCCAGCTCTGGTTGGCATTGTAGGCGAACGCGCCGCCGTTGACGGATTCGGTTGCCAGTTGGCCGTAAGGGTCAAACGTGCGCTGAACCGTCGTGGTCGGGCCGGTGTTGGTGCTGGCAAATTGTTCGGTGATGCTGGTGACAAACCCGCGTGGTTCGTATTGCCAGATGGTCGTCAGGTTTTGTTCTGCCAGTGAGCCGGTATAGGCATTGGTGGTAACTCGCAAGCGGTCATCGTAGAAGTTTGTGCAAGTGACTCCGCGCCCGTCAGTCTTGGTCTTTAGCAAGCCGGCGAACGGACTGCCGCTGATGAAATAGGTATAGGCGTTGGTGCGCGTGCCGGTGCTGCCGCCATAATTTCTTTCCTGCAACATCTGGCCGGCGTTGTTGAAGGTCGCCTGCCATTGCCAACTGCCCGGCATGGTGCGGTTGGTCAGGTCGTTCAACGAGTCATACGAGTAAGTGGTTGGAGCACCGTCCCGGTCAACTTTTTGGGTGACGCGGTTCAATCCGTCATAGGATAGACTGGTGGCCGTCCAAGTTGTAACCGTGCCACCCGCAGAAGAATCATGTTGCACTGAAACCAAGTTCCCTGCTAGGTCGTATTGGTTCAAGGTGAACTCATTAACGCTGCCCGGATAAGCTACTGACAGCACAGTATGCCCGTCATTGTCCGTCCAAGTCGTGTGACTGATGGCGCTGGCACCTGAGCCGTCGGTGACGGTGACACTGTTATGGTCGGTGGAATAGGTCAGGTATTGCTCGCGCACGAGTGCGCTTGAACTGCTGTAAACCTTGGTGCTAGTCGGACGGCCCAAGGCATCCATGGTTTTAACGGTGGATTCGCCCAGCGCGTTCACGCTCGTCAGGGTGCGCCCGGCAATACCATAGTAATTAGTGCTGACCTGTTGGAGAACATTAGTGGTGTAGTAAAACGGCCCGCTTGGTGGATTGCCGCCTTGGTAACTTGTCACCGTAATGATAGCTGGACCGGCGATTACTTTGGCACGGTCAAGCCCGTCAAACCCGGTGCTAAAGACGTTGTTGGCCGCGTCCGTTTTTTGGATGACATTGCCGCGCCGGTCAAGCTGGACAGAATTGGTCGCCTCCGGCACGCCCACCGCCGAATAGAAAATGCGGGTGGTGATGCGGTTGACATCATCATAGGTTGTCTGCCAGTAAGCGCCGTTACCTTGGATTTCCTTTTTGGTGCGACCATCAAGATAATACCGCCAGCCGTTGGTCGAGCCATCGGGGTTGCTGCGGAATTCCGGCTTGCCGGTGATGGTGTAAAGGTTGGTGGTGATGCCGCCCAAGGCGTTGGTGTAATACTTCACCTGTCCGCCCGGCTCGTAGCCGAATGCTTCCGTGCTTAAAATTGTGACGCCGTTGGTGTCAAGGTGCTGGCGCTTCACCAACCGGGACAAGGCATCCCAAGTGTTAGCCGTCATCGCCCCGCGCGGGTCAACGGCCAGAGTCAGGTTTCCCAGCGGGTCATATTGATAAAAACTTTGGGCGTATTGGTTATAACCAGCGGGCGCTTCGACTCCGGTGCCGGCGGCGTTGGCTTCCGAACGCCAGTGGATTTCCGTGGTGCGCCGACCCGCCCCGTCATAATCATAGAACACATAGTCTTCAGGGTTGAAACGCGGGCCGTCCACCCAATTCAACTCGCCGTTTTCATTGTAGTAATTAAAATTCCAAGACAGGATATTGCCGAACTCGTCGAAGTTTTCCTGCTCTAGGGGCCGGTTGAGTGCATCGTAGTCAAAAAAAGTGACGGCTCCCAGCGCATCCACCTGATTCACCATCTGCCCGCGTTCATTATAGTAGAACGTGTTGGTGACATTCGCGTCGGTCGTGCCGGTATAACGAATGGTTTGCGTAAGAAATCCGTTGCCGCTATAGATATAATCGTTCGTGGCCGCGTCGGCTGAACCACAAGCCTGAATCAAGCGGATAGGTAGACCAAAGGCAAGGTTGGTCTGCGTGACACTGCCATCAATAACAACATTCGTGACATTGCCATAGAATGTTAAATTGGTGCTGACTGGCGTGGCCCCGGCGTAACGGATGGATTGCTGTGGCAGGAAATTAAACACCGGATCATAGACAATCACCGTGCTGTTGCCGGCGGCGTCGGTTCTCTGCGTGGGTAGGCTGTTGGTGTTGTAAGTTGCCGTGTTGGTGGCGGTCTGGGTGGCGATGCCGTCGCCGGTAAGGTCGCCGATGGTGACGGTATTTGTAATGTTTCCATTAGAATCATACAAAAATTGATTGGTCATTCCTCGCTTGTCCACTACCTGAAATAAGCTGCGCGGATAGCCGGGGGCATTGATGGTGTCGGGATACCAGGTCTGCTGGACGGTCTGCCCCAGCGGGTCGGTAATTTTGGTGATAAGGCTGTTGGTGTAATCGTAGCGGGTGGTGTAGTTATTGCCATCCAGAACAAGCGTGTAGCCGCTGGTGCGGTTGGTGAAGGAATTGGTCAGGGCAAAGTTGTTCGCAAAGGTGAAGGTGGCCGTGCGGATCGGGGTCAGGCTCGTTCCAGCGGTGGACAACTGGTTGGTCACGCGCCGCTGGCTGTCATAGTTATTTTGCAGGGCCCGGCCATCCGGCTTGTCTTCCTCAATGATAAGATGTGTCGAGTAAGTTGCCGTGCCGTTGGTGACTGCTTGGATGGCGTGCTGATAGATATAGGAACGTGTGGCGTTGTCAGGCAAAGTCACGCTGGTAAGGTCGCCGTAACCATCATAATTATATGTCAAGCGCCGGCCATCGCCGCTGTAGGCATCAATGATGTGGGCATTGATGTCGTAATCAAAGCCAAGATAATTGCCGTTGCTGCATTGGATGCGTGTTACTTGTCCAAAATTTGGCTGATTAGAATTCGTGCCATAAGCGAACGTGTAATAATTTCCGCGACTATCCGTCCAAGTTTGAAGATAGGGGCGCGTTTGATTCAGGATGCCGTTGTTAAACGACACCACTTGGAAAACCCGGGTGCTGCCGTCGGCACCATAAAGCGTATAGTTGGTGGTTGAACCGTTGACCGTCTGCACGATGCGGTCGCGCAAACGATTAACCAGTCCGCCGACTCCGGCGGTGGTGTTGTTATCCAACTGCGGGTTGGCAGAAAGGTTCGGCATCCACACGTTCGTGCTGGCATTGGTGCGGACATAAGCCAGCACTGCGCCGTCCATGTCAGCGGCATAGATGTTGGTCTGCCCAGCGGTTACTGTTAAATAGGGCATGAGGCTGAATTTCCAGCCGGTGCCGAACCCGTTGTCGGCGAGATTCTGGCTGGAATAGTTCCGGCGCAACGCCAACGGCAACGGGCCCGGCAACTGCAAATCCGTTTCATCAATGTAATACTCGCCGGTGAGGATTTGCACCGGGTCGCCCCCAGAAGAAAACGCCTGATTAATTGCAAACCCGACGTTGCCGGGGTCGCCGTGCGACTGGCCGGCCTGATAAGCCGCCGCTTGATTTTGCGGGGTGGTTGGCGCGGCCAAATTATACATTGAAGCGACTTGTTGGTAATTATTATTGTCAAAACTGGTCAGGACGAACTGACCGTTCTGGATTTGACTGAGGTTATTTGAATAGTTGAGCGTCGACGCAGTCGTGGGTGCCAGTTGGGTGTCACTGGCCGCCGTGGTCATGGAGATTGAGTAATCGTCGTCGGCGCTTAAATCATAGGCGGTGGTGTTGCCCACACCCGCCACCGGCTGGCCAAAGGCCCCGTTCAAACTCTGCGGCGTGATTAACGCCTGCCACTGGTTCCAGCTCAGAATCAGCGCCGCCATGCCCGCGTAAGCCGAATTGGTCATCGGCCCCGGCGTGATGTAGGCAATGGTATAAGGTGAATTTTGCAGGGCACTGACGACCTGCGACCACAAGCCCGCGTCCCAATTTTGCAGGGCCTGACCTTGATAGACGGCCCGACCTTGGGCGGCATAATTATTGAAGTTCAAAGGCACGATGCCCGCTCCGCTGGTCTGCGACAACTGCAACAGGCGGACGGTGGAGACGGCATTGGTCTGCTGGTAGAACCGATTGATGATCTGATGTTCCTCGGCGGAATTGTTAACGATGGACAGCAGGTTGAAATTCTGCTGGGCAAGCTGCGCGGGCACCCCTGAATCCGGCTGCACGGTGCTATTGCCCACATTCGCCGCCTCGTAAAAGAACATATCCACATTCGGTAGCACCGGGGCAACTCCGTTGGTCAGGTTGCCAAAACTGTCCCGTGCCGCACTGATTTTTGACAGACCGACCGCCCACGAGGAAAGAATGTTGACCTTGTGCAAATTCTCACTGATCTGGTTGAAATCGCTGATTTTTTTGTAATAGGACAGGCCCGCCAGATACATGACCGCCCCTTTATACACATCCGGCGACACGCTGTTGGTCAACGACGGGTTGAATAGCAACGCATTTTCCATCTGCCATATATCCGTCGCGTGAACATTGAGCATGTCTTGCGTCACGCGCCCATAATCCATGCAAATGGCCGCTTGGTCGCCTTTCCACAAAGGCCGCTCCAGATTGATATCCTCACTGCCGCTAAAACCCAGAAATGCGATGCTAAGGTCAAGCGGATAGGCCGGGCTTAAAGCCTGATGCCGCTGATACGCGAACCGCACGCCCAACTGGTTTTCATTGGTGCCCAAGGTCATCGTCAACACCTCCCGCGACAAAAGATTGGAATCGTTAACGAAAGCAAACTGGCTCGTGATGTTGGTGCGGAATGGAACCAAAATCAGGCTCAACAATACTTGGTTGGTGTTGTTAGTGCTGACAGTCTGATTGATGTAAAATTCCCGGTTGTGCAAGTCCACCAGCCGCAGATTGCCCGTCTGAATGGCGTTGGTCGGGTTGCTGACGCTGTAAATCTGCACGCTCACCGTGTCGAAAATGTTGGTCAGCGTCGGGCTGATGTTCGTTATCCCGCTGGCGGTCAGGCTTTCCAAGGACGTGCTGACGTTCGTCACCCAGGTCGGGGTCGGAAAGTCCGGCCAGCGCGAATAGTAATGCTGCCGGTTAAGAATCTGCACGCCGATGTCGCCCACGGAAATGCCGGGATGATTTTGCAACAGCGTCTGTTGCAAGTAGGCGGGGAAAATGACGCTCGGCGTGTTGTCACCGTTCGTGGCCAACGCCAGCAAATTGGTGTTGCCATAAATGTAATCCCGCACCCACGGATAGGCACTAGAATAATTCGTGGGCATATAGTCGTAAAGGTTCAATCCTTCGGTGATTTCGTAGTCTTTCAACCACGGAAAAATATGCACCCAATTGGTGCCAATGTAGGCGGCCACCCAGGGATAATTTACCGCAATCATCGTGTTGGTGGTGTAAAGCTGGCCCGCTTCGCTGGCCGCGCCCTGCACCTGAAACTTTAACATCTGGCTTAACCGGGCATCCAAAATTTGCAACCCGTTGCGCGGCGCAAACTCATACACGGCGGGAACGCCCGCCTGCCGCAGTAGGTATACCAACAGTGCGCATTGATCCACCGGCGAACCCTGTTTCTCCATGAAGGTTCCCAACGCACCCCGGCTGACGCCGCCGGGGTTGATGGCCTGCTCGGCAATGTTTCCGCTGTCGCTGTAATCCATCGGGTCGGTCAAATCAATGTTGTTGATGACATAATTCGCCAGCGCAATGGGGTCGTTGCCCAGACTCGCCACAAAGTTGTCCAGCGTCGGATGCCGGCGCAATTCCGGGCTGTCATCCAGATTGGTGGCGGCGGACGGTATGAAATTCACAATGTTTGTAACTGGCGGAGTGTTAGTCAGCATTTCTGCCAGGGATTTGCCGGCGTAGATGGGCGGTGTGGGCATCCCGGTAAATTGCGGTTGGTCTAGGAAGATGGAACGCCACGGCGGGCGGGCTTCAAATTCCAGCGTGTAAAGGAGCGCCGGTGCCACCGCGCCGCTGGCAGTGACCGCCATCGCATTGCTGCCCGCCGCCGGATAACCTGATGCTTCGACCAGATAATAATAGTTCGTGGCCGCGTTGCTGGCGATGTGCGTCAGCACATAAGCACCCAGCGACGTTGCACCCCAATTCAAGCTCGGCGAATCCGACAGGGTGGTGCTCAACCCAAAGGCGTTGGTGGTTACTTGAAACCCATTGGTCGCATAGCTGGCCATCGAGTTGGTGTTAAAATAATTGGGCGGAACCACCTTGATGGAACCGGCCAGTTGGTCGTTGGTGCGATAATAAACCTGAATGACAATTTGGGTTGTCGTCAAGAGCGGGTCGCCCGCATAGATGCCAAAATTGTAGGGCTGGCTGAAATACAGCGGCGTCCCGCCCGTCCGTTCTCCAAAGGCTACGATCGGGTTGTTGAACGCAATGCGGTTGGCAGTATTGGTCTGCGGCAGTGAATTCGTCGCGTTGTAATGGTAGAGCATCTGGCTGTTCCATGCGCCGCCGGAAAGTCCGGGATACAAATTCGTGGCATTGCCATTCAGGTTGCTGTAAACCGTTCCGCGCTCGTAATCCAACGGTATCACCTGTGACCAATAGGTCGGGTCGCTACCGCTGCCGCGCCAGTAGCGCCCGACGGGGGCGGTCACGGAGTTGGTCAACGAACTATTGGGTAGGAGCGTGACCACGGCCTGAGAATTGTAGCCCAGAAAATAGTTACTGCCGGCGGTCAGGGTCAAAACCACCGTCTGTGCCGTTGTCAACGGGGCGTTGGTCAGCACATAGACCGACAGATTGGTGCTGGTCTGGTTCGTTGCAAACTGCACCGAGGCTGGCAAGGTTGCATAATTGCTACCGCCGATGGCCGTGCCGGTGACGGTATAATTCACGGTGAAGGTGTTGGTTCCTCCGGTGCAGGTGATGGTGAACAGTCCCGGCGTCGGGCCAGCACCGGTGGCATAAGGGGAAACGGCTTGGATATTCACGAAAGCAAACGGCAGGTTGACTACTCCGTTTGAGGCAATGTTACTTCCGAATCCGTTTTTTTGGTTGCTGACATTAACGCTGTTAAAAGCGGGTGTAGTGGCTTGAAACAACTGCGCGGCGCCCATGTCTTCGTCGTCGGAGTTGTTTGGGTCGTTGGAAGGGGTCTGGTTGTTGGGTAGGAAAGTGATGGTGGCGGCATTATTGACACCAATTTGATAGGAACCTATCGAATCAGTATTCAGCGTCAAGGTTAGCGTTTTGGAAAAGGCTATGTTATTTAACGTCGAAACTGGGATGTCAACATAGGTGTTACCGGCGTTAATAGTGACGCTCCCGCTCAATGAAGCTGTATAGTCGCTGCCGTTGACAGCATTCCCGGTGAGGGTGTAATACACGGTTCGGGTGTTATAGGAATCGGCGCGATAAATTCGGATAGTGGTGTTTTGCGGCGACTCGCTTTCCATCAGTTGCGAACTGCCATTGATTTCAACATTCATCACCGTGTTGGGATTGAGTATAGTCAGCGTCGCAGTATAGGGAGTGTTCCAATAAAAGGAATAGATATACTCACAACCTGTATAATAGGGGTCATCAAGCAGGCCATTGACAGAGTCCCAGTAAGGGTGGTAGGCATCATCGGAATATGGGTCATAATTATTAACCTGCAATGTTCCATTAAGGTCTGGGCCAGGACTGCCACTGTTTGGAATGCTGATGCTGAAACCCTTGTTGCTGTCGTCATTTGCCGGCCAATCTACTTCTTTATAGGTTGTGCCAATGCCAGACCCCGAAATTTCCACGTCGGCTGCAGTCGCTGCATATCCACTAAAAGGACCGTAATCATCCGTTGCCCCCATGTGAACAGACCAAACGGTATAGTAACCATCGCTCGTGTAGGCATTGACATAGTAACCGCCATAGTTGTAGCCAGCGTAATTGTCATAGCTGTCATACACGGGAATCATTCTTACTGAACCGGATACTGTCCCGCCCATTACTGCCGTATAGCTGCCGGACGTTAATTGAAAGCCAATACCCTGCGCGTGACCGGAAATAATGCCGGCGGCCAGAATAATAATAGCCACCCCGTAAACCGATAGACGTTTGCTGATGATGGAAAAAAATGTTTTCATAGAATTCCTAAAGTTATTGAAGCACCGCGCCATTGTTTGGACTGTCAATCCAAACGCTCAAAACACCCGTCCCTTGGTTATTCGGGTCGGCCGCCTCCCACAATGGAATTGTGTGGGTGTCCTGTATCACCTGATAAAATCCTGTCGGAATCGTTCCCGCGTTCACTACAAACGCGCACTGCCCATTCGTTCCCACCGCGATCATCATCCATTGCCCGATCGGGGTCAGCAGGTTCGGCGTGGTGATGACTTCGTAGTTCTCCGGCGCAGTTGGATTAGTCACCGTGAGCGAAAGTTGCCCCGCTCCCAAGTTGGTTATCACCAACATCGGCAGATTGTTTGGATTTAAAATTCCACCCGCAACCACCCGCAATGGCACTGACAGCGTCATGGCGGTTGCCGACTCGGTTTCGACGGCCTCACTTTTAGCTTTCACCTTCGGCGGATTGTAGTCATAGCCTAAATCGTCCATCAGATAAACCCCGGACCCATTCATCTTCCAAGCGGGCAGTCCTCGCATATCGCCCGGCATTGGCGGCCAGTTGGGATGTTGCAACGAATAAAAAGTTCCGCCCCGCCCCTTGAATGGCAGGGCATTGGTTGAAAGGAGCGGGGTTACGGATAACGACCCCAAAAACGCCTCCAATTGCGGGGTGGTCAGGCGTGGCAGTTCCTGCAAATCCCCCGGATTGAGGAGGATCGGTTCATATTGTCCCGGCTCACTTGGCGGGAGCAGGGTGATGCCGGCAAATGGGTCTTGTTTCGCGCCCAGCAACAAGGTTCCCGCCCATGCTCCATTGACTGCCATTGCCAGAGACAACAGACCGGCAATAATTGTTTGGTTCGTTTTCATGCGTGCTTGTCATAAATGCGAAGTTTGAGGCTCAAAATCTAAAAGGCGCGGACTCAACGCGCCCTCATCCGAGGCACCGCTAAGCGCCTACACAGACAGCACGTCAAGCCGCGCCAAGCGGCTGACTGTCTGTGTGAGGGCATTGAAATTAGCGGTTTCGGATGAGCCCTGTAGCCAAAAGCTACGCAAATTGTGGTTGATTCGTTGGTTTTTACATTCGTATTTTGAGTTCCCCGCGTGACGGTCTGTTTCTACGCCCTTAGCGGCAAATAGCCAAGAAAATAAACGAAAAAAAACCCCGCCTTTTCTAAACCTATTTTGCCTGTAGCAAAGCAAAATAGGTGCTGGGGTTTGGCTTAATTGTCAAAGGCAAAAATGGTGCCCCTGTAACGCCGCTACACAAAAGAATTGAACCCGGCCTTAATGCCGGCGTTTGACGGGTTTTTGGGGCTGACGCCAAGACGGGCCCGACTGCAACCACCTTTTCATCGTCACCGATTCCGGGCCTCTCCTTCAATGGCGGATTAGCCTCCAGCAGGGCCGCTGTGTCTTCCGCCGGATTTCTTTTTGCTCCGGGGCACGAAAACCGGAACCGTTATTTTTCGGGGCGAACCGGATTTCTTCCCGGTTTCATAATTGATCTCCGGGCGCTCGCGCAATTCCAGTTCCATGTCTGCCGGCGGCACGCCGGAATCGAGAATGGCCGCCGCGTCGCCGTCCGGTTTGCGAGAATGGCAGAACACCCAACGGATCGCGCCGTTGCTGAATGTAATTTTGAAACAGGGCATATCGAGGGCTTTGACTGGTTCATCTTTTAGATGTTCGGCACTGGCTCCCTTGGGAAAAACGTCAATACGACTAATGCGGCGGCGGATTTCTTCGCGCAACCGCGCGCGCGCGGTTTCATCACCTTTGACGATTAACTTTTTGAATTCCGTGGAGGCTTCCATAAGCGCGGCGCGGCGGGCCGTCAAGGCGTCCAGCTCCTTGGCCAATTCCAATTCCGCTTTTTGTTCCGTTGTCTTTTCCGCTTCCAGCGCGGTCATCTCCACGATGATCGTCGCCGGTGGTTCGTCGGTGGATTTCGCCAGTTTTGAAAGCCGGGCCAGTTTGATGTTTAGGTCGTCCAGCTTGGCTTGAATTTTAGCCAGTTTTTTTTCAATGCCGGTTTGTTCAATCGGCACTTCTTCGCGCGTGATAGCTTGCCAGTCCAAGCCGGAAATGTAATCCAAAAACCATTTTTCAAACCAGTCATAGCGCCAGCTTACCGCCTTGGCGTCGGGATTCAGTCGTTGGTAATCGCTGACCAAATAATAGAAGCGATAGTTTTCCGGGCCGTTTATTTCTCGAAGCTTTTTGTCGAAGCCTCGTCCAATATGGCGCATCGGTGCGCCTGAATATCCATCGAAGGCGAGCCGCGAAAAGAGATTGCCCCGGCTTTGACCGAAGCGGCCGGGCGTGCTGGTTTGTTTTCTCGCCTGCACCTTTTGCCAGAGCACCTCGTCAATAATGGCGGGATAATAATCTTTGATTGGGTCGGCAACTGCGACGTAGGTTCGCTTGCCACGGATTTCGCGGCGGCGGGTTTGGAATTCTCCCAGCACTGCTCGGCTATTCAACAGACTGTAAATGTAAGCCATGTGCCAGCCCTTGTTTTTGCCCCAAGTCGGCACTTTTTCCCGGTTCAAGATCCTTGCAATTCGAGACTGACCGATGCCGTCCAAGGACATTTGGAAAATCCGGCGCACCAGTTGCGCCCGGTCTTTGATGATGGAGAAATTTTTACGATCCTTGTCCAAGACCAGCCAATGAGGACAGCAAGACGTGAGCTTTTCGGTCTTGATGTTGCGGCGCTTTTGTTCCCACGCCGCAACCAATCGCCTTGATTTCATTAGCGATTCTTCGTGCGACCGCATCATGATCACTAGCGAAACCATGAGTCGGCTGATGTCGGTATCAATGGTTTGCTGGTTGTAAATTTGTTCGTCGGCGAGCGTCACGACGGTGATGCCGGCGTTGACCAGTTGCATGAATAAGGTCATTTGCGCGGACAGCGTGTCGCGACTGAGCCGGTCTAGCGATTCGATGAGCAGGAATGAGCCGCGCTTGACTAGGCCCGTTTCGACGGCTCGGAGGAAGACGGCAAGCGCGCCTTTTTTGCGATTGTCGCCCTTGAACGCGCTCAATCCTTCGTCGCGAAGATTGAGTGACCGGTCGAAAATGAGTTTGTGGGCTTTGGCGTATTCTTCGGATAATTCAGTTTGCCGACGGAAGGAATCACCTTCGGCCTGCTCCGGTGTTGAGAAACGAATATAGCTGTATGCGCGTGCCATTGTTGATATGTTCATATTGATTTATGATTATAGTCATATCAACATTTACTTTGAGAAGGCCAGGATGAGGGGGCATCGAACGTGAAGCGAAATCCAGCCATTCAACTTGCAACAGCATTGCAAGCCTGCACCAAGGCCGTTCCCAAAAAAGCTGCGGTAGGCTGGGCGCAATTTACCGCCACCATTTCGCAACTCGAAGCCGCCGAGACGCGCCGGAACGCGGCGAAGATGCTGCGACTGGTGATGGACGCCGGCTACGACGATTATCTCAAGGAGACTTACGATAATTACGAGCGGCGGCTCGACGAAATTCAGCAGCTCGCCGAGTTTGCGTTTCAATTCGGCACGGTGGAGGAATTTCTCACGCAACTGGCGTTGCTCACCGACGTCGAAGCCGAGGAAGATCCGCAGGACGACACCGAGAAAATCAAGCTCTCGACGATTCATCAGGCGAAGGGTTTGGAATTTGAGGTCGTGTTCGTCATCATGCTGTGCGACGGACTTTTTCCATCGGCGCGTTCGACGGAATCTAACGACGGCGAGGAAGAGGAGCGCCGACTGTTTTACGTTTCCATCACGCGGGCGAAGAACGAGCTTTATTTGTGCTATCCCAACATGCGCGCCGGTTTTGGCGCGAGCGGCATGGACACCTACCAATCGCCGTCGCGCTTTCTATCGGAAATTCCGAAAGGCTTGTTGAACGAGTGGAATCTGCGGTGAGCGTCACTTCACTTTTTCCCATGCGCGCACTTTGCCGGTGGTGATTTTGAAAAGCGGATGCGGCAACGGAATTTTCACCGTCGCAACTTCCCGCCGCCGCGCCGGGTCGCGCT
>Ga0316231_1001988_pt1 | contig 20762 bp, 22 predicted proteins | sample TBH18027metaG_FD_206002 | JGI IMG/M metagenome (GOLD analysis project Ga0316231, IMG submission 206002) | Freshwater microbial communities from Trout Bog Lake, Wisconsin, USA - TBH18027 | ecosystem: Environmental > Aquatic > Freshwater > Lake > Hypolimnion/Profundal zone | place: USA: Wisconsin...
TACTTTTCGAATAGCCCATGATTCGGCGTGTTCTTCTAAATATGTGCGAACTGCCACGACGAGCTCTGCCCCCAATTTTGCGGATGACTTGATTTGTTCTAAAAAGTAGCGCAAAACCTTGAAGAGCATATTGTCACCCGTTGTCAAATGTTCAAAAACGAGTGCAGGAATCAACGTTAATATCGCCCCTCCTACAGACCCACCGAGTGTTGGACCTCCGGGTGGCGTAACAACATCAACAATTTGCTGAGTAAGAGAAGACGGTGACGGCGCTGGAGCGGGGACGGGTGCAGGGACGGGAGCGGGGACGGGTGCAGGGACGGGAACTGGGGCGGGGGCCGGAGCACGGACGGCAACTGGGGGGGGGGCCGGAGCGGGAGTCTGTGGATATATACAGTTCCCTGACCCGTCGTATATTGTTCCTATGGGACAGCACTTGTTGATTCCGACCAAGTACGTTCCGGCCGAGCAAGAGTAGGAGGCGGGTGCGGGTGCTGGTGCGGGCGACCTACAGTTCCCCGCCCCGTCATACGTCGTGCCAACCGGGCAGCAGAGGCTGTTTCCAACAGAGTAACTTCCCGGTGAACAATGAGATGTCGAAGGAGAAAGGCAGTTTCCTTCGCTATCCGCCGTTGTTCCGATGGGACAGCACTTGTCGTCCCCTATAGAGTACGTTCCTGGAGAACAAAACGATACTACTGTTCCTGGGGTGGCTTTTGGTAAAGATGCTTTTGATAAAATAAGCACCGTTACCAAAACCACTACTATTGCTATAGCAATGATTAATGCGGGAAGTGAATCTGCCATCCCGGACCTATTATACTGTAGCATTTTTTTATCGCTTTTTAAATTTTAGTATTATGGCGACGATGATGAGACAGGCACATATACCTCCAACAATCCACCACAGAGTTGAATTGCAAAAAAGTGGAAAAATATCACATAGCGTATTGTCTACAGCAGGAGTGAGTGCGTGTACAGCAGCAGCTGCTGCATTCGCCGCCGTTGTCAAAAGATTTATACCTGCTGGAGTTACAGCCGCCGCCACACCCGCCGCTAGGTTGGCGGCATCACCGGCCAACGTGACGACCCCCGGTGTAAGTGTGGTGATAGTCGTGACCACGACGGCCGCGGCCGCCGAAGCAGCAAACTGTACAGCGTCTGTAAGCTGACCACCGAGCTGACCCGTATAACTTGATGAAACAGTTGCTTGGTGCCAATATGAACTTCCGATTGGTGCACTATACGCCGGACTTCCTATAACGCTCGCCGGAGTAACCCCAAGACCGCCCGCAGTTTGGAGAGCAGGACTGGGACGAATATAAAAAGTGTTGTCGCCTTCAGTCTGAACAACTTGTTGTTCCCCTGAAAGATCCGGACTCGTTGGTGTTGGCTGATCAAACGTAACGTAGTCTCCCACGCGAAGAACGAAATTTGAAATGAGACCGCCATCACCAGCACTTGCAACGTTATAATCTACGCGAACGAGTCCTCCATCTACAATTACAATATCATTGATATTGAGTCGCGCCCCATCCGTTGCCAAGAACGAAGCAAGGGCAAAAGTAATGAGCGTAACTCCAGCGACTCCTGCAATGAAATCAGTTCTTGACCATCCATTACCGTTTGCATCCCTCATGTTTCCCGCGCGGGCATTTCCTTCACCTATGGGATCATCCATGTTTTTCACGTTTGCAGAATCGGTTCTAACTTCATCTGCTGACTTTGTAAGGTCTCCGTCCCGAGACGTCTTTGCTATTGTCGCACCTCGCTCCGCCTCATCACCAAACGTGCGTGCACCGGAACCCGAGAGTCGAGAGCCCCAATTTGAAAAAGCTCCTCTCATACGATTAAATACACCGCCACCCGCCAGTGAACGCGAGTCTTTTTGAAGACCCCGTACAAGTGAAGCTGTTTGGGAACTACTGGCCCTGGCTGCATCCTCGGCCGCTGGCAGAGCGTCGTGAGCAAGTGATGGATTTATAGGGAGATCGGGCATTCTCTCTAATAATTGTATAATAGATAAAAACTTGGGATCTTTAAACACAAAAGATGGTCAAGGTTGTCTTCTGCATGCCCGGTCGTACGTATTCGCGCGAGTTTCTGCTGGCCTGGTCTGATCTTCTGATGCAAGCCACGAGCCGCGGTCACCAGGTTATGATTTCTCAGCAATATTCGTCCGTCGTGCATTTCGCCCGGGCCAAGTGCCTGGGTGGTGACGTGCTCAAGGGGCCGGATCAGAAGCCGTTCCAGGGCGCTGTGGATTATGATGTCATGATGTGGATCGATTCGGATGTTGTATTCAAGCCTGAGGACTTTTTCGCCCTTTTGGAGAGTCCTCACGACGTGACGGCCGGATTGTACATGATGGAGGATCTCCAGCACTTTGCAACCGTCAAGGAGTGGAATGAGGACTTTTTCATCAAGACGGGTACGTTCAAGTTTATGCGTCCTGAAGACGTTATTGGAACCGCCCAGTACGTACCCGTTGCGTACACGGGTATGGGCTGGATGATGATTCGCAAGGGTGTTGTTGAGTCCATCAAGTACCCGTGGTTCTACTCTGATTTGCAGAAGGTCGGGGACTTGGTCGACATGAATTCCGAGGATGTGGCGTTTTGCCGAGCTCTTCAGGCGGCCGGCCACACTATTCACGTGGATACAAAGATTCGCGTCGGTCACCAGAAGCTCATGGCGATTTAATGGTACCACCCAGATGTAGGCCAAGCGGGTGTCATATTCACGGTCGCGCCTGTTGAATCAGTCACAATTATATTACCACTGGTACTAACTGATAAACTGAATGGAGCTTTTCCTGAAGTTGTACGCCACGACCAGTTTTGGTATGGCCAACTTATGACTCCGCTTGAACTGAAGGTGGGTAAAGTGCCAACACCTGCGCCAGTCGACGGGCTGGTCCACCATTGTGGAGTAAAAGACCATGTCGACCCCGACTGTCCATACTTCCACATACAAAGTTGATTTGTGTTTGACAAAAAGGATAATACCCAATAACCATTAGTCGATGATATTAAAAGTGGTTGCGTGCCCGCGGGACCCTGGGATGCATACGTTGGCCACGACGTCCCCGATGTCCAAGCTGTCCATGCTCCAGGTTTTCCTCCCTGGTTCCATATCCATGGAGTAGATCCATCGGGTCCAGCATAAGAGTTTGGTGCTAAAGTAAAAGAATTGTATCCTCCTCCCGATATTACCTTTATTGTTGGAGCGGCTGGAGGTGGCGGAGGAGGGGGTGGGCAAGGGGGGCCGCTACAAGAAACATTCTGAGTTAAAGGGGGGCACGCAGAACCTCCGTTCGCGGGCTGGACTGTAACCGTACGGGTTTGTTGTTGGGTGCCCGTTGTTCCACATGCCGTTGCGGAACATCCACCGGAATTGGACCATCCGGAAACCTGACAATTGACCGGGGGAGGGGGTGGGGGAGGAGGAGCACTCACGACGACTGCTGGTCTCCTAACCGCTGCGGTGCCGCTGGCCGTGTTCCCCATTTATCTTAAAATCAGAAAATAATTCGTCAATCGAAGAATAGTACCGCGCAAGATCCTTTCGGAACCGCGCATCCTGTTTGGCTCCCGTCTTGACCAGCCAAGCAAGATTCGCGTGGGTCACCAGAAGCTCATGGCGATTTAATAAGCCCCGGATGTGGGCCACGCGGGTGTCATGCTCACGATAGTGTTTGTTGCATCTCTCACATCTATACTTCCCGCACCTCCAATCATTAACGTAAACGGACCGTTCTTTGAGGATGTTGGCGCCCACTTCCAAGTAAGACCTGGACAACTTATGGAGCCGTCCGCACCGAAAGACGGTAAAGACGTAGCCGAACCTGGTTGCGTCCACCATTGAGGTGTATATGTCGAACCACTCTTTTTCCACATGCAAAGTTGGCCCGTTGCCGTCAAAAATGTTAAACACCAAGTTCCATCGTATGATTTGAGCGCAAGCGGGCCTTTATACGTGGGCCACAGGCTCGCCTGCCACGGCGTCGCGGACATCCACACAGTAGTTACAGATGTCGCACTTGAAGGATTCCAGGTCCATGCCGACTGGGGAGGTTTACACCCGGGTGCGTTGTTACACGCCACCGTCTGTGTTTGAGCAGGACAGCTTGCTGTCGCGCTGTAGAATCTCGCCGTCTGAGTCTGAGTCCCTGATGTGCTGCATGGGGTTGATCCTACACACGGGCCATCTTTCCAACCAATCACGGTGCACGGCGCGGGCGGCGGGGGTGATATGGTACCACCTCGCCCTGACCCCCAACTCACATTCTTCATAACAAGAAGATACACGACGACCGTCATCAAGAGAAAGATGAGTATATCCTTCATAATTTAAACTCAGAAATTAATTCATCAATTGAAGAATAGTACCGCGCAAGGTCCTTTTTGAACCGCGCATCCTGTTTGGCTCCCGTCTTGACCAGCCAAGCAAGATTCGCCTTTGAGTACTTTGTATTCTTTTGATTGTCTGTGGGTTTGCGGGGCGCGGCCTTCTTGACCTTCTTGGGCGCGTCGTCCACCGGTCGCTTCTCAATAAAGGAGAGGGCTTGCATGACCGTATCGGCCAAATCGTCCTTTTTTGAGTGTGAATCGAAAAACTTTATCCAGTTCTCGTTCCCGTCCGCTATGAAGGCCCGAGCCCTTTCAACCGAAGCCTTCTTACGCTTTGCATACATGGCTTTTCCCGCTCCTGCATGGTCTGGTATCTTGTGTCGTGCGTCCCAAATCACAACGTCCTTTTCCTTGATTAAAAAATACGTGTGTAGCAAGTTTTCAATCCCTTTCATAGCACGGTTCCTATCGGGTTGTTTCTCAATCAAAACCGTACTAGCCTCGAGGATCCAGGGCTTTCCATTGAGGTGTCTGACCATACACGGAAAGATACCATCTGCGTGTTTCGGGGGGACACCCGAAACATCCCATTGGTGAATCTTTTTTGTCAAAGGATCAATCAGACACATTGCTAGATTCTTGATACCACAATCAATTGACAAAAGCATCTATTATTAAAGATTCCTAGTTTTTTAAGTTTATGAACCAAAGTCCTTCATTTGCACCTGCGGGGCGAGAGTCCCTTCGGGACTCCCTAATTTGCTGGTGGTGTGTTCATGCTTTGCCTATAGATCCCCCGATCCACCTTCCAGTCAAATATGACTCGAAATTGAATAGGTTTTCATGTATAGGAAACTTTTGCTCGTGGCAATGTGCCAAGGCGTACGCCATAGATATGGGGACTTCTAGGGCGGGTGAGGTCCAGTCCTTTTTGGCGATGATGCGTCGAAGGTCCATAGGTCGTTACGAGTCCCTGTGGCCCGCCCCCAAACGCCAAGCTCTCAAGTGTTTCGGTGGGCACATGACCATCGAAGAGTTTAGGAGTTATGGAGGTCTCGTCGAACCTCCACGGATCCATTACCCTTTGGAAAAGTTGTACTTTGCAACGTCGGGCGGTGACGGTCCGCAAAATACAAAAACTGGAACATCAACATCAACTAAGGTTCAAAATTCAGGAAAGCTCACGGCGATTGAGAATTCCTCAACAGAAACTGATACGCTCCGTTTGAAGCGGAGCAAGCCTTTGAGTCGAGCAACGTCCACGCTCGAAAACGCACTGGGTATTAAGAGAAAGGAGAATCACATGGGCTGAACCAAAGGAATAACAGGTGGCATAGCCCCCGGTCCAGCTCCGGTCTGCATAGGCATCTGGGCCGCTCCGGTCTGCATTGGCATGGGCACCCTACCCGACACTCCCTGCATTGGCATCCCCATCTGGGTCGCTCCGGTCTGCATAACAGAAATGGGAGCCATGTTCATGGACCCCATCATGACGGGCTGTGCACTCGACGCGGGTGTAGCGTCCATGACGCTTGGGAGTATGACGGGCGCTGGTGCCCGAGACGCGAGACCCGTTCCTATAAGGGACGAGTTCTGGTTGTCAGAACTTTCAATATTTTCAGGAAGGAGCTTGGTGTTCGCATAGTTGGAGCGACCGACTGACGTGAAATTCAGGATGAACCAGGCGATGAGGAGGCCAAGCAGAACACTCACTATGCTCTCCATTTACATATGACTAAGAATTTTTCCAGACCTGACTTTGCCTGTGTGTAGGCCTGGACTCTGGAACATCAGGGTCTGTACTTCGTACCCACTTCGGTCCTATATGGGCCCTCCATTGGATCGACATTCTGTCCAGAACTTTGCGACACACAACACACGGAAGTGAAGTTCCCATATCTCCGTTCCCAAGTCTTCTGACAACTATAAGATCTCCATACTTTCTGTGAATCCATCGGGCTAGACACCAGGAGTGAACCCCCTGACGTCCCGCCTCCATCATCAATTCACGAATTAAATTGCGCTCTGCACATCTTTGACACGTATTGAACGTAAAGTCCCTGCGGTGCGCTGTGCACGCAACCTTTGGATACATGTTTTAAAAACGAGCCACCTCTTTAAAAGACGGGACCCAAAAAACGGGTACTGTACGACACAAGTGGCGCTTAAACAGTATATTCGTTACTATCACAAGTACTGCGTACTTGGTCTCCATGAATCACCCTCTACGCGAGTACACGCGCCAGGTGTTTGCAAACCTCATTGCGCCCGGGGCACCATCGAGAAACGCCGAGATCAGTACGCTCAACTGGGCCGTTCAAGCCGCTCGACGCACCAACGAAGTCGCGTCTTGGGAAAACCCGAGGTTCCGCAAGTTTTACAAGAACAAGGTCCACTGGCTCACAACCGAGCTTCGGCGGCCGAACCACTCGGTGGCTCTGAACACGGAGATTGAGGGTGATCGTGTCCGAGTCAAGCTTGACCTCGTGAATCAGCTTGCATACAGGCTCAAAACAAAGGAACTGGATGTCAAGAATCTGGCCAAGTATCCAGCCGAGGTTCTCTGGCCGGACGGCCCGGCGGCCAAGGCGGCTTTCAAGATCAAGGAGAAGGACAACATGAGGGAACGAGCCAAGGCGCAAATGGACGAGGACTATGTGGGTCAATTCAAGTGCGGCAAGTGCAAATCCGTCAAGACGACCTACTACCAGATGCAAACTCGCTCCGCAGATGAACCTATGGTGCGTTTCTTGGTGTTTTTGTTCGCCCTTTACACAGCGACTAACTCGTTTTACAGACAACCTACGTCACCTGCATGAGCTGTGGTTCCAAGTGGAAGTGCTGACTTTTTTCTCGTGTAATAGTACCAAACTCAAATGGCTCCTCGTGGTCGTCCCGCCGTCCCCAAGGCTCCCACCAAGTTCATGAACAAGAAGCACCGCGTCATTATGATGACCGCTGACGGCAAGTACGTCGTCAAGACGGACAAGGGCCACGCCTACAACCCCAAGGCTGCCTACGTCAAGAGCCCAGGCGGTACCGTGCGCACCCTGACCAACTCTGGTGCGCGCGTGCCCACTGCCATCCGCCCCAAGGCGACCCGCAAGGTCCGTCGCAACAAGGGTGCCAAGCGCGGTGTCCGTGCGGGTGTGAAGGCCGGTGACCTGGCTCGGCTGTTCGCCAGCCCCGCGGCGAGCATGAGCCCCATCGGCCTGGCCGGCATGAAGATCATGAAGCGCCGTGGCCGCCCCGCTCGTGCCGCGATGGTTGTTGCCCGCGTGTCCCCAGGCAGCCCTATGGGCCTGGCCGGCATGAAGATCATGCACAAGCGCGGCCGTCACGCCAAGATGCGCGCCGGTGCCGGTGCCCGCATCGACGCCATGCTGCGGTCCATGACCCCCAAGTAAACGCGTAAAACTTAGATAAAAACATTTAGAGCAGACTTCAACAGAGAGTGAATGTCTTCACTCGCGTTCCCCGGGAGTCTCGTCCGTGTTTGGACAGATGTTGGTTCCCGTAAGCCAGTTCCTCTCCTCGCCAAGATTGTTGAGGAGAATGGAGTCATTTTCACCATCAGGTACTTGTCCGAATCTGATGATAAAATTTGGCGCTATGAGGAGGATACATATGAGGTCGATGACGAGTCTATAGCCGAGTACCTCAAGACGAGTGATGAGTGTGATGTTGGTTTTTCCCCAGTCGATGATGGTTTCGTCAAAGTAGAATCCGACGACGACTATATTCCTTCCGACGAAGAGGACGAAGAGGATGAGGATGAAGACGAAGAGTCGGATGTCTTCACTTCAGAAGAAGAGGACGACGAGGAGGTCGAGGACTCTTTGGACGAAGACGAAGAGTCAGAAGAAGATGTTGAGGAATAATAACAAATGAAGACCCAGGACATGATCCTTTACGCCCTCGTTATTCTCGCTATATGGCTCATGTTTCTCCGCAAGTCCGAAGGGTGCTGTGGCCTTCCGGCTTAAAAAGATTAAATACGTAATAGAAAATGTCCATAACGTCCAGGTTTATTAAGGAGTTTCGACCAGATTCGGAAGAGCACGTAAAATGGCTTTCGCATATGGTCGATGTTGCAGAGACTCTAAGTGCAGAGAATCCCGGTGATGTTATCACTGAGACGAATAAGAATCCTATGAAAATCAAGATTGAGGCGCGCGACGCCCTTGATTGGCCCCATATCCATTTTTGTCTTTTTGCTGTATACGCCAAGGCGGTGCTCAAGGGTCGTGGGTGGATTCCGGTCGCTCAAACATCTCGTTGAGGCTTGCAATGTACAGCTCTAGAGGAGCCGCAAAGGACATTAATTTTCCATCAAAATTGAAACCCGTCTTTGTAGATTCGAGATCGTCAACGGAAACCATACACAAAAAGTTCTTTGTACACTCCACTTGAAGATCAGCAAAGTCCCATTTGCGTAAAAACAAAAACTCCAAGTCCCCTTCGTGGGGTTCTGGTAAAATGAGTTTCCCCGTCGTGTCGGGCCACTCCTTTTGCTTAATGTAGTGCGATTCAATCATCTTTCCAACTATAAGTGCATGCTCAACGTTCCTAAACCCTACAATAGCCGTTGGGGCATCCTCAGTCATTTTGACTGTAAATGCGTGGTTTGGGTGCGTGTGTATCGTCCAGCGAAACTTCCCACCCCGGCGCGTCTGAAGCGTCCGGCCGGGAGGGCGGCGTGGAGGAGCGACTATGGTCGCCATTACTTATTAAGCACCGAGAGTCTTTATGACGCCGACGGTGTTTGTGGCGTTTTTGGTCGATTTCTGATCTTGTATGCTGCATAATTCTTGTTCAACTGATTTGATGTGTCGGCATACGACCAGGCGAGATTCACAAGTTCATCTGTAGACTTGTTCGCCGCCAGAGCGGCCGTCAGCATCCGACTCAATTCGGCTGCAATGTCAGAAGTCTCCTTTCTGAACTGGGCATCAGCGTCTGCAAGGGACAACGTATCGGGGAAGTCCTGAACAGTGTATTGAGACGTCTTTCGTTTCACGATCATAGTATACAGGAAAAATACGAAAATTCCAACAGCAACGCCGAGGTAGAAGTTCTTATTAAACTCCATTTGAAAGATGCTTACATTTTATTTCTGAACAATGACGACTGGACCCCCGGAAGGCATACCACCTCCGCTAAACAGAAGGAGCATCAGTATGCAGCAGCTAAAGAGTATCAGAACCAACACCCCCCATTGTTCCCATGCACAAGGGAGGAAACTCATGAAACTAAAATTTGCGGGATCGAGAATCAGTGGAAGATTGAATGGGAGGCCGTTCCAGCATGCCGGACTGGGACTTGGGCTCGGACTTGGGCTCGGACTTGGGCCAGGTGAACTCATCTAAAGTAATTTAACATTAAAATTAATAATGAAAGCAACTGTTCACAGACCTTACTATGATTGGGACGGAAGGAAGTACATGGAACTGAACCTGGAAGGTTCAGGGGTCCTCCGGGTCAAGGTTCCCTGGAGGTACGGCCGGGTCATGTGTCGCGTCGAGGGCCTGAAGACTGTTCAGGAACTTCAAAAGGGTGACGAGGTCGAAATAACTTTAGAAAGAAAGACTTGGGACGGCTTAGAACATTGGGTCTTAAGTAGTATCAAGACGGATGCTGTGTCGTAACGGCTACACAATTTCAGCTGAAAATTCGACTGCTATAAAGCAAGAGCTCACTGTAAGACCATTAACGAATGAGTCTGTGGGGATTCCCGCTCCGTCCTTCAAGGTTTTCAGACAAGTCCGGCAGGACTTGGATTCCAAGGTCCCAAAGCCGCCAGCTTTGCTCGTGCCCCGCTACTATGCCCTCTCCAAGTTCGGTCCCCCCTCAAGGGACGTACGTGCTGATTACGCTCGGGCTCCTCACCTTACTTTCATGGGACACCTTCGAGACGCGACGCGACAGCCAGAAGCTTTTGCGGCTGGAGTCAAAGCCTTTGAAGAGTGTGGAGGTGGGGTCCTCTCGCTCGACGCTGGGTTCGGGAAAACGACCGTCTCCTTGGCTCTGGCGGCACACCTAAAAGTTCGAACACTCATTGTGGTTCACAAGGAGTTCCTGGCGAACCAGTGGCGTGATCGTATCAACGAGTTTTGTCCCGGGGCGAGTATAGGCCGTATCCAACAGGGTATACTGGATACGGACAAGGACTTTGTTATTGCTATGATTCAGACCCTGTGTAGCCGCGGGGAAGATATGATACCTCCAAAAACCTTTGACCAATTTGGACTCTTAATTGTAGATGAGGCACACCATATAGGCGCATCGGCTTTCTCACAGGCTATGTTCCGGTTCTGTCCCAAGTATACGCTGGGCCTGACGGCGACTCCGGACAGAAAGGATGGTCTGACACGTATCCTGTATTGGTTCCTTGGTCCCGAGTTCTTTAGAGTCCAAAGGACGGGACAAAAGACAACCAGGGTTGAGTGTGTTCAATTTAAAAGTGAATTGTTCAAAGAGTCTCCACCCGTGACTCGGTTTGGGAAACTCAACATGGCTGAGATGATCAATATAGTGACTGATATGCCAGACCGAAACAAGGTCATATGTTCTTTGGTTCGAGAGGCGCTCAAGGGGACTCGGCGAGTCCTGATTCTGACTGACCGTCGGGCCCATTGTCACTATTTTCATCAAGAATTCGGACATGAAGTCTCTGGTCTGTATTATGGCGGGCTCGGCGAAGCCGATCTGACCGAGTCTTCCAAAAAGAGAGTGGTCATAGGGACCTTTTCCATGGCCCAGGAAGGTCTTGATATTCCTGTTCTGGATACAGTCATCCTCGCGAGCCCAAAGTCCGACATCGTACAGGCTATAGGCCGAATCATGCGTGAGACTCCGGGTAAACAGAACGATCCCTTGATTTATGATATCGTAGACCATTGGTCCGTGTTCCACGCGATGGCTCGGAAACGGGCGAACGTGTACAGGGCGGCAGGGTTCGAGTCCAAGTCCGAAGGACTTGTCCCTTCCGAGCCTCCGAAGACTGAAATCTTTGGGAAGGGTCAGTGTCTTCTGTAATTAAATTCTAGTTCAAAATTAAATGATGATCACTCCAGGAGCCATCACCAGTCAGGCGTATGATAAGCAAGTCAAAATCAATGATGCCATTGAAAGGGACATTATTGATGTTGCAACAGTAAAGCCATGCGCATGTGCTGGAACACAGGCGTATGCCCCCGTGTACCAGTCGAGTGTGAATAAGTGACCAACTCCGTAGGAGTTGTTCCCCCGAGGGTCCTCTCTTAGAAAAGAGTCCCTGCGGGACTCGTTCACTTCCTAAGGGAGTCCATAATTCCCATCAAAATAACTCCACCAACAAAAGCCATGACTATATAATTACACTCTGTGTTGTCCGAAGACATGGGTACGCTCTTTGGGAGCTGAGGCGGTACATACGCTTTTGGCCTGGGTGACCAACTGTCTTCGAATGGCGCGTATGATAATACCATTGACCTATTTTAGGTTTAGAAAAAAAGCAAGTTCCGAAGGAACTTGGAGCCCTGGCCTCTCCCGAAAGTTTCAGGAGGCTTCGCTGGGTTTGTAAGCTGCGCTTACAAACTCACCTCCTTCTTCCCCTTCTTGGGTCCTCGCTTCTTGCCGCCTCCAACCTGCACCTCACGGGTATCTGGGTCGCCCTCGTCGATGGACACGATATCAGACACGGAGTCCGTCTCTTGAGACCGAGGTGGGCGTGTCATCATTGCTGGTGGAGGGCCCATCATATTCATCAGAGACCCAAAGTCCATACCGGGTCCACGCATCTCACGTGGACCGCCGGTTGGGGGACTGGGGAACGACGACACGTTTGGTGGAGCCCCCTGACCCTGCTGTGTCCGCTGAACAGCATCCATCATGTTCTGCATGAGCCCAGGGTTCTGCTGCATGACCTGAGTCACGTTCGGCACCGCCGCCTTGAACATACTGTTGGTCAAGTGGAACATCATAGCAGAACCACCGACCATCATAATCAGTTTGACCTCTGGTGCCACCTGGACCTTCGTCTTGTACTTGTTATACAGCTCCTCAAAGACCCCATCGTAATCATCGACATTCTCCATCATATTCTGAGACCAGCCGTTCAGCTCCAGATCAAAAGGGTCGAACTTGTCATTCAGGAACTCCAGACCGGTCACACAGGCAATGAGCATACGACGCTGGAACTTGATGGACCGGTCCACCTCGATACCGTACATCATACGCTTGTATTCCGTGCGAATCTCCTCGACGTCCGAGTAAATGGTCAGACGAGCACTAGTAGCAATACCCTTCTTCATCAACCGGCTAATCTTGTTCAGGAGGTCCGCCTTTTCGTCCTCGATCGTCTTGTACCCCTCGGAAGGCACCTGAGCGCCCCCACCAGGCTGGAACTCACCGCCCTCCTCCTGTCCCTCGTACTCCTCGCCCTCTTCACCACCGTCAAACTCTTCTGGGGGTGGGACTGGGGGTGCAGTACGCTTCCCAGGATTCATAAACATATCCAGACCGTCATCAGGAGCAGGGGCCTGTGCAGAAGGCCCTGGGGCCCGCTTTGCAAATGGACTTGGGCGAGCCGGCTTGGGCTTTATGGGGATCTTCCTCTCAGGAGCCACAATTGAAATCTCGTCCAACATCTTCACCTCGTCGTCATCCATTTTCATCGTCTGTCCAGCACCCGTATCGAAAGAAAACTCCATGGTCTAAGACTTTTGAAGAAAAGTGATTGTTCCCTTTAACGCGAATCGGACAGGTCAGCCTGTGGCTGACTTGGACTCGAGACCGAAAAAAATATAGACTATTCGTAAATGGCGAAGTTGGGCAAAATGTTGGTCCATGCAGTGATCATAGGTCTGCTTCTGGCAATCCTGGTTATACTGGTCAAGGAGCGTGGCGCCTCCTACAGCTCGGGCTACGAGCCATACCCTCTTGTGACGACCGCCGGTGCCAACGCCAGCGCGGACCCTGCAAGCATCTTTGATCTCAAGGTGGGTCTGAACTGTGTGGCCGGCCCGTCCGAGACGGCCGCGTACTACTCTCAGGGCTTGAACCCAGGTGGTCTGTGCAACTCGGGTGAGTACGTCCGGGACCAGCAGCGTGACTACTCCATCGCAAGCGGTATCGGTGGCTCTCTCCTGGAGGACAAGGATGGCGTCTATATGAATTAAGAGACCAGGGCGGGCAGCTCTGCTGCCCGGGCTGTGATACAATTGAGGAGGAGGCTGCGCCTCCCAGAGTCGCTGTGCGACTCTAATAAAACTCTAAACATTAAGTAGAATGAATACGTACCAGCTCCACGTTGATACGGGTTCCTCGTCAAATGTCGAGACCTATTCGGGTCAAATTGGACAGGCTTCGGTTTATAAGCAAAACGGGAATCCTTTCCAGTGTACAATTATTCTTGGAAATCGCCACAGGGCGATTCGCACGGCGGCTCTCAAGGATGCTCAAATCCCCGTGGGGTTCTATAACATTCGGGCACCATACAACACCATCACACTTAACAGCACGACATACACGGTCCCTCCAGGGAACTATAACATCACGACACTTATTAACGCTCTGAATTCCCAAATTACAAGTGCGGTCGGTGTGTTTGCCACAACTTCTACGACAAATCAGGTCTCTTTCACGTCGAATAACGGACAGGTCATTATTGGTGTGACTCCCTTGTCTCTCGGGTATTTCCTTGGGTTCACCAACGGCCAGACCGCTCCTGGCACAACCACATCCGTCACGGGAACCAACAGTTACATCACCAACTTTGATACGTGCTTCTATATTTGGATCCAAAATTTGGGAACGTCCTCTTTGGATGGTCAGCAAATTACATACAAAATTCCAAACAACACGGGCTCGGGCAGTATCATCCAGTACACAGAGGGGAGCGCATGGGAACAGAAGATTGTCGTGACCGACCGGTCGAACCGTCTTGACCGTCTCATCATAACAGTCATAGATCGGTTTGGAAACGTGCTCAATAATAACGGAATCGATTGGACGTTTACACTCGAGGTTGAATCCGACACGTAAAAAAATACACTACTAAAGTAATGAACTTGAACGCGACGCAGGGGAGCCCTTACCAGGGCCTTACCCAGACGCGTCCCTATGATTTCGGGACAGACGCTATTGAACGCCAGCGCGTGTCCCTCGGTCAGGCTATGATGGATGCTGATTTCGAGTACGGTCTCCAGGCAACCAAGTGGCAATCCTTCTATGATATTCGCAAATTCCCCACCTTTTTCGAGATTCCAGGAACAGATGCGACCCTCTCAAACGTCGTGTCCGATGGTACCGCCCCGTATTCCAACATTACCGTGTACTACAACAACGTCTATTCCCAGCCCCAAGTGACGGGCAACCCCATCTCCATCTTTGGCCTTTCAAACCCGACCAAGAATGCTGATCGGGCCGAAGGGTACTATATCGTTACTTCAAACAACGCAACTGCAAATACGGCCAACTATATCGCCAAGGGGTGGGTCCCCGCAGGAACCTACGCAAACGTACAGACCAACTTGACCTTTTCCAAGCGTGGTGGCATCTACAACAGTGGGACCATGAACCTCCAGTTCTCGAGCCTCAAGACGGATGGCAGCTCGAATATCCAAGTCTTTACGTCCAACGCACACGGTATTCTCCCTGGAACCCCCATGACTCTTCAGACAACTTACCTTACAGCGGCAACTGGTGGATGGACCGCAAACGGCACGTATTTCGTGTGTAATGTGAGCTCGTCGAATACATTCAATATTGTTTCAAATACTCTCACGTTTACATCTCTCTCAGCAGCAACTCCGACGAATACGCAACTGTTTGTGAACCCTTTTGGGTCGACCCAACACCGCCCTTATGACGGCGGTGTCCTCCTCTCGACCCTGGCGCCCGCCCACGGCTCGACTGTCCTCCGTCAGTCCAAGAAGGCGTTCCGGTATCAGTCCGGGAAAGGTATCCTGTTTTCTTCGGGAACCCTGTTCTGTCCGAACCTTGATATTGCATCCATGAACCTCTACGGTATCACAACGACTCTGACCTCTAACTCGAACGGTCTTACGGGTGTGACGCTCGCCGTGTCCCAGCCAGCCCTCCTTGGTCTGAACCAGAATGTGACCTTTAGCCCAGCAACCACAAACTGTTTCGTCACTGCAAACGTGTCGGCCGTCTCCGGCTCGAACATAACTTTCGTCTACTCCAACACGTTCACAAATTACTTACCAACAACCGTGACTCAAAATGTAGTTTCCACAACTCTCTATACCCCGGCGTCTGTCACTATTCAAATGGCAAACGTTTCCGGGTTCACAACTGGAAGCACGACAGTTGGTTCACTTGGTTCCTTTCAGGTGTCCACCGTAAACTCGGCTTCAGTTATACCCTATACGTACCCGACTGCTCTGCCATCTGCTTTCCCTTTCAATGTAACGCTGGGTAATTTTGGAACATATACCGTATCCTCAAACAACTCTGGTGCAGCTCTTTCGATCAGTCCATCTATTAATGCGACAGTGCCTCAAGGTACTACTGTAACGTATTCAATTTCAAACGTGACAACCGCCACCTCAACATCTTCTGGATCAACAATCGCGCTTCAATACTCCAACACCGTCGGGCTTCCCACGGTGCCTTTCGTTGTGAGTGTAGGGAGCTTCGGAACATTCACAGTTACGTCTGTGACGCCATCAACTTCACTTACCCTGAATCCTTATTCAGGGCCAACTACTGTACCTACAGGAACAACAGTCACGTACACGACCGGTCTTCAATCAACGAATCCCGCGTATGCGAACCTCATTTTTTCTACGTACCCGTATTCAGTTCCACTTGGCACAACTTTTACCCAAGGTTCTGCTTCAAATACATCTATTTCGTCTGCGACGTCCCCCCTGAATTTGTCGGTCGCGAGTACAAATGGTTTTATTCTTAGCGAGACTGTGACTCTGAACCCGACCGTGCCAGCACTGGGTACACTGTCTGTTGTGTCGAACGCATCGACCACACTTGGTCTTGTTTTCTCTGGAACGGCAAATACTGCACAGACAATTGCACAGTACACGACCATTTCCGGAACACCCGTCACCATCACTGGACCCGGTCCAATCACTGCAAACATTTCTGGATCTCAAATCTTCAGTAACGGACAAGTGGTCGCTTCATATCTGGGTCTGAACCTTGGAAACGTCACAATTACAGGGACTCAGACAGTCACGGGGAATGCACAGGTAACTCTTGGATACACGGGCTCGTTCCCCCCGAACGGTATACCAAACGGTACGACCGTGACGACCCTCCCACCCGGTTCGAACATTCAGATTGTGACCGACATATCTCACGGTATCCCAACGACCGGTGCTACGGTCACGGTCCGAAACGTCGCCTCATCGAACATTAACGGAACTGGGTACACAATCACAGGTGTTATCGACTCGCACACGGTCAACGTTCAGTCTCAGAGTACCATCACAACAACGGCGCTTTCTTATGGCGACCAGCCTCGTTTGGTCGTGACGGGATGGCACGGCGCCTCTGTTCGCGCGGGTATCTTTGATGACCCGAACGGTATGTTTTGGGAATACGATGGTCAGAACTTGTACGTTGTTCGCCGGCAGTCCACCTTCCAGTGTGCAGGCTACGTGACCACTAGTCCCGGGTCTCAAACACTCATAGGGTCTCCTTCAGGTTCCACGGGGTCAATATCGACGAGTGCAGTTAACGTGAATCAAGGTGACACGACAGCCATCCTCCTCGGGTCTCCACATACGGTCACACAGTCCATGTACTCGACCATCACCGGTCTCGGAACAGTCTGGGTCATTGGTGTGCCCGACTATTTCCAAGTGCAAATTGGTTTCTTGCCGGCCCAGACGCCCGTGACCATTTCTGCGGGCACGGTGAACTTTGTTCTCCCAACGACCCGGTTCCAGGATCAACTCAAGGTGAATGATCGTTTCACGATCCGTGGTATGACCCACCAGGTGACGTCCATACAGGGTCAGGGTATACTCACGTTCAACCCTCCGTACAGAGGCGCATCGGTTATCGACGCGGCGCATGCTGTTAAAGCCTGTAAGATTAAGGAACTCCGCATCCCCCAGAGCCAGTTTAACCGTGACACTATGGATGGCAAGGGCGCGTCCGGGTACAAGGTGGACCTGTCCCGTATGCAAATGATCGGCATTCAATACACGTGGTACGGTGCCGGTTTCATAGACTTTATGATGCGTGGCCCTGACGGAAACTGGCTATACGCCCACCGTATTCGCAACAACAACGTGAATGACGAGGCGTATATGCGTTCGGGCAACTTGCCTGTACGCTACGAGCTCTCCGTGGAGGGGCGGGCGGCAGTCACAAGTCTCGCCGCGCCCGTGTCAAACATCCTCGGTACATCCGCATCTACGACCCAAAGCACGGACACAATCTACGTGAATGATGCTACGACCTATTTCCCATCTTCCGGAACACTTTTGATTGACAGTGAGTTTATCAACTACTCGAACCTGACCCCGTACGGCTTTACCGGTCTGACCCGTGCGTACCCTCTGACCTATGTTGTGAACGATGCTCCGCGCACGTTTACGGGGTCGGCGAACACGACTCACTACACGGGAACTTCAGTAAACCTCATAAGTTGTTCGGCGACCCCGACTCTGACCCACTGGGGCTCATCTTTCCTGACAGACGGTCAGTTTGATACGGAGCGTGGCTATTATTTCAATTATTCCAATGTGACAGTGAACCTAAATGCCTTTGGAGGAGGTGCGAATCCAGCGTCGGGATCGAACGCGTGTGCTTTTGCTATTCGCTTGGCACCCTCTGTGACCAACGGTCTTTCAGGTGATATCGGTCAAAAAGAACTTTTGAATAGGGCCCAGCTTTTGCTTCAAAAACTCGAGGTGACATCCCCCGTCAACGTGCAGACTGTAGGGTTCCTGAACCCAACGGGTATCACTTTCAATACGGCCAATTGGGTCAACGTGAACACACCCTCGAACGGAACTCAACCAAGTTTTGTCCAGTACTACCCTGGTGCCTTCATAACGGGCGTGCCTCAACCAGGCGAACGCATCTTCTCAACCATCGTCCAAGCAAATAACCAGAACAATTTGGATCTGAGCGCACTCAAGGAAATGTCCAACTCGGTCATTGGTGGAAACCAAAACTTCCCAGACGGACCCGATACGCTTGTGATTTTCTGTCAGAATCTCGCAACATCTGGAGGTTCAAACGTAATTCAAGTGAACCTGTTCTGGTCCGAGGCCCAGGCCTAAGAGACCAAGGGCGAGAGTTCCACAGGAACTCCCTTGTGATCCGACACTCTTGTCATTGTTTCAACACGAGCGCTAACGCGCTCGTAATTAAGTTCTGCGAACTTAATAGAAATGGACTACGTCGTCTATGTAGATTCCAACAACAGGGATTCAAATTTGTTTCCAAATTCAAATTCATATACTCTGTATCTGTCGACCCCTCTTCGAAACATCTCTAAAGTTGAGGTCCTTTCGGCCATGTTGCCGAACGTCTACAGTTCCCAGTATCTGACTTTGGATATTCAAGAACTTCGGTCGACCCAGACTCTCGTTGCCTCGGCCCTTTCTACAAAGGCCAATACAATAGCAGTCACAAACTCTAACGCCTTTTCCGGGGCTTTTGCTTTTGTACCCATCAAGGCGGCCACGTCCCTCGCCTCGAACGTCCAGACCTTTTCAAACACGAGTTTCACATACAACAACGAATTTTACTCCCAAAATTACAAGATTGCGACCGAGTACCCTTCCCGTATAGACAGTATTGACCGGTTAACAATTTCATGGCGAAATGCAGGTACGGGTGCTCTGTTTTACGATACTTTCATAGGTCAAGACCTTGGACGCAACATGTTCTTGCTTCGTTTCGAAACAATACCAGTTCCAGAGGAGCCAGACAGACCAGACAGCCTCCCGCCACCCGTCCCATGGGACTCTGGTGAAAAGACCAAGGTGTACATCATAATTGCAATTGCCGTTTTTGGTCTGATACTTGCAATTTTTATGAAAAAATAGTTGAGAGTAATAGATATGTGCGATAGCATAACGAATGGGGGACCCATATCCATCGCCACAAGTGGTGGTGGCGGTGGAGGGGGCTCGTGTCCTCCAGCCAACGTCATCATCGCATCAAACGTCCTGAGTACAAACGGGAACGTCCTGTGTGGAAATATCATCTCAGGGGACGGAACTTTTACAGGAAACTTACTTGTGGAGGGTCAAATCTTCGGAAACGTATCATTCTCGACTCTCAACGTAGCTGGTACCATAAACGCATCATCATTTCAAGGGGGAACGTTCTTGGGAAACCTCGTAGCCTCTGTAGCAAACGTCACGACTCTGAACGTCTCGTCACTTGAAACCACGGGAAACCTGAGCGTCTCGGGAAACATCATACCCGTGAACCAGGGAAACACATACGTCCAAGGGAACGTGGTCGTCTCGGGGAACGTCTACTCGAGTCTCGGGGAGCTCGGGGTTGGTGGTGGGTACTATCTCAGTCTTCCGACGAGTATTGCCGTTCAGACGGGGTACAACGGCCCTGTATATGGAGCTACATACCCCTTGAGTATAGGCCTCTCGAACGGGTTCACCATCAACGGTACAAGCACATTGATCACAATCACTTCAAATGGAAACTTCACGTTTTCTCAGGCTGGTCCGTACATTTTGAACGCCGTGTTTAACAGTTCAGACAATGTCACGGGTCTTGCCGTCGGCTCGAACGTTGCTGATATCCATGGTCAGGACCAAGGGTACTTGTACCGATACACGACATTCGTGTCCCAGAACCCGACCGAGGTTATCACGATTCCTATTAACGTTACAAATACGTCACTGTACTACTACCTCGACCTTTTCAAGGTGGATCAGGGGACGATATACTCTTCAAGCAACACGAGCGGTGGGACGTACCTGACAATAACACCTTTAACGGGTGGTGGGCTCGCCACGGGAGGACCGGGTGGAACACCGGGAACCCAATGGATCTCTTCGAGTTCGAACATTTACTTCCCGAATGCTATTGGCGTCGGCGGGGCTCCGACACCCGGCTACAACCTTACAGTCACCGGACAGAGTCAGATGGGCAACGTCTTGCCGACGATGGATAACCTGTATAACCTCGGGACGCCAGCGTTTCGTTGGGCGAACCTTCAGATGGGGCCTGGAACAATTTACATGCAAGATCAGGCGCCTCCCTATACACAGGTTGGTATATCAGTATACAACGGAACGCTTCTTTTGGATGGTGTCCAGTCAATCAGAACGGGCAACGTTGCATTCATAGACCCCGTCACGACTTACTCAGCGACAATGAACGTGACGAATAAGGTGGTGACCTATAGCAACGTCACAACGGTCAAAGCTGGAAATGTAATATACTCGGATG
>Ga0316231_1001998_pt1 | contig 20701 bp, 16 predicted proteins | sample TBH18027metaG_FD_206002 | JGI IMG/M metagenome (GOLD analysis project Ga0316231, IMG submission 206002) | Freshwater microbial communities from Trout Bog Lake, Wisconsin, USA - TBH18027 | ecosystem: Environmental > Aquatic > Freshwater > Lake > Hypolimnion/Profundal zone | place: USA: Wisconsin...
GTGGCAAACGCTGGAAGCTCAATTGCGATAAGATCCTCAGCGGCCAGGATCCCGATCCGCCGGTCTTTCCCGGCGACCAGATTGAGGTCAAGCGCCGCCTCTGGTGATGGTTCTGTTGCGCATTTTGTCCGATCCCCAGGCGGATGCCTTGCAGGCTATCCGCCGTTTTCCTTTTCACGTTGGCCGGGCGCCGGACAATGACCTGTGCCTGGATGTGGCGGGAATTTGGGACTACCACTTCATGCTGGATCTGCGTCCGCGCGAAGGCTTCACCCTCCAAGCCTTCGACCAGGCTTTCACCGCCGTCAATGATCAGCCGATAACTTCCGCCCGCTTGCGCAACGGGGACGTCATTTCCTTTGGCTCGGCCAAAATTCAGTTCTGGCTTTCCGCCCCGGCCCAGCGCGGCTTGCGCCTGCGCGAATTGCTCATCTGGACACTGCTGCTGCTGGTCACCTTTGGCCAGCTCGCGATCATCTGGTATCTGCTCGGGCTGGGCTGACGCGGAAATGGATTGGTGGATTGGTGGATTGATGGATGAATGGATGGGTGTCGCGGTTTGTGCCTGCGGCTTGTCCATCTTCCTGGCAGAGCACGCCACTAAGAACTGGAGGGTCTGGCAGCAGATGGAGCGCCGGCCTCCGGCACGGCTCGACTCAAAATGCTGACCTTCGGACCAGGCCGGAGGTCGTCGAACCGCGTTCACTGAGCAATACGCCCCCACCAATCCACCAATCCATTAATCCAACCATCCTGCTCCGCCTCCCCCCGCCCGCGTGGTCAGTGCCGAAAGTGCCGCGTGCCGGTAAAGGCCATGGCCATCCCGCGAGCATCCGCCGCCGCGATCACTTCCGCGTCCTTCACCGATCCTCCGGGCTGGATGGCTGCGGTTGCGCCCGCGTCGGCCGCCGCCAACAGCCCGTCGGGGAAGGGGAAGAAGGCGTCGCTGCACACCACAGTGCCGACCAGCGGCAGTTTGGCTTCGCCCGCTTTCCACACCGCGATGCGGCTGGCATCCACGCGGCTCATCTGGCCCGCGCCCGTGCCGAGGGTCCGGTCCGAGCCGCAATACAAAATCGCGTTTGATTTCAGGTGTTTCACCACGCGCCAGCCAAACAGCATCGCCTGCAACTCGGCCGCCGTGGGCTGCCGCTGGGTCACGATTTTCAGGTCGGACGCGGCCGTGGCTTTCAAGTCGCGCTGTTGGAGCAAATAGGAATCCGCCCCCACGCTGCGCACGTCCCAAGGCTGCGCCATCGTGGGGCACTTGAGCAGTTGCAGCAGTCGCAGATTCTTTTTCCTCTGCAAAATTCCCAGCGCCTCGGCCGTGAATTCCGGCGCCACAATCACCTCGCTGAAAATTTCCGCGATGGCGGCCGCGCACGCGCCATCGAGCGACTGGTTGACCGCGATGATGCCGCCGAACGGCGCCTGCTGGTCTGTGGCGAAGGCCTTGTCCCACGCCTCTCGCAAACTGGTGCCTTGTCCCACCCCGCATGGATTCGTGTGCTTGAGGATGGCCAGGGTGGGCGCGTCGTTCCGAAACTCCGCGATCAGCGCCGCCGCTGCCGTGAGGTCGAGAATGTTGTTGTAGGACAGCTCCTTGCCGTGCAACTGCTTGAAGAAATCGTGGAACTTGCCGTACAGCGCCGCTTTCTGGTGCGGATTCTCGCCATAGCGCAGCGGCTGCGCCAGCGGCGCGGCCACCGTCAGCACCAGCGGCAGCGGCTGTTTGTCCGCGGCAAATTCCTTTTGCAGGTGCGCGGCGATGGCCGCGTCGTAGGCTGCCGTCCGCGCGAAGACCTTCGCCGCCAGGGTGCGGCGCAGTTCCAGCGAGGTGTTGCCGTTGGTGGAGATTTGCTGCGCCACCTCCGCGTAATCGAACGGATCCACCACCACCGTCACGCTGTCGTGGTTCTTGGCCGCGCTGCGGAGCATGGACGGCCCGCCGATATCAATGTTCTCGATCGCGTCGTGCAGCGACACGTTGGGTTTGGCGACGGTCGCTTCAAATGGATATAGATTGACCACCACCAGATCAATCGGCGCGATGTCATGCGCCGCCACCGCCGCCTCGTGTCCCGCGTTGCCGCGGATGTAGAGCAAGCCGCCGTGGACTTTTGGGTGCAGCGTCTTTACGCGGCCATCGAGCATTTCGGGAAAGCCGGTGTGTTCACTGATGTCCTTTACTTTAAGGCCGGCTTCGCGGAGCGTCTTGGCGGTGCCGCCGGTGGAGATGAGTTCCACGCCCTGGGCGGCGAGAATCTGGGCAAACGGCACGAGGCCGGTCTTGTCGGAAACGGAGAGCAAAGCGCGTTGAATTTTCACGCGCCATACAATCGGGGAAAATTGCCCTGGCCGCAATCCGAAACGGCGCGGTCAATCACTTTCGCCTTGCAGGGTTGAAAATCGGCTGGTGCGGTTGCCCAGCGCCGCCCCGAAGTTTCGGGGCAACGCTGGGCTGGATGATTCCTGTATCAGCCCCCAGAGGGGGTCCTTGCTTTCAGGATTGAGGCCTGGCGCGCATCGGTTCCTTTGATCAATGGCGCGCCAGCTCGCTGAAAACCTCTGGGAACAGCAGAATTCCCTCACCGGGCGGTTTGTTTCAACGGCGGTTTTTCAACCGGTTGCCAAGCACAGAAATCCGTCTAAAGTATACCGATGACCCCGAACCTCCAGCCTGACAAACCGGAAACCGCGACCGCCGGGGAGAGGCTGCCTCAAGGTGGCGTCGGCGTCAGCCAAAGTTCAACGCCCGCTGACAAAATCGCGTTGTTCCGCTCCTTGTTTCGCGGGCGGGCAGACATTTATCCCGTGCGGTTTGAAAGTCGCAAAACAGGACGGGCAGGCTATCAGCCAGCCTGCGCGAATGAATGGGTGCGGGGGATCTGTGAGAAGCCGCGCATCAAATGCGCCGACTGTCTTCAGCGCAGCTTTCTCCCCGTGACCGACGAGGTGGTTCGCTGGCATCTTTCGGGAAGCGATGATCGCGGCCGTCCTTTTATCATGGGCGTTTATCCCATGCTGCCGGATGAGTGCTGCCATTTCCTGGCGGTTGATTTCGACCGGCAAGATTGGCGGCAGGACGCCGGCGCCTTTCTGCAAACGTGCCGCAAGTTGGAATTGCCGGCCGCGCTGGAGCGATCACGCTCCGGCAATGGCGCGCATGTGTGGCTGTTCTTTGCAGCCGCGATTCCCGCTCGCCTGGCCCGCAACCTTGGCTCGTTCATTTTGACGGAAACCATGGAGGGCCGCCCGGACATCGGCTTGGGGTCTTATGACCGGTTTTTCCCCAACCAGGATACACTGCCCAAAGGAGGCTTTGGAAACCTGATCGCCCTGCCGCTGCAAAAGCAGCCCCGGGCACGCGGCAACAGCGTATTTCTGGATGACCAATTGGAACCTCACGTGGACCAATGGAAATTTTTGGCCTCCGTACAGCGGATCAACGAGGCACGAGTTGAGGCCATCGTTCGGGAGGCGGAGCGCCGGGGGAAAATCACCGGCGTGCGCGCCGTCCTGACGACGGAAGATGATGACGACGCGCCTTGGACCGATCCGCCATCACGGCGGCGGAACGATTCTCCGATTCCCGGGCCGTTGCCGGAGAGTCTAGATTTGGTTTTGGGCGATCAAATATATATTGCCAAGGAGGCACTGGTTCCCGCGTTGCGCAACCGCCTGCTGCGGCTGGCGGCATTTCAAAACCCGGAGTTTTATCGGGCGCAGGCGATGCGGCTGCCGACCTACGACAAGCCGCGCATCATCCATTGCGCCGAAGACTTGCCGCAGCACCTCGCGCTGCCGCGCGGTTGTCTGGGCGAAGTCAAAGCCCTGTTTGGCAGCCTGAAAATCAAACTCATTTTGCGCGACGAGCGGTTTGGTGGCAGGCCCATCTCTGCCGCATTCCAAGGGGAACTGCGGCCTGAACAGCAACTCGCCGTGAACGCGTTGCTCGCCCATGACACCGGCGTGCTTTCGGCCACTACCGCCTTTGGCAAGACGGTGCTGGCCGCCTGGCTGATGGCCCGGCGGGGGGTCAACACCTTGGTGCTGGTCCATCGGCAACAGTTGCTGGAGCAATGGCTCGAACGATTGTCGGCATTTCTGAAATTGTCTGAAGGGAAGATCGGACGCATTGGGGGTGGGCGGAAGAAACCGACGGGAGTCATTGATGTGGCCATCATCCAAAGCCTGGTTCGCAAAGGTGTCGTGAACGACTTGGTGGCGGACTACGGCCAATTGATCGTGGATGAATGCCACCATTTATCCGCCCGGAGTTTTGAACTGGTCGCGCGCCGCGCCCAGGCGAAATACGTCGTCGGGCTGTCGGCCACTGTTACCCGCCAAGACGGGCATCATCCCATCATCTTTATGCAATGCGGACCAGTCCGCTATCGGGTGGATGCCAGACAACAGGCTGCCGGCCGGCCGTTTGGCCACACGGTCCTGGTCCGTCCCACGAATTTTCGCGCGCCGGAACCACCCGAGTCGACCGGACAGCGGTTCGAATTTCATCTGCTGTACGAAGCCCTGGCGACCGATGCCGCTCGCAACCGGATGATCTGCGATGATTTTCTCGATGCTGTGCAGACCGGGCGCTCGCCGCTCTTGCTGACCGAGCGGGTGGACCACTTGCAGCAATTGGCGCAGGCGTTGTCCGGCAAAATTCCGCACCTGACGATCCTCCAAGGCGGCATGGGGAAGAAAGCGCGGCAGCGCGCCAGCGCGCAAATGCTGGCCAGTCCGGGTACCCCCCGACCCGCGTTGCTGGCCACCGGCAAATATATTGGCGAGGGATTCGACGATTCGCGGTTGGACACGCTCTTCTTGGCGCTGCCGGTGTCTTGGCGGGGCACCGTGGCCCAGTACGTTGGCCGATTGCACCGGCTGCATGACGGCAAACGCGAGGTGCGCGTCTATGATTATGCCGATCTCAACGTGCCGATGCTGGCGAGGATGTTTGATCGGCGCTGCCGGGGCTATGAGGCGGTTGGTTACTCCATCCAGTTGCCGGGCAGCGCGGTCCCCGGGTGGCCGGCGGAAGTGCCTTTGCCCATGGAGCCGGAATGGAAACGGGATTACGCCGCCAGTGTGCATCGGCTTGTTCATGACGGCGTGGACACGCCCCTGGCCAATCTCTTTGTCCATGCCGCCCGCCGCATCGCCGCCGAGGCCCAGGGGGTGGATCGCGCCCGCAGCGCGAGCGAGGCTTTCCTCTTTCGGCGGCTCGAAACCCTGCCGCAAACCGCCGGCCGCTTCCGCCTCAATGCGCGGCTGCCCATCCCGTTTGATGCGGAAGGTGAAATGGAGGTTGACCTGTATTGCGCCGAAGCACAATTGGCGGTGGAACTGGACGGGCCGCAGCATCTGGCGGATGTCGAGGCGTATCGCCGCGATCGCCGAAAGGATGCTTTGTTGCAGGAGCATGACTGCCTGGTGTTGCGCTTCCTTGTGGAAGACGTCGGCCAACATTTGGATGAGGTGCTGGATGCCATTCTCCGTTCCGTGGCTCGGAGGTCGCGGAAAGAGCTGGCATGAAACCAACCCTTGTGCCTCAGCTTTTGGCTCGGAAATACTTCTTTACGAAAATCAGATAGCCGATGAAGGGCACGAGAGAAAACAGCATCAGCCAGGCCATGCGGTTTCCTGTCAGCAACCCCATTTGCCGCAGTTGATCAATCTGGGCCTGGGGATAGCCCATGAGTTGATACATTTCCAGCAGGTCGTGCCGCGCGAAGGTAATCACGCCGGAGGCGGCGAATACAAGCAAGGAGATCAGGATCAACCACCAGCCCTGCGGGTTGAGGCGATAAACCAGCCACGCCGCATAGGTCCATACTGCGGCGACCGCCAGACAGAGCAGGCTGCCCGGGAAGCCGGTGAGGAAAATTCCGAAACACGGCATCACGCCATGCGCCGCAATCGGCATCAAGAGCATCATCGGCACCGTAAACAGCAACCATAAGCAAAGCGCCAGCACTGGCAGCGGACAGGCATCCGTCCAGCAGGGCAGGGGCTCGCGCGTTTCGCAGGTGGCTTTTACGTGGCGGCTGCCGTAGAAGAAAATCCAAACTGCGGGCAAAAAGACCATGAAGACACAACAGAATACCACCATGACGACCAGCACCGCGTGCAAGGCTGCTGGCGGCAGCGCCGGGTGCCCGGCGGATTGCTGCGCAGCGGCAAGATTGGCCATCGCCTTAGGCAGGATGAGCCCCATCATCACCGTGGTCATGATGCCCATCAGCATCCAGCTCCAGGAGAAAATGAGCAGGAGGGCCCTGGCCCAGCGCCGGGCCTGGATGGACCCAATGCCCAGGCAGATCAACGCCGCCGCCAAAATGCCATAGACGGCGATTGCTGGCAGAATGGTCGCAACATTGGTTGGCACCTGGGTGGCCCTGGCCGCTGCGGCCTGGCCGGCCAGCGTGACCAGAACGAGCAGCCCAGCCAGACCGCCCAACGTAATGGTCAGAACCCCAAAAAGCACCAGCCCGGTCGAGCGATCCTTATGGGCTGGGGCCGGGGCTTCAAGGGGGGTGGTCGGGGGTGGTGCTTCATTCATAATCCAAGAATTAATGCTGACTGAATACGCCCATTCCCCAGCCGTGTCGAGGGATTTGTTTGCAGACGGCTATGTACCCACAACTGGTGACATGCGCGGAAAATTGCGTGTGGTATGCTTTTCTCAGTTGAACGCAGCGGTTCAACAAAAAAATTTAAAGTGTGTTGTGAAGAGGCCGGAGTAGTGTCCGGCCTCTTTTCTTTTCCTGGACCTTACGGCGCGCGCCCTTCGGCGCCCAAGTATTTGAGCACGGCTTCGGTGCGGCTGTGGACGTGGAGTTTCTCGTAGATGGTGCGCAGATGGGTGCGCACGGTTTCAAAGCTGATGTTCAACTGTCCGGCGATTTCCTTATAGGCATAGCCTTTGGCCAGCGCGGCCAGAACTTCCTTTTCGCGGTCGGTGAGCCGGACGACCAAGGCCGGCTTTTGCACATTGGCGGGCAGTTCGTTGACTTTTTGGAAAAACTGGACGACCCGGCGGGCGATCTGGCGCGACATGGGCGCGCCGCCGGCGTTCACCTCGCGGATGGCCTCCAGCAGTTTGTCCTTGGGCGTGCGTTTTAAAAGGTAGCCGGTGGCGCCGGACATCAGGGATTTGAAAATCTGTTCGCTATCTTCATAGACCGTAAGCATGAGCACGGGCAGTTGGGGCGTGAGATCCTTCAAGCGGCGGACGCATTCGGTGCCCAACATGCCGGGGAGATTAATGTCCATGAGTACCACGTCGGGGCGATTGGCCGGAATGCCGAGCAGGGCGGCGGGGGCGTCCTCATAGGCTGCCTGGCATTGAAAACCCGCCGCGCTGTTGAGCATGGCGGCGAGATTCGCGCGCAGGTTCGGGTCGTCTTCGACCAGGGCAACTTGGATTGCTTTATTCAATTTACGCATATTAATAATCCCATTTTATTCAACTTAACATACCACATTCGGGTTAGGCCATCTTTCGCTTCGGTTTCCGTGCCGAGCGCGGATTGGCGGTCCGCCATGACTCCGCCAATCCGAACGCGCAGGCAACCAAATCGAATCGCCTGGGAACCTGGATCTTGCCGCGAGCCACAGGCTCGCGCTGCGTTCACGCTTGGAATGCGCGGGCTAAACCTGTTCATTGGACGTGGAAAACGAAGGTGACGCGGGTGCCACTGCCCGGGAAGCTGGCCAGCGAGACGCGTCCGCCGCATTCGGCCAGACGGGCCTCCATATTGCCCAAGCCGTTGCCGCCGGGCCCCGTCGCCGTTGGGGTGAAGCCGATGCCGTTGTCCTCGATCTTCAGCGTCACTTCCCGCTCGTCAATCCTCATCTTGAGCCACACTTCGGCGCATTGGGAATGTTTGAGGGTGTTGTTCAAAGCCTCGCGCACGGCCAGGAACACATTGTGGCGCACGTCGGCCCGCAACGGCAGGGCGGGGAGCGTGGCAGGAACTTCCTGCCAGCAGCGGATGTCCGTGTACTCGAAAAACTCGTCGCTGAACCGGCTGATATATTCGGCGAAGCTGGCGAGGTTATCGTTCTTGGGATTGGTGGCCCAGACGATTTCGTCGAGTGCCTGCACGGCCGCGCGGGCACGGTCGCCGATGCGCTCGAAACGTTTTTTCACCAGCGACTGGTCATCCGTTTCGTTCAGCCCCATGTCAGTAAGCTGCGACACCTGGGTGAGCACCCCGCCCACGTGGTCGTGCATATCCTTGGAAATGCGCAACCGCTCGCGCTCGATGGCGTTGAGGGCTTGCAGGCGGGCCAGGCGGAGCCGGAAGCGATGCCGCAACACCAGCCAACTGCTGCCCGCCAGCACCCCGGACAGCAGGAGGGCGGCGGCCACGTGAAACCACGGCGTTTCCCAGAAAAAGGGCTGGGCGGTGATTGCCAACGTGGTGTCCGGTCTGTTCCAGAGGCCGTCGGCATTGCAGGCTTGCACATGAAAAGTAAACTCGCCGGCGGGCAGGTGCGGATAGGTAAACGTGCGCTGCGCGCCGGCCTCGGTCCAGTCGCTGTCCAGCGGGTCGAGCTTGTAGCGGAAGCCGATCTTTTCGGGCGCGGAAAATCCGATGGCGGTGTAATGGAGTTCGATGTCCCGCTTGCCCGGGCCGATGACCAGCCGCGGCTGCGCGGGCAGACCGGACACGGGATTTTCGCCGGGCGCTCCGCTGCCTACGAATCCCTGTTCCATGCCGCTGACACGCGCTTCTTCCAAGAGAACCTTCGGCGGTTGCATTTCGTGGTCGAGTTCGCCGGGATTCAGGAACACCAACCCCTTGACCGTGGAAATGCAAATCAAGCCGCTGGCCGTTTTCAGTCCGGCCGGGCAAAAGCCGCCGGAGCATTCCTCGGTCAACATGCCGTCATTGAGGCCGAAGGCGCGGGTCTGAAGGAACCCGGGGTTGCCGGCGGCGAGGTCGAGCAGGGCGGCCTTGCTCACCCGGAAAATGCCGCGGCGGCAGCCCAGCCAGAGATAATGGTGATCATCCTCCACGATTTGGAGCACCGTGGCAGGGGGCAGTCCCTGGCTGGGCGTGAAATTGGTGAGCCGGCCTGCGCGCCGGCAGCTCAAGCCGCCCCCGGCGGTGCCGATCCACAAAGTGTCGTCTCGGTCCAGATAAAGCGCGCAGACGGCGGCTTTGGCGGGGAGCCCGTTGGTGATGGACAAAACCGTACTCATGCCTTCGGGAATGAATTTTAAGCCGCTGGCCATCGTCCCCACCCACAACGCCCCGTTCGTTTCCACCGCCAGCGAGGTGATCGTGGCGCGGGTGAGCTGCTCGGGAAATTCCGTGAAATGACCGTTCTGCATCCGCACCAAATGTCCCGCACTGGTGCCGATCCACATGCCTCCGCGCGGATCATTCTGCAAAGCGGTGACAATGGCGTCCTGAACCCAAGGTTCATTGGTGATGCAGTCGGCCAACCGGTTCGCTTGCCAGTGCAACAAGCCAAAAGCCGCCCCCCACCACAAACTGCCGTCGGGTGCGGTCAGCATCGGAAACACGGTGGCGTGGTAATACACCCTGGAATCCTTCGGACGGAAGGGCTGAAATCCCGAGGGATCTCCGCGATACACGCTGCCGCCCACCGTCCCCACCCACAGGGTGCCGTCCGGGGTTTGCGCCACCGAGTGCGTAAAGTCATTGGTCAGGCCTTGGGCGTTGGAGGCGACGATCAACCGGCGCCGGCTCAAGCGGTCCAGTCCGCCGGTGCGCGTGCCGATCCACAAATTGCCTTCGCGATCACAATACAAGGAACGGATGTCATCCGCGGAAAGGCCGTCTTTGTGGCTCACCAGGTTGAAATTGGTCCCATCAAAACGATACAAACCGGCGTCGAGTGAGCCCCCCCAGACCGTTCCGTCGGCGTCCTCGGTCATGCTGGTAATGAAAGCAAAGGGCAGGCCGTTGGTTTCACTCAGAACCCGCCACTGGCTGTGGTTGCGGCAGAGCACCATCCCATTGCCGATGCCCACCCAAAATCTGCCCTGGCGGTCATCCAGCAGGCATTCGCCGGCAATTTTCTCGTGATCAGTGGGGCCGATGCAAGGTTCCAGCTTCCCGTCCTGATATGAGAATAGGCCATAATTGCGGGTGGCGATCCACAGGGTGGTGCCATCGCGGCTGCGCAAAAGACAAGCGATCGGCGCGCGCCGCAAGCTGCCAAAGGCGGAATTTCCCATCAGCTTTCCATTCTCGCAATAACGCAGGCCCCCATCGGTGCCCACCCAAAGCCGCCCGGTGGCATCCTCGGCCAGACACTTGATGGTGTCGCTCCCAGGCTGATTGTCGGAACCGGAGATGATTTCGATCCGGCCTTGCTTTAGCCGGCACAAGCCCGAGCCGGAGGTGCCGATCCAGAGCGTGCCTTCGTGATCCACGAGCAGGGAGGAAATACTCACGCTGGGCAACCCATCCTTGAGACTGAAGGGTTTGAAGCGCATCCCGTCGAAACGAGCCAGGCCGTCCTGCGTGCCCAGCCACAAATATCCATCCCCCGTTTGCACAACAGCATTGACCGAGTTTTGCGGCAAACCAGCTTCCGTTCCCCAGGAACGGATAATCGGCGCCTGCGCCGGCAGCGGTGGATCGGGAATCGCAGCGCCGCCGACCGACACGGCCAGGAGCAGTGGAGCCAGCGCGATGATTTGCAAGCAATGGGCTTTCAAAGCGTGGTGCCATCATGCCATTGCAGTGGCGACGATTCAAGTTCTCCCCGTGCCGCAACCAACCAATGACTCAACTGTCCTCTTTGGATGTTGGATGTTGGATGTTGGTCTCCCCGTTTCAAGAGCCTTGGCGCTTGAGGACAATGCCCATAAATCGCCATCTGTTCGCGAAATCCTGATAAGACAACCGATCTTCTCCGCTCAGCGGATCCCCTATGATCACCTCGGAGTCCGTCACTTCCAGCACGGTTACCCAATGATCGGGTAAAAAAAGTTTTAGTGGAAACATCTTCGGTTGCGGCGTAGGGTGCCGATAAGGAGGTGGTTCATGAGTTATTTGAATTCTAAATTTGCGGGCTCTGCGGGGGAAATCACAGTCACCCTTGACTGCGCCATCGTGGTTTTGCCCGCCGGACGCAGGTCGCTTAACTCCATCCGCTCCTACCTTGAATGCCTCGCGCTGGCGAAACAGCGCGTTTTGGGCGAGTTCGCGGTGGATGGCTGCGCCGTGGATCTTGCCCTGCCGCTGGATCACCGGCCATCGAATCGGCCGTTGTTTCGCCGGGTGGATGCGGCCACCATTTCATTGCGCGAACAGCCCCTGTTGCTACTGGCCACCGCCGAACATCAAGCCAGGCGGGCGCGTGCGGTGGTGGAGGCCGCGCTGACATTGGTGCTCATTAACAATCCCGGCACGGCCCGTGAACTTTGGTGGCAGGTGGCCGGCCAGCTCAAGGAACCCGTGCTTACGTTGAGCCTCATGCCGGAGGATCTTTGCCAGCTTTGGTGCGGCACCACGTTTCAAAAAATGCGCCGCTGGCAACTGGAACAGATCTCCCACATTGTGCGCCGGGTGGAAGCCGCCTGCGATTCCGAGGACAACCTCCAGCTTTCCGACGCGCTGGAAACGCTGGTGCTACCCTGGCTGGACCGGTTGGCCGAACACATCGAGCTTTGGCTTGCCGCCACCCAGGCCGGCGTGCGCTTGGGGATGAAACTCGAGCCGTCCTAAGCGCAAGACGAATCCGAAATCCTAAACGACGGGGCTTCTGCCATCGAACCCGTCAACCGTCAATAACATTTTCAGTCTCCGTCGGGAGCGATATGGTGTTTTCCTAAATTACGTCCACACAGCAAACGAGTTTGCATATTGGACCGAAACAACTTGGAGCGTCGTGAACCCCCTGTCCGTAGGCTGACACAACGGTTTTTCGCAGCCTTAACCTCATTTTCGTCGCCCCTGCCAAGCGGACCTACTGGGGCTGCGCGGTCTCGGTTTAACTCCGGTTGGCCGCCTTTAAACAACCGGTTCGGCTATTTTAGCTGGTCTTGGCGGACCCCGGTTGCGACAGAACCGCGGAGACTCCTCAGCCTCAAGCGACTCTATTGGGTGCCTTCTTGATAGGGGAGCTGGTTGGGATTTTTAACTGGAGGATAAGAGGCAGATGGTCGCTGCCTACGTTGGGTCCTAATCGCTTATCCAGGACTTGGATCGGTGGCGAAACCAAACCATGATCAAGTGCAATTCGTGCTATGGGTAATCCCGCAGGCCACGATCCAAACAGGCCGCGCTTGGGTGAGACATTCTTCAGACCGCTGTCGCGGAGCAGATCATTGAAGTAAGGACTCAACGGTGTGCAATTCAGATCGCCAAGCACAATGGACGGCAAGTTGCGGCTACGAACTAATACGGCAATTGATTGTAGTTGCTCGTTTCGCATTCGTGCGTATTCAGCAGACCCCGGCGGCAATGGATGTGTGCCCAGGACAAAGATGTTTTTTCCACCAACTGAGATGAGCGCGCTAATGGATGGCACCTGTGCATGCCCCAATGTCAGCGTCTCGCCGCTCGTCAACTGAAGGCGGCTGAACAGCGCGATGCCGAAATTATCATCGCGCGTTTCGGCGATCACGTGTGGATAGTTGACGCGTAGCGGCTGCATGGCGGTCATCCAAGCATCGTCCACCTCCATGAATAAAACCAAGTCCGCATTAGCACGCTGAACGAATCCAAGAACTTTATCGTATTGCTTGTTTTCCGTTTGCACATTCAAACTTACGAGCCGGAGATTTTCTCCCGTTTCGATGTTTAATGGTTCCACCGGTAAAACAACACTCAGCACCAGCAACCCATCGATCGCCCCGCACGCTCCGCAGGCTGATGCCAAAAACCATCGGTGTTTTCTCAGCCATACCAAGGCCAAGCAGACAAGGCCGAGTGTCAGGAGCAAACGGAAATGCGTCATCAGTTCCAAAACCCACCAGAATCTGGCCAGAAATCCCCCCAAAGTGGCGGCACATAGTAAGCACGCCCCAATCTCCAGCGTCCCCTCAACTGAAAAGGCGGCCTGTTGTGCGCGTTGTGATCGTATTTGGCTCATGCGCGATGATTGTTTTGGAAAGGCATCCCGGACCGCTATCCGCGGTTTCTTCCCTTGCCCAATTTTTTGGCCTGTTTTGATGTCCTTTGGTAACTAATCGAACGGGTCTGCGTTTCCGGTTGTCCTCCGAGCATCCGTTTCAGTTCCTTGATCTGGTCGCGGAGCAGCGCGGCTTTTTCAAACTGCAAGTCCTCCGCCGCCTTGAGCATTTCGGTTTCCAGTTCGGAAATGGTCTCGGTCAAATCCACGTCCAGCTTGGCGTCCTTCAGCACTCCCGCCGCCTCCGCGCGGGTCGCTTCATAGACGGCCAGGCTTTCCTCGACCGCACGGCTCACGCTGCGCGGTGTGATGTGGTGCTCGCGGTTGTAATCCAACTGCCGCTGCCGGCGCTGCCCGGTGATGGCCAGAAATTTCTTGATGCTGTCGGTCATCACATCCGCATACAGGATCACCTCGCCGTTCAAATGCCGGGCCGCGCGGCCGGCGGTTTGAATCAGGCTCGTTTCACTGCGCAGAAAACCTTCCTTGTCCGCGTCCAAGATCGCGACCAGCGAGACTTCCGGCAAATCCAGCCCTTCGCGGAGCAAGTTGATGCCCACCAGCACGTCGAATTCGCCCTTGCGTAGCGCCCGGAGTATCTCCACGCGTTCGATGGCGTCAATTTCGCTGTGGAGATAACGCACGTTTACGCCGACGTCGCGCAGATAATCCGTCAGTTCCTCCGCTGTGCGCTTGGTCAGCGTGGTCACCAGCGTACGTTCCTTGAGTTCGGTGCGCTGGCGGACTTCCTCGATCAAATCGTCAATCTGGCCCTTGAGCGGCTTGACGGTCACCCGGGGATCCACCAACCCGGTCGGGCGCACGACCAGTTCCACAACCCCGGGCGGAGCGCCGGTCTCCGACCCGGCTCGCTGGAGTTCAAGCTTTAGCTTGCCCTGCGTTCCGGCGCTTTGCCGCGACCATTCGAGTTCCCGCGCCGCCGGCGTGGCACTGGCGTAAATGGTCTGGTTTTGCAGCGCTTGAAACTCGAGAAAGTTCAGCGGGCGATTGTCCAGCGCGCTGGGCAGACGGAAACCGTAGTTCACCAGCACCGTCTTTCGCGAGCGGTCGCCCTCGTACATGCCGCCAATCTGCGGCACGGTGACATGGGATTCATCAATCACCAGCAGATAATCATTCGGGAAAAAATCGAACAAGGTCGCCGGACGCGAGCCGGGCGGGCGGTTGGAGATGTGGCGCGAATAATTTTCGATGCCCGAGCAGACGCCCATTTCCTCCATCATTTCCAAATCGAATTCCGTGCGCTGCTTGATGCGCTGGGCTTCCAGCAGCTTGCCATCGCGCTCGAATTCCGCGATGCGCGTGCCCAGTTCCTCGCGGATGGCCAGAATGGCGCGCTTCATTTTGTCGCCGGTGGTCACAAATTGTTTCGCCGGAAAGATCATGCTGGCCAGCGGCGTTTCGATTTTGTCGCCGGTCAGCGGCTCGAAGCGGGTGAGTCTTTCGATTTGATCCCCGAAAAACTCCAGCCGCAATCCGTCCTCGCGTCCTGCCGGCCGCACTTCCACGGTGTCGCCCCGCACGCGGAAATTGCCGCGTTCGAAGGCGAGGTCATTGCGGTCGTATTGCAAATCCACCAGCCGTGCCAAAAATTGTTCCCGGGAGATTTCCTGCCCCACGCGCAGGGGGATTACCAGCGCCTCATAATCCTCCTTGCTGCCGATGCCGTAAATGCACGACACGCTGGCCACCACCACCACGTCGCGGCGGGTGAACAGCGAACTCATGGTGGACAGCCGGAGGCGCTCGATCTCGTCATTCCGGCTCGAGTCTTTTTCGATGAACGTGTCAGTGCGCGGTATATACGCCTCCGGCTGATAGTAATCGAAGTAGCTGACGAAGTATTCCACGGCGTTGCCCGGGAAAAAGCCCTTGAACTCGGCGTAAAGCTGCGCCGCCAGCGTCTTGTTGTGGGAAATGACCAGGGTCGGCTTGTTTACATTCTTGATGACGTTGGCCACCGCGAAGGTCTTGCCCGAGCCGGTGACTCCGCGCAAGGTCTGGTGCTGGACGCCCGACAAAATGCCAGCCGTCAGCTTTTCAATCGCCTGCGGCTGGTCGCCGGCAGGCGCATAATCAGAAACGAGTTCGAACACACCGCGAAGTTAAGGTGTTCCGCCGGGCGCGTCAAACGGGAGCGCTACGGGGTCAACGGCAGCTTGTCCTTCTTGCGATAGGCCACGCCTTGGAATTGCGCCACCAAGTCGCCCGCGTCGTCCTTCACTTCCACGGCGTAGAGGCCGACCTTGAAATTTTTGGACTTTTCCCGCGCCTCGGCCCAGAGCGCGCCGGTGGCGCCGGCTTTCATGAAGACGATGCTGGCCTCGAGCGCCACCGCCACGGTGCCGTGGGAATTACAGGCCACGGCAAAGGTGAAATCCGCCAGGGTGAAAATCGCGCCGCCATGCACCGTGTTCAGTCCGTTCAGATGATACGGATGCAGCGTCATCTTGGCGGTGGCGTGGCCGGGACCGGCGGTCAGCAGCTCGATGTTTGACCGCGCCGCAAACTGATCGCGCAGGAAACAGCGTTTGAGGTCCGCCTCGCTTAAATTCATGCCGCCTCCGCCGGTTTGAGCAAATCCACGCTGGCCACCACGTTCACTTTGCGCTGCTGCAAAATCTTGATCGCGTTGTCCGGGTCGTCAAAGCGGAAGACCAGGATGGCCTTGTTTTCGCGCTTTTCCGTGAAGGCGTACATGAACTCGACGTTGATGCGCTGTTTTTCCAGCACGTCGAGAATTTTCGACAGTCCGCCGGGTTGATCCGAAACTTCCACGGCGACCATGTCGGTGACCCGGACGACGAAGCCGTTTTTCTCCAGCAATTTCTTGGCCTTTTCCCAGTCATTCAAGATCAGGCGCAGAATGCCGAACTGGTTGGCTTCGGCAATGGAAAGGGTGAGGATGTTGAATTTGGCTTTGGCCAGCAAGCGTATCGGGCGGCTCAACGCGCCGGGCTGGTTTTCCAAAAAAAGGGAGAGTTGTTTCAATTTCATAAATCTTCCGGTCACATTTTCCGCTGGTCAATGACCCGCTTGGCCTTGCCTTCGCTGCGCTGGATGGTTTGCGGCTGGACCATCCGCAGGTTGACCCGCAGGCCGGTCAGGGTTTCCACACTCTGGCACAGCCGGCGCTGGAGTTGCTCCAGGACGCCGACGGTGTCGCCGAAAACTTCACGGGTCACCTCCACCTGGACTTCCACTTCATCCAAACCCTTGTCGCGCGTCAGGATAATTTGATAATGCGGCAGCGTACCCTCGACTTTCAACAGCGCGGTTTCGATCTGCGACGGATAGACATTCACCCCGCGGATGATGAACATGTCGTCGCTGCGGCGGCCGATGCGCTGGATGCGGCGCAGCGTGCGGCCGCATTCACAACGTTCGGTGGTCAAGGCGGTGATGTCGCGCGTGCGGTAGCGGATCATGGGCATGGCCTGCTTGCCCAGCGTGGTCAAAACCAGTTCGCCCTCCTCCCCGTCGGCCACGGGCTTGCCGGTTTTGAGGTCAATGATTTCCGGGAAAAACCAGTCCTCAAAAATGTGCGGTCCGGCCTGGCATTCGCACTCCATGGCCACGCCGGGGCCAATGATCTCCGACAGGCCGTAAATATCGTAAGCCTTGAGGCCGCTTTCCGCTTCGATGCGGCGGCGCATGGTCTCAGTCCAGGGTTCCGCGCCGAAGACGCCCACGCGCAAGGGCAGTTCCTTGAGGTTCACCCCGAGCTCCGGCGCCTGCTCGATGATGTGCAGAAAATAACTGGGCGTGCAGCAGATCGCGGTGGAACCGAAGTCCTTCATCACCATCAACTGCCGCTGGGTGTTGCCGCCGGAAATGGGGATCACCGTGGCGCCCAGCGCTTCGCCGCCATAGTGCGCGCCCAGCCCGCCGGTGAACAGGCCGTAGCCGTAGGCGTTCTGGATGACATCGCCCGAGTGCAGTCCACACGCGGCAAAACTGCGCATCATCACGTTGGCCCAGACGCCGATGTCTTCCTTGGTGTAGGCCACCACGATGGGCTTGCCGGTCGTCCCCGTCGAGGCGTGCAGGCGCACTATGTCCCGCATGGGACTGGCGAACAGTCCGAACGGATACGTATCGCGCAAATCCGTTTTCACCGTGAACGGCAGCTTGGTCACGTCGGCCAGCGTGCGCACGTCCGCCGGCTGCAAATCGCGCTCCTGCATCCGCTGGCGGAACAGCGGCACGTGATCATAGGCCCGCTGCACCATGTCTTGCAGCCGTTGCAATTGCAGGTTTTGCAGCCGCTCCAGCGGCAGAAAATCGGGCGCGCTGACCGGATTAAAACCGGCGGGGTGGATCTTTTTCATGATTTGTTTCCAGCAGCGGCGGCGGCGGCCTGGCGCCCCACGGCGAAGGCCTGCTCGTTGGCCGCGTGCAGCTTGGCCGGCAGGCAGGCGTGCAAGGCCGTCCGCCAGTGCGCCTCGGACAGCTCCAGGTGCGTGCTCAATGCGCCCAGCAGGGCGACATTGAAACTCTTGCGGTTGGAAAGTTTGGCGGGATCAATCAGGTCCGGGGTGATCAGCACCCCGCCGGCGCGCAACTGGCCGCGGTTCACCTCCACTTGGTCGGGCGCCAGCACCACCAAGAAATCCGCCTCGCCTGGCGGCACCATCGGGCTTAAGACCTGCGCGCCGAACCGCACGTCGCTCGTGACCGAGCCGCCGCGCTGGCTCATACCGTGAATCTCGCTCTTCTTGACCTCGCAGCCGGAACGAAACGCGGCTTCGGACAGAATATCGGACGCCTTGATGACGCCTTGTCCGCCCAAGCCGGCGAGGATGACATTGACTGTTTTTTTCATGTTGGTAAAAGCTCCGGGGCGTCCGCGCAGTGGCCGCAGGTGGCGGCCTTTTCATATTCGCGAATGTTCTTGGCCGCCAGAATGCAAGGCCGGCGGGCGACGATCAGCACGAGTTTTTCACTGGCCAGGGATTCCTTCAGCAGTTGCTGGAATTCGGCGCATTCCCGGCCCAGCGGCAGGACATGCACTTTTTCGATGCCTAGTGCGCGGCCCAAAGCTTCATATACCACTTTGCCCGTGGCGGCATGATCCAGGGTGCGGCCCGTGCCGGGATGCTCCTGATGCCCGGTCATGGCGGTGGTGCTGTTGTCCAGAATCACGACGACGTGCCCCGTCGGCGGCGGATTGTAAATCATCTCGGCCAGCCCGGTCATGCCGCTGTGCACGAAGGTGCTGTCGCCAATCACGCTCACCACCCGCCGGGCTTCCGCCGGCGGCAAGACGTGGCGCATTCCCAAGCCGATGCCAATGCTCGAGCCCATGCACACGCAGCAATCCATGGCGGAATACGGCGGCAACACGCCCAGGGCGTAACAGCCGATGTCGCCGGCCACGATGCAGTCGAGGTTTTTCAGGGCCTGAAAGACCACGTGATGCGAACAGCCATCGCACAATTCCGGGGGCTTGCCCGGCGGCCGCGCCGGCTCCGGCGAGAGATCGTGCGCGAGCAGGCGGCGCACGCGGTCCACGTTCAGTTCGCCGAAGCGAAATCCCTCCGGTTTGCTCTCCACCGTCAAGCCGGCGGCGCGAATCGCGTCGGCAAGATACGGATCGCCTTCCTCGAGGACCACGCAGCGCTCGACGCTGCGAATGAATGCGGCGATTTTTTTCAGCGGCAGCGGGTGCGTGAAACCGAGCTTCAGAAAGCTGGCGTCCGGCTCCGCCTCGCGGGCGTGCATGAAGGAAACACCGGAGGTGATGAAACCCAGCTTTTTGCCGCCGGGAATCACCTGGTTCAGCGGCGTGGTTTCGCTCCATTCCGCCATCTCGGCCAGTTTCTGCCGCAGCCGGCGGTGCGCCGGACGGGCATTGGCGGGGATCAAATTGCGGCCGCGCAAATCGCGCTCGAAATGCGGCTTGGGCGGCAGCAGGGCGGCGCGCGGGTGAACGGGCGCCTGCGTGTGACAAATGCGGGTGGTGACGCGCAGCAGCACGGGAATTTTCCAGCGCTCGGAAATTTCGACGGCCGCGAGCGTGAAGTCGTAGGCTTCCTGCGAATCGGACGGCTCCAGCATCGGCAGGGCGGCCGCCACGGCGTAGCGGCGGTTGTCCTGCTCATTCTGGCTGGACGCCATGCCGGGATCGTCCGCGGAAACCACCACCAGCGCGCCCGCCACGCCGGTATGCGCCGCGCTAAACAGCGGATCGGCCGCCACGTTCACGCCCACGTGTTTCATGGTCACGATCGCCCGCGCGCCGGCATAGGCCACGCCAATGCCAACCTCCAGCGCCACTTTTTCGTTGGGCGCCCATTGGCCTTGGCCGCCAAGTTGGGAAAATTTTTCGAGAATTTCCGTCGAGGGGGTGCCGGGATAACCCGTGCCCAGCGCCACGCCGCCATGCAGCGCACCCAGCGCCATGGCGTGGTTGCCGCTTAACAGGAGCGCGGGCGGCCCGCCCGCAAATTCCTCAGCCTGTAATTTCGTTGTGTTCATTCAATTCAAATCAATTTTCGTCGGCCCGCCGAGCATCGGTAGCCGGATGTTTCATCGGCAAGCGTACCGCAGACTTCCAAGTCTGCTGTATCGCGGGTTTCCAAACCCGCAAACGCCACGCATTTTCGACGCCCTGCCGATTTGGAAATCGGCGAGACAGCAGGTTTGGAAACCTGCGCTACGCCGGTTTTGCCCGCGTCCGCAAATGCCGCTACAAAATTTCCGTGCCAGGCGACACCCTTGCATCCGGTTCCGCCGCCCTTTGCACCAAGTCCAAAAACCAGACTGGTGGCCGGATGGGTTTGCCGGCGGCATCGGCAAAAGCGTGGACCGTGTATCCGCGCACCACCGGTTTGTGATTGGCGTTCTGCACGATTTGCATATCGAAGCGCAATCTGGCGCGGCCGGACACCGCGACGGTGGTGGCAATGTCCAGCAAATCGTCATAGCGCGCGCCGCCTTGAAATTCGAGATGCGCTTCGACCAGCGGTAGAAATACGCCTTTGGCTTCCAGTTCCGCATACGACAGGCGCAATTTGCGGCGCATGAGTTCGGTGCGGCCGCACTCGAACCATTCCAGCGCGCGGGAATTGTAAAACGTTCCCATCTGGTCCGTTTCACTGTAACGGACGCGCAATTGCAGAATATCGTGCAAATTGTTCATGTGTATGCATCAAGCCGCATGGCCGCGGCAACCGTCGTCCTCGGCCCCTGGCGGGCGCGGTGGCGATGCACTCAATTTAGGTCAGAGGCGGCAAGGAAACTTGCCGTATTTTGGCGAGGGCCGGACATTTTTTGCGCTTTCAATCGGAGCGCAGGCGGCTCGCCGGCGAGTTTCAACCATGGCTGGACTGCTAGCCGAATTGGCATCAGCGGAGACTTCCGATTCATGGATTCTCCATCCTCTTTGCTTTCTCTGAGTAATACGTCTCCGCCTGTTCTTTTGGCAAGCCAGCCGCCACAAGCAACTCAATCTGATGCTTGGAGTATGCAGGCCACTCCGTCTCTTTGATGACGCGATGGTCGCCCCCAACCGTCCAAACTTCGCGAGCAAGGGGTGACAGCATGC
>Ga0316231_1001999_pt1 | contig 20669 bp, 17 predicted proteins | sample TBH18027metaG_FD_206002 | JGI IMG/M metagenome (GOLD analysis project Ga0316231, IMG submission 206002) | Freshwater microbial communities from Trout Bog Lake, Wisconsin, USA - TBH18027 | ecosystem: Environmental > Aquatic > Freshwater > Lake > Hypolimnion/Profundal zone | place: USA: Wisconsin...
TGATCTAAGTCGGAATCCCCACATCCCCGGCTGTTGGGATCCATACGCGAACATGTTTATTCCTAACTGCGGACAGTTCGTCGAATACGTAGGCTGGCCGCTCTACCGTCCGCCTTGTTTCAATACCGGCACACCCCCGGCCCCGGCGGCCAATTGCTATTATGACGCGACCCCATCGCCCAATACGAATGCCCTGAAGGTGGATATTGCTATGAACGAAATGCGTTACATCCTGGGCAATCGCCTGGGTTTCCAGGCGAACACAGCGCCCGATGGGACTGATGGCTGTTGCGATCCGGCGGATGGCGAGACGCCGGCCACTACCGGGCCCTATATCCTCTGGGCCAGTGGATACTCCAAGGCGACCCAATCTGGTTTTTACGGTCTTAATCGAAACACCGATGGGACTCTGATTGGCACGGTTCCCAGCGCTGCCAATAATTGGCATGGCTATGCCTGCGACGATATCATGAACTTCAGCTTCCAGCCTTGATGTCTACGTAAGCGAGGTATTCCCATGACCATCCATGCGCCGCAGACCCAGCCTCGATCCATGGCCAGAATCGGGCATGGTTTTACGCTTGTGGAGATGCTGGTTGTCATTGGCATTATCGCCATCCTCATGACTCTGCTCCTTCCGGCCCTGAACCGGGTGCGCAGCCAGGCCAGGACTGTCCAGTGTCTTTCCAATCTTCGCCAAATAGGCGGCGCCTTCCATCAGTACGCCCAGATGTTCAACGACCGCATCGTCCCAGGGTATTGGTTCGGGGCTGGTGGTGGGGATTATCCAGCGGCACTGTCTCTCACCGACGCCAACAATCAGACCTACAGCGAGAGTGCCTACAAATATTTGGACAAAGAGAACTACGCCAGCGTCCTGGTCTACCTCAAGATTCTCACCTCGCCCCTGGTGGGAAATTCCCAGAACGCCCCCACGTTGCCCCACAGTACCATCCAGAAACCAAGCAACGACCTTCCCGTTACCGCCATGGTCGGGGGCCAGCGCAGCGTCTTCTGCTGTCCCGAGGGGGTGATCGACGTGGCGCCGTTCCGTTACAATCCATCCTCCCTCATACCGCCGACCTGGGGTACTGCTTGGAATGCCCCGGTCGCTGGCTTTGTCGACCGCACCTTTGGCGGACTACGAGTGCCATGGCGCGTGGACTCGGTTTTACTGGGCAATGCCATCGATACCTGGTACGGAATCAATGCCGAAGATATTTCTTTATACGGCGGCAACGGCAGCGGCCCCGCCAACTGGGATGGTCATTATCCAGCGGTGCGGATACCAGACGTGGTGAATACTTACACTATGACCCAAGTCGCACCGGTATCAACTATGGGCGGGTTGAAGGAAGCAGCCAGCCTGGTTCTCTTGTTTGACGGGTTATGTGATCTGGCCGGTCCTTACGGCCAACCGCTTAACATGAGTTTAAAGGGCCAGACCACGAACGTGGCTATTTCCTTCCGCCACAATGTCAACACCTCCACTAATGTGTTGTTCTGCGATGGCCATGCCACCACCATCCAGGCTAGTAATATTCCTTACCAGTTTGACAGCATCACCCACCTGACAACAAATCCCGTGACCAGCGCGCCGGCGTACTATCCATTCGCCAAATGGCGGGGGGATCAGATGGATTCGGATCAGCCGTAATTTTGGCCAGTTACGCTTCCGTCCGGGTTAGCGGGATTCTCTATGACATGCGACATCGCAACAGCGAGTTGGCCACGGCGATGGCGATTGGTCGGCGCCTTCACGTTGGTGGAGATGGTCGTGACCCTGGGCCTGCTCCTTATAGTCATGGTCCTTATGATCAATCTGGCCCACCGGGTCAGGTCCGAGGCCGCCGGGGTATTGACCAAGGATCTGCTGACCAAGTTGGACAGTCTCATGGCCCAGTATCAGCGCCGCCACGATCGGTTGCCGGTTATCGAGCGTGTTCTGCCGGATGGCGTTGTCCCGGAGGAGGCGCTGTTGGAGTGCAATGCCCAGATGAACAACCAACAATTCGTGGGCGCTCTCCAGGCGGAACCGCTCTGGGCCTCATTTTGCGCCGGCCTGCCCCACGCGGTTTACGATGCATCGCGCCCAGCCTTATGCGATTCCTGGGGCATGCCCATCATCTTCATGCCCAAGGGACATAGCCTCCTGGGCACCGCGCCACCCGACAAGGATTTCTTCTTCTTCTCCGCTGGTCCCGACAAGAACTACCTTACTATTGTCGACAATCTCTACAGTTATGAACAGCATGGTGGAATCGGAGGAATCGGGATTCGGGGGTCGGGGGTCGGGGGTCGGGTCGGAGAAGGCAGCAACGATGAACGATAATACCTATTTGCCGACCGCGGGTTCCGCGATACACTCGTAAGTCATTGTCAAAAATAATGTTATGTTCAACGGCTTGCGTATATATCCTCTCTTCGCCCCCCGTCCCTCTTCCCGACCCCCGACCCCTCTGCCCCCCTACCCCACTGGACATCGCGAACAATACTTGTGCCATGCAAAGGAGAACAAGCGTGCTCATTTTCCCGCTATCTTCCCGATCGCCAGCCCGCCTGCTTTGGTCGCCTGAACGACGTCGGGCGGGGGCCTTTACCATGGTCGAACTGATCATGGTCGTGGCGGTCATCATGATCCTGAGTTCCATCGCTTTTTACGGCGTCTCCAACCTCCTGCGCCATGCGCGCACCCAAGCCTCGGCGACCGCCCTGGAACAATGCCGCGGCATGCTGTCGACGTTCGAGACGGAAACCACAGTCAACGGCGGACAGGGCCTGGCTCTGCTCAATGGAACCTCGGACATTGTGAATGCGTGGACTGATTGCAAGGCCGCCCCCTCTGGTTCGTTCGCGCCAGGCGTAGCCAATCTTAGTGACCCGGCCATTATGAGAACCGAAGCGGTCATGGCCGCGATCGCCAATTTGCCCAATGTCCACGCCATGTTTGTGGCGATTCCCGCCAATAAATTCCTCAAAAATTCCTCGGGCGGCCAGATGCACGTCCTGGTCGATGGCTGGGGCGCCCCGATCATTTTTGTCCCCGGCGGCGGCCTCTCGGGAGTAACCACCGGCGGAGCTTCCGGCACCATCGTGGCCCCGACGGGTCATCCCTTTTTTGCCTCGGGCGGCGATGACAGCAACTTCTCCACCGGCGATGACAACAGCTACTCCTTCCGCAACTAACGGGAAACCCATGATGCGCCCGAACCCACCAATTCCTTCCGCCTTTTCACCCTCGCCCCGCACTCGGCCAGAGAGCAGAGGTGAGGAGTCCTCTTCCGTCTCTCCTTCATCCTTCGCTTCCGCTTTCACAATGGTCGAATTGCTGGTGGTGATTAGTATCGCCCTCATCATTGTGGCCGCCGCTGTGCCCGCCGTGCGCGTCCTGACCGGCTCGCGCAGCATCGCCAATGCCAGCAACATCATTTCCGCCATGCTTGCCCGCGCCCATCAGGAGGCCGTTTACGAGCAGCAATATTGCGGCGTTTTCTTCTTCCTGGATACCACCGTCGATAAGACCTGCATGGCTCTGGTGACCACCGGGCAAGAATTGGACCCGGACCCGACTTTTGACGCCTACAAAGGGTGGACTCCTTCTCTGACATCCTACCAGACAACCACTGGCGCGACCCTTCCCCCAGTCCAGTACTATAATCAAAACACCGCCGCCGGGGACAACGGCCCCTCTTTCGTCGTCAATCTCAGCACGCTTGGCAACGATCCTCTAGCGATCAACGGCATCCCCAAGCTGACGCTCATCAAGTATTCATGCAGCCAGAGTCACAATAACCCCGGCAGCGGCAACGAGGCCGGCACTGCCGCCGGCACGAACTGGTGGGGGACCAGTGGGCTTAATTATCTTCAGCCGGTGCTCGGCGTGGATGTCCAGTATCTTCCTTCCGGCGTTGCTTGCCAGGTAGTCAACGATCCTTTGGGTTCGCCGCTCCTCCCCACCGGAGCCGGCAGCTACGACCGTTATTTGCGGACGAGCGTGATTCTCTTCGATTCGCTGGGGCGATTCGATTCCGTCCCCTGGGCCGTTCACTCCACCGGACCCCTTGCCTATATGATCAATGGCGGTAATGCCTTGCCCCAGGACCTTAATTTCTCCGCCGCCAACAACATGCCCATTCTCTGGTCGGGCTTCGGCGTGGCCATATACGATCGCGAAGCCATACGCGGCGGCCAGTTGGTTATCCAGGGTTCTCAGTCTCCCACCGCTACCTTCAATTTTACTGAGAATGACCACATATTCACCATCCCAGCGCTGGGTAGTCCAGCCAGCAGCGTCGTCGATGAGGCCAATGAAGAATTGTGGCTCGACAACAATGCCATGATCCTTTTCGTCAACCGCAACGGCGCCGGAACATTCACAGGCTACTGAGGTCCACCATGTCTAACTATCTTCTGCCTTATCCCTCCTGCCTGCTGATGCCTGGGTCCTCGTTGCGGCGGGGCCGCCGTCGATCTGCTTTCACTATGATCGAGGTGCTTTTCTCCATCATTATCCTGGGCATCGGCATGACCATGCTGGCGGCCATGTTTCCTGTGGCCATCCGCCAGACGCGGGCGAGCCTGGCCGAAACCCAGGCCGCCGCCATCGGGCCCGCGGCTCTGCGCACCCTGGGCCAGATTATCCAGACCGCCGCGTCGCCTCCGGGCTTCTCGGGCGATCCCGCCCAACAACAGACCGCCGGCGCCACTGGCAAGGTCTGTTGTTTCGTCTCCGGTTTTGCTTATCCCTCAGGCTGGCCGCCCGACAGCGGCAAACTCTGGCCCCAGATCCAGGGCAACATGATTCTCTCCAGCAACCCCAGCTATGGCTGGGTTGGTTTCTACCGCCGTGACAATAATCTCCAGACGACAAACATTCTTGGCTTATCTACCGTGACCGCCGCCAATTTTGTCTATATTTATGTCATGCCCGTCATCGCCGGTAGCGAGTCGGCTTATACGGTCGCGGACTTGGGTTCGCTGGGCGCTGCCCCGACCGCCAGCCCCTTCCTTCCCCAGATGGTTAGCATCGCTGTGACTTGCGGTTCCGGCACCACCCCCTCCACCATTACCTTTTCCGGGATCAATGCCAACAACAGTCCGGTCGCCGAGTATTCTTACGTTCTTATCGCCGATGCCGGCAACGCCAATAGTTCCCTGAATGGCAAATTCCTGCGCGTCGGCGCCAACGCCGGCGGTAATACCTGGAATCTGCTGCCCGGTTACGACCTCCAGGATGTGGGCGTCTCGCTGTCGGGCGCTCAGGCGTTCATCATCGGGCGCCAGCCCGATCCGTCCAGTCCCGGCGCCTATCGCGGCCCAACCCAGGACATCGGAGCGTTCACTGGTACGGCCGGCCTGGCTGCCGGCCAGACGGGCATTATTGTCTGGTAGCCAACTGCAGGCCAATGACCCGTTTCCATGATCGGAAACTTCGCCATGTTGCAAGGAGAGATCAAGATTGACTTTAAACCATCCAGATCCGGCGTCGGCTTCACGCTGGTCGAGTTGATGGTTTCCATCCTTCTGGCCGCCATCCTTATGCTCGGAGTCAATGCCATCTTCAAGGTCAGTGCCGCCACCGTCGGCCAGGGGCTGGCGATTTCCGCGGACATGCAGAACGTGCGCGCGGCCCAAACCATATTCGAAAACGACTTCAAAGGCATGATGCCCTCGTCGCAGTCGCCGGGACTGATAATCAATTCCTCGCGCATCTGGGCTTATCTGGACGGTCCCCAGAATGTAGGTACCTCCGCCGGCACAGCCCAGATAACCTATCCTAACGACGTGAACTCCGCCTACGGCGATTTCGGCAGCGGTGATATGCCCAGCGCTCCGAGCTACCAGGCCGCCCAATGCAACGATCGCTCTCATCGCTCCGATATCCTCGCCATGTTTGCCAACGGCACTTTTTCCCGCCAGACCGGCCAGCTTCCCACCAGCGACAGCAGCGCCCTCTTTGGCCCCACCTATAAAGGACATCTCAAAGCCACCCAGGCCTTCATCTCCTACGGGCACGCTCTGCGCAACAACTCGAGTAACGACTACCAACTGCCCGGCCAGAGCGCCTACGCCAACAACTTCAGCGGGGTTCAGGCCATGGCCCGCAAGTGGGTACTCGCCCGAAACGCCATTCTCCTGGTTCCGCCAGGAAATATTACCGATGCTTACGGTAATAATCAGGAGTACTTTCGCAGCACGTGGGGCAACAGTATGTGTTCCAACCTTGGTTACAACGCGTTTACCCAGTACGGCGGTCCTTACCACTACGTTTATCAAATGAACTGTGATGTTGCTGGCATCGCCGCCGGCACCGTGCGCTCCATCATCCAGAGTGCCGAATTGCAAGGTGCCTCCGCCCCGGCCTACTGCTGGGCCGAGGGGCTTTACTGGACTCACCACAGTGGATGGATGTTCACATCCAGTGCCATCACTTGGGTCGGTCTCTCCTACCCCTTTATCTTCAATCAGCAGCCCTACCCCAACACCGTCGAGCAGTTAAACACATCCTCCAACATGCTGGTGCCCGGCTGCACGCAGTTTATTGTGGAGTTCGCCGGTGATTACGTCGCCCAGGATGGAACTACCGGCATTACCAAAGGCAATTATCCCGATGGTAACATAGATTATCGGGTCGATGACAGTTCGGGCCTCAAGAGCATCCGCTGGTATGGTTTGCCGCGCGACGTAGATGGCAGCGGCCAGGTTTATTTCAATCAGACGACCGGTCGCCAAAGGGGCATCTTGCCGGTGAAGGACTTCCTCCTGCCCTACCAACCGCCGTCGCCGCCAACTGCACCCAACCCAACCGTGCCGCCCGATCAATTGACCAAAGTTTTTACGGCGGGGCAACAGCCTTGGTACTTTTTCGAAAAAGGCTCGAGCTTGAGTAATCCCTCCGGAAATTGCCCAGCTCTTGCCGGGCAAACCCCCACGTCAGCGACGCCTAGCAATTACGGGGTCGCCGAGACCGCCGGCGGCCTGAACGAGGATGCCCACTACACATGCGGTTGGTCGGCCAACGAAGTTGCCATTTCCTACACCAACCCGGCCACCGGTAAGACACAGACCGTGAATCTGCTTCCTAAACTGATTCGCGTTACCATGCGCATCGACGATTTGAACGGCCGGGCCCCCGGACAGACCATGGAATTTATCTTTCCTGTGGCCCAGTAATGACAGTAGAGTCAATGTGAAAACACGAAATTGGCCCGTTTCAATGATCGGAAACTTCGATATGTTACAACGTAATATCAAGACCGACTTCAAACCACCCCGATCCGGCGTCGGCTTCACGCTGGTCGAGTTGATGATTTCCATCCTTCTGGCCGCCATTCTCATGCTCGGAGTCAATGCCATCTTCAAGGTCAGCGCCGCCACCGTCGGCCAGGGCATGGCGATTTCTTCGGACATGCAGAATCTGCGCGCTGCGCAAAACATGCTGGAGAACGACTTCAAGGGCATGATGCCTTCGTCGCAGTCGCCGGGACTGATTATCAATTCCTCGCGCATCTGGGCTTATCTGGATGGTCCGCAGAATGTAAGCACCTCTGCCGGCACAGCCCAGATAACCTATCCTGGCGACGCAACCTCCTACAACGGCGTTTTCGGCGCTGGCGATATGCCCAGCGCTCCGAGCTACCCGGCCGCCCAATGTAACGATCGCTCGCATCGCACCGACATCCTCGCCATGTTTGCCAATGGCACTTTTTCACGCCAGACCGGCCAGCTTGCCGACACCACGGTAACTTATGGTCCCACCTACAAGGGCCATCTGCAAAGCAACCAGGCGTTCATTTCCTACGGCCATGCCATGCGACCCAATCTGTCGCAGTTTTATTCTCTGCAACTACCTGGCGAGAGCACCTACCCCGGTTTTAACGGGGACCAATCCATGGCTCGCAAGTGGGTGCTTGCCCGAAACGCCATGCTTCTTGTCTCGCCCAGCGGCAATATTGTCGATTCATACGGTAATATTCAGGAGTACGCCGTAAACTCTGCCAACCCTTTTTACAGTTGGGGCACCAACTCTGGCAGCAATTACAGTTCATCGCATGCTAACGTGTACAGAGTTTGTGATGTTGCCGGCACCACCGCCAGCGCCATGAAAACCCTGATCGCCGCAACGCCGGGATGGGCCGAGGGACTGTATTGGACCCACGCCGCTGGACCTCAGGTACCAAGAACTTACGTGGGCTTGTCCTATCCCTTCGTCTACAACTCACAACCTTTTACTTACGGCCTAAACAATGCCTGGTTTTTTTGGCCTTCTGGTACCACCGCAGGATCGCCAATAATAACCATGAATAGTTTCGTCGAGCAGTTAAACCAATCCTCCAATATGCTGGTTCCCGGCTGCACGCAGTTTATTGTGGAGTTCGCCGGTGATTACGTCGCCCAGGATGGAACTACCGGCATTACCAAAGGCAATTATCCCGATGGTAACATAGATTATCGGGTCGATGACAGTTCGGGCCTCAAGAGCATCCGCTGGTATGGTTTGCCGCGCGACGTAGATGGCAGCGGCCAGGTTTATTTCAATCAGACGACCGGTCGCCAAAGGGGCATCTTGCCGGTGAAGGACTTCCTCCTGCCCTACCAACCGCCGTCGCCGCCAACTGCACCCAACCCAACCGTGCCGCCCGATCAATTGACCAAAGTTTTTACGGCGGGGCAACAGCCTTGGTACTTTTTCGAAAAAGGCTCGAGCTTGAGTAATCCCTCCGGAAATTGCCCAGCTCTTGCCGGGCAAACCCCCACGTCAGCGACGCCTAGCAATTACGGGGTCGCCGAGACCGCCGGCGGCCTGAACGAGGATGCCCACTACACATGCGGCTGGTCGGCCGCCGAAGTTGCCATTTCCTACACTAACCCGGGCACTGGTCTGACACAGACCGTGAATCTGCTTCCTAAACTGATTCGCGTTACCATGCGCATCGACGATTTGAACGGCCGGGCCCCCGGGCAGACCATAGAATTTATCTTCCCTGTGGCCCAGTAAAGACAGTAGAGTCAATATGAAAACACGACCTTCCTCCCTGCGGCTCCTTGACGGCCTTTTCGCTGCCCTGCAGCGGCATTTCCATCGAGCCCGACCCGGCACCGTCATCATCTTCGTTATCGTCCTGTTGGTGCTGCTGGCGCTCATGGGCACGGCCTATCTGTCAACCTCGCGCATCGACCGCTTTACCGCCGGGCAACACCTCACCTCGGTCCAACAACTCTCCTCCATCGACAGCTACCTCACCACCGCCATCAATATGGTAGAGGGCGCCGTGGGGACCATCACCTCCGGCGCCAGTTCGACTTCCAATCCCAACAACAACGCCAGTTTGTCCATTGTTGTCGATGCCCCCTTGAGCAGCTCCAGCACGATGATCGCCGACCGCTATCCGCAGCTTTTGCCCGATAACGGTTATCTGACCGCCGTCCAGACTCCGCCAACTTATTTCACCGACTTGGCCAGTGTTTCTGTTGCCGGCCTCCAGGTTCCCGTTTACCGCGCCATTTCACGCCTCCCCATCAGTGCCCAGGCCCAGTCGCCCCTGAACACCGCCGCCTATGGCACCAGCCCCATCAGCAACTACAACCACACCGACACCACCTACTGGTATGCCCCGACCTACGTCGTCATCACTTACCCGGACCAAACCGCCCTCAAAAAGTCCGGCTGGGATCAGGCCGGCCTTACCGTCACTCCCTCTCTGGTGGGGCGCACCCGGGTATTCCCCGCCTTCAACCGCTACAGCTATAGCAGCGGCGCCTGGACCCGCGATAACAACGGGCCTTACCTGGCCGGGGACGCCTCCGGTTCCGGGATAGCCGATTCCGCGTTGATCCCTTTCAACAGCAGTGGCGCGCCGCTTGGTTCCTACGTGTATTACTGGTCCGCCTGCATTGTTGACAACGCCGCCGCCTTCAATGTCAACACCATCTACGGACGGCTCAACGACCTCGATACCAGCGGCACCACCAACTGCAACAATTGGTTTCCCTGTGATGTTGATGCCATGATGTTGTTTAGCTCTGCCCTCGGCAATAGCGAACGGGATATCATCAACGACATGTGTATCAACCCCTCCTCCGTTGCGTGGTCATGGCCAACCCCATATTACGATATACCTGCCGGCCAAAAGAGCCAGCTTTTCACTTATACTACGGCCGGCGATGCCTACTGGCACGCCATTGCCTCCCGCCTCGACAATGAAGGTTACATCCTTCCGCCCGCTGGCGGCCCCGTCACTCTGGCTGGAGCCGGCGGGGTAAGGCCGTTCGGCTTCGCCGATACCGCCAGCCTGGCTTATCATCACGGCACCATGGTTCCCTCGCCCAGTTCGACGGCGAGCACTCCCATCGAGCAAGCTACTTTTGGCATCGTTGGCCCCTGGACCGCTGGCGGCTGGTCACCTGACTCCATCTTCAGTTCGGCCCTCAACTATGTCGGCAATCCCACTAATGCCTTCAGTTTCCTGGCCGCCAATCACTATCTTTACTGGTTCGACTGGAACTACAACAACGAAGCCATTGCCATCACCACCCCCAATCTGCCCGCCGGTTCAGGTCTGAAAACAACTCTTGGCAAGACGCGGCTCACCGCGACCACCGGCACCGATTATTTCCGCAACCTCCGTCCTTACCTGGTGGCCAACAACCCCTCGGTCAACAAGGTCGTCTCCTTGGATAGCACCCGCCTCAACATCCCGGTGACCACCGCGTCAGCGCCGGCCCCGGAGCCCATGGGTATCGCCGCTCCCGCGGCCAATCCCGTCAAGGCCAATCTCAACACCCCACAAGCCTACGTCGCCGGTGGGGATCAGTTTCCCGATCTCTGGCGCAGTTTCTGGAACGCCATGGCCACGCCCCCTAACTCGGCCGCCAAGTTGCCCGCGTCGGTCGGTGAACCTTGCGCCAAAGATGGCTGTGAGTGCTTCGGCGTTCCCGATGGCCAGTTCGGCTTGGCCAACACCGGCACTTTCCGTTCGACATTGCGCGATCCCCTCAACACCAACCCCAGGGCCTACAACGGCAGCGGAGCCACCTCGGTTCTGGATACCAATAAGGCCGGCGTGCGTTTCGACAAGTACAACATGCTCCTGCTCCGCGCCGCCATTGCCGCTCTCAATGTCGAGCAGTTCCGTAACGCCACCGCCACCTCCGGCGTCTCCGACCTCATATCAGGCGTGATTCCCAATATCGTTCTTTCCCGCCAGATCACTCTCCGCGGTTATAGCGCCTCCGCCGGCGCCTATGCCAACTACAACGTCATGATCAACGGCGCCGCTGTCCAGCCCTATATCACCGAGGTCTTCGCCAACAATGACACCAGCATACAGCTGGACAGCAGCGGCAATAAGCTGACTGTCAACGGCAACGCCATGGTGAATCCGAAGGGATACGTAGCCGTGGAGTTATATAATCCCTACCCCTTCGCCCTTTCCCTCAAAGGCTACCGCCTCCTTGTCCTGGATCGCCATAATGGTTCAACCCCCAATCTCCCCTCGCCCGCCGCGGCTGCCGCCGGTCTGCCTCTAAGCGCTGTCCCGCTCAATGACGGCAGGACCACCGCTAATCTGGATGCGGCGTCCATCCCGGCTTTTGGCACCGTCGTGTTGGACAACTTTTATGCTCCACCTACCGGTACGGGGGCTGATCCCATTGCGGCCATCTACCGGGCCACCCCGCCACCGGTCGCCGGCATTGTCGCTTCTGTCATTTTCGTCCCCGACCTCTACAAGGTTATGGCGGATAGCAACAGCACGCCGGGCAGCCCCAACGATGGCGGCGAATTGGTCCTCGTCCGGCCTCACCGTCTGGCTACCGGAGCCTCGGCGGCCGCGGACGGCGCTTACAATGAGACCACCTCGTGGCTCGACATGGTCCCCTGTGATTCCTACGACTTCACCGGCCTTGGTTTGGGCACCGCCGCCAATGCCGCCGGCGTCGCGCAGCCGACCAGCTACGCTGTCGCCTGGCATTACATGCGTCAAACTACTCAGAATTCCTGGAAATGGGTGTATCCCGGCATCTACAACACCGGCGCCAGCACGGCGGCCTTCGCCACGGCCGGGCCGATCGTGGTGCCCAACATGTCAACGCGGCAGCAGGGTACTGACTGGGTCGCGTGGGCGACAGCCCCCAGTGTCGCACCGGTTTATCAGCCTGCCCAGCCCGCCCCCAAGGTTCCTGTCGCTCTAGGAAGTTCCCACGGTACGTCCAGCTACACGAATTCCTTCCCCGCCGTCCAGACTATCAACCTTAACTTCGGCGGCATGAACAAGTGGCCCTGGATTGCCAGTACCCGGCAGCAGTTCCCTTTCGGTGGCTTCGCCCGCCTTGGCGATGTCATCCAGGTTCCGTTTATCGGTTCCTACCGGGTTTGCGATGCCTCAGGAAAACTCATCGAGATCAACTCCGTGACCATGGATTGTTCCTTCTCCGATGATGGCGATCCCAACGACGATTCCGTGGAGTATCTCGGCCACTTCGTGCCCGTCGACATGGGCAATTCCTCGGCCTACAACGACTACCACCCTAATGGCGTCTATTCCTTGCCTTCCGCTCCCAGCAGCAGCGCCACCAATCCCAACTGGCGCTGTCGTTGGGCCATGAATGTTCTGAATCAATTCACGGTGGTGAACAATCCCGACTGTGACTATCAACCCAATTGCTACAGCGGCGTAGAGCCCAACACCGGCTCGGCCAATAACAATGGGATCGGCGCTAACTATCCGGTTCGCAATGCCACCGGGACCACCGCCAACGCCGGCGCTGAGAACAGCGTGGGCACCGAAGGCCTCATTAACCTCAACACCGCCAACTGGCGCGTCCTCTCCATGATCGAGATGATCCCGCGTTCGGTGGACGCCACCGGCGCCCTCAATCGCCAACTGGCCAAACTGATCGTCCGTTACCGGGATTTCGACGATGGCATGCACGGTTCCACGCCCACTCCCCACGGCCCCTTTATCAGCCTCATGGAACTCAATAAGGTCTACGATCCCAATAGCCTTGTCGGCGGGGTGCCCACCAAGACTTTCCAGAACGCCTTGGGCAACACGACTCTTGTGGCCATGCTTGCGGGAACTCAGACGCCGAACAGGACGTGGGGCGCCTATACCAATGTCAGTGGCGTCGCCGTCACCAATGACTTTCAAGCCCCCACCCTCATGGTCAACCGCGTCAGCAACATGCTTACGCTCCGTTCCGATTCTTTCACCTGTTATGTTCTAGTCCAGCAGTGGCGCAACGTCGGCACCCCGTTCCCCGAACTGGTGGCCCAACAGCGTCAGGCCATGGTTATCGACCGTTCGACGATTCCGGTGGGCAGTTTCAGTCAGACCACAGGTCTGGGAATCACCACGGTTCCGTCGCCGTAGAGGGCCTTCATTATTATCAATGCTCCCTCAAGCCGGCGGCGTCTGCTATTCCTATGTAGTGCCTCCGGCACCAATGGCACTGCCAAGGGACTGTGGCTTGTCGGCGGCGCGTAACTCCACTTGACCGCTTGCGGATCGAAAGTTTTCATCAGCCCCCGACTCCCTATTCCCTCAACCACCGATGTTTGTATGCCACCTCTTCCCGACTCCCGTCACATCGTCCCTAGCCCCTCGCCTCTCGCCCCTCTTCCCATGTACTCCCTGACACCTGACCGCTACACTTCTCCCATGGCCGATCCGTTCACCCACTGCGACGATGCCCATCTTGCGCCCTCCGCCGGCTCTCTGCCGCCGCCGATCTTATGTACCGCTTGCGGAGCCCCGGTTCAGGACCGCTCCCTGGTGTGCCCGGCCTGCAGAGGATTTGTCTTTCAGCGCCCACTGGAACAACTGGCCGCGCAGGCCCAGCAACTGGAATTCACGGATGCGTCTCAGGCGGCGCTGATCTGGCAGCGCTGCCTGCCGTTGTTGCCGGACGGCTGCCCGCAGCATCAGGCCATCGCCCGGCACTCCCGAGCCCTGGCCCTGTCGCCTGTCGCCTCCGTGTCCGTCTATGGCCGGCCGCCAACGACCGCCAAACCGCCATCGGCACGCGGTTATTACGCCCCCGGGGCGATTCGTCCTCCGGCTGCGCCCGAGACCGTGGCTTCGGTGCTCATGAAGACCGGCGGCTCCATGCTCCTTAGCATGGAATTCATCTACTACCAGCAGCATAGTTGGCCCTGGGCGGCGGGCTTCGTTCTTCTCTTGCTGGTTCATGAGATGGGCCACACCCTGGCCAACTGGCATTATGGCATCCGCCAGAGCCCCCCGATCTTTCTCGGGTATTTCGGGGCGGTTATCTTCCTCAAGGAAATGCCGCGCAACGCCAGGATCGAATCGGTGATCGGCATCGCCGGACCGATTTTCGGCACCTTGGGCGCCGTCGCGGTGATGCTCTGGGGCCTTTACGCTCGCAGCGAACTGGCCATGGACCTGGCCCTCTGGGGATTCGCGCTGAACCTTTTCAACCTCCTGCCCCTGCCGCCATTGGACGGTGGTAGGGCGGTGGTGGCCATTACCCCCTGGCTCTGGATCGTCGGACTGCTGGGTATGGCCGGCCTGGTGGCCGTGACGCTTATCAGCGGTTTCAATCACCAGCAGATTTCCTGGTGGGGCGTGTTGATCGCGTTCTACATTCTCCGCAGCGCCTGGCCGCGCGTCCGCCTGACTCTGGGATCGAACCTGTCCCAGCAGCCGTATTTCCAGATTGGCTGGCCCAGCCGCCTGGTCCTGGGCACTGCTTATTTCGCGCTGATTTTCATCCTCGTCGGCCTGATCCTCTTTATCGTCTACGCCCGCCCCGGCCCCTTCATGTGAGCGCCTGGCGCATGGTGGCAATGGCTAACTGGATATCCCCCATCCGCTGGTCGCCGGCTTCGCGCTCGATGACCAGGGGGCCGTTGAAGCCCACGTCCTTCAGGGCGGCCAGGAATTGTCCGGCCCGCACCTGCCCGGCGCCGAAGGGAACTTCCGCACCCCAGAGTGTGCCCGGTTGCTCGGAGGCGATCGCGTCTTTTATGTGAACCTGCCCGATGTATTGGCCCAGAGTCCGCACCGCCTCGATGCAGTCACCCGCGCCGTAGAGGATCATGTTGGCCGGGTCGAAGTTGACGGCGGCGGCCGCGCCACGCCCCGCCAGGTCCTCCAGGAACCGCCGCAGGGACGCGGCATTTTCCTGGCCGGTCTCCAGGAGCAGTTCCACACCATGGGTTCGATATGTCTCCGCCACGTCCGCGACGCGCTTGATGATGGCCGGATATCTGCCATTGGTCGCCGCGGGGATGAAGCCCAGGTGGCAGGAGACGCGCCTGATGTTCAGTTCGGCCGCCAGCGCCGCTGCCCTCTCGATAATCGGCCGGCGTGTTTCCCATGTATCATCGGGCACGATGCCGCCGGTCCGGCCTATGCCTGCGATCGAGGAATAATCTTCGCCGCGGAAGTTGACCATTCCCGAAACCAGTTTCAGGCCCGAATTCCGCAGCCGCTCCAGCTCCAGTGATTTGCCCTTGTCGTCCAGGCCGACCAGGGGCGTCAGAGCCAGTTGCACATGTTCCAGGCCCAGTTGTTTAACCAGGGCGATGAGGGTTGGGGTATCTTTGGCCCGCAGGGACCAACTACAAACGCCGATGTCGTGGCCGCCGAGATTCATAAAGCCTCCGGTGGGGGATGGTGTTAGATTCTAAGTGATGAACGGCGAAACGGGAAACAGGAAAGAGAGGCGAGGGGCGAGAGACGAGGGGCGGAATAAGAATTCGGGAGTCGGGGCGCGTCTTCGGCCCCGCCGGGTGCTGGGGGGAAGTGTTCCGTTGTCTCTTCCGCCCTCGACGCTGGGCAAAGGAGATGCTGGACAGTAGGGGGTCGGCTGATGAAAACTTTCGATTTTCCAGCGGTTAAGTATTGCTGCGCGCCGCCGACAAACCTCGGTTCCTATGTAGTGCGGTGCCAACGGCACCGCTGTGGCTTGTTGCGGCGTCTGCCCATCGAAGGCAAAGCGGCAGCGTTGCCGCGCGCACTACATAATAATAAAAGCGGTGTCAGCTAACTGGTGCCGTGGATTTTCAACCACCCGCGGTCTCTTGGATTCCGTCCCCTGTCCCCCGACCCCCGACCCCCGACTCCCGACTCCCGACCTCCGCATCTGTGGCCAACCTCTTCTCTTCCTCTTCTGTCTTCCCTCTACCGCACAACCGTCCCGCGCTATATAAGATATACCCAGAATGAACGAAGGAGCGCCCGTGTCCAGAGTATCGCCGCTTGCAGAACGATTGGCCCAGGTGAAGGACCGCATTGCCGCCGCCGCCCTCAAGGCCGGCAGGAAGGCCGGCGACATTACCCTCGTGGCGGTCACCAAGACCGCCGCGCCGGAGCAGGTGCGTGAGATAATCGGGCTGGGGGTGGGGGATCTGGCCGAGAGCCGCGTGCAGGTTCTGACCCAGAAAGTGGCCCAGGCCAACGAATTTTATGAACGCAAACTCAAGGGCGGCGAACCAGGCCTGCCCCCACGGCTGCGCTGGCACATGATCGGACACCTGCAGCGTAACAAGGTCAAGGCGGTTTTGCCCCTGGTGGATTGCGTACATAGTCTGGACAGCCTGCGCCTGGCCGAGGAAATCGAGGCCTTCGGCGGCAAGACCGACCGCAAAATACCGGTGTTCCTCCAACTCAACGCCAGCGAGGAAAAGAGCAAATTCGGCGTGGCCGTCGGGGCCGCCTTGCACTTGGCTGAGCAGATCGATTCCATGTCCCACCTGGCCCTGTTGGGTCTGATGACCATTGCTCCTTTGACCAGTGATATGGCCGAAGCCCGGTTCGTTTTCGCGCGGACCCGGGAAATCTTCGAAGAATTGCAGTGGCACCACATCGGTGGCCCAGGCTTCCGCCACCTCAGCATGGGCATGAGCAACGACTTCGAAGAAGCCATCGCCGAAGGCGCCACCATGGTCCGCATAGGTTCTGCCCTCTTCGGCGCCAAGTCCTCTGATCAACTGGAAGAGGAAACGGAATAGGGAATTCGGGGTTCGGGAGTCGGGAAAGGCAAGAATTCGGAAGTCGGGGACACGGGAGTCAGGGCACGTCTTCGGCTACCTCGCTTGGGTCCAGTGGTCATACTCTCACCGCCCATCCCGCCGCCATCGACAACGTCCCCGACCAGCAGTCTTCTCCGCATATTCGCATAATCCTCCCCCGGTCCCCCCGTTTCTTCCCGACCCCCGATTCCAGAGACTCCCGACTCCCGATTCCCCCGTCCCTGTCTTTCCGGAGATGTTGGCTTCGCCTAAAATGCGAGGCAAGGAGAACCCCATATGACGGTGGCAAGCTATCGGGATTTGCAAGCGTGGCAGGTTGCCATGGAGTTGGCGGAACTGGCCTACCGCACGACGTGGTCCTTCCCCAAGGACGAATTGTTTGGTCTGAGCAGTCAGATACGCCGGGCGGCGGCATCGGTCCCGGCCAACATTGCCGAAGGTCACGGCCGGGAATCAACCAAGGAGTTCCTGCACCATTTGAGTATCGCCCTGGGTTCGCTCAAGGAACTGGAAATCCACCTGCTTCTGAGTAATCGTGTAGAAATTCTGCAAGAACCCCAGTTAGCCGCGGCGCTTATTCTCTGCCAGCGTATCGGTCAAATGATCGGCCGGCTGCGTCAAGCCCTACAGCGCAAATTATAACCCCAATCCCCGAAGCTCCCATGCCCCCGACCCCCGTGACCCCGACTCCCGACTCCCGACCCCCGATTCCCGACTCCCGATTCCCGTGACCCCCGACTTCTTCCATTTCTTCCGCTACCTGTTGGGATGGCTGGCCGCCATTTACTGCACTGTCGTAACTCTCCAGTCGGGCTGGGGCTGGTATGTCTGGTTGGCCGGCTCTGATAAGCGCATGACGATTCTCCGCCGTTACGTCATCCTGCACGCTTTGCGCCTGCGTTTCATGGCTTTCTGGGGAGACGTTATCATTTGCATCTTGCTGATGACGGCGTTTATCATTCTGTGGTGGATGCATAGCCTGATCGGTTAGCCTGTTAAAATTATGAAACCCCGGACGCCAACTTTGCCCACCGACCCCCAGCCCAGGAAAAGGGAGGGCCTTTTGGCTCGGCTGGACCGCAAACGCCGAGCCCTGCTCGGGAGCATCGTTTCGGGCATCATCGGCGATGGAAAGCCGGGGGAGGATTCCCTGGCGCCGCCCGGGGAGACGGCCCGGAAGGACCTCGCCGGCCCGGGGCCCAAAGCCGAGGCGCCATCCTCTGGTCCCGGCATCAAGGCCGAAATCGTCGAGGCGGGCCTGATCGGCGGATTGGCCAACCGGGTCAAGAAGACCGCCGATCTCTACCTCAATCAGAAGCTCGACGAGATCGAGCAGCGCATCGACCGCAAGCTCGATGAGATCGACCGTCGTCTGGCCGAGTGGCGCGACAAGGAAATCGCCAATCGGCTGCGGATCATCAAGATCACCCTGTGGGCCAGCGTTATCGTAGGGGCCTTCTCGCTGGCCTACAGTTATGTGAAGGTCTACCTTTTACCGCCGTCGGAGCCTGCCGGCATCTCCACCCCGCGCCATTAACTGCCAGCGGAAACCAAAATCAGGACTCTATATTATGACCGGCATTCCCGCCTTCACTCAATCCCTTATAACCACCGACCGCTGCCAGATGCTGGACGTCACCGCTTCTCTGGCCCGCCTGGTCCGCGCCAACCACATTCAGGACGGTATGGCCATCGTCTGCGTTCCCCACACCACTGCCGCCGTGACCATCAACGAGAACGCCGATCCCGATGTCCAGCACGATCTTCTGGCCAAGCTCTCGGCCCTGGTTCCTCAGTCCGAGCCCTATTACCGCCATTGCGAAGGCAACAGCGACGCCCATCTCAAGGCCTCCCTGGTTGGCAACAGTGTCACGCTGCTTATCGAAGGCGGCCGTCTGCTCTTGGGCCAGTGGCAGGCCCTCTATTTCTGCGAATTCGACGGTCCCCGCCAGCGCCAGATGATTGTCAAACTTGTCCCCTGGTGAACCTGCCTTCGCAGGGCACTTCTCATCTGCACCCTTGCCTTTTGTTTCCGTAAAAATCCCTTTCCCAACAACTTATCCACCGCCTATCCACGCCATTGTTTTCTCCAATTAACTTCCTGTAATATATTGACAATCATATATTTACGTCATTTCCTTTTTCGTAATTTACTGCCCATGTTTTTCCCACGCTAATTTTTTCAGGTTGCTCTTGTTAGCATTTTGTTTGGTTGTTATAATTTCCGCGGGCTGAATGGTCTTTTTTGGAGTCTATCGCCAACCCCGCTAACCCCCACCCTGACAACTTCCGCCACTAGCTCCCAGGCGGCGCTGCGCTATATCCTCGCGTGGATTCCGGCGTACGTCATGCCGCCTCGACTGGCTATCCGCCGCCCTTGAGGCGCCGCGGACGCGGTCTCTCGTAGGGTTTTTGGGATTTGCGATAGACTCCAAGGAAAGGGTCTATCAGCCATGTTAAACGCCAGCCAAAAGCGCGCCGCTCGGCGTGCGCGCGCCGTCCTGACTAAACTTCAACGCCCCTGCCAGGCCCCAGGCGATGCAGGAACCTTCTATCCCTTCTATTACGTCAGTCACCTCCACCGCAAGCAAGGAATAACCGCCTTCTGCGAAGATTGCCGGGCCATCCTCCTTCTCCAACAAGAAGTGGCATTCCGGCGTTGGTGCGAAGGCGCCGACGGCCCGGCAACTGACGCCGACGAGGCCGCCTGTCCGCCCGATCCGCTTGCCCCGACGCCGGCGGCGGTGCAGGAACTGGAGGCGCGAAATCTTCGCCATTACCAAATACCCATCCTCCCCGAGGATGAATGGTCATTGCGAGCGGAAATCGCCGCCGGCGTCTGTCCGCAGGATGCCAAGGACTATCGTCGCCAAATGGCTCTGGCGGCCCGGCAAGCCCGCCTCGGCCTCTAGAGCATCTCCAGCTCACGTGTAGCCTTTGCGTTGCCTTGGGAGGGGTTGGCCCCACGGCCAAGCCCCGCCGCGGATCCGCCCCTCCCACCTCGATCCCCAGGCTCGCCGCCAGCGCCGCGCCCTTCAATTGCCCGCTGCCCTCCTTTGTCCGCGCCACCCCGATTTTTGACCATGTCCTCCGCGAAAACTCAACTTTGTGCGCCACTCTTTATAGAGGGACATATGCCGACGACGCCATTGACAGCTCGACAGGTGATTGCCCGCCTCGCTTACCGGCGTGGCGCCGTCACGCAGGCGGAACTGGCACGCCGTTTCGGCGTGACGCGCTCGGCGATATGCCGTCGCCTTGCCGCCACCCGCGCCTTGGCCCAGCGCCTTGAGTCGCCGCCCAGCCACCCGGCCATCGCTCCCACGTTTTCCCTACGTGCCCAAGACGTCTGAAGCAACGCCCTGCATCGCTACAGCCCTCACTCCTATGCCACACGCCACCGACAACCGGTCCCTGTCCCCTTCGCCCTGGATCGCCGGCCAAACTCCCGGCAGTGCCGACCACGACATATTCCTCGATGGCCGTCCCTTGCCTCTTTGCATCCGCGCCAGTCCTGCCCAAGGCTGGGCCGTCGTCTATCGCACCGCTTCCGACGGCCAAATCGCCCGCGATTGTTTCGATCGCCCGCGCACCCTCACCCTCCACGGCCAAGTCCGCATCTGTGCTAATCCGTGTTCATCTGGTTTGGGCTTCCCCACGAATGGTG